>Ga0306926_10005934_pt1 | contig 13082 bp, 7 predicted proteins | sample flu12Cox44000178_FD_203759 | JGI IMG/M metagenome (GOLD analysis project Ga0306926, IMG submission 203759) | Lab enrichment of tropical soil microbial communities from Luquillo Experimental Forest, Puerto Rico - flux8day.12C.oxic.44.000.178 (v2)... | ecosystem: Environmental > Terrestrial > Soil... | reverse complement strand
CGTTGTCATAACCCAGGTGCCGGAATCCCTCCGCGATGGCATTTCATTCCGGCAGCCTCCGGTTGCTGCCATAGCGGGTTGTCCGTATCTGCGCCGTTCACGATCTTCCCTAACAGTTGCAGCGAGCCTTCTTTGCGGCCGAACTTCTCATCCAGAAGATCGGCGTCGTGAATGACCTGCCCGATCACTTCCGCCCTCTTGTCTCGGATGCGAAATACCTTTTGCAGCGTTCAAATGTGCAGTCCTCACCTCGATGACCGAAGCCACCATAGAACGCCGGAGTTGCCCAACGGCACGGCACCATACCGTTGCAGTTTGCGCCATACCTCTACCCTCTGGCTGCCCGCTTCGCCGGCAAGGTAAAGGTCAACAGCAACCACGGAACTCCGCTTTTTATGTCTGGTACACTCATTTCTATATAACGTTACATCTATAACCAGAAAGGTGACAAGCGACCGAACAGGGGCAAACAACACGCATCCACCTCGGCGCTTCTTGATCGCGGATATCTGATTTCTGATATCTGCGGGCTTATTTCCGTCCCACAAATCGCAGCCGCGCTGTGAATGCGCGCCCTTGGCCGCCTGAAAATGCCAAGTAATTCGGCGCGTCAATATTATTTACGACCTGGTCCGGGTTCTGCCTGCCCAAAATATTCACCGCCGCCACGCGCACGGCAAATATGCGCCCCGTGAAGGTGAATTTCTTTTCCAGCGCCAACGTCACGCTGAGATAATCGGGAAATTGATGCGAATTTGGCTGGCCGATCAGAAACTGCTGCTGGTTGATCACGCTGAAGGGATATCCCGTGCGATATTCCACAAAATAACTGAACAGCAGTCCCCAGATTGGTGTCGGCACGCTTCCCCAGGAAATAAAACGATTGGGCGCATTCCACGCGAGCGGCCCTGGCTGCTGCGGAGCGAAGTACAATGCCCCCAGCACCGGATCCAGCACCTGATCCGTGCTGGCCAGCGATCGCGTATAGCTGCCATACAACTCGGCTCCGTTCGCGAAGGAGTGCCGCGCGGAAAACGTCGCCGCGCGATATTTGTCTCGTCGCGAAGTCTGCAACAAGAACACGCTGCCGATCTGAAACGGCGTCTGCGTCTCGTACGCCGGCCCATGATGTTCATCGCGCGCCAGGAACTCAGCGGAGACGATAGTGCTCGCGCCAAACCGCTGCTGCCAGCCCGCGCTGGCAATATCGAAATACGGTTGCTGCAGTCCGCCCGCGGGAAAAGCGAACCGGCTCGTTGCGGGACCAGCAGTGATCATCGTGCCGGTCGCGTCATAGAACGTGTCCACCTGTTGCTGGTCTTTCGCCTGCCCGATCATCGAAAGATTCAGCGGAATATTGTAGACACCCCATCCGAGCGAAATTTTCCCGCGCTTATCGGCGAACGGCAAGATATTCAACGACACGCGAGGCTCCGGCATTGCCGATTGCAGCAGCCGGTCCCAATCCGTGCGCAACCCGATCTGCGCCAGCAGGTAGCGGTTGATTGTCCAGCTATCCTGCACAAATGCACCCGCCAGCGTGTCCGATATATGAAAAGCTCCAGAAGCCCTGAACGTGCTCAAGCGATCCAGCGTTAAATCGCTTCGCAGCGCCTGAATCTCTCCGCGCGTCGAAGTTTGCGTCAGCTCCACGCTGGAAACATTCGCGCCTGCCGAAAAACTGTGCGTACCATGCCAGTGCAGCGAAGTGCGAATGGCATTCCCAAAAATCTGGTAACGCCGCCCCGTCTGCTGTAATGCCTGGAAGTAGTTTCCTTGCGCTCCGTTTACCAGCAAGATGTACGGCGCCGTGCCTTGCGGCGTGGTCTGCACATGACTCTCGTCCGCGGCTGCGCCCAACTCGAAGAGCGTTTGATGTGCCCACAACTGATCTTTCGCCGAACCAAAAATCCGGTGCGAATTCAGATTCACCGTCGTGGACTGCGGATGCAGCGAATCGAGTCCCAAATCGCTGAGGCCGCTTTGATTGTAGAGAAAGCTGCCCTGCACGTTGTTGTTCTCCGTGGAATGCCACAACACCCGCGTCAGCGAGTCGCCCGACCATTGGTTCGTTTGATTCGCGTTCGACGGTTGCCCCTCGATGATGCTCAAGGTGTGCTGCATGCTGATCGCTTCGGAAAACCACAGCTTGCCGCGCTCGATGGGTCCGCTGAACAGAAACCGCGGATAAAAATTGCCGAACTGCACGCCGTTCTGCACGTTGATCCCGGGAATGAAATCCGTGGCATTGAACCGCCAGGTGTCATCGCCGTCGGGCGTATGGAAACTGAGAACCGCCGCGGCCGGATGCGCGTACTCCGCACCGAAGCGCCCTGTCTGTACCTCCGCCGTGCGCACCGCATCCACGCTGAACTGCACATCGAGGACCCCGCTCACCGGATCGCCGATCTCGAAGCCGTTCAGCAGATACTGCGCTTCCGTCGTGCGCGCTCCGGCAATGTGCAGCAGGTTCGGGATGTTTCTGGAGGTGGGCTGTGTCAGGTTGTCCCGCAAGATCTGTGGCAACGCCACCAGGCTCTGTTGCAGCGTGTGCGAGCTCGGAACCGGGATATCGCGGATTTCTGTAGCCGTTAACGTGGCCGATGCGGCCGTGGAGGTGGGATCAACCCCGTTGGCGGACGCGACCACCTCCACTTTTTCGTGCACTTCTTGTGCGTGGTTCAGCGTGAAGAGAAACTCGCTCGAGTCCGGAGCCAGTCGGATCTTCTGGCTTTCAAGAACAAAAAATTGCGGCTTCGTAATTCTGACCGTGTATTCGCCCGGCACGAGATTGGCTACGGAAAAAGACCCGGTCTCGTCGCTGATCGCTGAAAAAGATCGCCCGCTGGAAAGCTCAAGTTTTACTTGAGCTTCGCCCACGGGCAAACCGACTTCATCGACAATTCTTCCGCGCAGCACTTGCGCGGTCTCAGCAGCTCCGGCGGCAGCTCCTGCAAAGAGAAGCGCTGCCAGAACTGCCGTCACAATGCGAAGTCTCCTCACCATAGCTCGTCCTGAGCCTGGAACCGACTTCAAGTATTACTTGAGGTTTGGAGCGCGGGAACTCGCTCCTGCTTTTCCGAGCGTACACCATCTCGTCGGGTAGCGTCAGGTCGACTCCACGCCGCAAGTGCAAAGCGGCGGCAAGCCGCCGCACTCCAAAATACTCGGACGCAGGGTTACTTCTTCTTGCCCTTTGCCGCTTTCTGTTTCGTTTCCACGACGACCTGCGCCGCCGCCAGTCGCGAGATCGGCACACGGAACGGGGAGGCGCTGACGTAATCCATCCCGATTTCGTGGCAGAACTTCACGCTGTCGGCGTCGCCGCCATGTTCGCCGCAGATGCCCACCTTCAGCTTTGGACGCGTTTCGCGGCCCTTTTCGATGCCCCAGCGCATCAACATCCCGACGCCCTTAATGTCGAGAGTCTGGAAAGGATCGCCCGCGAACACGCCGGCTTTCTTCTCATCCACGTAGTCGGGAAGGAACCGGCCTGCGTCATCACGTGAGAGTCCCATGGTCGTTTGCGTCAGGTCGTTAGTGCCGAAGGAGAAGAACTCCGCCACTTCGGCGATCTCGTTGGCAAGCAACGCTGCGCGCGGCAGCTCGATCATCGTGCCGACGAGGTATGGCAGCTTGATGTTCGCCTTCTTGATGAGGTCATCGGCAACGCGGCGGGTAGCTTGTTCGAGAATGCCGAGCTCTTTTTTGTCGAGAGTGAGCGGAATCATAATCTCAGGCAATACTTTAACTCCACCCCGCTGGCATTCGATGGCCGCTTCGATGATGGCCCGCACTTGCATCTCCAAGATTTCCGGATAGGTGATGGACAAGCGGCAGCCACGATGGCCCAACATCGGGTTGGCCTCGTGCAATTGCTCGACGCGGCGCGCCACGGTCTCGACGGGAATGCCGAGCTCCTTGGCCAACTCTGCTTGCTTCGCGTGCTCGTGCGGCACGAACTCATGCAGAGGCGGATCGATCAGGCGGATGGTGACCGGGAAGCCGTTCATGGCCTGAAAGATGCCCACGAAATCGCGGCGCTGGAACGGCAGCAACTTCTCCAACGCCTTGACGCGCGCTTCCCGGTTGTCGGCCAGGATCATCTCCTGAATCGCCAGTTGCCGGTCGTGACTTTTTTCCGGATGGTCAAAATCGGTAAAGAACATATGTTCGGTGCGGCAGAGCCCGATGCCCTCCGCGCCGAACTCGATGGCCTTGCGCGCATCCTGCGGCGTATCGGCATTTGTACGCACCCGCAAACGGCGGATTTCGTCGGCCCACTTCATTAACGTCCGGTAGGTCTTCGGAAATTCCGGCGTGACGAGTGCGAGCTGAGCACTGTAGACAATGCCTTCGCTACCATCCAGCGTAAGCCACTCGCCTTCTTTGACGACCTTGCCGCTCTTCGTGTGCGTCATGGTCTTCGTGGAGTAATTGATGTCCAGGGTTTCCGCACCGACGATGCAACACTTGCCCCATCCGCGCGCTACGACTGCCGCGTGGCTCGTCTTGCCGCCCGTCGCGGTGAGAATTCCCTGTGCCACAGCCATGCCACCTACGTCCTCAGGGCTGGTTTCGCGGCGGACGAGAATAACCTTCTCTCCCCGCTTGGCCCATTCCTCGGTTTCATTTGCGGAGAAGCAGATCTTGCCGACCGCGGCGCCCGGCACAGCGTTGATGCCATGCGCGAGAATCTTCGATTCGAGCGTCTTCTTATCCACCTTACTGTCAATGACCGGGTAGAAGAGCCGCTCGATGTCTTCCGGCTTGATGCGCAGAACGGCTTCTTCCTTGGTGATCAGCTTCTCGTTGGCCATATCCATGGCGATGTGGAAGGCCGCGGCGGGCGTACGCTTGCCCGTGCGTGTCTGCAGCATGTAGAGTGTTCCGTCCTCGACGGTAAACTCCATGTCCTGCATATCGCGGTAGTGCTTCTCGAGTTTCACGCGAACTTTTTCGAGCTGATCGTAAACCTTTGGCATGAGCTTCGCGAGTTCGGTAAGGTGCACCGGAGTGCGGATGCCGGCCACCACGTCTTCGCCTTGCGCGTTGGTCAGGTAGTCGCCGTAGAAGATCTTCTCGCCGGAACTGGGGTCGCGCGTAAAGCAGACACCCGTGCCGGAATTATCGCCGGTATTGCCGAAGACCATCTGCATAACGTTTACGGCCGTGCCGAGCAGGCCGGTAATCTTCTCCACGCGGCGATAGGTGACCGCCTTCTCCGCCATCCAGGAACCAAATACGGCCCCGATCGCTCCCCAGAGCTGCTCCATGGGGTCTTCGGGAAAGGCCTTGCCGGACTTTTCCCTGAAGTATTGCTTGTACTCGGCGACGAGATCCTTCCAGCCGCTGGCCGGAACCGCCGTATCTTCCTTAACACCAACGCGTTGCTTCATAGTGCGCAGTCGATGTTCCAGGTCTTCCTTGGACATGCCCATGACCACGGTCGAGTACATCTGCACAAAGCGGCGATACGCATCGTAGGCAAAACGCTCGTTATTGGTGACGTGGCCAAGCCCTGCGACGGACTTGTCGTTCAGCCCTAGATTCAAGATCGTCTCCATCATGCCGGGCATGGAGCGCGCCGAGCCGGAGCGCACGCTGACGAGCAACGGGTTCTTGGGATCGCCCAGTTGCTTCTTCGTCGTTTTCTCGAGCTTTGCGACATTCTCAGCGATCTGCTTTTTGAGCTCACTGGGATACTTCTTGCCGTTCTTGTAGAAGTAGTCGCACGTCTCCGTGGAAACGGTAAAACCCGCGGGAACGGGAAGCCCAATTTTGGTCATCTCGGCCAGACCTGCGCCCTTGCCGCCGAGCAAGTCGCGCCACTCCCCGTCACCTTCCGCCTTTCCTGCACCAAAGAAATAGACCCACTTTTTCACGTTGCGCCTCGCTTGGTTTTTGACTGCGGTTACTGGCGCGCGGAGGATTGCACTCGATTGGGTTTGGAGCGCAAAATGTCGGCGCGCCGACATTTAAAGTATTACTTTAAGTTCTGGACCGTGTGGAGCGCGGGAGCCTGCCGCCGATTTTCCTGTTCAACCGTTCCTCCGCTGAGTCTTGCGAGCCATCGTTCACGTACCTTGCTACTCCAAGATCTTGCCGCCCTGACTACTCGTAATGCCTAACCTCGGCCAGTCGTGGCAACCATGCCGGCAAAGTGCCAAATCGAAAATGTCGGCGCGCCGACATTTAAAGTATTACTTCAAGTTCCAGTCTTACCGGAGAGGCCAGCCTGGTCTTTTGTTCTACGTTGTGGCCACAGTAGGTGCGTTCCATTCTGGAAAAGTCGCCTCTACTGGAAGAACGGGAACAAGCTTCCTCACCAAGATTACTTACCTTCTTCCCCGCCGAGTTCGGAGAAATCGGCGACGGTTGTGAACTCGCGCAGGAGTTCGGCGAGCAGTGCCAGACGATTCTTGCGCACGGCTTCGTCCTCGGCCATCACCATCACGTCCACGAAGAACTGGTCAACGACTTTGCGCAGCCCGGCGATTTCGTCCAGCGCTTCGTGATACCGCCCGGCGCGCTTCTCCTCGGTCACCTTGCCAGCGGCCTTGCGGACCGCGGTGTGCAATTCCCTTTCGGCGTCCTTCTCAAAGAGCCCTACATTCACGTGATGCAACGCATCTTCGGGGAGATTGGCCTTCTCCAGGATCTTGCGGATGCGCTTGAAGGAAACCGCCAGGGGTTCGAAGTTCTTGGACTTGCGCACGGCCTTCAGCGCGCGCAGACGCTTCTCCACGTCCACGAGATCGTCCGCCGCAACGCGGAAGACGGCGTTCACTTCGTCATACGCGTAGCCAGATTTCTCGCGCAGTACAAACTTGGCTCGGTCGTGAATGAAATCCAGGACTTGCTTTTCCTGCTCCGCGGTGATGGCCTTCTTAGGCGGGTTTGTGAGCAGGGCTTTGGCTGCGGCGCCGATGGCCAGCGAGAGCGACACGGGCAGCTTGCGCTCCAGGATCATCTTTACGATGCCTAGCGCTGCACGGCGTAATGCATAAGGATCGCTCGAGCCCGTGGGCACCACGCCAACGCTGAAGCAGCCCACGATGGAGTCGAGCTTATCCGCAAGCGCCACGGCACAGCCGGTCAGGTTGCGCGGGATGGGATCATCGAGCCCTACGGGCCGGTAGTGGTCGTAAACGGCGTCGGCAACTTCTTCGGGTTCGCCCTGGGCCCGCGCATAGAGTCCACCAACAATCCCCTGAAGCTCCGGAAACTCGCGCACCATTTCCGTGGCGAGATCACACTTGGCAAGTTCGGCGGCGCGGTCCGCATCGGCGACGTGCGCCTGGATCATCCCGAGGTTGTACCACTGTTCGGCGAGCCATCTGGCAATAGCGCGGGTGCGCTCGACCTTGGCGTGATAACTGCCCAAGCGAGATTCGTAGGTAATCTTTTCAAGCTTCCGCAGGATGTCGGCCAGCCGGGTCTTTTGATCCGACTCCCAGAAGAAGCGGGCGTCGGCGAAACGGGCGCGGAGCACACGTTCGTGCCCGGCGCGGATCAGTCCTTTTGAATCCTTTGCCAGGTTGATTACCGCCAAGAAGTGCGGCGCCAGTTCTCCGCCCCGCTTCTCGACCGCGAAGTATTTCTGGTGGCCCCGCATGACCGTCACAAGGATCTCGTCTGGCAAGCTCAGGAAGCTGGGATCGAAGCTGCCCTCGATGACAGCCGGATATTCGTTGAGATAGCTCACGAGCTGAAGCAGTCCAGCATCTTCATGTACCTTGTAGCCAGAGCGTTTGGCATGGCTGCCCAATTCCTTCTGGATTTTCTCAAGGCGCTCGGAGGGGCGAACGATGACGCCGTTGGCGCGAAGCTTCCTCTCGTAGTCCGCGAAGTTGCGCACGCGGATTAGCGGTGCGCCTAGGAAGCGATGCCCCGCCGTAACGTCTCCGGCGGTGATGCCGCCAAAGGAAAACCTCAGCGGCTTGCCGTCGAGAACGGCAAAGAGCCAGCGCACGGGGCGAATGAAGCGGGCGCCGTCGAGGCCGGTCCAAGTCATGGTGCGCGGCCAAGGAATGTCGTGGATGGCACGCGGGAGAATCCCGGCGAGGAGATCGTGAGAAGTGCGGCCACCCTTGACGACTTTGGCGGCAATGTATTCGCCCTTGGGCGTTTGTACGAGGTAGACCTCATGCAAGGGCACACCATTGCGCTCGGCAAAGCTGACAGCGGCGCGCGTCGGTGCGCCGGAGTCGTCGTAGGCCACGGCCTTTGGCGGGCCGGTGATTTCGTTTTCGACATCGGCTTGCTTGGTGATGAGGCCGTGGACCCAGGCGGTCAGGCGGCGGGGGCCACCGAAGGTTTCGACAGCGACGCCTTCCTGGAGGTTCTCGGCGGCTAGGTTCCGTTCAAGGATGGTTTTCAGTTCGGCGATGGCACGGGGTAGCATCCCGGCGGGGATCTCCTCGCAGCCGATTTCAAAGAGGAGCTCAACGCGCTTGTCGAGGGGCGCGGTTTTGGATGGCTTCGCGGAGCTTGGCTCCTGCCTCGGATGGTTTGTCCTGGGGGGGCTCATCGGCGCACCCCAGAAAACGCAAGAGCGCAGATAGGCGTGTTCGCGCCCCAAGCTTCGCACGTGAGCCGTCGGGCGGAGTTGGGGACTATGGAAAGGCGGGAGCGAACTTCCGCAGTCCAAAGGGAAGTTGGCGGCAAGAATGTCGGCGCGCCGACATTTAAAGTGTTACTTGAGGTCATGGACGCACCGCCGCCTTAGAAATCGTACCGGTGGTTTGCTCCAGGTAGGCGGCTGCTGTGCGGCAGGCAAGCGTTCGAACGCGGGCCATGAGCGCTGCGCGTTCGGTGGTGGAGATGACGCCGCGGGCATCCATCAGGTTGAAGAGGTGCGAACACTTCAGGCAATGGTCATAGGCGGCCAGGAGGGGGTAGCGGATCCGTTCCGGGGTCGCAGAGCCAGCGACTGGATCCAGATGCTTCCAGCCTTCGAGGAGTTCCTTGGCTTCCTTTTCGTGCAGCTCGAATTCGGAGCGGAGCGCCTTGGCGTCACTGCGGTCAAAGCTGTACTCGGAGAGCTGCTGTTCCTCGGCGAGGCGGATGTCGCCGTACTTCTTGTCGAGGGTCCAGCGGATTTCGTAAACGCTGTCCACATCCTGGAGGAAGGCACAGATGCGTTCGAGACCGTAGGTGAGTTCGACGGAGATGGGGTCGAGGTCGATGCCACCACTTTGCTGGAAATAAGTGAACTGTGTGATCTCCAGCCCATCGAGGAGCACTTGCCAGCCGATGCCCCAGGCACCGAGGGTGGGGGATTCCCAATTGTCCTCTTCAAAGCGAATGTCGTGGGCGCGGAGATCAATGCCGAGGGCTTCGAGGCTCTGCAGGTAGATGTCCTGCACATGGGCGGGGGCAGGCTTAAGGATGACTTGATATTGGAAGTGCTTGTAGAGGCGGTTGGGATTTTCGCCGTAGCGGCCGTCGGCGGGCCGGCGCGAAGGCTGCACGTAGCCGACGCGATAGGGCGATGGGCCGAGCACGCGCAGAAACGTTTCCGGGTGCATCGTCCCGGCGCCGACTTCGGAATCGTAGGGCTGCTGGAGGACGCAATCCTGTTTTCCCCAGAACGACATGAGCTTGAGAATCAGATCCTGGAAGCTAAGGCCCTTTGGCTTATGTTCAAGTTTTGCTTTAGATTTCAAGTTGTCTCCAAAAGTTCCCGCGTCGCCAGCTTGCGCTCGGTGTGATGCTCGATCCAGTTGAGTCCGGCGTCGCGCACTTCCTTCAACGCAAGCTGTGATTCGAGCGCCGCGTCGAAGCGATCGAGGCGCTCCCCGGTGAAGCGTTCAGCGAGTTCCCTGCCCTCCAACGAAACAGGCTTCATGCCCGAGCGGCGATGTTCATCGCAAACCAAGCCGGCATAAAACGCCGCCTGATATGCCGGCTGCTTCCCAAAAGGCTTGCCGCACGTAGCGCACGCATCGAAGCGCGGCAACCAACCAGCTAGTCGCACGGTCCAGAACGCAAAGTAGCTGAGCGGCAGCGCGCCGTTTGCGCGGCGTTCGATCTCCTTGGCCGTGAGCAGGACGAGCCGGAACATGGCCTCGGAAACTTCGTGCTCCGGAAGCACCTGCTCGGTGACTTCACTGACCACCGCGAGGGCGGTACTCAGGCCGTAATCGCTCTGGGCCTTGTGAAAGGAGTCGAGCAGTTCGGCCTGCTGGATGCGGACGAGGTCGCGCGTCTCCTTTTCGACGTACCACATTTGCACGTGCGAAAGGATCTCCAGGGTCGAGCCGTAGCGATTCTTCAGTCGGCGCGCTCCGGAAGCGACTCCGCGCATGCGCCCAGAACTGCGGCCCAGAAAACTGACCAGGCGGTCCGCCTCACCCAGCGGAAAAGTCTTCAGAATGATCGCTTCCGTTTCCCGGGCAGGCATGGAAATGTCGACGCGCCGACATTTTTGCTGATGGCGGAGGCCACGAGCGGAATCGCGCGCACACGCAGAACACACTTAATTATCACACAGACGGAGGCGGCGCAACGAGAGGCTGAGGAAAAGTGGATCGTGGTGTCGTTTTCGTTGGGAATCGTAGGGGAGCTTGTGGCGCCTTTCTGAAAGAGTTGCCTGCGAGGAATCGAAGAACGATTCCTCGCTCCGAAGAGTTCGCTCGGAATGGCGGAAATCTGGCAAGGGTAGAACTGGAGGATTAGTCTGGACACCAAGTCGGCAGTTGCTCCGCTGGAAGGGCTCTTGATGCATGACCCTTGGCTTAAGTCTCTCCATGCGGGATTATTCTCCGCAATCCCGCAAACCCTTTAGAGAGCGGGCCATTCGCGGCGCCACAGGTTCTGTTAACCAGATCTTTGGCGAGGCAACATTATGGGACGCAGCTCCCTTCCGGGTGCTTCTAGCGCCAAAAAGGATTGCAGGCCGCCTGAATTCCGGCGCAGTGGTTTGCTTTGGTGGGTGATTCCGGTACTCTGCGGAAGTAGTAGTCAAGTAGGGACGGGGCGATTAGGGCAAGGAAAAGGACATGATACCGCTGAAGGATATTAATCCGACGCGCACGACGCCGTTCGTGAACATTGCGTTGATTGTCGCCAATGTGCTGGTCTTTTTCTATCAGGCGAGCCTGCCGCCGCCGGCTGCTGAAGCGTTCGTGCTTTCTCACGCGACGATTCCGATGCTCTTCCCCAAGTTCCTGATGGGGGCGGTGGGTTTCGGGGTGGCGTTTCAACCTTTATTCACCAGTATGTTCTTGCATGGCGGGTTGATGCACCTGCTGGGCAATATGCTGTTCCTGTGGATCTTTGGGGATAACGTGGAGGATGACTTCGGGCACATCAGGTATCTGCTCTTCTACATCCTGTGCGGTATCGGGTCGGGGCTGATCCATGTGCTGTTCAACTTTAGTTCCCCGTTTCCGGCGATTGGGGCCAGCGGCGCGATCAGTGGAGTGATGGGGGCGTACGCCCTGCTCTATCCGCGACACCAGATCCTGACGTTCTTCTTTATTTTCCTGATCCCGATCCCGGCCTACCTCATCTTGGGGTATTGGTTCGTGTTGCAGTTCCTGTCGGGAGTGGGAAGCTTGGGGTCGAGTATGTCTGGCGGGGTGGCCTGGTGGGCGCACATCGGAGGATTCTTGCTGGGGATGCTGATTACTGGAACGGTGCGAAGGAAATAGGAACGCAGCGAGCCGCTCGCTCCAAAATGTCGGCGCGCCGACATTTCAAGTAGTACTTCAAGGTGAGATTGACGGATAAGGACACACTTCAAGTAATACTTGAGATTACTCAGGAGTGCTTCGCCGCATGGTTGGCAAGATAATCGCCAACTTCAAGTGTTACTTTAGATCCGCCGAGGTCGGGTGTGGTGATGCTTTCGCGGAGGGCGGCCTTCACGGACTGCTTCAGAATTTCGGCTTCTTCGTTCCAACCCAAAAATTCGAGCATCATGCCGGAGGCGAGGACCGCGCCGAAGGGATTGGCGATGCCCTTCCCGGCGATGTTGGGGGCCGAGCCATGGACAGGCTCGAAGAGTGAGGTGTGGCCGGGTCGGATGTTGCCCGAAGGCGCTAATCCGAGGCCGCCTGCCAGCTGGGCGGCGAGGTCGCTAATGATGTCGCCGAAGAGATTGTTGGTGACGATGACGTCAAACTGGCTGGGGTCGCGCACGAGCTCCATAGCGAGGGTGTCGATAAAAAGGTGGCGAGAGTCGATTTCGGGGTATTCGGTGCGGACGGACTTGAAGACGCGCTGCCAGAGGTCGCCGGCGAAGGTCATGGCGTTGGACTTATCTGACATGCAAAGGCGCTTGAGCTTGCGGGCTCGGGCGTGATTGAAGGAATGGCGAATGAGACGCTCGACGCCTTTGCGGGAGTTGACGTCTTCCTGGACGGCAATCTCGTCGGGCGTGCCCCTTTTGAAGAATCCCCCGACGCCGACGTAGATCCCCTCGGTGTTTTCGCGGAAGACCATCAGACGAAGGTCGTCGATCCGGCAATCGCGGAGCGGGGTGAAGCGTTCGTCAAGGAGCTCGGTAGGGCGCGCGTTGACGTAGAGGTCGAGCTTGAAACGCAGGCCGAGGAGGATATCGGCAGCGTGTTGGTTGGAGGGGACGCGGGGATCGCCGAGCGCGCCGAAGAGGATGGCGTCGAACTCGTCGCGAAGCGTCTCTACGGCGCCTTCGGGCAGGGTGACCTTTTCGCGAAGGTATTTATCGGCGCCCCAGTCGAACTCGACGAATTCGAGAGGGCGACTGCGCTTGCTGGTGGCGGCGCGGATAACCTTGATGGCTTCCGGGGTGATTTCCTTGCCGATGCCGTCGCCGGGGATGACGGCGATGCGAGCTTTGGGACCGCCGTTGCGAAGCGGGATGTTGGGCACCAGGATAACTCCTTGAAGAAAGGCATACGTTAGCACAAGTGCTGGACAGAGGGCGTGTGCTGGTTGCCCAGTCGCGAGGGGATCTCCGCGGAGGCACGACATTGGGCGGCGTTTTGCCGGTTTAGCGGGATTTCGCGCCTTGTCGCTTGCGTGTACAGGCCGCGGCTCTTAGGTTGAGGGCAGGTTGAGAGTGGAGTTACAGTCTGGCTTAGGCATCGCTT
>Ga0306926_10005932_pt1 | contig 13086 bp, 16 predicted proteins | sample flu12Cox44000178_FD_203759 | JGI IMG/M metagenome (GOLD analysis project Ga0306926, IMG submission 203759) | Lab enrichment of tropical soil microbial communities from Luquillo Experimental Forest, Puerto Rico - flux8day.12C.oxic.44.000.178 (v2)... | ecosystem: Environmental > Terrestrial >... | reverse complement strand
CCCGCGTCTGCTGGGTGACAAACTCCAGCACTTCGTCAGCCTCAACCCCGCCCAGCAGCCTGCCGGTCACCTCCGCGCTGGCCCGCAGCCACCGCTCTTGCCGACGGGCCGCCTCGAACAGCCGGGGGTTTTCGATCGTCACCCCCGCCGCCGCGGCAAGTGCCATGACCAGCCTGATCCACGGCTCTCGGCCACTCACGCGGCCGGGCTGTTCACCCGGAATTCGTGATTACTGGTCACCTTGCGGCAGCTGCTCAGGGCGGGTTCCATCCGAGGATGGGACGATCCGTGCGTACGGGTCTGGCGTCACCATCGCGATATGACCGTCGCTCAGCCATTTGATCACATAGGGCGGCGCCCCGTTCTTGCCGGCGACGCCGATAACCAGACCGATACGGCTTTCGTTGCCGGGTAGCACCAGCAGATCACCGACGTTCGCCCGCATCACGCCACCCGCCATTGCCTCGCTACGGTCATCCCGCTCGCCTCCTGCGCCCTCATTACCAGCATGGCCAGGGTTGCCTACAAGGTCACCGGCCGCCTGACCCGGATCGCCGGGACGTTCGGCACCGCCTGGCGTGCCGAGGAGAATGCGCACAACGGCATGACCTTCGGGCCGCTTTACCAGGACATATGTCCCTGTACCAAAGGGCAGCAAGGTCACACGCTGACGATCGATGAGGTAATCACCGGGGTGGAGGATCCGATGAGCAAGAACATCCTGCCGGCAGTCGATGCACCATCGGGGGATCCCGTCCGGCATTGTCTCCGCGGCCGCGCACATGACCCGTGAGCTCAGCTGCAACAGCGGCGATCATGTCATCGTCCTGCATGTCCACGAATTCGCCCACGGCCGCTTCGGCCGCATACAGGTGGACTGTCATGACGGAGAAGGCGAAGAGGTGGGCGACAAGATCGTATCCACCCTGCAGGCAGCCGACGTCAGCACTGAGGGCGAAATCGGCCAGGCCACTTACGGCCATATCGCGGCAGTCATGTTGAAGGCGGCGGCGCACCACGATGCGTGGCAGGTGGTGCTGGGCTCCAGCAGCCGCACCGATCTGCCGCGCATGCTGCTGGGCAGCGTGTCCAACCGGCGGCGCGGGCACCGTACCGGTGCGCCGCGTTCCGTGAGGGGCGGTCCACCTGGCCGGCACGATGAGCTGGTAGCCGGTGAACCCGTAGGTGGGGGCGGTGGCTAGCAGCACCGCTGGCACCTGGTGCCGGCGGCCCGCTGGGCATGAGCGGCGCGGCGCCGGAGCTTAGGCAGCCTGCGGCCAGGCAGTACCAGGTCCTTCGGCCCTCCGGCCGGGTAGCAACGGCCCTATATGGCGGGCGGGAGTGTGCGCCAGCCTCTTGCCATGAGGTCTGACTTCGCAGAGCCGTTCACCGCTCGCAGCGATCCGGCAGATTGCCAGCGGCGCACAACCGCCGTGCCCGCTGCTGACTGGCGGGCACTTGCGAAGGCCAGCAGCGCTTGCTGCTGCCCGGCCAAGCCGGTCGTGGTCGCGGTCATGCCTCCAGCGCCTGGCCGGGATCACCCCACTGATCTGCTGCTGTGCGGCCACCATTACCGGGCGTCTCGCCAAGCGCTGGCGACGGCAGGCGCGGTGGTCTACGACGCCACCGGCAGGGCCGTCATACCGCCAGCCAGGGCCCTCGTTGGAGCCCGCTAACACCTAGTGGCCGGGCACGGCCGCTCTGATGGGAGCAGATCCACAGTTGGAGAATGTTATGGCCAGAATTGACGGCGAGATCGTCATCGACCTGCCCGTGGACATGGTGTTCGACTACGTCGCCGACCAGAGCAACGAGCCGCGGTACAACCGGCAGATGGTCCGGGCCGAGAAGATCACCCCGGGCCCGTCGGGAAGGGAACCCAGTTCCGCTCTGCGGTGGCGTCCATGGGACGCACGGCCGAAATGCTGATCGATTGCACCGGTTATGACCGGCCGAGGCTGCTCGCCTCCACCACGACCATGCGGCAGGCCGATATCAGCTACACGCTGACGTTCGAGCCCGCTGCCGCAGGCACCCGGATGCACTGGTCCGGACAGGTTCGGCCCAAGGGCGCCCTCCGGCTGCTGGGCCCGGCGATCACGCGGCTGGGGACACGCCAGGAGCAGCGGATATGGGCAAGCCTGAAAAGGCACATGGAAACCCGCCGCAACGGGTACGGCGAAGGCGGCACCGGGCGGCCGGTGAAAGCGCCGGTTCAGGTGTTCGGGCCGGGACCGGGCGCCGGTAACGGGAATCGAGCTGACATGACCCGTTCAGAGCAAGGCGGGCCAGCAAATCGCAGCAGTCCCCACGGCGGCACCATGCGGCTGACCTGGTGGAATGCTGCTCGCCGATGCGCAATCAGGTCGTCTCGAAGGGGCGAGGTCGGGCTGGATAGGCGTTGGCCATGACTGAGCATGTACCGGGACGAGTGGAGCGACAGGAGTTTCACCACGAGCTTGGAGCCATCGAAGCCAAGGTCATCGAATTGTTCACCATGGTCGCCGACGACGTGCCCCGGGCGGGCGATGCGCTCCTGAATGGCAACAGCGAGGTGGCCCGGGCGCTGGCCGAACGTGACCGGGTTATCGACGCCCTCTACCCGCAGATCGAGGAGCTGGCCGACCGCGAGATCTTGCTGCAGCAGCCCCTTGCGTCAGATTTCCGCCTCTTGATCTCCGTGCTACGGGTCGTGCCCGAACTTGAGCGCTCCCACGACCTCATCGTCGACATCGCCCGCCGGGGCAACCTCATTCTCAGCCAGGACCTTTCGGCGCGCAGCCGGGTGCTCATCGAGCACATGGGGAGCCTCGCAGCCGAGATGTGGCGCGAGGCAGTCGACTGCTGGTGCGAGCGCGATCGTTCCGCTGCAGTTGCGCTAGGTGGGCGTGACGAGGAGATGGTCGAGTTGTACGCCAGCTTGATGGCGGAGCTCGCCTCAGGAGGGATGACACTTCCGGTGACAATGGAGTTGACGCTGGTGGCGCGCTTTTACGAGCGTCTGGCCGATCACGCTTTCAACATCGCCCGCCGGGTGATTTACCTCGCCGGACATGCGCCCGGCTAGCTTGCTGGGCTCCATCAGACGTGCTTGCACGGCGTAACGTGCGCCGGCAGATGACATGGCTGTCCCCGGAACGGCTCAGCACAACACCAGGATCAGGCAGAACCATCTAGGTCCCTCTACGCCGCCCACCTCGCCGGGAATCCGTTATACGCGGCCCGCCAGGTCATTCGATAGAGCAATCTTCGCATCACGCGCCGTCTCAGCGAGCGTCCTGGCCCGCGAATGCCGGGATCACTTGCCAGGTGCCCTGGAAGATTCGCTCATGCAGTTCGGACTCGACGATCGCCCGCACAATGGGTTCCTGGCGTTCGGCGTCGGCCGCGTCGGTCACCTGGCAGGGCCACATCCCGGCGGCCGCGCCACGCAGGTGCGGGTGGGTGGTGCCGCGCCCGAACACGGCGATCACCTGTACCGGCTCGACGCGCCCGCCGTGCCGGGCGGCGGCTTTCCGCTGCTCGGGCCAGGACAGTTCCCAGTGGGCGTAGGCGCCGCCGTCGCGATCTTCGCCCGCGTGGTCGTGGACGGTGCCGGTGCCGCGCAGGAAGGCCGCGTTTGTCTGCTCGAGGATCCGCCGCACCACCGGGTCCAGCAGGCTCACAGCGCGGCGGAATAGCTCCACGCGTTCCGGCCACTGGCGGGCGCCCTCGTAGGTGCCGGAGCGAAGATCGCTCAGATGGCGGAAGATGTCCGTCACCCTGGGAGGGTGGACACCAGGCGAGTGGGCCAGGCTGGAATCCTCCGAAAACAACCTCTGCTGGTCAGCGAGTTATGGCCTGCGCCTGCTCCGGCCCCCATATGGGCCTCGGCCCCTCCTCCTCCGGCCTGTGAGCCGCTCCTGCCTATTCGGCACCTTTGTCCTCGTCGGTCTTGTCAGCGCGCCGCAGCTCCCAGACGCTGTAGGCCACGGTGGCCAGCACGGTTACGCCCGCTGCGGCAACACCCGCACCGGTTCCCGCGCCGGACAACGGCAGCACGTCTGTGAAAATCAGCACCGCGCCCAGGCCAATGGCCCCAAGGCCAAACAAAACGGCGCAAGCCGTCGCAACACGGCTGGCGGCCGCCTGATGCGCGGCCGACTGCGCGCGGGCCGCCACAGCCGCCAAACGGCGCCTGGCCCATTCATACTCGACGGCGAACACCGCCAGCGCGAGAGCAATCACCAGAAGACCGGGCCCAGGTGCCACCAGCATCACTACGCCGACGGCCAGGATCACCGTGCCCACCACGGTGACGGCGATCCGGCGGAGCAGCCTGACCAGGTCCTTCACATACGCAAGCATGCCAAGCCCGGCGCCGGCCTGTGATGCGGGAACACGCGATGGTGAGGATGGTCAGTCCAATCGGGAGGTCCACATCCGACGTTGGACTTGCGGCCCTGCGATCCAGGACATATGCACCTGGCCCGGCCGCTGGGCCCGCGCCGACGCTGGTGACAGGATGCCAGCGCTGGAGGCGGTGGGGCAGATGATGGACCCGGCGGTGGTTGGCACGGAGTCGCTGACGAAGCGGTATGGGCGGCTGCTGGCGCTGGACCGGCTGACGCTGGAGGTGCGGGCCGGTGAGGTGCTGGGCTTTTTGGGGCCGAACGGTGCGGGCAAGACGACGACGCTGCGGCTGCTGATGGGATTCCTGCGGCCGACCGCCGGTTCGGCGCGGGTCCATGGCCTGGATGCCTGGCGGGACCGGGTCGCGGTGCACGCGCGGACCGGGTATCTGCCGGGGGATGTGCGGCTGTGGCCGCGGCTGACGGCGCGGGAGGCGGCCAGGCACGTGGCGCGGCTGCGCGGGCTGGATCATGATCCGGGCATCACCGACCTGGCCAAGCGGCTCGATGTTGACCTGGACCGGCCGGTCCGCGAGCTGTCGCGGGGGAACCGGCAAAAGGCCGGGCTGCTGCTGGCTCTGCTCGGCGAGCCGGATCTGCTGCTGCTCGATGAGCCCACCAGCGGGCTGGACCCGCTGATCCAGCAGGAGTTCCACCACCTCCTGCGGGAGCGGGTGGAGGCGGGCGCGGCGGTGATGCTGTCCTCGCACGTGCTGTCGGAGGTGGAGCATGTGGCCGACCGGGTGGCGATCATCCGGGCCGGGCGGCTGCTGATGGCGGAAAGCCTGGCCACGCTGCGGGAAAAGGCCCGCCACACGGTCGAGGTCCGTTTCGCATCGGCGCCGCCGCCGGATGCGTTCGCGGGCGTGCCGGGGATCCGCGACGTGCGGCTGGAGGGGCCGGTGCTGCGGTGCACCATGCAGGGAGTAGTGGACCCGCTGGTCAAGACCCTCGGCCGCTACACCGTCACCGACCTCAACTCCCGTGAAGCGGACCTGGAAGAAACGTTCCTGGCCCTGTACGGAGAAGGTGACCGGTCATGACCGCGATGATCGCCACGCGCGGCGAGATCACGCGGCAGATGCTGCGCGGCGGCCGGCGCGCCCTGGTGGCCTGGGCCGCGGCGTTCGCGGCGCTGGTGGCGCTGTACGCGGCGATCTGGCCGTCGATCCAGGGCAACAGCCGGTGGCAGGAGCTGTTCAACACGCTCCCGCCGACCTACCGGGCGCTGTTCGCCGCCGGCGGCCAGCTCGACCTGAGCACCCCGGCCGGCTATCTCGGGATCGAGCTGATGGGCTTCCTCGGCCCGGCCCTGATGGCGGTCTACGCGATCAGCGTCGGCGCGGCCGCGATCGCCGGGGAAGAAAGCTGCGGCGGCCTGGAAGTCACCTTGTCGGCGCCGGTAGCACGGGGCCAGGTGCTCGCCGGACGGGCCGCGGCCCTGCTGATCGACATCACCGCCGTGACGGTCGCGACCGGGCTGGCGATGTGGCTGTTCTCCCTCGCCTTCGGCATGCACCTGGGCGTGGCCGCGATCGTGTCCGCGGCGGCCGCCCTGGGCATCTTCGGCTTCTTCGCCGGCGCGGTCGCCCTCGCCGTGGGCGCCGCGACCGGCAGCGCGGCGCTCGCCCGCGGCGTGGCCGCGCTCATAGCCGTCGCCAGCTACCTGATCAACGCCCTGGCCCAGGTCACCAGCTCGCTGAAACCAGCGCGGCCGCTGTCGCCGTTCTACCTGCTGCTCGGCAACGAGCCCCTGCAGCACGGGCTCCGGGCGGTCGGCGCGCTGTCCGTCCTCGCCGTCGCGCTCGCCCTGGTCGTGGGCGGCGGCATCGTGTTCACGTGGCGCGACCTGGCCTGAACGCCCGCCAGGCAGTTTATGGGCGGCGCGCACGTGGTCTTGCTGGAGGTGTGACATGGCCGGGATTGAGGGCGAGATCCTGATCGGCCAGCCGGTGGATGTCGTGTTTGACTACGTCGCCGACCAGAGCAACGAGCCACAGTACAACCCGCGCATGGTCCGGGCGGAGAAGATCACCCCGGGACCGGTCGGAAAGGGAACCCAGTTCCGCTCGGCGGTGGCGTCGATGGGGCGCACGGCCGAGATGCTGATCGAGTGCACCGGCTATGACCGCCCGGCGCTGCTCGCCTCTACCACCACGATGGCCCAGGCCGATTTCAGCTACCTGCTGACGTTCGAGCCCGCTGCCGCGGGCACGCGGATGCGATGGTCGGGCCAGGTGCGGCCCAAGGGTGCCTTCCGGCTGCTGGGCCCGGTGATCACCTGGCTGGGTATGCGCCAGGAGCAGCGGATCTGGGCCAGCCTGAAGCTGCACCTGGAAGCAGCACCGCAGCCCAGCGCGTGACCGGATGCCAGCCCTTGGCCCTGTGCATCAGTCTGGTGCCGACTTGGTGGCTTAACGGGGTGCGCCGGTGCTGAGCGCCTGCAGCAGGCCGGTGATTGTTCAGCCCCTCGCGGCGGCGGTGATGTGCAGTTCTTCCCCGGCGCGCAGGGTGCGGTAGCGGTCGCCGAAGCGGCGGGTGAACGCACCGTAGGTCCACGGTGTGCTGTCATGCCCGGACAGGGCGACCAGCCGTGGGCCGCGCGCCTCGACCTCATCCAGCACCTGCTCAGCGTCACGTTCGCTGATCGGCTGCCATGGTGGGTGCGGGTTGCCGATGACCGCCTGCGGCACCAGCGGGGTCCCGGCCGCGTGGACCGGCAGATGCAACCCGCCGACCACCGCCTTGATAGGCACGTCGAGAACGTTTTCGGTGACGCCGAGGATCTGCTCGATCCGCGGGTGGCCGCAGCCGCTGATCAGCACCAGGCCAAAGCCGGCCACGTTGACCACCAGCGCCTGCTCGGTGACGTACCCGGGCCAGAACAGCATCCGCGGCAGCGGCGGCAGCACCGCCATGCCCGGCCCGATCACCGTGGACCCGGTGGTGACCGCGACATCGGCGCGCGGATGAGACATCTGCGTGGGCACGTACGCCGGCACCCCCGGTGGCTCCAGCGACCCGGCGGCAAAGCTGAACGTACGGCGCCGCATCGCCGCCAGCCCGCCCACATGGTCGGCATGCAAGTGGGAGATCACCACCGCGTCCAGGTCATCCAGCGGCACGCCAAGCATCCTGGCGTTGTGCGCCAGCGCCGAGTCCGGCCTGCCGCCGGACAGGCCGGAGTCGAACAGCACCCGCCTGCCGCCCGCCCGCACCAGGTAGGACACCCCAGGTTCGCCTTTCAGGCCGCTGCCCCCGGCAGTGAGCCGCTCCACCAGCGGCAAGATCGACACCTCGGCGACCTCACCCAGATCACGCAGCCCGGCCTCGACCCGCACCGGCCAGGCGCGGCTCGCGCGGGACACCCCTGCCGCATAGCGCCCCGCCAGGGCGGCCAGCGCTATCACACCCCCGGCCGCCGTTCCGGCCAGCATTCGGTTGCTTGGCATCGCAGGCCCCCTGCGCGATGGCGTTCCAGCTCCGCAGATCAAGGCGTGACCTGGACAACACCCGGAAGTGTAGCGACCCGGTGCAGGCGTCAGAGCGGAGCGATGGGCGCAGCTCACCCAAGCGGCTGATTGTCAGCCCCGGCGGTGGCCTCGAACGCCGCCAGCAGGCCGATTAACAGCACGCCCACCGCGGCACGTGCAGTCCCGTAACCAGCTCGCGGTGATCGACCCGGCTGCCCGCTCGGTGATCCGCCGGGCGCCGCTGCCGGGGTAGCGAGGACGACCACGGCCTGGCTGTGGACAGCCCGGCCCGGCTCGCCTTCATCGCCTGCGACATCAATTCGGCCCTCCTCACTGTGGACATGAACACCTGGCGGGTAACGGGGACCGCCATCGTGGGCGTGGAGCCTGACGTGCTGGCCTTCGACGGGCATGCCAGCCCGGCGGCCTGGAGGCCCCTGAGACGGCGAATCTGGCGAGCTGACCGAAAGCCAAATTCCAGCTGAACGGGCCATGGGCACCGGGTGGCCCGGCAACGGGCTGCACCCCGATGGCGGCCAAGGGACCTAGGTCCCGGGAGTCGGTGGCTATTGGCCTCTGGGGGTGCCGCAGACCCAGGAGAAATGGTCAGAAAATCATGAAACGGCAGGAGGATACCGGTGCTCCACCGCAAGGCAGGCGCTGAGCATGACCGGCGTGGCGGCCTTCAGCATCGCGACCCCACCTCTGCCACGGCCAAACAAGCAGGCATGCGGGCCCCCGGCCAGCCCTGGCATGGATGGACAGTCGTTTTGCGGCGCCAGCCAGCTCGCATGGCTGATGGCCAGCCGCAAGGCGGCTACACCGACGCCTTCGAGCTCATCTGCTGCGACTGCGGCGACAATCCCGACCTGGACTACGCGATATATCACCCGAGCTTCGGGAGATCCGCGGGCCCTACCCGATCGCGGCGGGCATCGCCGCCTATGACAAGCACGTGCGGCACCACAGGCGGGCCAGCCATCTGAGTCAACCGCCCGCGACCGGGAGAAGCGCCTGAGCAGTGAGAAGTCCAGGCAGAACCCGCGCCGAGCCGCAAAGATGCGTGGAGTGTTTGTCTGTGGACGCGGCGATGCCGCTTCAGCCGTGTATTGCGCATGGTGGGAAGAACGGGCGCGCCGCCGGGCGGAGGCGGGAAGGACGGCTGCGGCAACCGGGGTCAGTGGCCGCCCTGCTGGCGATGCCGCCAGCGTTCTTCCAGCCGCCCCATCAGCCCTGATCCCGCCTGTCCGCCAGCCTGCCGGCCACGGGCGGCGCGGCGCATCTTGCCCGAGCGGCCAGCCGTGGCAGCGGCGTTGCCGGTCACGCGCCGGTAGCTGGTCACGGCCCACAGGCTGCAGGCCAGCATGACCGCAAAGCCCGCCACAGCGACCGCGATGACATCAGCCACGACCCCCGCGAGCAGCAGCCCGACACCGATCACGAACCCGAGCGCCGCCCCGCCTGGATCGGGCGGCGTCAGCGGCGACTATCCGACCGGATGCATGCTGGCGGAGATGAACACGCCCGCCTGCAGGGCTGGGAGGTCAAGAAGAGCACTGGGCGGTTCGGCTTCGGGGCACGCATCTACCGAGATCCCCGCTTCGACGACCGGCGCCGGCAAACCTCCCCTGCGGGGTCTTTCCAGGGCCAGCCGTGGGTACGCCCAGGTGACATCCCGGAAGACCATCTGGCAGGAGCGGCAGGCGGGTCCGGGGATGAATGACCGCGATGCTGAAGGCGCCGTTTCCGCAGCAAGTTTCCAGCTGCTCTACACCGCTGATGAAGCGGCCTTCATGCTGCGGGTCAAGCCCCGGTGGCTGAAACGCCAGGCCGCAGCGCGGAAGGTCCCGTTCACGATGCTCGCTGGCTCGTACCGGTTCTCGGCCCGCCACCTGGAAGAGATCACGCGGATGCACGAAAAGGCCCCGGAACCCGCAGGATCCTCCGAAGTGCCCCGGCAGCGCCCCCACCGGCATCGCGCAACCGGTGCCGCCAACGGCAGCGATGCTCCACTACGGTCCCGGCCAGCTGCACGGCGGCTGGCCCGCGACGCCGGGAAGCCATGAACGCCCGCCTGAGCAGCCTCAGGTGGAGGGAGCTGCCGGCGGCTGACAGCCAAGCGGAAGGACGCCATGGCCGAAGCGGAGAAGCGTGAGCGTGGTAAGTACTGGCGTGCCCGCTGGCGCGGCCCAGGCGGAAGACGGGAATCTCAGGGCGGTTTCGCAAGCCGGAAAGAAGCACTGCAATATGCGAAGGACCAGGAAGCGACTATTCGCTTTAACACCTATATTGACCCCCGTGCCGGCAGGATCACTCTTACTGACTGGGCCAACCGCTGGTATCCAGGACTTGATCTTGAACTGGGAACCCTCAGTAACTACCGCTATTACATTGAAGTACATATCTTGCCAGCGTTCGGTGAATTGCCGCTTACCTCGCTTACCACAGAGAGCATTGCCAGGTGGGAAAAGGAGACGATTGCCCGCGGCTACACGCCGAAAGTGGCACGCGAGGCGCGCTCCACGCTGAGCAACATGCTCGGCGATGCGATACCGCGCTACCTTCAGGCCAACCCGGCGGCGCGGCGGCGGGGTAAGGGCAAGCGCGGGCAGCGGCGGATCGAGCGGGCCGAACGCGCCGAACGGCAGTGGGCCACGCCGCTCGAGGCCCTGCTGTTTGCCGAACGCTGTGCGGCTCTGTCCGGCTCTGACACCGACTTCTTGATGATTGTCATCATGGCCTACACGGGCATGCGCTGGAGTGAGGCCCTGGGCCTGCTTCCGGGATGCCTGCAGGGCGAGCAGTTGCGCATCGACTGGAAGCTGTACGAGCTGGAGAGCCGGTTCTACCGCGGCCGGCCGAAGGACGGCTCGATCCGCAGCGTCGACATCCCGCCGTTCCTTGCGGCGCTGCTCGGCTGGTACCTCGCAACCTACCCACCGAAGGTCTGCACCTGCGGCGGCAGCGAGCCGCCTTGGTGCCCGGGGGAGCGATACGTGTTCCTTGGCACCCGGCGGGGGCACTTCCGGCGGTCCAACTACAGCTCGCGGATCGTCCGCCCTTCCGCGCACGGGTGGTACCCAAAACGCGGGGCACCGCACGCGCGCCTGGCCATGCCCGTCCTTGCTGACATGGCCGTGCCGCTGCCGGGGAGGCCGTTGCCGCCATGGCCTGCCGCCGTAGCCGGTCAGGAGTTCGCGCCGCCACGTGGCAGGGGAGTGCGGCGGCTATCCACCGATAGCAAGCACGGCCGGTGCTCGGCCTGCGGGCGGTCGGGTTTGCTGCGCCTGGACGGAACACTTGTGCGGCACAAGACCGCTGGCGGGGTGTGCCCTGGTACTCGGCATCAGCCCAGGGACGCTGCGCCCGCCTCGTGGCTTCCGCTACGGCGGGGCCTGTCGCCTCACGGACTGCGGCACGGCCATCAGACGTGGCTGGATGACCTCGGGGTGCCGGAGGTGCTCAAGTCCGAGCGGATGGGCCACGAGATTCCCGGCATGGCGGGCGTGTACGGCCATGTCATGCCCGAGTGGCGGGACAGGCTGAGAACCCAGCTGCAGGAGCTCTGGGAGGCTTCACTTCATGAACGGGCCCGGCTCAGCCCCCACTCGGCCGTGGGTCTTGTGGACAAGCTGCTGGCTCCCCGCGGGGCTCCGGAGGTGCCATCTGGCCCCACTCAGAGCCTCCCGGCCGGCACGGCTCAAGGGCGCAGACGGTGAAAGCCCTGCCTAAGCAGGGCTTTCACGTGGGGTGAGCGAGGGGACTCGAACCCCCGACACCCAGGACCACAACCTGGTGCTCTAACCAACTGAGCTACGCCCACCATCGTCCCGGCTGCCCGGTGCATGAAGCATAGCGGCCCATGGTCACTGGGCCGAACCGGATTCGGCCGCCTCCTGCGCGCCGCGTTCCTGGTCGCCGGGTTGCTGGCCATCGGGCGGCGGGGTGCCCGGCCCGGTCTCGGTGGTGTAGCGCGCGGCGATCTGCCGTGCCCGCACCGAGTCGGGGCCGGGCGGCGGCACGAATACCGCTTCGCGGTAGTAGCGCAGCTCCTGGATGCTCTCCTTGATGTCGGCGAGCGCCCGGTGGCCGCCGTGCTTGGGCGGGCTGGCGAAGTAGACGCGCGGATACCACCGCCGGGCCAGCTCCTTGATGCTGGACACGTCCACCATGCGGTAGTGCAGGTAGGCGTCGAGCAGGGGCATGTCCCGGGCGATGAAGGAGCGGTCGGTGGCGATCGAGTTGCCGCACAGCGGCACCTTCCGCGGCTCGGCGACGTGGCCGCGGACGTAGCTGAGCACCTGGTCCTGCGCCTCGGCCAGGGTCACCCCGAAGGGCAGCTCGGCGAGCAGGCCGGAGGCGGTGTGCATCTCCCTGACCACGGGCTGCATGCGGTCGATCGCCTCGGCGGGTGGCTTGATGACCAGGTCAACGCCCTCGTCGAGCACCACCAGGTCGCCGTCGGTGACCAGGCAGGCGATCTCGATCAGAGCGTCGCTTGCCAGGTCAAGCCCGGTCATCTCGCAGTCGATCCACACGAGCCGGTCGGTCATTCCCCCAGCTTAGAGTGTTGACCTCGGGCACCGTCACAGTAACCGATCTTCAAGCGCTGCGCCCGGTGGCCCACAGCCCGCGGCCGGCGGCCGGCCCGCCGCGCCGGGCAGCGCCGTTCCCGGCGTCCAGCCGGGTGATGTGGTCCGGCACCGGCGTGCCCGGGCGCAGGGCCGCGTCTGGCTCCGGCTCGCCGAACGCCAGCGCGATGGGCACCACCCCGGCCCACACCCCGGCGGCGAGGTCGGCCGGCTCGTCGGCCGGGGGCCCGGTGCGGATCTTGACGGAGGCCTCGGCGAGCGGCACGGACAGCACCGCGGTGGCGGCGAGTTCCTTGCGGGTGGGCTTGCGCAGGGCGTCCCACCGGCCGGGGATCAGCTGCTCGGTGACGGCCCGCAACGCCGCCAGGCGTTCGGCATCATCGGTGACGAGCGTGGCGACGCCGAACACCATCGCGCTGCGGTAGTTGACGGAGTGGCTGAAGGCGGCCCGGGCGCAGACCAGGCCGTCGAGGTGGGTGACGGTGACGCAGACCGGCTGGCCGGCGGCGGCCAGGATGCTCCGGTTGGCCGACGACCCGTGCAGGTAGAGGGTGTCGCCGACGCGGCCGTAGGCGGTGGGCAGCACCACCGGCGAGCCGTCCCTCACCACCGCGAAGTGGCAGATCATCC
>Ga0306926_10005929_pt1 | contig 13087 bp, 16 predicted proteins | sample flu12Cox44000178_FD_203759 | JGI IMG/M metagenome (GOLD analysis project Ga0306926, IMG submission 203759) | Lab enrichment of tropical soil microbial communities from Luquillo Experimental Forest, Puerto Rico - flux8day.12C.oxic.44.000.178 (v2)... | ecosystem: Environmental > Terrestrial >... | reverse complement strand
GTCGCGCTCTTCCTTCAGATCGGTGAGGAGATTGATGACCTTCGGCAGTGGGAGAGTCAACGGTGGGTCATACATGTTTACCTGCCAGATAAAGTGCACCTTCCAGTCTCGCCATTTGACAGCAGACAACCGATCAGCGACGTATGCGGGAAATCCTTCGCGGTTGGAGTGCTCCTGTTTGCCTAGGAAGAAATCCAATTGATCGACACCGTCAATCGGGCGATCCTTCGGAACCTCGGCTCCAGCCACCCTGGCAATGGTTGGATAGAGGTCTACAATGTGAACGATCTCATTGCTGACAGCGCCAGCAGGAACTTTACCCGGCCATCGGATAATGAACGGCGCACGCAGCGAGGCTTCCATGGCCGTGAAATAAGTACCGCGCCATGGTCCGCCGTCACCCTCCCACGGGTGGGTTGCCTCCGGACCGTTGTCGCTGGCAAAGATGACAATCGTGTTCTCTTCAATGCCTGCTTCCTTAATCGCGTCCAGAATTTGTCCACTGCGGTAGTCCATCTCGGCCAGACAATCGGCCCAATCTCCGTTGCCCGTTTTGCCAGCAAATTCGGGATTTGGCAGCGTCGGAAAGTGGACTAACGAGAAGGAGACGTACGCATAGAACGGCTTGTTCGCGTTCGCGTTACGCTTGATGAATTCCACGGCGTGACTTGTGATCTCGGCTTCCATAGTTCGGCGGCGATCAACGTTCAGCTCCGCAACTTGCCGGACCTTCTCACCCTTATGTGCTTCGTAGATGTATTCTGGCGTATGGACGTTCGCGTTCCAGCCCTGCTGGTTGCCAACCGACGGCCACATGCTGTTTGTTTCGTTCAGCGACGGCCACATAGCCTCATCGTAGGTGCGTGGGATGCCGTACCATTCGTCGAATCCTTGATGCGTGGGAAACCGCTCCTCGGCGCTGCCGAGATGCCATTTACCCCATATACCGGTAGCGTAGCCTCTCGCCGACAACAACTCCGCGATGGTAACCTCCCACAGCGTCAACCCGTCCGGCACGCCGCCAAGCGGGACTTTGTATGTGCCAGAGCGGATGGAAAAGCGACCCGTCATGAGCGCCGACCTACTGGGCGTGCACTGCGCCTCGACATTGAAGTTGAGCAACCGCATGCCTTCGCGTGCGAGCTTGTCGATACGCGGCGTCGGCGCACCCCGAAGGATGCCACCGCCATAAACACCCAGCTCGCCATAGCCCAAGTTGTCCATAAGCATGAAGACAATGTTTGGCTTCTTTTCCTGCGCTTTGACCGGAGCGACAGCGCAAAGTATCGTGGCCGCAGTCAACAGTGGGCAGAAAGCTGTGCTGAATTTGCGATTCAAGATCTTGTATCCTTTCATCCGCGATTCGCCAGATAACGGCGAAAGGCCAGCAACGTTCGCGCTTTCTCGACCCCTGTGTCGCCCGTGGTCGGCGTGTGTAAGCCGTGGTGAGGACTTCTTTCACGAGCAGGTCCATCGACGAACCGTTTGTTCTTGGAATAGAAGTCCGGGTTCTTGGCGTTCGCGGACATGGAGTGCCTCTCGTTGCCTGCTTGGTCGGGCACCGCGTACACGCCAGGCGCTTGATGCCGATCTCGATAGGCGGCGGCTTGCGGAAGTTTCGCCCTCGCGTCGACGAGATCGAGATGCTCGTCCTGAGTGGCACATCTCGAAGTAGTGGCGAAGAAGCCTGTGAGCAGGGCGAGCATAGGAACCATCAGAAGTAGCGGGCATCGTAACAGTTGCTCTGTCGCCTCCCGATGTCGCCATTGCACGTGCGAGGCCAAGGTCGCCGCTTCTTTGCGTATCGCGAAGTCCTCAAGAGACATGCCGATGATCGCGCCGTTCCTCCGTCATCGTCGGCGGACGGGTGTCGATTGGACGCCCTTGTGTCGTTATGGCGTCTCGGCGGGCGAAGTGGCCAGAATTCTTCGAACGTGTCGCTGCAACGAAGCACCATGGTTCAATCGCGAGGCTTCATTGCACACCGCGCCGCATCGAAGATTGCCTTGTCGCCGACACAACATGTGATGCAGGAGTTTCCGCTGCTATCTGCCGGTACGACTTCGGCAGCGTCCCGAGCAGCCTTGGGCTACGCCCGGCACCGAAGTAGTTATCTTGAAGTCGTTGCAAAGGATTCTCCTCTCTCGACTTCGTCTTGGGCGTGATGGAAGATGCAGCGTTCATGGTTGGCTTGGTGAAGTTTGGCGCAAAAGGGAACGGCGCCACCGCGGACTCGAAGAAATAGCTCTCCAGCGGCCAGCATGCCGATCGACGGAGCCATGAAATAGACCCATAGCGCGTGCCAATAATTGGCGTGAAGTGCTGAGCCAAGAGTTCGTGCCGGATTCGTGCTCGTACCAGACAGCGGCGCTTCGAACGTGTAATAGGCTGCAATTAGGATTCCGACGAAGAACGGGGTGTACAAGGACATCGTTTTGCGATTCGTGGCGAACAACACTGTGATCATCAGGATGAAAGAGATCGTCAATTCGGCGGCAAACGCGACGGCGCTGCCATAGATACCGGGAACTGTGACCGCATAACGTACCGCATAGTTGCCAAGTGCGCCTCGCAGTGCATACCTGGCAAGAGTGACGCCGCCCAACGCGCCTAAGAATTGCGCGGTTACATAGAACCATGCATCCCAAAATTCCACTTTTCCCAAACGATAAAAAGTGAGGGTGATTACCGGATTGAAATGACCACCCGAGCGTCTGCCCAACGGTGACATCACGATTGCAACCGCCGTCGCACCCATGGCCAGACCCATGAGCACTCTGCGAGCAACGTCGCTAGGAATAGACTGCCGCACAATTGAGGCCGGATGCTGTAGCAACGTCGCAGCCATGCACGCCACAAACAGGTAGCATCCCACCCCACCAACTTCCATGAAGTACTCCGGCCAGTGATGACGCAAGCTGGCAATTGCGCTCAATCCATCGAGGCGTCGAAGCGCCATTCGCCGGCATTCTGCGGCGCCGTTGGTAATGGCTCTGGACCTTACTGTCTCACCTGCGGCTTGTAGCGATCGCGTCGCGCTAGAGCGCTCCATTATGAAACGGCTCATGATTCTTCATTGTTCTTGATGCCACTTTCCCGACAACCTAAGGTCAATCGCACCTTGCACTTATGGGATTGCCAGTCTCTCGTCACGGAATGAGCATCTGAACAGCGCACCAACATTCAATTGTTCGTCGTGACGTATCGACATGACTCCCACTATGTCAGACGTTTCGGTAGCCCCGTTCCTGTAGCACCCAGCGGTTGCCATCCAGATCGGAGAAGTTGGCGAAGCCGGCATAATCTCCGCGAGCTAGGTCGAGCCCGGATGCGAAACCTCCATCCCATACTCCAATAGGCGTCTTGTGGCGGATCTCACCGACGTCGACGCCACGTTCGACCAGGCAGTTCCTCGCGGCGGCGAGATCCGTGACGACCAGGAATGCGTTGCGAAGTGAGCCGGCGGGCGCGGCGGTGAGTCCCTTACCTATCTGGATTGAGCAACTGGAGCCCGGTGGAGTGAGCTGCACGACGCGGAACGCGTCGTTCGGCGAATAGTCAACATCGAGCGTGAAGCCGACCTGATCGACATAGAACCGGAGCGCTCGCTCGACATCGCTCACGGGCAGCGTTATCACTTCGATTGAAAGCGTTGGCGTTCTCACAGTAACCTCTTTTCTTGGCCTACTTGTCGTCGCCGCCAGGCCGCGAATACCCGCTCAAGCCGACTTGCGGAGGGGGCGCACTTCGGCGATGGTAAGCTCGCGATCGGTGCCGTGTGGAATCACGGTCTGCCCCGGCTCCAGATGAAGCTGTTTGCCGTCAAGCTGCACCGAGACAATATCCGGCTCGAATGACATGAAGTTGGAGATGCGGCCGACCTCGAGATACGCCTCAGGATACGACCATACCGCCAGTTGTGCGTCACCGATGTTGTAGTAGCTGCATAGCCCCTTGTACGGGCAGAAGGTCTGGCGGTCAACGGAAGTAAGCGCAGACTCATCGACATCAGCACGCGGAACGTACCAGCGCGGGGCAAAGCCAGACTCGTAGAGAACCATGGGCCGATTAGTATCGGCGACGATGCGATCACGATGGCGGACCACGAGATGGCGGGATGTTTGGCGGATGTCGATGCGGTGGTAACTGTCGGCGGCATGGCCCACGATCCGTTCGTCCTCTTCGTAGAACGCGTCCATGGAGGGCCAGGCAAACGCAATCCTTGCCTTTAACTCGCTGGCGTACGCGGGCAAGTCGATGTGTTGCCACGCACCACGGGGCGCGCTCTGGTGGCCCGCCTGGACGGTATACCAGGACTTGAGACCAAGATCGGGATGGCGGCTCGTATGCTCGGTCCGCTGGAGAGTATTTGGAGAGACATCGGTTTCCGGGAAATAAGCCATCGGATAGTGACCCGGCTCGAAGAGCAGCACGACGTTCTCGCTATCGGCGATCCAGTTTTCGCCGAAACGCACGCGCATCCGCCGACGCAACGGCTCAACGTACAACAATCTTGTGGGCATCGGTTTGGGTACAAGAAATCGGCCGATTGCCCGCGGTGATAACGGACCTTGTTGCCAGGACAATCCCATGGTTCTCGCTCCTGATGTTAAAGATCAACAACGACATCCGACGTTGGTTTGTGCGCAGCACACGAGCACATTCCCGGGCGCGAGCACATCGAGTGGCCCGGGCAGACAAACGATTGCCAAAAGTAAAATCATTGCGTCCCAGGAAGCGCTCCCACGATTGGTGCGACTCCATCTGGTAAACAAACACCGCGCTGCTCACCGCCGTGACCGGCGAGATCGGCTTGCCCATCACCATCGATCTTCAGCTGGCGCACCATCTGCCGCCCGCTGCCGGAAGCTTCCAGATCGCTGTTCGCACAGTCCTGCCGTTCCGTGTCACTTCGCATGGAAGGCCGACATTCAGCGAAAGCAGTCGGGTCATTTAGTGCGCCCTCCTCGGCGCGGGAATAGAAGCCGTCTCATAAATGAGCACGAAAGCAACCCCATTTCGCTCAGCGGCTGGAAGGTATGGCCATCACCCTTTTGTTTGATTGACCCTCGTCAGGCCAATGCCGCATCCAGCCGGCGATGGCCCGCCCGATCTCGTCGGGCGAATCTTCCTGGACGTAATGCCGCCCCGCGACCGTCACCTCGGTCAGCGCTGGTAACCTGCGGATGAAGGCGAGATCCTCGTCGTTGGTGAGGATCGCACCGGGCTCCGCCCTGAAAAACAGCTTGGGCACACGGCTCGTTGACAGCCAGTCCGCGGAGGCGGCCACGATCGCAGTCACATCGGCTGGCTCGCCATCGATGGGGATCTGCCGGGGCCATGTCAGCGTCGGTCGTCGCCCCTCGCCGGGTTCGGCGAACGGCCGTCGGTACCGCGTCATCTCCTCGGCGGAGAGAGTGCGCAGGATGGCTCCGGGCAGGATTTTCTCGATGAAGAAATTGTCCTGCAGGACCATCACCTCGCCGGCCTCGGAGCGCAGCGCCTGCAAGGCTGGACGCATATTTATCGTGTCCCAGTGGTCCCAGCCCTGTGGCCGCACGATCGCCTCCATGAACGCGATGCCCTGCACGGCCTCGCGGTGGCGGTTGGCCCAGTCGAAGCCGAGCGCCGAGCCCCAGTCGTGGATGACGAAGGTGACTCGCTCGCGCACATTCAGGGCCTCGAGCAGGGCGTCGAGGTAGCGGCGGTGCTCGACGAAGCGATATGAGCCGGGGCCACTGTCGGGCAGCTTGTCGGAGTCGCCCATACCGATCAGATCGGGAGCGATGCAGCGACCTAGTGGCTGCAGGTACGGCAACACGTTGCGCCAGAGGTACGAGGAGGTGGGATTGCCGTGCAACAGTACGATGGGGTCGCCCTGTCCCACCTCCACGTACGCCATCTCGCGGCCGAGGACTCGGCAGCGCTGTTTTTGGTACGGAAACATCGCAGAGATTATTTTCGTCATGTTCGCTTCTCCTGTAGCCGACTAAGAATGTCTTCGAGCAGCATTGCCGGCGCTTGGCGGCAGTCTTCGCTCCGTCTGCGCGCAGCTTCGCGCTGCCGGTCGGCGAAGCGGGGGAAGCGCAGCAATCCACTTGCTGGCTGCCACATTCAGCACGCGCGCGACGGTCGGTACGGTTCTGATGTCCATCACGTTGTCCCCGTCAGCCAGTTGCCACTTGGCCGGGCAGACTCCCCCTCGCCGAGAGTTACAGAGGCCGCCTCCAAAATCACGTCAATCACAAGATCCGGCGCGGAGTACATCGGGCTATGGTCCACGCCACTGGAGCGGACCATAGCGCCCATTCGACCAGCCATAAAGCGTTGCGTCTTTGGATTGATCATCCGGTCCTCCTCGGCAATTAGGTACCAGGAAGGTTTTGATCTCCACGCCGGCGTTGGAACCGGCTCTTGAATACACTTCACTGCGATTGGTTTCTGTACAGCCGCCGACAACGCGATTTGTTGTGCCGTCGCATTCTGCGAGAAGGCGTTTCTGAAGCCCTCCTCTGGCATCCAGATGAAACCGCTGGTGTCCGGGGCGAGCTTAGGCGCTTGAGGATGTGATTCATCACGATAGAAGACTTGAGCAACGGTCTCACCTTCGTCGGGAGCCAATCCAGCCACATACACGAGTGCCTTCACCATTTCGTCATTCACCGCAGCGATTACAGCGCCTGCATATGCGTGACCAACAAGAATCGTCGGTCCCAGCGAACGGGCTAGTACACGCTTCAATGCCGCAGTGTCATCACCGAATGACGTGAGAGGAATCTGAGCTGCGATTACTCGCAGGCCTTCCTGTTCAAGGCCGAGAATCACGTCTCTCCAACTCGAGCCATCGGCCCACGCTCCATGAACCGCGATGACCGTGATTTTTCCATTGACTGCCACGTTCGCCTCCCTTTTCCTAGTTCAGGCCGCAGTTGCACCACTTGGCGCGGCGCTTTGATCGAGAAATTTGCGCATCCGCTCCGCGATAAAACCGCTGAGGTCTTCCAACGCGAAGTGGCCGGTATTAATCAGGTGCAGTTCTGCTTTTGGCAAATCTCTTTGGTAGGCCTGGGCTCCCTCAATCGTGAAGAAGGGATCGTTCTTTCCCCAGAGAATCAGTATTCTCGGTTGCCGCTTGCGGAAGTACTCGTGCCAGCGGTCATAGAGCGCGAGATTGGACTGATAGTTGTAAAGGAGATCGAGTTGAATTGCAGCGTTCCCCGGACGATCGAGATAGTATTGGTCCACCGTATACGAATCCGGGCTGATTCGGTCAGGATCTGGAACACCGTGGGTGTACTGAAAGATGGTCGTTTCTTTCGTCAGGAGACTGCGCACAGGCCTCTCGGTGTCAGAATTGCGATTGGCCCAGAACGGCTTCATCGGATCGAATGCGCCGCCGATACCTTCCACGTAGGCATTCCCGTTCTGAACGATAATGCTCTGAATCGCATCGGGATGTTTGGAAGCGATCCGGTACCCGATCGGCGCGCCGTAGTCCTGGACATAAATGCTGAAGTGTTTCAAGCCGAGATTGCCAAACAGTAGATCCTCTACGTGTGCTGCCAGGTTGTCGAAGGTATATTCGAACTCCTGTACATTGGGAGCATCGCTGTAGCCGAAGCCCAAATAGTCCGGAGCAATCACGTGAAACTTGTCCGCCAATTGAGGGATCAGTTCACGGAACATGTGGGAAGAACTGGGAAAGCCGTGCAGAAGCACGATCGTCGGCGAAGCCTTTGATCCAGCTTCGCGGTAGAAGAGGTTTCTTCCACGCACCTTGACGTGATGATAAGTAGTCATGACAGTGCCTCCGTTCACTTGTTGAACGACCTATGCTGCGATGAATGCAAAGATCGATACTCATCGACCGACCAACGAGTTGGACCAACTGATGAAAGCGTCACAATGCAAGCAATGTACAGCAGATCGCATTCGTATCCTGGTGGACCGAACTGTGCTCTTCCGTTGACGACGCTGATTAGTTTGATCGAGCTGAAACCGTATGGTAGATGGACCGTGAAGATCGCAACCGCAAGCAGAATGATGGCTGGAATGCTCACCAGAGGAACGAAGGCGCCGACCAGAAAAGCAATGCCAGCCCCGATCTCAGTGGCAATTGTGAGCCAAACCATGAAGTGCGGCAGAGGAACACCCGTCGCCTGAAGAATCCCGGCGAAAGCTGCTGGTCCCCTCGACAATTTCGCCAGGCCGTGCGCCAGGAATCCATAACCAACAACCAATCGAAGGAAAATCAGCGCGTAGGGCGCAAACTTCGCCCGTGCATCCACCAAGGGCAATACTTTCGCCGTGAGACCGGACATTTTTCCCTCCAAAGCCGCGACGCCATATGAACGTACAAGCTAGAACGCGACTGTAGTTCAACGTTGATGCCCCTCAACACTTCTAAAGGCACGCAAGGAGCAGACGTTCGATTCGAAGAGACCTCCGATTTCATAACTGTTTGCAATTCGGTAGCCGTCGCGATATTGCAGTACAAATGCGACCCAACTGTCTCAAAATCAAAAAGCGGTCCTTAGCCAAAGTGCGAGCTCCCGATGTGCTGAAAGGATCCTATTTCTGTTCAGCTTGCCGTCGCCAAGAGGTGCCTGTGTCTTATGGCGAGCGTCGTGATAGCGACTCGGAGACTTCCGAAAGACGCAGTGTGCTCCGGAATATTAGCGGCCTGCGACTGTTGCCGCCGGACTTGTGTCCTGGCAAATTGTGGTGCTTGAGCCAGACGCAGTTGTCTTAAAGAGCGATGCTCTTATTACGTCCTGCCGGAGCAAGTAGACAGACACAGCGAAAAGAACGAAGTCTTTCATGAGGAATGCCACCCTCTCGGTCATCGCCGGGAAACCACCGGCGGAAGCGGCCCAGCCGTCCGGCATGAATGGAATGATGGTCGTGGTCGCGATGAATGTGAAACATGAGCCCAGCGCTCCAAGGATCCCCAGTTTTTTATTCCAATATCCGGCAAGGAGAAGTGTCCCAAACAGCCACTCTGAAACCCCGAGGAAATAAGTTGCTCCGCGAATGCCAAACGCTGAGTACATCCAGAAAATGAGAGGGCCGTGACTGATGTAGGGCAGCAGGGCCTGCGCCTCGTACTCGAACCATTTCTGATAACCAAAGAAGAGAAAAATGACGACCATCGATGCGCGAAGTAGGTGGTAGTCGAGATCGTTCTTGAGGATACCGAGCTTAATCAAAGCTCTTACGACAAAGTTCATAATCACCCCTTTGGTTGGCCCTACGCCCCGTCAGCCGATTTGTGAGTCTGTTTGCGGCATCACTTGAACGACTTCTGAGCAACTGGCGTTCCAACGCCGGGGAATTTGGGGAGGTAATCAGCCCTGCGTCGTTATGCCAATGAGTTCAACACCGTGACGGCGACCTTTCAGGAATCCAGCCACGCGTCAGGGAGCCATGCTGTGCTCGTTGAGATACAGACACCGTGACGCTATTTCGACTGCATTGGTCTCGGGAGAACACTGGAAGAGTCCTCACATTCTCTGAAAGACACTGAATGGAAGCTAGATTGCTGCCGTTGACGACGTTGGCAACACAGCATCAAACTACTTCAGTCGCTGAGTAGGAGTTTTTATGGCTATCATCTCGCGAGGTTTTGCCGGCCGACGAGGCGCACAGGGAAAAGAACTCCCGCCTGGTCAATACCTCACCTCGGATTTTCCCGTGTTGTCTGCGGGACCTACGCCACACATATCCCTCGATCGCTGGCAATTTACGATCGATGATGGCAGCAACGTGTTGAAGCGATGGGATTGGAAGTCGTTTCGTCAGTTGCCCACCGAAAACATCACAGTTGATTTGCACTGCGTGACACGTTGGTCCAAGCTTGGCACGTCTTGGGAAGGTGTTTCCCTCGATGTTTTGCTTGCAGATGTTGGGACAGATTTGCCCTACGTCATGTTCCATTCCTATGGCGACTACACGACCAACCTCCCGCGGAAAGACGTTGTGAACAAGCAGGCTTGGATCGCGTTCAAATACGGCGGGCTCGATCTTGATCCCGAGCATGGCGGTCCCGCGCGGCTTCTTGTTCCTCATCTGTATTTGTGGAAGAGCGCTAAATGGGTGAAGGGCATTACGCTGATGCCGCACGACAAACCGGGCTTTTGGGAGAACCTCGGCTATCACATGTACGGTGACCCATGGAAGGAACAGCGGTACTCGGAAGAGTGACGTGGCGTACCGCAAGGGTTGTCGAGCTGCACGACCAGACAGCGAGCGCACGGACGCTAACACTTGCGATAAATGATTGGCCGGGCCATATCGCCGGCCAGCACGTGGACGTGCGCCTGACGGCTGCAGACGGATACTCGGCAGTTCGATCCTATTCCATTGCCTCAGCCCCGAGACCGGATGGCCGTATCGAACTCACTGTCGAGCGGCTGCCGAACGGCGAAGTCTCCCCCTATCTGACGCAGCAGGTTACGGTGGGCGATGAACTTGAGGTGAGGGGTCCGATTGGTCGTTGGTTTGTATGGCGCCCCGAGCAAGAAATGCCGATCCAACTGGTGGCGGGCGGTTCCGGTATTGTTCCTCTCATGGCTATGATTCGCTCGCGCGCCTCGACTGACAGCACCGCACCATTTCGATTGCTGTATTCCGTCAGGGAGCCGGAGGCGATTTTTTACAGCGATGAGCTGCGAGTATTGTCAAGTCAGGGCGATTCACTAGTTGTTACCTATGCGTACACGCGAGTGACTCCGAAGGATTGGCTGCGCCCCGCTGGGCGCATCGACCGAGAGTTGATTGCGAGTAGCATGTGGCCCTCGAACCTTCGGCCGAGCACCTACGTTTGCGGTCCGACATCATTTGTCGAATATGCGGCCGAGCTCCTGATCGCCGCTGGCCACGACCGCGACAGGATCAGGACTGAGCGCTTTGGCGCAACAGGGGAACGGAAATGAATGCATCTATGAACTATCTTGACGGTAATGCTGCCGCAGGTGAACTAAGCAGAATATTTGCGGCGGATCTTACAAGCGCGGAGGGACAATGTGCCAATTGTGGCGTCAAGAAACCATTTGCGGAGGCACATTTATATATGCAATGTCCTGGCGTCGTCGCCCGGTGCGCGCTTTGCGGACATGTCCTGCTGCGACTAGTGAACGTCGGGGAGCGTGCATACCTGGACCTCAGGGGTATGGCGTACTTGTGCCTCGACACAACTCAGTAGACTGAGGCTCAATTTGCTGCCTCAGGCTGCTTCCTGGCTAGTCCACCCTTGTGAATGATGAAATTCGCGATCGCCTCAACCCCTTCGCCGCTCTTCAGATTCGCGAAAACGAAAGGTCGTTCCCCGCGCATTGTAAGTGTGTCGGCTTCCATGACCCTGAGATTCGCTCCCACCATGGGTGCCAAGTCGATTTTGTTAATGACAAGAAGATCGGATCGCGTAATGCCCGGACCGCCTTTTCGAGGGATCTTTTCGCCTTCGGCAACGTCGATGACGTAGAGTGTGAGGTCAGCCAATTCGGGACTGAAGGTTGCCGCCAGATTATCGCCGCCCGACTCAACGAAGCACAGATCTGCGTGCGGGAACCTCCGGCTCATCTCATCGATGGCGGCCAGGTTCATAGAGGCATCTTCACGAATCGCCGTGTGAGGACAGCCGCCGGTTTCGACTCCCATAATTCGCTCTGCCGACAGTGCCTCCGCGCGTGTGAGGATGAGCTGATCCTCCTTGGTATAAATGTCGTTCGTAATTACGTAGATCTCGTACTTGTCGCGAAGGCGTTTGCAGAGCGCTTCAACCAGTGCCGTTTTCCCTGACCCAACCGGGCCGCCGATACCGACGCGCAAAGGGCGGCTTTGGAGATCAGGGCTTGAAATGTTATTCATGACCGAAACAACCTCGTGTATTGGGTTTCATGTGATGCGGAAGCAAGATCCACCATGAATGCCGCCGATCCAAGATCGTGAACGGTTGCCTCTTGAGATTTCGCAGCCACGGCCAACACTGCCGGCTCAAGCTCGGCGATCGCAAGTTGCCCGTCGGTTTGCCCCAGCGGAACTAAGCGGACGCCGGCAGTCACCAGATTGGAAAGATAGCTTTGCAGAAACCCGGGCAGAGCCAAACTTGCCGGAATCGCTTCCCTCGCTGCACGAACTCCGAGAACCACAGATAAGACCGGGGCAATTCTGACTTGCGAGAGTAGTGCCGACAGACTCTCGATGAGAGTATCGGGCCACACGCGGTGCAATGTAGAAAGGCAGGCCGCCGCCTGTTGGAAGGTTTCAAGCGCGAATTCTGAAGTTCCACGAAAGGCGGCCGCGCATTCCGCAATTTCAATTAGTTTTCCGCAGTTATCATTCCCGGCGCAGCGCCAGGCCTCCATGAAAAAAATGGCTTCGTTCCGTCCTGAGCCGTAAAGAAGATCTGCTTCCAGCCAATCCACAAGACTGGCGCGATCGTGAATGTGTCCGGCTTCCACGGCCCATTCGATACTGTGAGAATAGCTATACGATCCTGTTGGGAACGCCGGCGAAAGCCAGCTCTGCTGCCTCAAAAGCGAGAGTGGCGAAACGCGGTTCTCTCGATCACTCACGGTGATGCTGGCCTTCATGGGGTTGGCGATGGTGTCCGTAAGCGCCGCCTTCAGGCTGGAAAGCTGCCTGGACTTTCTGAAGATCTGCTCCGAAACCGCGGAGCATGTCTTCGATCACGTGGTCGGGTCGAATGAGAAGGACCTCTCCTCGAATTTCGGTTGGCAAGTGTCGATTGCCCAAGTGCCAGGCAAGGCGCGTCAGCTGAATAGAATTTTCATGCCTGACTTCAACAATTTCCTCGGGAGCAGCTTGGACCTTTAGCCATCTTCCATCGTCCAGCCGCAGCCCGTCCCCATCCGCCATGGCAACTGTCTCCGGAAGGTCTAAAAGGACGTCTTCGCCATCGTCCGCAGTGAGACGAATTCGCCGCCGATGGCGTGCGTCGAAATCAAGTGTGAGAGTGCCGACGGCCTTCTCGTTCGGCCAGTGTCCGGCACGGCGATGGAGCGAAGCGCATTGCATGACTATCCTCAGTACAGAAAATAGCGTTGTGACAAGGCCAGTACTTTTG
>Ga0306926_10005926_pt1 | contig 13088 bp, 12 predicted proteins | sample flu12Cox44000178_FD_203759 | JGI IMG/M metagenome (GOLD analysis project Ga0306926, IMG submission 203759) | Lab enrichment of tropical soil microbial communities from Luquillo Experimental Forest, Puerto Rico - flux8day.12C.oxic.44.000.178 (v2)... | ecosystem: Environmental > Terrestrial >... | reverse complement strand
GCGGTCGCCGCGAACCCGCGCGTCAAGATCGACACGCCGAGTCTGATCGGCAGCATCTCGCTGAAGGGCGCGCGCATCGATGATTTGTCGCTGGTCAAGTTCCGCGACACCGTGGATCCGGAGTCGCCGGCGATCGTGCTGTATTCGCCGTCGGGAACGGCAAGCCCCTATTATGCCGAATTCGGCTGGGTTCCCGCCGCCGGCTCAAGCGTGCGCCTGCCCGACCAAAACACGATGTGGACGCAGGAAGGGTCCGGCAGTCTGACGCCGACCACGCCGATCACTCTGAAATATGACAATGGCGAGGGCCTGACCTTCCGCCGCACCATCTCGGTCGACGACCGCTACCTCTTCACCATCAAGGACGAGGTCAGCAATGTCGGCAGCGGACCGGTCACACTCTATCCGTTCGCGCTGATCTCTCGGCACGGGACGCCGCAGGTCTCCGGCTACTACATCCTGCACGAGGGCCTGATCGGCTATCTCGGCGACCACGGCCTGCAACAGTACAGCTACAAGAAGATCGACGACGAAAAGACCGTCAGCTTCAAGGCCATCGACGGCTGGCTCGGCATAACAGATAAATACTGGGCCTCGGCGCTTCTGCCAGACACCAAGGCGCAGTTGCAGGCGCGCTTTTCGTCCAACCTGGTCGGCGGGGTGCGTACCTACCAGACCGACTATCTCCAGGACCCGCAGACCATCGCCATCGGCGGCACCGGTGGCGTGAGCACGCGCCTGTTTGCAGGCGCCAAGGAGGCGTCCGTCGTCGGCATCAATTTCCCGGTCTGGGGTTTTGGTGGCTACAACCGCGATCTGTCGCTGAACCACTTCGATCTGTTGATCGATTGGGGCTGGTTCTACTTCATCACCAAGCCGATGTTCCTAGGCCTCGACTTCTTCTATCGGCTGTTCGGCAATTTCGGCATCTCGATCCTGCTCGTCACCGTGATCGTGAAGCTTCTGTTCTTCCCGCTCGCCAACAAGTCCTACGCCTCGCTCGCGAAGATGAAGTCGGTGCAGCCGCAGCTGCAGGCGCTCAAAGAGCGCTATCCCGACGACAAGGTGAAGCAGCAGCAGGAGATGATGGAGATCTACAAGAAGGAGAAGATCAACCCGATCGCCGGTTGCCTTCCCGTCGCCTTGCAGATCCCGGTGTTCTTCTCGCTCTACAAGGTGCTGTTCGTCACCATCGAGATGCGGCATGCGCCGTTCTTCGGCTGGATCAAGGACCTGTCTGCGCCGGACCCGACCAACCTGTTCAACCTGTTCGGGCTGATCCCTGTCGACCCGACGCAGCTGCCGGTGTTCGGCCACTATCTCGCGCTCGGCGTCTGGCCGATCATCATGGGCATCACGATGTGGTTCCAGATGAAGCTCAACCCGCAGCAGCCGGATCCGACCCAGCAGATGATCTTCAGCTGGATGCCGCTGATCTTCACCTTCATGCTGGCGGGCTTCCCCGCAGGCCTCGTGATCTACTGGGCCTGGAACAACCTCTTGTCGGTGCTGCAGCAGAGCTTCATCATGCGCCGCAATGGCGTGAAGGTGGAGCTCTTGGACAATCTCAAATCGACTTTCACCTGGAAGAAGGTCGAGTCGAAGACTTAGAGCGAAAGCGACATGCTCTCTCGTTCGTCATGCCCGGCCTTGTGCCGGGCATCCACGTCTTGGAGGGCAGCGCGCAGGAAGGCGTGGATGGCCGGGACAAGCCCGGCCATGACGGAGACCTTCGCATGACGATCGATCTGGATGCGAAGCTGATCGAGGCCGGGCGAAAGCTGTTCGCCGGCGACTGGCAGTTCGTGTGGGCCTCGCCCTCGATCGAGACGCTGCCGCCGATGGAAGGGCTCGAGATCGCCTTCGCCGGCCGCTCCAATGTCGGCAAATCCTCGCTCATCAATGCGCTGACCGGCCGCAATGCGCTGGCGCGGACCTCAAACACGCCGGGTCGCACCCAGGAGTTGGTCTTCTTCGCCGGCCCCGACAAAGCGGGGCTGCGGCTGGTCGACATGCCCGGCTACGGCTATGCCGCCGCGCCCAAGGCCAAGGTCGCCTCGTGGACCGCGCTGATCCACACATTCCTGCAAGGCCGCAGCTCGCTCGCACGGGTCTATGTGCTGATCGACGCGCGGCATGGACTGAAGGACGTCGACCGCGACGTGTTCAAGACGCTCGACAAGGCGGCCGTCAGCTATCAGGTCGTCCTCACCAAGGCCGACCAGGTCAAGCCTGCCGAGCTCGCTGCGCGGACTGAGGAGATCGCAGCCGCATTGACAAAGCACCCGGCGGCGTTTCCGCGTGTCACGGCGACGTCCTCCCGCTCGGGCGAGGGTATCGCCGAGCTGCGCGCGGCGATCGTGCGGCTCTTGGAGGAGCGATCATGACACGGATCCTGGTTGTCCTCGCCGGCCTGATGGGCGCGGCTGGCGTCGCGCTGGCCGCAGCCTCGGCGCATCTTGCGCACGAAGGGCAGCTCGAGGCGGCGTCCTCGATGCTGCTGTTTCACGCGCCGGCCGTCCTCGCGACCGTGCTGCTGGTCGACCGCGGCATCGTTCATCGCAAGACCGGAATTTTGGCCGCGTTCGGCTTTGTCGTTGCCGCGACGCTCTTTGCCGGCGATCTCTCGATGCGCCAATTCGCCGGCCATCGCCTGTTTCCCTATGCCGCGCCGACCGGCGGCACGCTGTTGATTGCAAGCTGGCTCACCCTCGCGGTCTGTCCGGCCTGGCCGCGGCGCATGTGACACTTTGCGCCGCAGCCGCCAATCAGATAGAACCCCGCCCGACCCAAGCGAAAGCACGAGAACCGGAAGAACATGACCGACGCGCCCGTGACCATCAGCCCGCTCGATCAAGCCCGCATCCTGTCCGAAGCGCTGCCGCATATGCAGCAATATGACGATGAAACCATCGTCATCAAATATGGCGGCCATGCCATGGGCGCGGAGGACACGGCCAAGGCCTTTGCGCGCGACATCGTCTTGCTGGAGCAGACCGCTATCAATCCTGTCGTGGTGCATGGCGGCGGGCCGCAGATCGCGACCATGCTCAAGCGCCTCGGCATCGTCTCGGAGTTTGCCGCGGGCTTGCGCATCACCGATGCCGCGACCATCGAGATCGTCGAGATGGTGCTGGCGGGCTCGATCAACAAGCAGCTGGTCGGCTACATCAACGAGGCCGGCGGCAAGGCCGTCGGTCTCTGCGGCAAGGACGGCAACATGGTCATGGCGTCGAAGACGACGCGTACCATGGTCGATCCGGATTCGCATATCGAGAAGGCGGTCGATCTCGGCTTCGTCGGCGACCCCGAAAAGGTCGATCTCACGCTGCTCAACCAGCTCATTGGCTATGAGCTGATCCCGGTGCTGGCGCCGCTTGCGACCTCAAAGAATGGCCAGACGCTCAACGTCAACGCCGACACCTTCGCCGGCGCGGTGGCGGGTGCATTGAAGGCCAAGCGCCTCCTGCTGCTAACCGACGTTCCCGGCGTGCTCGACAAATCCAAAAAGTTGATTCCGCAGCTGTCGATCAAGGATGCGCGCAAACTGATCGCTGACGGCACCATTTCGGGCGGCATGATCCCGAAGGTCGAGACCTGCATCTATGCGCTCGAGCAGGGTGTCGAGGGCGTTGTCATCATCGACGGCAAGATGCAGCATGCCGTGCTGCTGGAACTCTTCACCAACCAGGGCACGGGCACGCTGATCCACAAGTGATGCAAGCGAACATCCGCCGCAGCTCGGACCTCTGGCGATATTGGCGCCGGACATTGCTGGCGCTGCCCGCCGCGGCGATTTCGCTCTTCATCTCCGCTGAGCCGGCGCTCGCGGACCTCAAGCTCTGCAATCGCATGAGCTACGTGGTCGAGGCCGCGATCGGCATCGACGACAAGGCGGCGACCGCAACGCGCGGCTGGTTCCGCATCGAGCCCGCCGCCTGCCGTGTCGTGGTGCAGGGAACGCTCACCGCCGACCGCATTCTCTTGAATGCACGGGCGCTCAGCCTCTACGGCTCCTCGCCGATCCCGCAGAGCGGCACCGATACCCTGTGCGTTGCATCGGACAATTTCGTGATCGCGGCCGCGCGCCAGTGCCGTACCGGGCAGACGCCCGCGCAGTTCACCCAGATCACGCCAACGCAGGCCGATGACGGCAATCTCGTCGCCTATCTCGCTGAAGATTCCGAGTATGACGACGACCAGGCCCGGCTCGCCGGCATCCAGCGTCTGCTTGTGATCGCAGGCTACGATGCTGCGCCGATCGACGGCGTCGACGGCCCGAAGACCCAATCAGCCCTGGCCGCGTTCCTGAAAAGCCGCGGGCTCTCGCCCGACGTGGTGCAGTCGGCGAACTTCTTCACCGCCATGATCGAGGCGGTGCAGTCACCGTCCGCGACCGGGCTCACCTGGTGCAACGACACCCCGCACAAGATCGTGGCGGCGGTCGCAACCGGTGACGGCAAGTCGGTGGTGACCCGGGGCTGGTATCGCATCGATCCCGGCAAATGTCTGCATCCCGATGTCGCCGGCCAGCCAAAGCAGGTATTCAGCTTCGCCGAAGCCGTCGATGCCGACAACCGCACCATCAAATACAAGGACAGGCCGCTGAACTGGGGTGGCACGACGCCGCTCTGCACGCGTGAAAACAAGTTCGAGACCAATGAACAGGGCGATTGCCCAAGCCGCGGCTTTGCCGCGACCGGCTTTGTGCCTGTCGACATGTCGAGCGGCGGCAAGACGCTGCGCTTTGCGATGCCGTGATGAACACCACCCGCGACTTCAGCCATGTCGACACCTGGGTGTTCGACCTCGACAACACGCTCTACCCGCATCATGTCAATCTGTGGCAGCAGGTCGATGCGCGGATCAACGAGTTCGTCTCGGCATGGCTCAAGGTATCGTCCGAGGAAGCACGGCGCATCCAGAAGGACTATTATCGCCGCTTCGGCACCACCATGCGCGGCATGATGACCTTGCACGGCGTGCGTGCTGACGACTACCTCGCCTATGTTCACAAGATCGATCACTCGCCGCTCGAGCCGAACCCTGCGATGGGCGCAGCCATCACAAAACTGCCCGGCCGCAAGCTGATCCTGACCAACGGCTCGGTCGATCACGTCGACAAGGTGCTGGAGCGGCTCGGCCTCTCCTCGCATTTCGACGCTGTGTTCGACATCATCGCCGCCGAGTTGGAGCCGAAGCCTGCGCCGCAGACCTATCAAAAGTTTCTCGACCTGCATCAGGTGAACCCTGCACGATCGGCGATGTTCGAGGATCTGGCGCGCAATCTGGTTGTGCCGCACCAGCTCGGCATGACCACCGTGCTGGTGGTGCCGGACGGAACGCGCGAGGTCGTGCGCGAGGACTGGGAGCTCGAGGGCCGCGAGGCCTCCCACGTCGACTATGTCACCGACGATCTGACCGGCTTTTTGCAGGGGTTGGTGCCGGCGCCTTGACTCTGCCGCTCTAAATCCCGAAAAAGCCTGCCCGTCCTTCCCCCGCAAGGAAATCCGATGTCCGCGAAAGAGCTTGAATCCACAATCAACGGCGCCTTCGACGCGCGCGACGCTATCTCGACCGCGACCAGGGGCGAGGTCCGCGAGGCCGTGGACCATGCGCTCGAACTGCTCGACAAGGGCGAGGCGCGGGTCGCCGAGCGCGAGGCCGGCGGCAAATGGAAGGTCCATCAATGGCTGAAGAAGGCCGTGCTGCTGTCGTTCCGCCTCAACGACATGAGCGCCATTCCCGGCGGCCCCGGAAAAGCCTCCTGGTGGGACAAGGTGCCGTCAAAATTCGAGGGCTGGGGCGAGAACCGCTTTCGCGACGCGGGCTTTCGCGCGGTACCCGGCGCGATCGTGCGCCGCTCGGCCTATATTGCGCGCAACGTCGTGCTGATGCCGTCTTTCGTCAATCTCGGCGCCTATGTCGATGAGGCGACCATGGTCGACACCTGGTCGACAGTGGGCTCCTGCGCGCAGATCGGCAAGCGGGTGCACATCTCCGGCGGCGTCGGTATCGGCGGCGTGCTGGAGCCGTTGCAGGCCGAGCCCGTGATCGTCGAGGACGATTGCTTCATCGGCGCACGGAGCGAGGTGGCTGAGGGCGTGATCGTGCGCAAGGGCGCGGTGCTGGCCATGGGCGTGTTCCTGGGTGCCTCCACCAAAATCGTGGACCGTGAGACCGGCGAGGTCTTTGTCGGCGAGGTGCCCGAATATTCGGTGGTGGTGCCGGGCGCGCTCCCCGGAAGGCCTATGAAAAACGGCCAGGTCGGGCCTTCGACGGCCTGCGCGGTTATCATGAAGCGCGTCGATGAGAGAACCCGCGCCAAAACCAGCATCAACGAGCTGCTGCGGGATTAACCGAACCGGACGCCGGTCTGGCGCGACCCATAGACCGGACCGCGGGGCGTCCCCCCGCCGTCCGGAGAACGCATGGACTGGGTCTGGTATCTGTTCAAGTTCGAAGGCCGCATCAACCGCGCCAAGTACTGGCTGGCCGGGCTGATCATCGTCTGCTGGACGATTTTCCTGATGCTGCTGTTGTACGCGCCGGTCGGCTATCTCTTCGGCTGGCCCGCAAAGCTCAGTCTCGACCTCGACAACATTTTCGCAATCGTCGACCCCAATTCGTTTCAAAAGCTGTCGCGAGCGGACGTCAGCATTATCGTGGTCAACGTGATCACCATGCCGCTGTTCCTGTGGGTGTTGCTCGCCACATCCGTGAAGCGCCTGCACGACCGCGACAAGAGCGGCTGGTGGATCGTGCTGTTCTTCTTCCTGCCTGGCCTGGTCGGACGCTTCGAGGATCGAATCGGCGATTCGATCCTTGCTACGTGGCTCGGCATTTCCGCCGGCATTCTCTACATGTGGGGCGTGGTCGAGCTGTATTTCCTGCGTGGCAGCCCACGAACCAACCTCTATGGCGCAAACCCGCTGCCGAAGGTACAAAACCGGCCGCGCGGCGCGGAGACGCGCCTTCGCGCGACCACCAGCTGGGACCAGGACAGTGAGATCGAATTGCTGCCGCATATCGGTAGCCCGCCGACCGGGATGCATGTTAATCGGGGGACATGACTGATGCCCTCTCAATCGCCCGCGATCTGATCCGCTGCCCATCCGTAACCCCGGCCGACGCCGGCGCGCTGCGGGTTCTCGAGCACCTCTTCAAATCGCACGGTTTCGAGGTGCACCGCGTCACTTTCTCCGAACCGGGCACCGCAGACATCGACAATCTCTATGCCCGCATCGGCACCGAGGCGCCGCACATCACCTTCGCCGGCCATACCGACGTGGTGCCGCCCGGCGATGAAGCGGCCTGGAGCGTCGGCGCGTTCTCGGGCGAGGTGAAGGACGGCTTTCTCTATGGCCGCGGCGCGGTCGACATGAAGGGTGGCATCGCCTGCAGCGTCGCGGCAGTGCTGCAATATCTCGGCGATCACGGTGGCAAGCCGAAAGGATCGATTTCCTTCCTCATCACCGGCGATGAAGAGGACGTCTCCGTCAACGGCACCGTCAAGCTCTTGCAATGGGTCAAGCACCGCGGTGAGACATTCGACCATTGCGTTCTGGGCGAACCCTCCAATCAAGAGGCGATGGGCGATTGCATCAAGATCGGCCGCCGCGGCTCGCAATCCGGCACGCTCTATGTCGAGGGCCGGCAGGGCCATGTCGCCTATCCGCATCGCGCATCAAATCCTGTGCCGGATATTTCGCGGCTGATCACGGCGCTCTCGGATGAGCCGCTCGATCGCGGCAGCGCGCAATTCCAGGCGTCGAACCTGGAGTTCACCTCCATTGATGTCGGCAACAGCGCGTTCAACGTGATCCCCGGCCAGGCACGCGCAAGATTCAACATCCGCTACAATGATCTGCACACGCGAGACTCGCTGCGCGAGCTGGTCGAGGCGCGGCTTACAAAGGCCGCCGGCGGCCGCATCAGGGCGCATATCGCGTGGGAGCCCTCGAATTCCAACGTGTTCGTCACCAAACCCGGCGCGTTCACGGACCTCGCGGTGGCGGCGATCGAGCAGGTCGCGGGCCGCAAGCCTGATCTTTCCACCACTGGCGGCACGTCGGATGCGCGCTTCATCGCAAGCTACTGCCCTGTGATCGAGTTCGGTCTGGTCGGCCAGACCATGCACCAGATCGACGAGCGCGCCTCAGTCGCCGATATGGACAAGCTGACCAGGATCTATCGCGGCATCCTGGAGCGGTATTTCGCCTAGTAATCCACGCGCAGCAGATACAGTCCCTCGGGCGGAGCCACAGGGCCGCAGGCAGCGCGGTCGCGCGCCGCGAGGACAGCCGCAAGATCATCCGCGCTCCAGCGCCCCTCGCCAACCCACACCAATGATCCCACCATCGAACGCACCTGACTGTGCAGGAACGAGCGCGCGGATGTCGCGATGTCGATCGTCTCGCCATCGCGCGCAACGTCGAGTTGGTCGAGCGTCTTCTCCGGCGATTTCGCCTGGCACTCGGTGTCGCGGAACGTCGTGAAATCGTGCTTTCCGAGCAGACGCTGCGCGGCGATGTGCATCGCCTCTGCATCGAGGTGCCGTGGCACGCGCCAGACGCGCCCGACGTCGATAGCAAGGTTGGCGCGGGTGTTGCGGATGCGGTAGCGATAGTGTCGCTTCACCGCCGAGAACCGCGCCTCAAACGTCTCGGAGACGATCTCGGCTGACAGCACGCCGATCGGGTTGGGGCGCAGATGCGCATTCAAGGCGTCGCGCAGACGACCCGGCGCGAATGATTTTGCAATATCGCAATGAGCGACCTGGCCGAGCGCATGCACGCCCGCATCGGTGCGGCCGGCGCCGTGGACGCGCACGTCTTCTCCGGAAATCGCCTTGACCGCGGCCTCTAGCGCGCCCTGCACCGTCGGCGCCGTGTCCTGAATCTGCCAGCCCGAAAACGGCGTGCCATCATATTCGATGGTGAGCTTGTAGCGGGGCATCAGACGAGCCGCGCCGGCGGCTTGAGCGGCACACCGCGCAGGAATTCCACCGCCTTCATAGGCGATTTTCCCGCGCGCTGCAGCTCGACGATGCGGATCGCGCCGGTGCCGCAGGCAATCGTAAGCTGATCGTCGAGCGCGGCGCCGGGTGTGCCATCACCCCTTGCGATCTCGCAGCGCAGGATTTTGATGCGCGCTGGCGCGCCCTCGATCGGCGCCTCGCACCAGGCGCCCGGAAACGGCGACAGCCCATGAATGTGGCGCAAGACCTCGCGCGCGGGCCTGGCAAAATCGATCTTGGCCTCGGCCTTCTCGATCTTTGCGGCGTAGGTGACGCCGTCGTCGCTCTGTTTCGCGAGTTGCAGCGCGCCGCGCTCCAATGCGCCCATAGCCCGCACCATGAGGTCGGCGCCGAGGCGCGCCAGTGCATCGTGCAGATCGGACGCCGTCATCCGGTCCGTGATCGCGATGTGCTCGGCCATGGCGACATCGCCGGTATCGAGTCCCACGTCCATCTTCATCACCATGACACCGCTCTCGGCATCGCCGGCCATGATAGCGCGGTTGATCGGCGCCGCGCCGCGCCAGCGCGGCAACAGCGAGGCATGCAGATTGAAGCAGCCTAGCTTTGGCGCATCGAGGATCGCCTGCGGCAGGATCATGCCATAGGCGACGACAACGGCTGCATCTGCCTGATGTGCGGAGAATTCCGCCAGCGCCTCCGGCGTTTTCAATGTCTTCGGCGTGAGCACCGGGATTCCGAGCCGCCTCGCTTCCACTTCGACCGGCGTCGGTTGCAGCTTCATGCCGCGCCCGCCCGGCTTTGGCGCGCGCGTATACGCCGCGGCGATCTCATGGCCGTGCGCAACCAGTTCAAGCAATGTGGGCACGGAAAACTCCGGCGTGCCCATGAAAATCAGACGCAGCGGCATATCGAAAATCCCAATGCAATCAGTCTATCCGTCATGGCCGGGCTTGTCCCGGCCATCCGGGCCCTGGCCATACGAAGAAAGGCGTGGATGCCCGGTTCAAGGCCGGGCATGACGACGGAGCTTGTCGCGCTACTCCGCGCGCTTGGCAGCCTTGGAGAACTTCTTCTGCACGCGGTCGCGCTTGAGTTTCGACAGGTAGTCGATGAACAGGACGCCGTTGAGATGATCGATCTCGTGCTGGATGCAGGTTGCAAACAGCCCTTCGGCATCCTCCTCATGCACCTTGCCCTGGAGATCGCTGAAGCGGACGCGCACTTTCGCCGGCCGCTCGACCTCCTCATAATATTCCGGGATCGACAGGCAGCCTTCCTCGTAAATCGACGTCTCCTCCGACGAGGACACGATCTCGGGATTGATGAAGACGCGCGGCTGCGGATTGACCTCGCCCTCCTCGTATTTCATGGCGAGGTCCATGGTGATCAGCCGAAGGGGCTGCGCGACCTGGATCGCCGCGAGCCCGATGCCGGGCGCGGCGTACATGGTCTCGAACATGTCGTCGGCAAGCTGGCGGATCTCCGGCGTCACCTTCTCGATCTTCTTCGAGACGAGGCGGAGCTGCTTGTCCGGCAGGATGATGATGTCGCGGATGGCCATAATCTGCTCAAAAGGCTTGTTCTTCTCAAAGCCTTGTTCTTCTCAGAGTCTTGTTCTTCTCAGAGTCTTGGCGCGCGATTTAAGGCGCGGTTCCCTTGGGGTCAATGCGAGGCGGCCCGCATTAACCCGGTGCTAACCAAGAATTTTGAGGCGGCGTTAACCATAGAAATTGACCGTTCATTAATCACAAATGTTCGCTCTTCGTTCGCGTTCTCGGGCGAATCGGATAGAGAGGACGGCATGAACATGACCCAGATCCTCTTTGTCGTCGGCACCTGGCCGGTCCACCTCTCGGATGCGTTGATCGGCTTCGCCGCGGCCACCCTCCTGTTCCTGCTCATCATCAGCATCGTGGTGGCGCGATCGGGCAAGCGTGAAACCGCGATCGCGCAGATACAGGCCACACGCGCCGACGAGCTCGAAGAGCGCCTCAACGAGATGCTCCGCGCGCAGAGCGAAGCCAACGGTCGGGTCGATGCCATGGCGCAGGCGCTCGCCGGCCGCCAGGCCGAGATGGCGCGCGCAGTCAACGAGCGGCTCGATTCGGTCACCCACCGCGTTGGGCAGTCGATGGAGCAGTCGACCCGCAACACCATGGACTCGCTCCGCGTGCTGCACGAGCGGCTCGGCATCATCGACAACGCGCACAAGAACCTCACCGACCTCACCTCGCAGGTGACGACGCTCCGCGACGTGCTGGCCAACAAGCAGGCGCGCGGCGCCTTTGGCCAGGCGCGGATGGAGGCAATCGTCCAGGACGGCATGCCAAAGGGCGCCTACGAGTTCCAATTCACGCTCTCGACCGGTAAACGGCCGGATTGCGTGGTGTTCCTCCCCGATCAGCGACCGCTCTGCATCGACGCGAAATTCCCGCTCGAGGCGATGACCGCGCTGCACGATGCTCGTACCGATGAAGAGAAGAAATACGCCAGCCAGCGCCTGCGCTCCGACGTCATGAAGCATGTCAACGACATCGCGGAAAAATACGTGATCGCGGGCGAGACCCAGGACACCGCGCTGATGTTTGTGCCGTCGGAATCGGTTTATGCCGAAATCCACGACGGCTTTGACGACATCGTTCAGAAGGCCTATCGCGCGCGCGTGGTGCTGGTGTCGCCGTCGCTTCTGATGCTGGCGATCCAGGTGATGCAGCAGATCCTGCGCGACGCGCGCATGCGCGATGCCGCCGACCAGATCCGCACCGAGGTTTTGAACCTCGGCGATGATCTCGGCCGGCTGCGCGAGCGCGTCCTGAAACTACAGAAGCATTTTTCCGACGTGAACGAGGACGTCCGCCAGATCCTGATCTCGGCCGACAAGATCGAGAAGCGCGCAGGAAGGATCGAGGAACTCGATTTCAGCAAGGAGCCGCAGGTCGAGCCGCCTCGCCTGGTCAAGTCGAGCGCGCCCGAACTGTTTCCGCTGCCGCGCAAGCTGCAGGCGGGGGAGTGACACGGGAGGCACCGGCACGGAAATCTGCTAACACCGCTTCATGACCGCCCCCGAAATTACACCCGATCGCGCCGCGTCTGAACCGTCCGCGCCGTCATGGCGCGAGGTGCTGATGGTCTATCTGCAGCGCAGGGTCCTGGTCGTGCTGCTTCTCGGCTTCTCTGCGGGCCTTCCGTTCGCACTTGCCGGCCAGACCTTGCAGGCCTGGATGACAGAAAGCGGCGTCGACATCAAAACCATCGGCCTGTTCGCGTTTGTCGGCACACCTTATTGGACCAAGGTATTCTGGTCTCCGGCTGTCGACGCTCTTGACATCCCCATGCTCACGCGATGGCTGGGGCGACGGCGTGCCTGGCTGCTGTTGACCCAGCTGATGCTGATGGCCGCAATCCTGCTGTTGGCGAGCTGCGACCCCTTGCACGCGCCGGGCGTGGTGGCAGCGGCCGCGCTATTGGTGACAACGGCCTCTGCGACACAGGACATCGTGATCGATGCCTTCCGCGTTGAAAGCCTTCCCGAACCGGAACAGGCCGCCGGCATGGCGTCATATGTGGCGGCCTATCGGATCGCGGTGCTGGTCTCAGGCGCAGGCGCGCTGCTTGTCGTCAGCGGTTTTGTCGGCTGGGGCCTCGATCAGCAGCACGCCTACAGCGCGTCTTACGTGGTGATGGCAGCGCTGGTCGCCGTTGGCATGCTTGGGACGATTCTTGCCGTCGAGCCGGAATCTTCGAACCGCGCCACTGCGGCGCACACGAAATCCGGGCACAGCGCGGCCGGGCAGCGCATCATCGACGTCGCAGTCGCGAGCCTGAAGGATTTTCTCTCGCGTGACGCGGCGGTCGCCGTGCTCCTGTTCGTTGTCCTGTTCAAGCTTGCCGACGCGTTGGCGACCGCGATGAACACGACCTTCGCGCTGAAGATCGGGTTTTCCCGCGTCGAGCTCGCCGCCATTCTTAAAGGGGTCGGCTTTGCCGCCGCACTGCTTGGCGGATTTGCCGGCGGCTTCATCGCGCGCTCCTTCAGCATGGAAAAGAGCTTGTGGATCGGCGGTATCCTGCAAACAGTGGCCATTCTGGCCTTCTCATGGCAGGC
>Ga0306926_10005924_pt1 | contig 13089 bp, 8 predicted proteins | sample flu12Cox44000178_FD_203759 | JGI IMG/M metagenome (GOLD analysis project Ga0306926, IMG submission 203759) | Lab enrichment of tropical soil microbial communities from Luquillo Experimental Forest, Puerto Rico - flux8day.12C.oxic.44.000.178 (v2)... | ecosystem: Environmental > Terrestrial > Soil... | reverse complement strand
GATCGAGAACGACAAGATATCGCTGAGCTTCGACAAGCTCGCGCGGCTGAGCTCCGGATTACAGATTGATATCGCGGCGCTGTTCCACGGGGTAAACGGTGCGGATCCTCAGCCGGGCGTCAACGGCCGCAGGAGCATCGTGCGCGCTGGCGAGGGCAAGGCCATCGAGACCAAGAATTACTCGCACCGTTATCCTGCATCGGAATTGCTGAATAAGAAAATCATTCCCATCGTCGCCGAGCTGCACGCGCGCAGCCTCGAGGAGTTCGGTGAGCTGGTCCACCACCCGGGCGAGGAATATGCCTTCGTGCTCGAGGGGGAAGTGGAGCTGCATACGAGCCTTTATGCGCCGGTGCGGCTCAAAGCCGGCGACTCGATCTATTTCGACAGCGGCATGGCCCACGCCTACATTGCCGCGAGCGAAGGGCCGTGCCGGGTTCTTTCGCTGTGCACGGCGCCGGAGACGCAGTTGATCGCGGCGAATGCGGAACCCGCTGAAGTGAAACGGCCGCAGAAGGCGCCCTCGAGCGGTCGCAAGGGCCGGCGCGGGTAAAGAGCCGGGCGGCCCAGGGGACCGCCCGGCATCGCTCAAAAGACACTCACTCGTCGTGTGGTACTGCGGTGTGAGTGCTGGGCGGCTGCCCCGAGACATTGCCTGAGCCGGAGCGCCGACACTGCGGGGCGGCGGTCACCGACACCTCGACCGTCGCCGACTTTGTCGGGTCTGCAACGGAGGTTGCCGTTACCGCCCCTGCTCCTGCAGTCAGGGCTGCAGTGAACAAGCCACTCGAATCGATCGCGCCAATCGGGCCCGAGACACGCCAGGTCACTCCAGCATTCGAGTTCTTGACGTTTGCTGCGAATTGGTGGGTGGCGCCGACGCTCAGCGACAAGGCCGACGGTGCGACCGTCACCGCTACAGCCTGCGGCTGCGGAGGTGCGGCCGTAACCGTGATCGACGCGCTCGCCGACTTGGTCTTGTCCTGTGTCGATGTCGCAGTCACGGTGCCGCCCCCGGCGGTCACGGCGGTGAACAGGCCATTCGAGCTGATGGTACCGAGTGAAGTCGGGTTGACGGTCCACGCCACTCCTGCGGAAGAGTTGGTCAATTTCGGTGTGAACTGAACGGTCTCCCCTACGTTGGCCATGGCGCTGGTGGGCGTGATGGCAATGCTGACGGGCTGCGGCGCCGCAACGAGCATACCGATGAGGTAGGTCGCTTCGAGCGCAACCGCATGCGAGGAATGTCCGATGGAATTGAATGCCTGCGTGCCGTCCTTGCCGCAATACGGCACCATGGCATTCCCTCCCGGATGCAGCGGGATGAATGCCGTCACGTTGTAAACCTCGGTAGAATTCAGCACCATCCAACAGTCCGAAGCGGTCGCGTGGTTTGCGACATCGGCCAGCGTGTAAGTGGCCGATTGTGCGTTGGCGGTAACGGCCGCCAGCAGCGCGGCACCGGCAAATATTGCCTTCATAGCGATCATCTCCCGTTCAAGTAGTAACAAAAGCGCTCCCCGGCGGCTTCCCCGCGTGCAGATGTGCGCTTGCGAAAGCCACTGTTCGAGCTCGGTGTGGGATAACAGTCCAATCACGCAGCTTGCGAGCCAGTCCCCGCAGGGACGCGGCTCGACAACCCCGCGCAGGACGGGTGGGTCTATGTGCTCATGATCTCGCCCCTTTGCCTGTCGGACCTGGGTTCACCGGGGCAGCGCAGCGGACTTTCAGCGAACCAGTCGAGGGGTATGACGGCGGGGTTGCCTGATGGGACAACCTCTCCGGCAACCCCGCTATCTGGAGCTAATGCGAGTTGGTTACGCTCGCTTGAGTTCCAGACCGGAGGCTTTGCGTCCCCGTCTCGCAACGGGTATGCCCTGGTGTCGATGTCATTAGGCCGAATGCCGACGCAATGCGCAAGATGTCTCAGCAGACCGACGCGTGTCTCAACAGTGCGACGCGACGCAGCGCTCGGTGTTGGATGTCTGAACGACCGTGGCCGCTCACCGGCGAGCGCGGCAGAGCGAGTCGAGGCGTGTTGCTATGGCGTTGCATTCTGGGCCAGTTGCCCTTCGTTGTATCGTTATCAGTCGCCCAGACTTTCCGGCCGAGAACACTCGGCTTGGCCGCAAGCTGGCGGTATTGAGGTCCACCGAGATGAAGACTGCCACAATCTCCCTGCTCCTCCTCACCTCGGTAGCTGGGTCTGCCGAATTGGTCCTGCCGCCCGCAGACAAGCCGGCGTCATGGACGCCAGAGCAGAAAGTCGTCGGCTTCCGGAACATGTCGCGCATCTACGGTGGCGACGTCGTCCGCCACGGTACGCGGGTGCTGCCACTCCCCAGTAACGCCCGGCAGCTCGAGGTGCGGTATCAGGACGCGAGAGGTCGTCCGATCGATGTCGCAAAGTTCATGCAGGAGAATCGGGTCGCCGGCCTCCTGGTGCTATCGCACGGGAGGATCGTGCTCGAGCGCTATGCGTTAGGTCAGACGCCGGGCGATCAATGGGTTTCCTTCTCGGTCGCGAAGTCGGTGACCTCGACACTGCTTGGTGCGGCAATCCGCGACGGAGCAATCGGCAGCCTCGACGACCCCGTCAGCCGCTACATTCCGGAGTTGAGCGAATCAGGCTACAAAGGGGTAACCCTGCGTCAGGCGCTCACCATGTCGGTGGGCCTGCGCTGGGATGAGAATTACGCGGACCCCAAGTCAGACTGGGTACAGACGCTCTCCCTCGCTACGCCGGGCGATGCGCGGCCCGGCGTCGATATTGTCGCTTACATGGCGCACCTGCCACGCGCAAGCACGCCGGGCAAGACGTTTCTGTACAACTCGGGTAACGCGCAGATCCTAGGGGTGCTCGTGCAGCGCGCAATTCACGAGACGCTCGCGGCCTACCTCGAGCAGAAGATCTGGCGGACGGTCGGAATGGAGGCGGACGCGTTCTGGGTCAGCGATCGTTTCGGACGGACTTTCGGGCGGTCGCTGTTCAATGCGACGTTGCGCGATTACGCGCGCTTCGGCTATTTCTTCATGCATGGGGCGAAAATCGACGGCGTATCGATCCTCCCCGAGGGATGGATCGAGGACGCCACCCGTTCACACATTGCGACTGACTGGGGCGATGTTGGCTACGGGTATCAATGGTGGGTTAACCCCGACGGCTCCTACCGGGCGATCGGCATCTACGGCCAGATGATCTATCTCGACCCGCGCTCCGATCTGGTGATCGTCACGAACAGCGCGTGGCCCGAAGCCGATTGGGACCCGGGCTACGACGGCTGTGCTGCCTTCACACTCGCGGTTACGCGTGCGCTGCGTAGCGCGGGTCCGTAGTCCATACGACATCAGCACTGCGACCGTCACTGCTGCAGGAGGCCATGCTTGCGAAGGATCTCTCTCAGTTGATCGTGGGGCAGCGCCGGCACGACCCAGTAATTCGGACCGGTCATCGTGCGCGCCGCCACAAGTGCGTTGTCGACAGCCTCCTCAGTGGCTTGCGTCACCGCGGCAAAGAGCGCATCCATCTGCCCACTGACCAGCCGCTCGACCTTCGTACCACCTTGAGGCAACTTCTGACTCTCGGCATCGACCGAATTTCCCTCGTCTGCACCTGGGTTCGCTGTGGAAAAGGCGAGGAATATGTCCCCGGATCCGTTCATCTCGATCGCCCCGGCTCTGCCGAGCCCCAGCGGAACACGGCGGGCAAGACGCTTCAGCTGATCAGGTGTGAGTGGGGCGTCGGTGGCGACCACGACGATGATTGATCCCACATCGCGAGTGTCTGGACTGTCGATTCGTCCGCTCTGCCCCTTGCCGCAGACAGGAGCAACGCTGCCGTCATAGGGATCCCGTGTCGGAGGAGTCAACTGCCGCTCGACACATCTTTTCTGCGGAATGTTCATCTCGCGAGCCACCGGAATGCCCGCAATCCTCAGCTGCGGCCAGCGGCCGTAGTTGCATTGAAGCAGTACTCCGACAACGAAACCCCCGTCACGCGCGTCCAGCTTGCGCGAGGAAGTGCCGGTTCCTCCCTTGAAACCATGGCAAATCATCCCGGTGCCCCCGCCAACGTTGCCCTCCTCGATCGCGCCTCCGGTGGCGGAGTTCAGCGCATCCAGCGCATCTTGAGCGGTCACGTGCTGGCCCTTGATATCGTTCAACAACCAGTCCGCTGTCTCTGCGACTACGGGATACCAGAAATCTCCCGGCTGATTTCGCCGCACCAGCCACGCAATCGTCGCGTCACGCACCACACCGACGCTGTTGGTATTGGTGATGAGGATGGGGGTCTCTAGTACCCCGCTCTCCTCGATCCAGTGCGTCCCGGTCATGTCGCCATTTCCATTTCCCGAATAAAAGCCGGCGAGTACGCTCGCCTTGCCGTTCTTGCCACGCGGCAGAATGGCCGTGACTCCCGTACGCACGGGACCTTTGCCGACCACGAGCTTGCCCTCCCCTGAGATCAGCGTCTTGTATCCGACCTCAACGCCCTTGACGTCCGTGATGGCATTGAGAGGCCCGGTCGTCCCATCAAATGGGATTCCCAGATCGCGCGCCCGCTGTTGAGGCGCGGTGTGTGTCGCGTTGTTCTGTGCAACGAGAATATTGGGTGTCAGCAGCAGTGCCGTAAGACCGAGCCATCCACACAATCGTCTCATTGGTCTCCTCCCGTAGGGTTGCGCGCGCTGTTCTTTTTAAGCCGGCACCAGGAAAGGATAGGGTGCCGAGAGCACCCGCCTCTTGGCCGATCCCTGCCTACCGTGTTGATGGACGGCTCCGGTTGTCAAACAGCTTCGGTATTCAGCGGCACTCGAAATCCGAGTCGCCGATTGGTCTGCACTGCGGGGGAAAGCCGTGCTTTCGCCAGTACTCGGGCAGATGCCAATGCCGCATCGCTTGCTTTCGGCCTTCCGATCTGAGCCACGCCGTGTCGTCACGGGCCCACCAGAGTGGCGGGTCGTCATCGACGAGCACAATCTCGTCGTACGCCTTCAGCATCAATAGCGCCATGGGAACAAATTCACCGCTGTTCTTCGCGCCTTTGACGAGTCCAACTGCCTCGCGTCGGTCGCGATCATTGAAAGTCGGGTCGGTTAGCGCTCTGAATAGCGGACGGATCAACTGCGGATCGTCTTTGTATCCCAGCGCCAATATGCTGAGAGCTCCGACGCGATCACCGCGCGCGGCAACCGCGGGCACCAATTGGACGTCGTTAAAAAAGTAGCCGTTCTCCAAACTCACTTCGAGAAGGCGCAGCGCCTCGTCTGTGCGCCCGAGATAAGCGTACGCCATCGCCATGTGCCGCCGACTCACTTCATACGCGGGATCGAGTTCGAGACACCGCTGGTAGTCTTGGATTGCGCGGTCGAGATATCCCAGTGCAGCAAGATTCTCCGCGCGCAATAGAAGCGCCGTTGCATTTGTTCCGTCGTGCTCAATCGCACGCGAGAAGTTATCCGAGGCTTCCTCCCACGCGGCAGTGCCGCGACTGGGGATCATGTAAGATTGAATCTCGGCGCGTATGGCATACGCCATGGACAGATTCGGATCCAGGCGCAACGCGGTATCAATAGCGTCCACTCCAGCACGATAGTCGCTTTCGTCACCTACGTTCCAAGACCCCTTTCCTATCACCAACACCGCGCCGAGCATCTCCCAGGCACGTGCGAAACCAGGGTCTTTCGCGACGGCCGCCTTCAGAACCCGCCCCGCCTCAATAAGGTTCGGCTTTGAGCGGGCTATGAACAGTGAACGACCTTTAAGGTAAAGATCGTAGGCGGCCTCGTCGGCCGTGTCTGCCTTGCGAGCTGCCGGCTCGGCAACCACAGCACCCATCGTTGTGGCCAGATGATCGACGATACTCGTCGCGATCTCGTCCTGAATGGCGAAGAGATTGGCCGTGCTCAGCGGTCGGTCGAAGGATTGTGACCATACATGCTGATCGGTGCCCGAATCGATCAATTGCGACGTGATACGCACCGTATCGCCGGCTTTTCGCACGCTGCCTTCGAGAAGATATTGGACACCGAGCTTCTCGGCTATGGCGGGAGCACCCAGATCGGACTTACGAAACTGAAACGACGAGGTTCGCGAAGCGACTTTGAGTCCGTTAACGTGAGCGAGTACGTTGAGGATCTCTTCCGCAATACCGTCGGAAAAATAACCCTCATTTCCCTCGGCAGAGAGGTCCGAAAAGGGAAGCACGGCGATCGATGCGTTCCGCGTCGCAGGCGCCACCCTGGCCGTCTGCATTGCGGTGGCACTACCAGCCTGCTTTGACGGCCAGGAGCCCTTGACAACAAACCAGCCGAGTACCAGCAGTACGGCGGCAGCGCTCGCGACCAGCAACCACCTTCGACGCGAACCCGCTGCTCGACGACTCGGTAGCGGCTTAGCTAAAGGGATCGGCGACTCGATCGCGGCGGAAGAATCGAGGTGACGTCGGACGGCCTCCACCAGCTTGGCGGCAGCCGCATCGATACCCCCGGGCCCGACTTCGATCCACTGCGATTCGCTCAGGAAGTACTCGAATGCTCGGGGTAGCGATACAGAGTCAGTGCGTAGCGTGACAATTCGCCGACGCTTGGACGAAGCACGTTCGATTTCCTTACCAACGTGAGGAGAAGCGACGGCCTGCTCGGACAGGATGAGTACGACAACCTGGGCTTCGTTGATGGCCCGAACGATCTCGTCGGCGTACAGGGCCCCGGGGACCACATCCCGCGGAGCGATCCAGCATTTGACGCCGTAGCCTTCGAGGGCCTCGACGACGCTGTTTGCGACAGCCGCGTCCTGAGACGCGTAGCTGATGAAGACGTGGCTGGATGCGTTGGGCACCTGCACTGCCACCTGCGCATCGGCCGGCAGCTGGCCGCCTGCGCGTTCGATCGCTCGTCCCGACACTCGTCGCCCCCGTGACACTCTTCCTTATTGCAACAGGATGCGCCGACTGGGATCTGGCCCGCAACTTCCGGCCTGTCGGCCTTCCGATTCACTGCGCACGCGCGTCCAACCGGGTGATTAACATTGCGTGCCAAGGTATCGTGTACAGAAGATAGTCGCCCGGCGTCGAATTCCATGTACAAGAATTGGGGGAAAACCTTCGCGTCCGTCGCGCTCTGGTGCGCGCTCTCCGCCCCCGGGGTGGGCCAGACGGCCTCACCACCTGATCTCATTCTCGCGCACGGCACGGTCATTACCGAGGACAGCAGGGACTCGGTCGCACAGGCCGTGGCGATCGCTGACGGACGGATCATCGCTGTCGGCACCGACGCCTCGATACTTGCGCTCCGGGGTGCACAGACGCGCATCATCGATCTGCATGGCCGCACGGCGACCCCCGGCCTCATCGACACGCACGCACATATTGCCGATGGGGGGCTGGGTGAGCTCTACCGCGTGCAGCTGGCCGATGCCGCGAGTGTGGCGGAGATCGTGCAACGCATCCGCAAAGCAATCAGCCAACTGAAACCCGGGGAATGGCTGCAGGGCGAAGGATGGGACGAGGGCAAGCTCGCCGAGCATCGCTACGTTCTTGCGGCCGACCTCGATGCGGTGTCACCGGACAATCCGGTGTGGCTCGAGCACACCACCGGGCACTACGGCGCGGCCAACAGCTACGCGCTGCAACTCGCGAAAATCTCCGCGGCCACACGCGATCCGCAAAGTGGCACGATCGATCGCGATGCCGCAGGCGCCCCGAGCGGGGTGCTGAAGGAGCACGCGCAGGAGCTCGTCACCGATCTGATTCCGCCACCGAATGCCGACCAACGCCGCAACGGCATACAGGCATTTCTCGAGACGCTGCACCGCGAGGGCATCACCGCGGTCAAGGATCCGCTCATCGATCAGCCGACCTGGGATGCGTATCGCCAGGTGCTCGATGCGGGGCAGCTCACCGAGCACGTCTGCGTGCTTTGGGGCGCGGGCACGACGCTCGACTCTGCGCGCGAGGCACTGAAGCTCATCGAGGCACAGCCGCGGCCCCCGCAATCACTGGGAGACGGCCGACTCCTCTCCTGCGGGGCGAAGATTTTCATGGACGGGAGTGGCGGTGCACGCACCGCCTGGGTCTACCAGGAGTGGAACAAGAACCGAACGGACATCGACCGGGGCAATTCCGGCTATCCGCTCGTCGATCCGCAGGTATACCGCGAGCAGGTGCGTTTGTTCCATCAGGCTGGCGTGCACGTGGGCACGCATGCGGTCGGCGATCGCGCGATCGACTGGGTGGTCGACACCTACGCCCAGGTGCTGAAGGAGAAGCCGACGCACGGGCTGCGCCACAGCATCATCCACGCGAACATTCCGACCGACCACGCCATCGAGGTGATGGCGGCGCTGCAGCGGGATTACGACACCGGCTACCCGGAGATACAGCCGCCCTTCATGTGGTGGATCGGCGATATCTACGCGGCGAACTTCGGTGTCGCGCGCTCGCAGCGGCTCGAGCCGCTGCGAACCCTGCAGGCCCGCGGCGTACGCTGGTCCGGTGGCTCGGACTACTCGGTGACCCCTATCGCCGCGCGCTACGGTCTGTGGGCGGCCGTCACGCGGCAGACTCTGAAGGGCACCTACGGTTCGCACCCCTTTGGCACTGCCGAGAGCATCGACATCCACAGCGCCTTGCGTGCGTATACATCGGCGGCGGCGCCGCAGCTGTTCCTCGAGGCGAGAATCGGCTCGATCGAAGCGGGCAAGGATGCCGATATCGCCGTGTGGCAGCAGAATCCGTACCGCATGCCCGCGCAGGAGCTTCAGCACCTGCATTGTGTGATGACCTTGGTTCGCGGCGCGGTGGTCTATCAGGAGAACCCGGCACCTCCGAATCCAGCGAGGACAGCGATGCGCAACAGCAGCTCGATGAATGATCCGTCACGATTGGCCGACTTTGCGACGCGCTATACGGCTGCGTGGTCCAGGCACAGCGCCTCGGGCGTCGCTGCGTTCTACTCCGACACCGGTTCCCTGACGATCAACGACGGGGCACCCGCCATCGGTCGCAAGGGGATCGAGGGTGCCGCACAGAGTTTCATGACCGCGTATCCCGACCTTGTCGTGAAGTTTGATCGCCTCGAGCCGAGAGGGGATCGAGTCCTGTATCACTGGACCCTTACCGGGACTAATACCGGCCCAGGCGGTACCGGCAATCAGGTCCGGATCAGCGGATATGAGGATTGGAAGATCGGGTTGGACGGGCTCATCGCAGAATCACTGGGACACTACGACGCACGGGACTGGGATCGACAAGTGAACCGACGGTGATGGGCGGTAGAACACTCGAGGCCTCTGGCTGAAGGAGCTAGTTGGCGGGCGACACACCGGCTGCGATTTGTACCAGCTTCACCCGGCCGGAGCGCCCGCTCTTGATCGATACCGCAGCCCTCAGACAGTGAAAGTGCTCGGCAACCAGAGCGATGAGCTCCTCGTTCGCCCTGCCCTCGATCGGTGGAGCCCTCACCCGAGCCACCCAACTCCCGTCGGCTAACTGCATGAGCGTTGAGCTTCTTGCGTTGGCTTTCACTCTCACCCGCAGAACCATCGCGGCATGCCCGTCGCGTATCAGCTGCGCGAACCACGCCGCCGTGGGCGACCGCCGCCGCCGCTCCGCTCGCCGTTGGGACTCTCCTCGCCGGGCGTCCACGGCCGCCCGAGGCGCTGCTCGATGTAGCTGCGAATCAGACGGCGCACCACCTGCGATGGGGTGAGATCCTCCTCGGCACACAGTCGCTCGAACACCGCCTTCTTGCGCGGATCGATGAGGATGGTGAGCCGCGCGGTGCGCTCCTCGATCTTCACGACCTTCTCGCCCTTCATATCCCGGTAGTCAGCTCCAAGAATTAGCGGCATTCTGCATGCACACCGGATTATAATCCAGCACGTATCTGTGTAGCACCGGGTGTGACGCCAGTGAATCACTCGCCGCTCGATGCCTGCCTGGCGCTGCTTGCCCTGTGGGTTCTGATCGGACTCGCGGGCCTGTTGCGTCCGGGGAGCCTGCGGTACGTTGCGCGCACGCTCTTTCCGCTGGGAGCGCTGTGCGGGCTGGCACTCGCGCTGGTCGCACTCGCCTCGCTCGCCGCGCCAATCGAGCGGGCCGTGCTCATCGTGGGTTTACCGGACCTGCCCATGCACCTGCGGCGCGATGCGCTCTCGAGCCTGTTTCTCTTCCTCCTGGGAGCGGCTGCGGCGGGCATCTCGGTGTTTGCTGCCGGTTATTTCCGCAAGGGCCACGGCACTTCGGCGGGACTGCTTTGCCTCCAGTACCACCTGTTCCTTGCGAGCATGGGATTCGTGGTGCTCGCGGACGATGCCTACGCGTTCATGGTGGCCTGGGAGACCATGGCGCTGTCGTCCTACTTTCTCGTCACCACTCAGCACAGCCTGGGTGAGATCCGCCGTGCAGGATTCCTGTACCTGCTGATCGCGCACGTCGGTGCGCTCGCCATCCTGCTCGCTTTCGGCGTCATGCAGGGTGGCAGCTGGCAGTTCACCTTCGATGCGATGCGCGCGGCTCATCTCACTCCAGCCTGGGCCACGGCGGCTTTCCTGCTCGCACTGTTCGGCTTCGGTGCCAAGGCGGGCCTCGTGCCGCTGCATGTCTGGCTGCCCGAGGCGCACCCGGCTGCCCCTTCGCCTGTCTCCGCGCTGATGAGCGGCGTCATGCTGAAGACCGCGGTGTACGGGGTATTGCGCGTGACGTTCGATCTGCTCGGCGCGCCGCAATGGTGGTGGGGTGTGCTGGTGGTTTGTGTGGGGCTCTTCAGCGCCCTCTATGCGGTGGTGTTCGCCGCCGCGCAGACCGATATGAAGCGCCTGCTCGCCTGGTCGTCCATCGAGAACGTCGGCATCATTTTCACCGCCCTCGGTCTTGCCATCGTCTTCCACGGCGTCGGGATGCCGGGACTCGCCGCACTCGCCCTGATCGCCTCCCTCTACCACGCCCTCAATCACGCATTCATGAAGAGCCTGCTGTTCTGCGGCACCGGAGCGGTGCTGCATTCGACCGGTGAACGGAACCTCGGGCGCCTCGGCGGGCTCATTCACCGCATGCCTTGGGTGGCGTGGCTGAGCCTCATCGGTGCGCTCGCGCTCGCCGGGTTACCGCCATTGAATGGCTTCGTCTCCGAGTGGCTGCTGCTGCAGGCTTTTTTGTTCGCGCACCAGGTGCCCGAGACCTTCATCAACATGCTGCTGCCCCTCGGCGCGGCCCTCGTGGCGCTGGCGGCAGCTCTCGCCGCGTATGTCATGGTGAAGTTCTTCGGCGTCATATTCCTCGGCCAACCGCGCGAGACGACGCTGCTGCACGCGCACGATGCCGGCGTCCTCGAGCGAATCGGACTTCTCTGGCTGGCACTCGGCTGCATCACTCTCGGCCTCATTCCGACGCAGGTGGTTGGCGAAATGCGCACCGTCGTCCGGCAACTGGCGCACGTCGACCTGCCGAACCCGACCGCTCCCTGGTGGCTGCTCGAGCCACTCCCTGGTCGACTCGCCTCCTATTCTGGTCTGGTGCTCCTCCTCGCCGTGACGGCAGTAGTGCTGCTCACCCTGCTCGGCGTGCGGCTCTTCTATCACCAGCGGGTACGGCGCGCCGCGCCCTGGGACTGTGGTTTCGTGCGGCTCGATGCCCGCATGCAGGACACCGCCGAGGGGTTTGGCCAGCCGATCCGCCACATCTTCGAGCCCTTCTTTGCCATGAAGCGCGAGCTGCCCTCGCCTTTCGATCGCGCGCCGCGCTACCGCGTCTCCATCGCGGACCGCATCTGGCAGCGGCTCTATGAGCCGCTCGGTTCGCTGGTGCAACGCGTGGCCGATGCCTTCTCGGTGCTGCAGCAGGGGCGCATCGCCACCTACCTGCTCTATAGCTTCGTGACGCTCGTGGCACTTCTCGCGGTGGTGTTATGAGACCGATTGAGGTCCTCACGCAGCTGCTCGAGCTCATCGTGGCCCTCGCCGCGGCGCCGCTCTTCGTCGGCTGGATCAACCAGTGCCGCGCCTGGCTGCAGAACCGCAGCGCGCCCAGTCTCTGGCTGCCGTACCAGGGAATCCGCAAGCTCTTTCACAAGGACGCAGTCATCGCCACAAACGCGTCCAGGCTCTTTCGCCTGGCGCCCTACATCGTGTTCGGCGCCATGGTGGTAGCCGCCGGGGTCATCCCCTCGATGGGTACCCGGCTGCCGCTCACCCAGGTGGCGGATGCCATCGCGCTGGTGGGATTGCTCGCGACGGCGCGCGTCTTCATGTCGCTCGCGGCGATGGATATCGGCACGGCCTTCGGCACCCTGGGTGCGCGGCGCGAGATGATGGTGGGGTTCCTCGCGGAGCCGGCGCTGCTGATGGTGATCTTCGTCGCCTCGCTCATCTCGGCGACCACGGCGCTGCCGGCGATCACCGAGCACCTCGCGACGCAGACACTCGGCCTCTATCCGAGCCTGGCCTTCACCGCGGTGGCCTTCCTCATGGTGCTGCTCGCCGAGAACGCGCGCATTCCGATCGATAACCCCGCCACGCATCTCGAGCTGACGATGATTCACGAAGCGCTGCTGCTCGAGTACTCGGCACGACACCTGGCGCTGATGGAGTGGGCTGCCGCACTCAAGCTGTTCAACTATGCCTGCATCGGCTTCGCGCTCTTCATCCCCTGGGGTGTGTCGACGCGCGGCAGCGCGCCCGCGGCACTCCTTGCTTCCGTTCCGCTCCTGGCACTGAAGCTCGGCCTGGCCGGGGCACTGCTGGCGCTGCTCGAGACGCTCTCCGCCAAGGTGCGCGTATTCCGCGCGCCGGAGTTTCTCGCCACCGCGTTTCTCTTTGCGGTGCTGGGCCTCCTGGTGCACCTGCTGCTGGGAGCCTGACCGATGGCCGGCGTCTCACTGGACCTCCAGCTTCTCAACCTGTGTGCGGCGCTGCTGCTGCTGCTGTCCTTCGCCATGCTCAGCCAGCGGCGCATCGTCAACCTGGTAAATCTGCTGGCGCTCCAGGGAACGGTGCTTTTCATCGCGACCCTGCTCATCGCCTGGCGCACCCGCCAGCCTCACCTCTATGTGTCGGCGGCCCTGACGCTCGCTCTGAAGGTGGTGCTATTGC
>Ga0306926_10005923_pt1 | contig 13089 bp, 13 predicted proteins | sample flu12Cox44000178_FD_203759 | JGI IMG/M metagenome (GOLD analysis project Ga0306926, IMG submission 203759) | Lab enrichment of tropical soil microbial communities from Luquillo Experimental Forest, Puerto Rico - flux8day.12C.oxic.44.000.178 (v2)... | ecosystem: Environmental > Terrestrial >... | reverse complement strand
TCTGCCAACGGATTCATGATCCTGACAGATGGGAGGTTACGACGTTGTACCGAAGATTGAGCTTCGCAATGCCGAATGTCGGTCGCACTCCATTCCCGCTATCCGCTGCCATGGCGGCGGCTTTCTGGAAAGCTTGCGTCGGCTGCGAAAGGTAAGCAAGCAGCCATGAACGCAGTCAACCCCAGAAAGATTTCTCCCAACGGCAATAAAGCGCTGCCGGCATTTTGCAGATGCACCTCTGGTCTCTGCGATCATCATCCCGCCGGGGGACCATGCTCCAACGAACCCGTGGAACTCAAACACACGTCGCGTCCGCATCCCGACAGACCTCACGAGTACGAATATGGTCTTTGTCAACAGTGCGGGCGGACAGTAATGACGAAATAGCTCACGGTGCGCGAGGAGTATTTGCACCAGGACTAAAGTAACCCCGTTTTCCCCCCACCGGAAAAAACAGCACCTCTCACCCATTTTCCACATCGCTGGTGTTTTGCTCCGGAACCGTGTTGGCTAAACCGCCGCGCTTTGCAAGGTTCTAGTTCCGACCTAAAGACCATTCAATTCAGCCACCTGGAGTTGGCGCGTCTCTGTAGTAGCCGACTGGGGCCTGTTTCGGGGACGACTCTCGAATCGTCGCCTAAAGTGCTGCATTAAGAAAATCTCCCACTCCTGAGGGAATTCGGTCGGAAAAGTCGCTTATGTAAATGGGGAGAACGAGGTCGACCCTGCCTTTCTCCGGCGGCTCTTCAAATCAGATGGCGTTCCGTATCACGGAATTGACGGGAAGACGCAAATGACACCACCACTGGAAAGCTTACCCAAAGAAATAGCGACCGAGCTGAGATGGGCGGCATGGAACGCAGCCTGGCATGCGGCGAATACTCGCATGGGCACCCAGGCCGCCGCTGTCGGTGACGAATTGCGGTGGCGGCGTCACATCGCGAACTTTGCGCGGCTGGCATCAGCGCAGAGTATCAATCAGATCACAGCGCGGGTGCGAGATTTCCTGTGGAGCGCTGCCTGGTACACTGCCAATCTTCGCTCGGGAAACCAGGACGACGCAGCAAGGGATCAAGCGTCGGCGAACGTGGCCCTTGCTGACATTCGAAAGTCAGGACAGTTCAGCAAAGGGCTGTCGGACGTGATCGACGGGCTGGCATGGGGTGCTGCCTGGCACGCCGCCAATTCCCTAAAGGGCAAATGCGAACATGCGCAGGCGGACTTGCTTCGCTTCGAGGACTGCTGCAGGCGGATGATGCTCCAGGTCACGGTGGAGGGCGTCACTTTTCAGGCGGACCAGAGGGCCGTTAGCGGAAATTCCGGCCTCATCGCCGCTGGCCGGCAACTGCAGAGTCCAACGAGCGTTCCCCAGCCGGACAAGTTCACGTTCCAGGTTTCGCAGTCAACGGCCACGGGGGCTGCAACCAGAGTTGGATTGGAGACTTCGGCGGGCATGAAGACCAGGATCGGGCTCAGACTGACAGGCGCAGATTTGTTCAGGGGAGATTGCGATCAACACCAGGAATTTCTACGGTGTTTCTTCCTTGAAGAGCATAGCAATTCTGACGCGAACGCGTAGGTTTACTCCGCGACTGTCCCTCCAAACAAGTCCGATGACGCCGAAGCCAACATTGACCAGCTGAAGCTCGATGTCGCCGCTACGGGTGAGCCTCCGTGGCGGCAAAGTGCGGATCAAACTTTATGAGGGTTGGGGTGGAGTGGCCACCTTAAACGTCGAAGCAAAAGGCTCCGTTGGGAGCCCTGTCTGCTTCCGGAAAAGCTGGGATGAAAGGCATTCCCCCGTTCAATGATTGGCTCATCACCGTCCTGTTTGTACTAAGACCTCATGTCCATTTTGGATAAGGATCCGGGCGACGCCGAGCAAGGGGTTAAGATGGCCAGGTGAATTTACAGAGGCGATCAATATCTTCATGCTGACAAAACACAGAAACCAGAGTTCTACTCCAGTTATTTGACAAAGGCAGCCTCCGGGTTTAGGGCTGGACTTGCTTAAAACTGTTTCGCAGCTGGTTCTGGGCCTCGCAAGGCAGGACTATGCATCACTCAGGGCGCGACATGGGCCCAGCCGATACCTTGGAAAACTTACCCACGTAATCATCGCAGTTGTGCTACCTTGGGCAACTGCGACACCTTCCATCCGCCTCCGAGAGCCTTTATCAAAAGCACGCTGGCATCCATGCGGCGTCTTAGTATGTCGACCTCATTCCGCTCATTCTGCAGGGCGATGGTCTGGGCCGTGAGCACCTGCAGATAAGGGTCAACCCCACCGATGTAGCGCTCAATGAAAATCTGCAAGGACTCCCGCGCGGCCGAGGTCGCCTCTTGCTGCTGCTGGGCTTCCTGCTGCAGGATGTGGAGAGCGGCGAGGTTGTCTTCCACCTGCTCGAGCGCCGTAAGTGTGACCTGGCGATAGCTGGCGACAGTGGCATCGTAATTGGCCAGGGCCGCCTGCGAGGTGGCGCGCCGGCGCCCGGCATCGAATACCGTCTCCAACATGGACGGCCCCACCGCCCAGAAGCGGCTGGGCCAAGCAAACCAGTTGACGATGGAATTCCCTTGGAATCCCCCGGAGGCGCTCAAGGTGATGGTGGGGAAGAAAGCAGCCCGGGCAATCCCGATTTGTTCATTGGACTCGGCCACTCGCCGCTCCGCAGCGGCGATGTCCGGCCGGCGCTCCAACAGCTGAGAGGGCAGGCCGACGGCAATCTCCGGAGGCTGCAGGTTATGCGGCGAGGCGGCCAGGCTGAATGCCTCCGGCGGCTTTCCGATCAGGATGGCGATGGCGTGCTCGAACTGCGCCCGTTGTACGGAAATATCTGTGTCCTGGACCACGGTGGTTTGCAGTTGGGTTTGCGCCTGGGCCACATCGGACTTCGGAGCGGCGCCGCCTTCAAAGCGGTACAAGGTCAGTTGCAGGGTGTCCTGGTAGGCCCTCACGGTGTCGTTGAGAAGCTGCTTTTGGGCATCCGCGCTGCGCAGCTCGAAATAGTCGTAGGCAAGCTCGGCGTGAAGGCTAAGACTTACGGTTTCAAGATCCCCAGCCGTCGCCTGCGCCTCGTCCCGGGAAGCGGCAACGGTCCGGCGTACTCTCCCCCAGACGTCCAGTTCATAGGAGAGATCGAAGGGCAAGACAAAGTTGCCCGTGGTGCTGGTGGCGGAAAGGTAGGGCTGGTTGGCCGAAGCACGAACAGACTCGATGCTCGGGGCGGTAGAGATGGTCGGAAATTCGGCGGCCCGGTTGAAGCGCACCGTGGCTCGGGCCTCCTGAAGGCGAGCTTGGGCAGCTTTCAAATCCTGGTTGGAGATCGTGAGCTCCGCTTCCAAAGCGTTCAGCTGGGGATCCCCGAAAATTTCCCACCAGGATCCGCGCTCCGATTGGTCGCCGGGCTGTGCTGTCTTCCAACCGTCCAGTTCCTTGTACACATCCGTAGGGGCTGCCGGCACGCCCGGACGCTCGTACTTGGGACCCACCATGCAGCCCGTCAACAGGAGCATCATGAATGCAGTTACACTGGACGCCACCGGCTTCATTTTTCGTCACCCCCGGGTCCGCTGACCTGAACTGGCATGCCCCTGATGAGCGAATCAGAGGGACTGAGAATGACGTCATCCCCAGGCTTCAATCCGGCAAGTATTTCCATGCTGTCGCCATAATCGTGCCCGGGCGTCACGCGGACGAGTTCGGCTTTGCCGTTGCGGACAACGGCCACCTGCAGGCCTTCTCTGCGGAAAATCAAAGAGCTGGCCGGCACTGTAAGAGAAGAAGCATCCGTAGGCGGCTTGAGATGAACTTGTACATATGCTCCTGGCATCAGGCGGCCAGCGCGGTTATCCACGTCCACTTCGACCAGCACGGTGCGCGAAACCGAGTCGATTGCATTCGAGTTTCTGACCACGATTCCCTGAAACACCTCTCCCGGGTATTCATCGAGTGTCAGAGTGGCGTATCCCCCGGAGAGTACCGCGCGTGAATACACCTCCGGAATCGCCACATAAATGCGCAGCTTGCCGACGGCGGTAATGTGGAATAGTTCCTTCGGCGCGTTGGCCCCGGCATCGATAAGCGCTCCCACGTCGGTGCTGCGGGCAGTGATGACACCATCGAATGGGGCATAGATCTTCTCGAAAGATTGCGACTGCTGGAGCCGTGCGACGTTGGCCTGATTGGACTCAACTGTTGCCTTGTTAGCGGCGAATCCGTTTACCGCGTTGTCGCGCTCTTGCGTCGAGACAGAATGTGTCTTCAACAAATTCTGATCGCGCTCGGCCGTGATTTGTGACAGATTGAGATTGGCCTCCGCAGTTGCCAGGTCGGCCTTCGCCTGCCGCAGTTGCTGATCGAGTTCTGGCGTCTCGATCTCAGCCAGTAACTGCCCCTGTCGGACGCGAGTCCCGATATCGGCGTACCAATTCTTGAGATACCCGTTGGTCCGCGCATAGATCGGGGAGTCGACAAAAGCCTGGGTGTTGCCGGGCAATACCAGTTCCTGCGCCCCGGCGGCAGGCTTGGGATGCACCACAATGACGCTGGGAATTGCCGCTTCAGCGGTCACCTTGGCAAGGCGGGTTTCGGCCGTCATTCGCGAATGGATACCGAAAATCACCACCACGACGAGCACCACGGCACCTGCAGCGAGAAACACAGGAACGGTGCGGGAAAGAGTCCTTTGCGAAGCCTTCTTGTCGATCCTTTCGGCCACAGCCGCCTCTTCCGCTTTGGTCTCCACGGGTGTCATAGGGTTCTGATCTGAATTAATCAGAATGTTTCCTTGCTCAGGCATGCGTTGGCTGTCCTTCCTCCCGGGACGGTACGCTGGGATTGTCCGGCTCAGGCCGCCGGTGCAACAGGCTGAAGACGGATGGAACAAAGACCAGAGTGGCGACCGTGGCGCAGAGCAGGCCACCGATCACCGCGCGCCCGAGGGGCGCATTCTGCTCGCCTCCATCTCCCAGCCCCAGCGCCATGGGAATCATGACGGTGATCATCGCCAGGGCGGTCATCAGCACCGGCCGAAAGCGCGTGTACCCCGCCTCAATAGCCGCTTCAATAGGATCCCCGTGATGAAGCAGCCGGTCCTTGGCGAAGGCGACTACCAGGGTGCTGTTGGCCGTCGCGACTCCCATGCACATGATCGCCCCCATCAGTGCGGGAACGCTCAGCGTCGTGTGGGTGATGAACAGAAAGAGAACAATACCTGCCAGTGCAGCTGGAAGCGCCGTAATAATAATGAAAGGATCCAGCCACGACTGAAAGTTCACGACAATCAACAGGTAGACGAGTACAACCGAAAACCCCAGGCCGGCCAACAGCCCTATATAGGAACTCCGCATGGTTCGGATCTGGCCACGAATCGTTACAAAACTACCCCGAGGCAAGGACTTTCGATTTGCCTCGACAAGGCGGTTGACATCGCGTCCGGCCGATCCAAGGTAGCGGTCCTGGACGGCTCCGTAAATCTCGATAATTCGGCGGATGTTGTAATGGCTGATGGCCTCCATTTCGGCGGTGCGGTTGATTGAGGCAACTCCGCCAGAATTCCAGAATGCGATCCATCCGCCGTGGTAGTGGGACTGTTTTGCAGATCCTGTAGCGACTGGACCCTGTACTGGGGGGTCTGGGCAACAAGGTTGTAGTTCACGCCATTCTTCCAATTGAGAAAGAACAGCGGCGTGATCTGAAAGCTTCCACTTAAGGAATTCAGGACGCTGGTAGCCGCACTCCGTTCGGTCAGCCCTCCCTGGGCGGCCTTGGTGCGGTCGACGTTGATATCCAGCGTCGGATAGTCGAATTGCTTTTGTATGCGTAGATCGGTCAGGCCTGGAGCACGGCGCAAGTCCGCTAGAATGTGTTCCGCCAACTGACGATTCCCTTCGATATCAGTCCCGTCGATCTAAATGTCAATCGGCGCCGGCAAGCCGAAATTCAATACCTGTGTAACCATGTCCGCCGGCAGAAAGGAAAACGTGACGCTGGGAAAGTTCCGCGGCAGCCTCCTGTGTAGCTCGCGAACGTAGTTAGCTGTTGGGTGGTGCTTCTCCCTTAGGGAGACGAGGATGTCGGCGTCCGAAGCGCCAATCAGGCCGGAGGTGGCGTGCATGTAGTTAATTAAGCTATAGGGCAGCCCGATGTTGTCGAGGATGTTATCGACTTCCTGCGGAGGAATTTGCTGTCGCACAGAAGCTTCAACTACCTCGCACACTCGTGCAGTTTCCTCAATGCGCGTTCCGCTCTGGGCGCGGATATGCAAAATGAACTGCCCGTTATCGCTCTCGGGAAAGAAGTTCTGACCAAGCCAAGGCACGAGCGCAAAAACGGAGAGACAAGTGAGCAGGAAAGCGGGAATGAAGATCGCCCGCCGATGCACCGTCTTGGCAAGGACGATTTGATAAGACAGGCGAAGCCTTTCGAAGCCCCTCCCAAAAGCTTTCTGGAATCGCGACCATACCCCCGGTCGCCCAGAACTGTGCCCGTTCGGTCGCAACAGATACATCGCCAGGGTTGGAACCAGAGTGCGCGAGAGAATGTAGGAAGCCAGCATGGCGAACACGACGGCTTCGGCGAGAGGAACAAACAGAAACTTTGAAACACCCGCAAGAAAGAACATGGGCAGGAAGACTATGCAGATACAAAGCGTGGACACCAGAGCGGGAACCGCGATCTGGGCCGCGCCTTCGAGAATTGCCTCTCGCTGCCGGTAGCCCTGTTCGATGAAACGCTCGATATTCTCGATGGTCACGGTGGCATCATCCACCAGAATGCCGACCGCAAGCGCCAGCCCGCCCAGAGTCATGATGTTGATCGTCTCTCCCAGGAAACTAAGGATGATTACCGATGTCAGGATCGACAAGGGAATGGAAACCGCGATAATCAGGGTGCTGCGCCAGCTTCCAAGAAAGAGCAGGATCATCAAAGCCGTCAGGCAAGCGGCGATCAACGCCTCGCGGATTACGCCGCTGACCGCTGCCTTCACAAAGATCGACTGATCAGCCAGCGGTTGCATCTTCAGTTCGGGTGGAAGCGTCTGGGCAACATGAGGCAGCAGGTCCCGGATTCCCTTTACCACGCTTATCGTCGACGCCGTGCCTGCCTTCAAAATAGTCAGCAGAACTCCCCGATGTCCATCCTGCCGCACAACGTTGGTCTGGGGAGCAAAGCCATCGCGAACATTCGCCACGTCTCGCAGATACACTGTGGAAGTGCCCACCTGTTTAATTGGCAGATCATTCAGTTCGGCAACGGTCCGCGGGCTTGAGTTCACGCGAACGTCATACTCAAACCGGTCGATCTTCGCGGTGCCGCCGGGCAATACCAAGTTCTGGTTTATCAACGCGTTCAGCACGTCTTGAGGAGATTGACTCTTGGCCTGCAGCAGGTCCGGGTTGAGATCAATCATGACCTGGCGTTGCTTGCCGCCATACGGGTAGGGGATCACGGCTCCCGGAACCGTCACCAGCTGCGGTCGGATGAAGTTTTGCCCCATATCATTTAGTTGCTGTTCCGACAGGCCCTTGCCGCTGAGCCCCAGCTGCAAAATCGGCACGCTCGAGGCGCTGTAATTGATGATCAGCGGCGGTAAGGTGCCTGGCGGCAATTGGCGAAGGATCGTCTGGGAAACCGCGGTGACTTGCGCATTCGCAGTGTCGAGGCTTGCGGTAGGCTGCAGAAACATCTTGACAATGGCCTCACCGTTCACCGTTGTCGACTCAATGTGTTCGATGTTGTCGACCGTCGTCGTCAGAATCCTCTCATAAACGCTGGTCAGCCGTCCTTCGACCTCTTCCGGGTTCAGGCCGGTATAGTGCCACGCCACCGCGATCACGGGGATGTTGATGTTGGGGAAAATGTCCGTTGGCGTGCGCAGGATCACCACCGGGCTCAAGATCAGAATCAACAGCGCCAGAACAACGAATGTGTAGGGACGATCTAGTGCAACTCGAACGATCCACATTGCTATTGCCTCTCAGCTAAACCGCGCGTCGCGCCGTTGGCCTGGTACATTTGCAACTTTGCAGCACCGCACAGATGTCCTCCAGCCGCTTGCGATCCCTAGCTGCCAACGCCCTTAGCCCGGGCGCGTATCAGCCGTGCCCTTCGCATCCGTTTGTGGCGGGATCGATGCCAAGGGGGTTTTTACCCTTAGGCGCCGGCGCCGGCTTCGTCTGCGCCGGATTCCGCTCTAGCTCTCTGCGTAGCTTCCGTAACAGATACTTGGTGTATACATCGCTGGCGATGAACTTGGCACCCTGAGTCATCATTTCCGCCAGAACGCCTTCGCCGCTGCGACTGATAAGCGTCACGTCGCTAAGCTCGACGATGCATCTACGTTTGTCGCCTTGCAGGCGAACTTTTCTCCAAATCGACCTGAGCTCAGTCACCGCCTGGTCAACCAACCGACCCTGCAACGACCACTTTTGCTCGTCGGAAGAATCGGTGATTTTGATCATCAGCACTTTTTCACAATCCTGGCCCGAGGCTTGCTCAGTTAGCATTTAGCGGTTGGGATTGGCTGCGCGAAATGTTCTTTTCGCCAGGCGCTGCGGGACAGAGGTTTGGCGCTTTCGCCAGAGATCCAGCATTGCTACTTGGGGAAGCTTCGGCGCACACCGGGTGCGGTAGTCGAAGTACGAATGAGGTGTTGAGAGACTCGGTGTGGTGCTGGGCGGAGTCGAGTTTGGCCGCGAGGTTGTGAAATGTTGTCAGGCGAACGTGCCCTTCCAATTCAGAGTCGAAGCAATGACCTGACTCGCTCGAGTTCTCTTATGGACCAACTGTTCGAGCACGTGCCTGAGGCGATCCTCCTGTTCGACAAGGCCCGTTGTGCCGTGCGAGTTAACCGGGAATTTGTCCGCATGTTCGGGTACTCGGAAGAGGAAATCATTGGCAAACGTGTGCCCTCGCTGATAATTCCGGAGGAGCGGCGGGACGAAGGCGAGCGTTTCGCACAGTTAAGAGCACAAGGACAGAGTATCAACGTCGAGACCGTTCGCATGCGTAAGGATGGCCAGCAGATCGACGTCTCTCTCCTCCAAGTGCCCATTAATGATGGCGACGAGAAGGTGTGCGGTTACGCGATCTATCGTGACATTACCGAGCGCAAGCTCGCAGAGCAATTGCGTTGGGAAAGCCGCGCGAGGCGGGGCTGCGTGCCGATGTGAGTAGTGCTTTCTTGGATAGCACCCTACCCGAAATGCTGCGCGATTGCACCGATGCGATGGTGCGGCATATCGACGCGGGCTGCGCGCGGATCTGGACGGTTAACGAGGCAGGGGATTTCCTGGAATTGCAGGCCAGCTCCGGAATCTACACGAACATCGACGGCACCTATAGTCGGCAAGCAATTGGGAAGCCGATTGTCGGTGCCATCGCTCAAGAGTCGCGGCTTTCCATGGTAAGAGAGGGAGACATCACGAGAATCGTCGATTTGTCCTACTATTACATGCGCGCATAAATAAAGGGACATATTGGATCAACAAAAAGAACGTAGGTAAGGGCGGATCAGCTCCGGGTAGCGCTGGATTTCACCAAAGACGCGGGTGAGGGTGCCAACCAACGCCGCCGGCTCTGAGAAATAGCGATTGTGGGTTCCGGTGCGCCGCGTGTATTGCCAAAGTCGTTCCGTGGGGTTCAGCTCCGGCGAGTACGGGGGGAGTTGGTGGACTTCCAGCCAATGTCGATTCTGGCTAAACCATTTCCACACCTCTCCATCCTTGTGGTAGGAAGCATTGTCTTGAATCAGCATGGCTCCTTGCCGGCGATAGCGGCGCGCCAGTTGCTCCAAGAAAGCCAGGTACGTGGAAGCGTTGAAGACCGTATCTTGGCGATAGTGAAACCGGGTCTGGAATAATTCAATCGCACCCAAGATCTTGACACTTTTACGCTGGCCGGTAACCGGGATCTCCGGCGGTCGCCCGACTCGACTCCAGGTGGCATGCAAGGTGGAATCCTGACGGAAGCTGGCTTCGTCACTGAAAATCAGCGCCCAGTCGCGGCTTTGGGCTTTTTTTAAGATTGGGATAGGTCCGGCGGTGCCAGCGGTCCGGCTGTGCACGATCGGCTCGGGCCAAGGCCCTCTTGGGACGTTGCACGGAAAAACCCATGTCATGCAGGATCTTGCGTACATGGCCGGGATGATACTGCACCCCAAACTCCTCCTGCATCACCGAAGCAATCATGGGCGAGGTCCACACTCCCGCATCCAAGCCATAGGCGACCGGACCACGGTCGAGGATATCGCCCAGGTGTTCGCGCTGAGGGGGTGTCAACGCTGCGGGTCGGCCTGAGCGTTGACCTTCGAGCAAGCCCTCCACGCCATGAGCTTGATAGCGAGCCAGCCATTCAGAAACCTTGGAACGCGGCGCTTGCAGAACTTCGGCCAACTCCCCGCTGGTGCGTCCTTGAGAGTTCAACAGCACGGCCAGCAAACGCTTGGCCACCCGGTAAGCTCCATCCCGTTCCGCCTCCTTGCTCAGGCGAACCAACCGTTGATAAGTGCTCGGATGCAATCGCAGGATTCGTGGAAGCATGCCGTCCTCCTGGAGGGAGTATGGCATGTTTACGAAATTATGTCCCTTTAATTATGCGCGCATATATAGTCGCCGTCTGGGTTTTGGGAGAAGCGGGAAGCGCGTAGCGGTTTCCTTAGAATGTGTTTCCAGGACGAATGCCACGCGGAGAATGGTGCCGACCACCCAAGGCAAATGCGGGCTGGACGTTTGGGGAGACTAGTTCTGCAAGCGCGGTGTCGAGGATCCAAGCGTTCATTCGCGTTGGTCCGGCGTTAAGGTAGAAGATTGGTACGTACGATCAGGCGGGAGGCGTCATCTTTTGTCTATGATTCGTTCACGGTGAGGAACCGGACGCATGAATAAAGCGGATGGTCAGGACACGGCAGACCGCCTCTCTGCAATTGTAGCGAACTCCCTGGACACTCAGACGAAAACCCAAGATCTGGCGCGCCAGGCGTACCGAAGCCGCACGCAGTTCCACAGGTTGTTCCGAACAGTGGTCGAAGAAACTCCGGGAGCCATGCGACGACGGCTGTTATTGGAAAGAGCAGCATATCAACTGGCGCATACCGGAATGTCGGTCACAGACGTCGCCCTGGACGCCAACTACGGTTCGTTGGAGGCGTTCACTCGGGCTTTCCGAAAGGCTTTTCGGAGTTCTCCCAGCCTCTACCGGCGCATGCGTGATCCGCATTTCCATTTGCCAGCGTCCAACAAAATTCACTTTCTTGCCCCCGGTTCCCCACCAAAAGGAGGAAGAGACATGGATTTATTCGATCGTTTTGCAGGCAACGACTCCTGGCACACGCGGCGTTTGTTGGAATACGCGGGTACCTTGAAAGAGGAACAATTGGATCGGCCGCTGCCCACGGTGGTAGAGCTGCTGCCCTGGCGGGAGTCGAATAAGACTCTAAGGCAGCTGTTAGAAAACATTATCTTCACTAAAGAAGTCTGGACCGCCGCGCTGTTCGGAGCCGATATGGATATGAACGGCCCTCCCAAATCGCAGCGCTCCCCGCAAGCGATGCTGCAAAGGCTCGAAAAGACCGATGCTGAACTGCACCGCATTTTCAGTGACGTCCGAAACCGCTCCGCCTGGGATGATACGTTCGTCGACGCCCTGTGCGAACCGGCTGAGACCTTCACATTCGGCGGCGTCTTCGCCCATATCATGACATTCAACGCGCATCGCCGATTGATGGCCTTGGACGCTCTACGGCAACTCGGGGTCCAAACCGAAGGCTTTGGCGATCCCATGGAGTACGAGGAAAGTGTGGCACCGTGGAACGAGCGGGTACCTCTCAAAACGCCATGAGAGATTACTCCCGCTGAATCCAAAGTCCCAGCGAAGCGGCGGCCTTACGGCTCAATCTCGGCAGCAAGGCTGAGGTAAATGCAAATTTCAAACCCTTAGCGAGCCACGGAACGCCCTACCGGCATAGTAAGATTCCGCACCGTTGTGATACACGAAAACAGTGTCGTAGCGGCGATCACAAAAGAGGGCGCCGCCGAGTTTTCTGATAGCAGAAGGTGTTTTCACCCAGCTCGACGTTTTCGCATCGAAGTTTCCAAGCTTCTGCAAATCTCGATACTGTTCTTCCCCTAAAAGCTCAATGCCCATGGCCGCTGCCATTCCCATAGCGTTATCTTCCGGCTTATGTTCTTTCCTTGACTCCAGCGCTTCACGGTCGTAGCAAACACTTCGGCGGCCTTTAGGACTTTCCGCGGCACAATCATAAAAAATGTATTCGCCCGTCTTTTTATCATGGCCAACAACGTCCGGTTCACCGCCAGTTCTTTCCATTTCATGGAGCGACCACAGTTTTGCAACATTCGCTTCCAGCTTTGCTTGTACCGGAGCCCATTCAAGACCTTTATGGCGGTTCATGTTTTTCTCAAAACGGGCTTTCAATGCTCTGAGTAGTGGTTCACATTGTTCTGCTGACAAGTCTTTTTTGCCGCTATTAGTGTTTCGCGCTCTGGTTGCTCTCATATTCGTCGCTTCCCGCGTTCCTTATCTTTTTTTCCGCTGGCGCTCCCTGAGGTCTTTCGCCTTGTCTTTGCGTTCTTATCAATTCGCAGTTTCCACGCCGTTCGGAGTGCGCCCCTCAGTTCATCCTCGCTCGCCGCCGCCAGGCGAATATGCGTGTGTCCCATCTTTCCCCAGCCGCCAGGAATCGGCAGGAAAATCTCGGGTGCCTCCTCCACAAACGCTGCCTGCTGCGGCAGCGTAAGCATCAGATTTCCGTAGCCCCCTGCTTGCGAGGCCAGTGACGCAAATTTCCTGCCTCCTACACGAAATGCTGGCAATCCTGCGTGCGAGTACTCCTCCACGCCCTCCAGGCTCCGTGCAATCCTGCGAAAATCCGCCGCGGTCATCGGGCGACTCCCATACGCCAGAGAGTATCTCACCATCATCGGACGGCATATGTCGACTGCTCCGGGGTGGATCGCGGACCACTCGGAAGTTGGGCCTAGTGCCAGTGCCGCAGCGAGAATTCGTCGTATGTAACCGCACAAGGGCGAGTTGGCCGCGTGATGCACAGAGCACTGTGTTCGCGG
>Ga0306926_10005919_pt1 | contig 13092 bp, 13 predicted proteins | sample flu12Cox44000178_FD_203759 | JGI IMG/M metagenome (GOLD analysis project Ga0306926, IMG submission 203759) | Lab enrichment of tropical soil microbial communities from Luquillo Experimental Forest, Puerto Rico - flux8day.12C.oxic.44.000.178 (v2)... | ecosystem: Environmental > Terrestrial >... | reverse complement strand
GAAATGCGGCACTAAAGTCGAGAAACCGCAGCCGATGAAATCAGTGTAGTGTGCGCTGTCCTCAGCGCATAAAGTCCGCTGAGACAGCGGACGCTACAACGCCGTATGAAAATCGACCTGCATACTCACATTCTGCCCCGCGATTGGCCCGATTTAGACGCAAACTACGGCTACAGCGGATTTGTCCGTCTTGATCACTATAAGCCGTGCTGCGCACGGATGATGATTGGCGATCGCGTGTTTCGCGAGATCACCGACAACGTGTGGGACCCGGAACGGCGTATCGAGGAATGCGACCGCGACGGCGTTTCCATGCAGGCGCTCTCGACTGTGCCGGTGATGTTCAGCTATTGGGCAAAACCGGCCGATGCTCTCGATCTTTCCCGGCGCTTAAACGATCACATCGCCGGGATCGTATGTGATTTTCCAAAACGGTTCGCGGGACTGGCGACCATTCCAATGCAGGATCCAGATCTTGCAGCGAGCGAATTGGAACGATGCGTTCGCGAACTGGGCTTGCGCGGCGCGCAGATCGGCACGCACGTCGATCCAAACCCGCATTCCGGTCGCATCGACACTTTGAATCTCGATAATGCGTCTCTTCAGCCTGTCTGGAGCGCTGCGGAAGAACTGGACGCAGCGATCTTTGTTCATCCCTGGGACATGTTAGGCAAGGAGCGGATGCCGAAATATTGGTTGCCGTGGCTGGTCGGTATGCCGGCCGAAACTTCTCTTGCGATTTGTTCCCTGATTTTCGGCGGCGTTTTCGAGAGATTTCCAAAACTCCGTGTCGCGTTCGCTCACGGCGGCGGCGCATTCCCATTCACCATCGGCCGCATCGAGCGCGGGTTTCATGTGCGGTCGGACCTGGTTGCGACGGAGAATAACACAAACCCACGCAACTATCTCGCTCATGATGATGCGCCCGCGCGGTTTTATGTGGATTCACTCGTGCACGATGCCAATGCGCTGAGAATGTTGCTCCAGCTCTTCGGCGCTCAACGCATCGCGCTCGGCTCCGATTATCCTTTTCCGCTTGGCGAAACGAAACCGGGCCAGCTCATCGAATCGATGAAACTCTCGACGAAAGAAAAAAGGCAATTGTTTTCCGGTACCGCGCGCGAATTTCTCGGACTCTGATTTCGTCGTTCGACATTCGTGCTTCGTCATTCCGCGGCGCCGGTGCGCCGCGGTCACATTTCATGCCGGACCGCCCAGAGATCGTGAAACACAGGTTTGAATAGCGACTCTTTTAGAAACGGCACACCAGGTGATCCTCCCGTGCCTTTCTTCGCGCCAATTGTGCGCTCCACTAATTTGATGTGCCGATAACGCCACTCCTGCATCCCCTCATCGAAATCGGTCATCAGTTCGAACAGGATCGAGCATTCGGGCGAACTCTTGTAGAGGCGAAGAATTTCCTTCTGCACGCGCTCGTCAGGTGCATTCGGTTGGGTTACGTCGCGATTCTTTAACTCCCCGGGAATCTGTGCACGGCGCGTTTCCAGAAAATCATAGAAGTGATCGACCACGCTGCGTTCCTGAAACAGCTTCTGTAGTCGATCGTAGCCCGGAAAATCCGGCTTCAGATACGCAACTGTCGATGCTCGTTTGTATCCAAGCGCAAATTCAATTTCCCGAAACTGCACGGACTGAAATCCCGAAGCGGTCTCGAGGCGGTCGCGAAAACTCGAAAACGATGAGGGCGTCATGGTTTCGAGAATGTCCAACTGCGCGACGAGTACCTTCATGATGGTGCGCACGCGTTTGAACGTGTGAATCGCGCCGAAAAGATCTCCGGCGGAGAAATCTCTCTTTATCTTTTCGAATTCGTGCAGCAGCTGCTTGAACCACAGTTCGTACGTTTGATGGATGATGATGAACAGCGTCTCATCGTGTTCCGGCGGACTGGAGCGCGGTTTCTGAAGCGAGAGCAGCTTTTCCAGATCAAGATAGCTTGCGTATGTAAGCGAAGCCATAACTTCATGCTCCCTCCAACGCTTTACCGTTTCAACGCTTTAACGCTTCCCCGTTTTAACCAGCAGAGCCATCCGGTCACTGCAGCTGTCGCAAATAATACCGGTCCCATGCGGCGGGAATGCTTTCCCGCGCCGAGTACGGCCCAGGCTCGTACGCGCGCGAAGAGATACCTTGCTGGCTCAATTCGCACACGTGCCAGTCTTGCCCGTTTATCATGTCCCAGAACTCAATGGCGTCTTGCGGCTTGAAATCCTGGCGCTCGAACGCCGCGGGATGAAAAAACCAATCGCAGGAGATCAATGTCCGCTCTTGCGATTGTGGTTGAAGTTGATGCACCATCACATAATCAGGATGCAAACTTAGCAGCATGTTTGGAAAAATAGAGTAATAGAAAACGAACCGAAAATCTTTTTCGCGGAAATTGCCCACTGGCAACGCGCAGGCATTGCCGCTCATGGTCAGGCTCTTGTCGCTGGCAATCCGCATGAATCCACCAAGGAACGGTCCGTTGGTCAGATCATTCTCTGCTGAATCAGACGGCGAAATTTTTGAAAGCTCCGGATGCACGCCCAGACAGTGATAACACTCCGAATAATTATGAAAGATTAACTTCCAATTGGCGCGCACATCGTATTCGATCCGTTTTGCTGAGCGTAGCGCCGGCAAATTCCATCGTGAGAATTTTGCGGCCAATGGCGCAAACCATTCCTTCAACGGCATGTAGCCGCCTCGCTGTGTCGAGGCGTTTTCCGCCGCGTCTGCCAAATTTACAAAAATAAATCCCTCCCATGCAGCCGCGCTTACTGGATGCAACGAATAATCGGCCTTATCAAACTCCGGGACATCATCCATGTGCGGCGCGCCAAGTAATCGTCCATCCAGTCCGTACGTCCATGCGTGATACGGACATTGAATCGCAGCGGACAATTGTCCGTTTGTGTTTTCGATGAGGCGGCTTCCGCGGTGACGGCACACGTTGTAAAACCCGTGGATCTCTCCGCGTTTGTCCCGAATGATGATCAAGCGCTCGCCCGCGACCTCTGCAGTGAAATAATCACCGGCTTGCTCGATCTGACTCTGATGCCCGACCAGCCCCCATTGCCTGGAAAAAATCTTCTTCCGTTCCTGCGCAAAAATTTCTGGCGAAACGAAATTGCGCTGCGGCAACGTCTTTGCACCCGACCGAAAAGTTTCCGTCGTTTTGCGAAAGGCGGGTGCTGCTTTGGTTTGCATCACAGGCACGTCGCAAGCTGTATGTGACATATCTCCGCGTCAACGCAGTCGTAGAGGCGCTTGTGCCAAGCGCCTGCCTTCGGTACAAAAACCAACGCGCTACTTTAACACCGCTTGGTGGAACCCGTACCAATCGTCGAGATTGTTCAGGTTCACCGCGTCTTTCGCAGCAGAAGCGTCGTCGGGAATGCCGCAAGCACCCAGGATCTCTTTGCGTGTTTCGTCGTCGTGATTATAACTGCGCACTGCCGCGTTGTGCTTCTCGATCGCGTTGCGATTTAGCGACTTCGCATTCTTCTTCACCCACGCTTCAAATTCGGGGTAGGTCGGCTTATTTTGCTTGATGTAATCGCGCACCGCCTGCTCTTCTAGGCCGAGCGCGCCGAGCGTCATCGCATCGAAACCGTGGCCGACCCCAGGATAGCCTGAAGCAAGTTTACCCTTTTCCTCGAGAGAGACTTTCTGCCAAAGCCGCGGGAGATGCAGCACGCCAAGCGGCCCGGCAACGCCGGAACTGATCAGTGGAACATATGTATCGCTCATAATGATTTCTCCGTTTTCGTTTGTTTCGCCCGCCGCGTGGCGGACTAGCTAACGTTCACATGCTGTGCCAGTCCGTCAACGCGCGATGGACTGAAGTAGCAGCAAGCCGATCAACATAATCGAGAGAAAAACAAGAGCGGCATAGACGAATCGGTCTTGCAACCGCGCACGCCGCGCTGCTTGCGCGTAGGGAATCCGTGTAAACGTGACCATCGTGTAAAGCGGGAGGTAAATCCCCGGCAGCGTGGCTTCGAGCAGGTGATCGATTTTCTTTTTTGCCCGGAAAGTTTTCGATGCCGTTTTGTCGCGCATCTCGATGAAATTGCCGATCGCAAGGTCCGCAAGCGCATCGGCGTTTTCTTTCCGCCGCGAAAAGTATTCAGCGAACACGCGCTCGCGGTTATCTGGAAATTTTTCCAGGCATTCATCGAGCACGACACAATCTTCAAATGCAGCGTTCATGCCCTGGCCGTAGAACGGCACGACTGCGTGAGCGGCATCACCGACGAGGCAAACCTTGTCCCGATAAGACCACGGCGCACAACGAATGGTCACCAGTGAGCCGGTCGGATTTTGCCGAAAGTCTTCGAGCAAAGTTGGCATTAGCGGCACAGCATCTGGAAATTCTTCACCGAAGAATCGCCGGACATCGTCGTCGGTTTTCACAGTGGCGAAACTGCGCGGGCCCTCGAATTCCCAAAACAGTGTGCAGGTGAACGAGCCGTCAGGGTTCGGGAGTGCGATCATCATGAAACTTTTCCGTGGCCAGATGTGGAGCGCGTTCTTCTCCATGCGCCATGAACCGTCCGGCCCGGGTGGAATGGTCAGTTCCTTGTACCCGTGGGCGAGATAACTTTCGTCGTAATGAAAATTACCAATCTTCCGCTGCATTGCTTTGCGCACAGCGGAGAACGCGCCATCGACCCCAATCACTGTGTCGCCGTGTCCGGTGACTTCACCGTTTTCCGTTTCCACCTGAGCAGTTGCCGCCTCTAGATCGACGTCGCTGCATTTGTGATTGAAGTGGACGTGCACGTTTGAATACCGCTGTGCAGCCTCAATGACAGTCGTGTTGAGCGCGGCGCGCCCGATCGAGTTGATACACTTTTCCGGATCGACATCGTATGGGCTGAAATGCAGGGTGCCGGACTTATCGTGAATCATCCGCCCGCGCATCGGAATCGCGTGTTGCAACACTTCATCGGCGATCCCGATTTGTTCGAGGGCATGAATGCCCCGCGTCGAGATCGCCAGATTGATCGAGCGTCCGCCGACGATGTTTCCTTCGCGTGGATCAGCGCGCCGCTCGTACAGATCGACATCGTACCCGCGCCGGCCCAGATAGGCGGCGAGCAAACCACCCGCCAAACCACTGCCGATAAGAACAAACTTTGTGTTGGGCATTTGATGATGCCGTTGTTGAGATTCAATATTTGCACAGCAAACGCCCAACGCTCAATGTCCAACATCGAACTTCAGAAGGCGCAGAAAATTCTTGGCTGGGATTCAGGCGAGATTTTGTACCACCGCCCTCACTACAACGATTTCGCGGCTAATCTTTGTGTCTGATTGAGCCGGCGCCGCTGATATGTTTTTCGATCGTTGGCGGATTGCCGGAGTAAATTACTTTTCCTGCACCGGCGATCGCCACCTTTAGCTTCTCAGCAACCGCGACCTCGGCGTCCCCCGCGCCTTGGATGGAAATTTCAGCCGTCTTGGTTTGGAGAGCAGCTGCTTTTAGGTCGCTTGCGCCGGTCAGGTCAGCGAGCAGCTGGTCTATATTGCCAGCGAGCGAGACACGCGATGCGCCCGTGCCTTCCAAGGCAAATTTGGATCCCGTGAGCTGGCTTGCGTCGAGCTTTACCGCGCCTTTGATTCTGGCCGCTTCCCGGGCAGGGCTTGCGATGGACACAGTGATTCCGTGCGTTGGTCGAATCTGCTCTCGGGTGCGCAAGCGAAGTGTGTTCCCGGAAATCTGGCTGTCAATGTAAGGAAAAAGATTTTCATCTGTCTTGACGCGTAGGGTGGGTGCCCCATTTTGCCAATTGATTAAAAATGCGCCGCTGGCATCGATGTTGGCAAACGCGCCAATTTTGCGTTCGTCAATTTTGATATGGCCGTTGCCTCTAACTCCAGGCCACCAGCATCCGGCCACGAGAGCGAAACATCCGGCGAGAAGTGCAACCGTGATCCTCTTCATGTGAAATAAAATTCTTCTATTACGATGCCACGATGGAGCGTTTTGGATTCAAAAAATTCGTTAAACCGTTGAAGCGTTAAACCGTTGAATGGCGAATCCGATGTAACGGTGTAATGATGTGACGAATCACGGTGATGCGCCAAGGGCGGCATTCACTTCACAATTTTCAGCTTTATCGCGTCCACTAAAACGTCATCGACATAAAAGTCCACGCGGTAGGCGCCAGGCGCCCAGCCGTCTTCAGGTCGTGTCAGCGTGAACGTGCCGTGTGCGGTTGGGCTTTCAGCGACAGCCGAGACTTCGTCCGCCTTGTAATCTTGAGGAAAATCTTCGCCGATGTTCTCTGCGATCCAGACGGCCTTGATCTTGGCGCCTTTTCGCAACCGTTGGCCCTGCCAACGCGCGTAAAGCTCCGGTGTATTGGATGAAAAAGTCGTCACCGGGTTTCCGAATTGCTCCTTTGCAATGCTCACTGACAGCTGCTTCGGGAGTGCATCAGATTTCACTTCGGGGCGAGCGATGATTTTGGGCGCTTCGGCCAGCTCGAGCGAAATACGCTGGAGCAAATCGCCATTCGCAGCCCGCATCGCGGTCAAATCTTTTACAATGCCAACGCCTATTGCGAACCAACGATCGATCGTCATGCGGCTCGGTGATGTCTGCTCCCCATAAATGCGGAATGTATGAAATTTGCCAGCGGGTACGCCGATATCTTCCTCGCCGATGACCTCGTAATGCTGACGAACTGATACTTCGCCTGCCTGTCCGTTGAAATCCCAGGTGGCCCCCTTCTTAAGCGGGATGGCGATCATCGTCTGTGGCGGAGCAAACTTAACCAGCTCCCCGTCCAGATTAATCCGTGCCCAACACATGATTCCATGTTCATCCACGGTGAGAAGGTCCGTGTTCGTAATCACGCCGACGCGGTGCATTTCGAACTTGAGGAGTTCCTTCCCATCGACGTTCTCCGTCCCATTGATGCGATACAAGACTGGCTGCCGAATCTTGCCACTCGCGTCTGGTTTTGCGTTGCGAACGTCGAGTCCCTTGCCGATTTCTTCTGTCATGTTGTAGCGCCAGGCGGTTCCATCTGCAGTCGGAATTACCTGGCCATGACACACCATGGCAAGCGCTGTTGCAGCAAGTAGTGGAATCGCAATTTTCATTTACGCTTGCGAAGTGCGAAAATTGTGGCAGCGCTGACGTGGTCTGCGTCTGACAGGCATTCTGACACGAGATTGTAACTTTCGTTCAACCCGCCCTGCACTTTACTTACAAACCGGCGACGTGAATCTGCTTCTGCGATTCTCATTTAATATTGGAATTGCGTGCTGGCTGTGTCTGCCTGCATGCGCGCGGGAGCAATCAAATCAGCCACGACACGTCGTGGTTGTTGTCTGGGACGGGATGCGTCCGGACTTTGTGAGCGAACAAAACACGCCTGCGCTTTGGAAGCTTGCACGTGATGGAGTCACTTTTCGCAATCATCATTCCGTTTATCCTAGCGCGACGAATGTAAACGGAACGGCGCTCGTTACCGGTGTTTATCCTGGCAGGAACGGCATCACTGCAAATCATGTATACCGCTCTGATATTGATCCTCTTCACACCATTGATATCGAAATTCCGGCCGCCGTCACCAAGGGCGATGAACTGTCCGGAGGAAAATACATTTCTGTTTCCACCATCGCCGAACTCATCCAGCGCGAAGGCGGACGCACCATAGTTGCAGCCGCTAAAACCGTTGGGCTTTTATTGGATCGGGATCCCGATCATGCACGCACGACGAACAGTGTCACGCTTTTCGCAGGCGCGTCACTGCCGACGAAGTTTCTCCCTTCGATTAGCGAAATGCTTGGTCCGTTCCCATCCTCTCATTTGCAACGAGACTCCTGGACAACGAAAGCATTGACCAATTTCCTTTGGAAAGACGGTGTGCCCTCCCTTTCGATTCTTTGGCTCGGCGAGCCGGATCTCACACAACATGAAACCGCGCCGGGCGCGCCAGCGGCACTTGCGGCGATCAAGTCGACTGATGAAAATCTCGCGGCGGTTCTCGCGGCTTTGGATCAATCCCGCATCGGCGGGACACGCGGAACAACAGACGTTTTTGTCGTTTCGGATCACGGTTTTTCCACCATTGAACGCTCAATCGATTTGCGAAAAATTTTGAATGACACCGGTTTCACCGCGAAGACCGAATTCGAAAGCGAACCGAAACGCGGAGAGATCATGCTGGCTGGAAACGGCGGAAGCGTGCTTTTCTATGTTGTCGGGCATGACGAGAAGGTCATCAGCCGCTTGATCGAATTTTTGCAGCAATCAGATTTTGCCGGCGTGATTTTTGCGAAAGACCCGACGGAAGGGACGTTTGGTCTTGCGCAGGCAAATATGAATGTGTCCCAAGGCAGCGAGGTACCGGACGTGGTAATGGCTTTTCGCTGGAACAGCTCGAAAAATCAGTTCAGCATCCCGGGAATGATCGACGCGGATTGGCAAAAAGCAGCAGGGAAAGGGACACACGCCACGCTTAGCCACTTTGACATCCATAACATCTTGTTCGCAGCCGGCCCGGATTTTCGTCCTGGCGAAACAGACAATCTGCCAAGTGGCAATATCGATCTTGCCCCGACAATCTTGCGGATCCTGGGAATCAAAGTTCCACAACGAATGGACGGCAGAGTTTTATCCGAAGCGACGTTGAACGGTAATCAAGCGATCACGGGAGCCGAATACCAAACCAAAACAATCGAAGCTAAAAAAGTTTTTCCTTCCGGCACGTGGCGACAAACGCTTAAAATCTCGCGTGTCGGGTCCACCGTTTATCTCGACGAAGGCAACGGCGTGTTTAAGGGGAAATAATGCCGTGGCTTCCAATCCGCCGATTTGTGCCGAATGCTGCCAGATTCATGACGATCATGACGAGTGCAAAGAGGTACAGCCCCATCAGTACTCCTATGGCAGCGTGCATCGCCAAATACAGACCAGCCAAATCCGGCGAGTCTTTTTCATCCAAATAAAAACTGGGTAACTCACCTCGAGCAGGCAGATTGAAATTCCAAGCGCAGGAAGAGCGTATTTGAATCGAACAAGAATATCCGGAGAGACAAGGCTAAAGGGCGGCCGGATCAGCGAGCGCCAGAGATTGGAACCGTTCCACCAGCCGTTGCCGAGACATTTTGCCAAGCCGCCGATGAAGTATACAAAACACAGATGGACCTGTAGGACTCGCCGCCAAAAACCCAAAAGCTGCGGATTTTTAGGTTTTGGATTAACGACCCACTGATCAAAAGCATAGCGGTCTGGCAGCGGAGACAACATCAGGTAGAACAGCGCCGGTGTCATAAAGTTATCCGCGCCGTAGGCGAGTAGCCCTCCGCTTTCAGCGGCGCAAAGGTGGAGAAACCAGGCAACAATCGCCGCTGGACGGCAGAAGAGTCCCAGCAACAAAAAGCAACCCGCGCACAGCAAACAAGCCGATGCAACACTTAGCACAGCTTCTTCGCTCATGTTGACGCTGCGACCGAGAGCAATCAGCCAGCTAAGCTTCGGAATCAATGGACTGTCGAAAGAAGCAATTGCTTCGCCAACTTCGCGACCGACTAGACCTTTGCCGCTGCTAGCGAACAGATAGTGCCAGTCGCTCCTCAGGAAGAGCGCATAGACAACCGTTTGCAACCCCAAACCGAACCGTAACACGGAAAGCCAGCGGTCGTTTTCAGAAGGAAACAGAAAATCGAGGAAAGAGCGGAGCGCAAAAAGCGATGCGGTTTCGCTCTTATCTCTTAGCTCATTGCCCTTCGCCATGATCATCGCGCAGGCTAAAATCGAAACTGAAAATTGGTTGAAAGGTTTCTGCTTCGCCCCGTTCAAACTGAGCTAAGCCAGGTGGAGTTACAGATCCGAACACGGCGCGAATCTTCTTCACGTCGGGATGCTGCCGCCAGACGGAGAACGCGAGCCTTTTGACTATTACCTCTCGGATCGGCTTGTAACTTTGCTCCGCCAACCTGTCCAGTAAACTGTCCAAACGCAATCCAGCGGCTTTGCTGCGCAGATGTGGCGACTCGTGTTCTACGTGGCCATCATCGTAAAACAGTTCCAGGGTCAACCGGTGGTAGCCTGGAACATTCGGAGCAAAGAACGTGTAGCCCGCTTGGATCCCCGCGGCGTGCAGATAAGTCGCGATGCCTTGCCGAAGGGGACTCGGTGCAGGGGCCTCCTTCCCCAGCAGCCAGGCGGCAGCGACTTCAGCCTTGCGCGCGTACGGTTCGAGCGCTGAGGGCAACATGGTAGCGCCTTCAGCGATAAGCGAGAACAGTCCGGCAAAGCAGACCGCCGTTATGAGAAGAAAATGTATTCCGAACCAGGCGGCATAAAAGCGCTTTGGAAACATTTGTCCAAATGGTAGGGACGGACCGCTGGGCCGTCCATTCTTTTGCTGCGCTTGCCCAAATTGGATGTCAATTCACCGTACGTAGCAGAGGAATGCTTACAGAAGGCAACGCAGGTTTTAATCTGGGAAATGTCTTCGTTGCCTTTTTCTTATGTAGAATTCACCTGTGGCGGGATGATTGGAGAAGATTTTAACAAAACGCAGAACTTATTTCGGCGCGAGGGAAGCAATGATTGCTTCAAAGCGCGGGTCGCCCCGCAACGGGTCCCAGAAGGGATTGAGACGCAGATTGCCGTAAGTAACATGGCTCCCTGGCAGCTTCACTGCCTCGGTCAATCGTTCAATGGCGTCATCCTTGTCGCCCGTCCATGCATAAATGACCGCGAGATATTGAATCATCCTCGCGCCGTCGATGGCGTTTTCGTTGGATTTGAGCGTGAAAACGATCGAGAGCCACCGGGAAAACATCAAACATAAGCTGCGTCTGCGCTCCAGCGGGGAAGTGCGCGAGCGCGCCACCAAATGGGTGGAGCAAAACCTCAGCGGAGAAGACCATATGTGCCGACTCGACCCCCCGGCCAAAGCCGGTATTGGTCGTTCCGGTTAGACGGGAACGCAAAAGATTGCTAGCTGCGCGGGGGCTTCGTGGGCAACTGCGGGGCCCTCGTTGTTTCTAATAGCGCTCCTCTGCCTGCGCCGTCGTAACCTGGTCAAGGGCGTGTGGACGACGCGCACGCTTCGCGACTACCGGACTATGACCAAAGTGATGAGGCGCGGCTCGTGCATTTGCATCAGGCAGGCGCACCCGAGTACGACCCGCACGCTGAAGCCATTACATCTCGCTTTCGCCGCGGGATGCTGCAGCAATCGATCAGCGCTTTCTCAATTTTACTGCGGCCTGGATCCCGGAGAAATCGAGCTTTACAAAGTAGACCCGATAAAAGCTACGACCACGCGCATGCAATCGGCCGACGTGCAGTTACTGCGTGCGACCACACTGCAAAAAGAGTGGCGAGAACTACTCGGTCGCCGTCGTCAGCAGCGGGGTCGGGTTAATGTCGTTTCTCAAAAAAATGGCAACGTTCTCGTCCAAGTAGCGATATTCTTTGAAACGATTGTTTTTTAATTGCGCCCGAAATCTATTGTAGAATGGCGACCACGACGCCTCGCTTCTGCGCACTTGGACGACGACGACGGATATATCCAGTCGAGTCAAGTACGACAGGCCATTTCCCTGTTTAACGTCCCTTAACAAGTCTTTGTATCGGGCCGGTCCAAAATAATCCCCGACGCTAACGATCTTGGCCTGTCGAAAATAAAAGGCCAGGTACTCGACTAGCAACGCTAGGACTCGGCTGTTTTCTTTTCTGTTAGAAACGAGTGTAGCGATAACGGCTTGACTCGCCAGATAGCCAGGCAGGATTTCCTCGGGGTAGCCTTGCCACTGATGGCGTGACCGTGGTAGGTTGAGAGTTTCGGTGAAATAGTTTCGGTAAAAGCGCAAGCACCCGGCTGTAGGCGTGGGCCAGATCAAGGCGCAACAGAATACAGCCGTCGCAGTGCGGCCGATCCATATTGCCAAACGCGAGTTCGTGTGTTCATCGGCTCGTGCGCTGATTTGCGAGACAATTACTCCTACCCACGCCGCAAATGTGGGGTACCAGTGAAGCGAATACCTGCCTAGAGAACTAAAAAACCAAGGAAATATGAGGTACGCAGTCGCAACCGACAGAAAGATAAGCTGGTCCGTCGGTCGCCAGCTACGCCGGAAAATGAGTTGCCCAATGAGAAACAAGAGCGGCGCATACATTAAGAGCACCATACCGTTTACGCCCACTTCGCGGAAGTGTTGCGATTTCGGGTCAGTGAAAAATCGAAAAGGCAAGAGCAGCAAATGAAGCGGGCGGCTATCCGTTATGGTGTCGGCAACGTAGATTCTCGCGTCGGCTTGGCTAAAAATCGGATCCGGGTGATTGAAATAGAGATTAAAAATTGGCGGCGCCGGATCACCCGCTTCGATCGCGTTCCGGATATACCAAGGAAGGCTAAGTGCCAACATGACCAGAGAAAGCAGTATTATTTCTCGGCATCGTAGCCGCCGTGCCGAGGCGAAAAACAGCGAACCAAGAAAAATGGAAGGTGACCGATCAATGTGAGCTTCATTCCTGCGCAAAACGCTCCGGTCACGATAAGCTCGCGCTCAAAGCGCCGGCCCGCAGACGTTTGATAGGCGCAGAGAATCGGAACGAGCACAAAGAGACCGATTGGGATATCGATATAAGCAACTTTCAGATAGCGGAGAAAGATTGGACACAACGCCACGCAAAGCGGAACGAGGTACTGCTCTGGACGAGTTAACTTCCAGTTGTATGTCCAACCTCGAGGCTGACTTTCAACCGGAGTAAAAAACGCCAGAACTCCCAAACGGGTCAGTAAGCCGCAAAGCCAATTGAGAAAATGGCAATACTTCCCCACCTTTAAAATAAACAGGGCGCTGTAAAACAGCAGAAAATTGTTTGCAAAATAAGGAAAACGCAGGAAGGGATCGACATAGATCTGGCCCGCGTTCGCCCAGTCAACCGCATAGGCCAGATGATATGTTATCGAATCCGCCAGGGTTGGCGGCAGAACAGCCGGGATTGCCACAATCAAGAACAGGAGATAAATAAACAACGCCGGAACTGTCCAGGTTTCGAAGAAGTGCCGGAGCATTGCTCGCCAAAAATCGCATGAGAGCCAG
>Ga0306926_10005916_pt1 | contig 13095 bp, 10 predicted proteins | sample flu12Cox44000178_FD_203759 | JGI IMG/M metagenome (GOLD analysis project Ga0306926, IMG submission 203759) | Lab enrichment of tropical soil microbial communities from Luquillo Experimental Forest, Puerto Rico - flux8day.12C.oxic.44.000.178 (v2)... | ecosystem: Environmental > Terrestrial >... | reverse complement strand
GGGAATGCCGGCACCGCTTCCGGCACCTGCAGCTGCAGCGGCAGCTGTAGCGGCGTTACCGGATTTAACACCGCCGCCTTCCGTGACATGGTCTACGGCCGCGGCAGCACCAGCTGCACCGATGCCACCTCGCCCTATTTTGCCGGGATGTGCGATATTTTCCCGCGCGTGGTGCAGGCCAATGCCGACGTGCGGGTCGTGTATGCCCAGACCGGCCTCGGCTACGCCGGGCGCTGCGGCGGGCCAGTCCCGACGATCACAGTGTCGCTGCGGAATTTACCGTTCCAATTCTTTTTCCTCGGCGGCTTTCTCGGGACCGCCAGTATCAATATGCCTGGTCTGCAAACCACGGTTAGCGGCGAAGATCTCAGCTCAAGCGCGCCCGGCACCAGCTGCTGATAAGGTTGGCCGCGGCCGGCGTGCCCTCCGGTTGCTGCAGTCGGTTGCTCTCGCCTGATTCGTAAGCGTATAACGCTCCGATGCAGGTGTACATTTTCAATTCCGGCGTCGATCCCGCCGAGTTCAGCGAGATCGACGCGCGAATTCGAGCCGGTATCGCCAATCTCAACACGCTCGAATCCTTGGAAGCGTTGCGCGTCGATCGGCTGCGCAGCGATGCCCAGGAAGAGAAACCCTATGTGATCTATCCCGTTCCTGCGCGGGATGACGTGTCGTTCGAGCAGCTTATCGAAACCGCGACTCAGTACCGCGATTATTTTTTCACTATCTTCATCAGCGATGAAATTTCTGCGACGCACTACAAGCGGCTTGTGCAGACCGGCGGAGCTGAGTGGGTGCCTAGGCACAATGCTGCGCAGGAGATCGCGGATGTCCTTTGGCGCAAGCCCGGCGTCGCGACCCCGACGCCATCGGAAGGTCGCAAGGCGGCGATCGCCACGTTTATGCCGAGCAGCGGGGGGGTTGGGAATTCCACGTTGGCAGTGGAAGCCGCGGTGCAGCTGAAAACTACTAAGGCCACGCGCGAGCGGTCTGTGTGCCTGATCGATCTCGATTTTCAAAATAGTCACGTCTGCGACTACCTCGATATCGAGCCGCGGCTGCAAATCCAGGAGCTTGCTGAAAACCCGGGTCGCCTGGACGCCCAGCTACTGGCACTCTTCCTGAGCCAGCATTCCAGCGGCGTGGACGTTCTCGCCTCCCCCAGAAGCAAAGCGAGCCCCCTCGATTTCAATGTCGCCGCGCTCGATATGCTGTTCGGGATGATGTCGGAAAAATACGACTTCATTCTCGTTGATCTTCCAACGGCGTGGCTGGCATGGACCCCGCCAATTCTTTCGGTCTCCGGTCTGGTACTCGTGGTCGGAATCAACACCATTCCCAGCCTGCGGTTGACGCGCGACACGCTCGAGGCGGTGCGGGCCGTCAAACCGCTCCGTGCGCAGGTCGTAACCGTCGTTAACCGTTGCGAGACGCGACTGCTCGGAGGCATCGCACGACGTCAACACGTCAAGAGCATCCTGCGGGACGAGCAGGTCGTATACATCCGCGAGGATTCGCATGCGGCGCGGGAGAGCGTGAACGCCGGCGTGCCGGCCAGCCTCAGTGGGCATGGGAACAAGTTGAAAAAGGACATCGCCCAGCTCACGCGTCTCGTCGCGGCGCTGCAGCCCGTGCGGCGCGAGAGTTCTGTAGCCGCCCGGCCCCAGGCGGCCTGAGTGCGGCGGAGAGTTGGGCTTAACAAATCTGAATTCTGCGCCGGGGTGCGGTCCTTGTCAGCGGGAGCAGCATTTGAGGGCTGCTTACCGTGGTTCCTGAACTTGGTGGCAATCGTGACCTCGTATGAACGTCTCACGCATGCCGGCGGCATCCGGGGTTCTACCTAGGTAAGTTCCGCGAGCCCGCAATGGCGTGTCCTTTGACTTGAATCAATGCGACCACCCATCGGCTGGTTACAGAATGGCGCAGTGGTGCAATCAGCTGCGCTCGCACCGGCGACCGAGGCGGCTAACGTTAATTTTCTGCGAAAGTTGACGAATCTGCCGGGTCGGCGAATCTGCGGAGACCGAGATCCGACCGTTACTCACCTCTCCCGTGCAATGTCGCGCCGGGACGTCGCGATGGCGGGATCGGTTCGGGCAGCGATGACGGCGCCGAGTTACAGGTAAGCGATCGAAATGGGTCTTTTCTTCAATGTACCGACTGCGCAGCCTGAACCGGCGAAATCGGCGCCCGGGCCGGCAGCACCGGTTGTCGAAGTTTCGACGGAAAAAGTCCTGCGCGATTTGCGCGCGCAAAAGCCAACGCTTTTGGATGCGAAGCTCAATCTGCAGGCCCGCATCATCGACGAATTCAATCTGGTCCAGTTGGACAAGCTCTCGCGCGAAGAATTGCTCGCCGAGATTCGAAGTTACGTTGCGACCTACGCCCGCAATGAAAAGCTTACGTTGAATCAGAAGGAGTTGCAGGCGTTCACCGAAGAGGTGGTCGACGAGATGAAGGGCTACGGACCGATCGAGCCGTTGCTCAAAGATCCGACCGTCGCCGATATCCTCATCAATACCCACAAGCGCTGCTTCGTCGAGCGTTTCGGCAAGCTCGAGGAGACGACCGTCCACTTCAAGGACGAGGCGCACCTGCTGCGCATCGTCCAAAAGATCGTATCCGGGGTCGGGCGCCGCTTGGACGAATCCTGTCCTACGGTCGACGCTCGGCTTCCCGACGGATCGCGCGTCAATGTCGCAGTCCGCCCGATCGCCGTCGATGGCCCCCTGGTTTCGATCAGAAAATTCTCCAAACGCCCGTTCTCGATGGATCGCCTGGTCGAGGTCAACGCTATTCGTCCGCAGATGGTGGACGTACTCGAGGCGGCGGTAAAAGGGCGCATTTCGCTGATCGTATCGGGAGGCACCGGTAGCGGCAAAACCACGATGCTCAATGCGCTGTCCGCGTTCATCCCGCCCGACGAGCGTATCATCACGATCGAGGACGCGGCCGAACTGCAACTGCAATTGCCGCACATCTGCCGGATGGAAACACGGCCGGCGAATACCGAAGGCAACGGTGAGATCCGCCAGCGCGAGCTTGTCAAGAATGCCCTGCGCATGCGCCCGACCGCATTCTGATCGGCGAATGCCGCGGCGAGGAAGCATTCGACATGCTCCAAGCCATGAACACCGGCCATGAAGGGTCGATGACCACCATCCATGCCAACAACCCGCGCGACGCGATGAAGCGGCTGGAGCAAATGGTCGGCATGGCCGGCCTGCCGGTGACGATCGCGAGCATCCGCAGTCAGATCGCTTCGGCCATCCATCTCGTCGTGCAGCTTCAGCGACTTGCCGACGGCCGCCGGCGCGTTGTCAGCATCGGCGAGATTACCGGGATGGAAGGCGACATCATCCAGATGCAGGAACTCTATCGGTTCGTCAAAGAAGCGACGGATGAGAAAGGCCAGGTGCAAGGCAGCTTCCGAGCCACCGGCGTGCGCCCGAGCTTCCTGACCGAACTGAAGCATTTCGGAATCCAATTGCCGTCGAGCCATTTCGAGCCGGGCCGCCCGCTCTAGAACAGATGCTTTCCAGCGAGCTGTGGGTCATCTATGCGCTAGTGTTTGGAGCCGCGCTGTTTGCGGTTCAGGGACTCTATTGGTTCGTCTTTCGCGCGCGCCACGAACGCCAGTTGATTAACCGGCGCTTGGCGCTCAGCGATCGCCTGGAAAATGCAAGCCAGGTCATGGAGGCGCTGCGTCGCGAGCGCGGGCTCGGCGCGCTCGGCGAGCTGCCGGTCCTCAGGAACCTGGATCGGCTCGTCCTACAGAGCGGGATATCCGTCACGGCAGGGACGTGGCTGGGATTTCTGTTCATAATTTCCGCCGCATTTTTTCTGCTGTTCGGCCTTTGGCTCGGCTTCGGCCTGATCGCACTGGTAGCCGCTGTGCTCGCTGCAGCGGCGGTTCTGTATCTGTTTCTATGGCGGTCCCGCCGCCGGCGGATCGCCCGCTTCACTGAGCAGTTGCCGGATGCGCTCGACGTTATCGTTCGCGGCTTGCGCGCGGGCCATCCGTTTCGCGTTGCGCTGGGACTCGCGTCCCGCGAGATGGCTGATCCCATCGGCACCGAATTCGGAATTCTGGCGGACGAGATCACGTTTGGTTTGGATCAAAAGATCGCGCTCGATCATCTAATTGGACGCGTCGGGCAGCCCGATCTTTCGTTTTTGGCGATTGCTATCAACATCCAGAGCGAAACCGGAGGAAATCTGGCCGAGATTCTCTATCGGCTCTCCTCGCTGCTGCGAAACCGGCTGAAGCTGCGTTTGAAAGTCCGTGCGCTCTCTTCGGAGGGCAGGCTTTCCGCCTGGTTCCTGTCGGCGATGCCTTTCATTCTGGTTGGCATCATCTTACTCATATATCCCGGGTATTTCCTGAATGTGACCGATCATCCGCTGTTCACGCCGGCAATTAGTTTCGGGCTGCTGCTGCTGCTTGTCGGCAACTTCGTCATGTACCGCATGGTAAATTTCAAGTACTAGCAATGACCGAGCAGCTTTTCCCTGTCATGACGATGCTAATGGCGTTCGGCGCGGTTTCCGCGTTCGTCTACGTCATGGGCCAATACGTCGCCACAGAAGTGCGCGTGCAAAAGCGCGCGACCGTTCCGCAGCGCAAACCGGAAGCGACGAACCTGTTTACCGGAGTGAACGCGCTGGTCTCGACCTATTTCGACGAGAAGCGCTTTGGCCTGGAGGATTCGTACAAGGCGAACCTGCGTCGCGAGCTGCTGCGCGCCGGCTTTTTTCACCCGCAAAACGTCCGCTACTATATCTTCTTCCGCATCACCATAGCGCTGGCGCTTCCCGCCGCGACATGCGTATTCGCGCTCGCGGTCATGGAGGAATATCCCTGGACCCTGAAGTTGGGGTTGGTTGCGTTTGGCTTCCTTATCGGAAATTTGGGCCCATCCGCGCTTCTCTCTCGCCGTCAGCGCCAGCTGATGCAGCGCTACCGCATCCTGTTTCCGGACCTCCTCGATCTGATGGTGGTTTGTGTCGACGCCGGCCTTAGTCTCGAGGCGGCACTCGAGCGCATCAGCCTGGAGATTATGAAGCAAAGCCGCGAGCTCGGCATGAACCTGGTGCTGCTGGGAGCGGAGATGCGGGCCGGCCGGACGATGTCGGACGCGTTGGGCTCCCTGGCGGACCGGTTGGGACTCGACGAGGCGCGCTCGTTCGCGGCCATGCTGCGTCAATCGATCGAGCTCGGAACCGATGTTGGAACCGCGCTACGCGTGTTCAGCGACGAGATGCGCGAGCGTCGCCTGATGCGCGCCGAAGAGCGTGCGAACCAGCTTCCTGTGAAAATGGTCGTTCCGCTGGGACTCTTTATTTTCCCCGTGATATTGCTGGTGATATTGTTCCCGGTGATCGTCCAGCTAATGGCGGTGTTCAGCCAAGTTTAGCAGGCGTTCGCTCGCCTTGCGTCAAAGCCGGTGGCCCCGCCGTCGGTCAGGGATCGGCCGTCAACAGGACTTCGCTCCCCGAGGGCATTCGCCTCCTCCGTGCCCTAGGCGAATCACACATCTTTTTGTATGCGAATCGTTCATCTTTTGGGCTTCTAAATGGATTCGGCCGAGGGTCCGTGGGCTCGGTAAGGCGTAACGCTCTGTCCGTGGCGTGAGTGGGAGCGTTGAAATGACTCCCTTTTTTCGCGCGACGGAGAAGGTGCGGGATGCTCGAATACGATAGATTTCCTTGCCGGGAAGGTCGTATTCGAGCCTGGAGCGCACTCCTTTTGCTCGGCTGCTTATCGAGCGCACTGTCGGCCTGCGGATCGATCCCGGACCTTCCAACGGGTGCCGCGCCACCCACCGCGACCGTCGAGGAATCCGGGGAGATCAAGTACTATCCGTCGGACGAGCCGCTTCACACGGGCATGGAGTACTTCACCCGTGGGCAATACGGGATCGCGCAGCGCCACTTTCGCGATGCGGTAGAAAAAGCTCCCAAGGACCCGACCGCCTGGATCGGGCTTGCCGCGAGCTATGACCGCATAGGCCGGTTCGATCTTGCCGACTAGGCCTATGCGGCCGCCATTCGGCTGACCGGTGAAACCGTCCAGATCCTCAACAACCAGGGCTACTCATACATGCTGCGTGGCGACCTGGTGAAGGCGCGACTGAAATTTCAGAAGGCCTACCAGCTCGATCCGACCAACCCGACCATCGTCAATAACCTCGAGCTGCTCAATTCGAGCCAGCGTTTCATTCATCGGCCGTGATCGGGGAGGCCGCCGTCGCGGCGGACCGCACGAAAGCGGCGGGGAGCCCGGCCCCAATCACTGAGTGATTACTGGGTAGTCGCTTTCGGACCGTCGATACGTGTAGCAAAATACGATGCCTTTAATCGCGGCAGGTGCGTGCGCCGTTCTTGTGTTAACCGCCGTGGTCCTGGTCTACGCGGCGATCAGAGATTTCCAGCATTATTCCATTTCCAATCCCCTCGTCCTGACGCTGGCCGGTCTGTTCTTGGTGCACGCAGTTCTATCGGGTCGATGGAGCACGCTGTATGAGAATGTCGCGTTTGCCCTGCTCATGTTCGCGTTTCTGCTGCTTTGCTATGCGCGCGGATGGATGGGCGGAGGCGACGTGAAACTGCTCACGGTGGCGTTTCTGTGGGTCGGGATTCACTGCGCGCTGGCATTCGCGCTGCTGCTGTTGCTGTTCACCAGCGTGCATGCCTTGGCAGCCAAGGTGAAATGGGTCAGCGCACGCATGGTAGAGGGCCGATTGAAGATCGCCTTTGCGCCGGCGGTCAGCGCAGCGCTGATCGGCTGCTTTGCAGGTGGCTGCCTGGCGCCAGCCGGGAGCAGCGGCTTCTGCTGGTGAGGCGTCGTTTATCTGCGCGGTCGGCCTGCGCGACAGTTACGATGCGGGCAGTTGCGCCGCTGCTTGTGCGTGGTCGGCTGCCGGCCGGCCCATGACCTCGGTCGTCGACAGGGCTTGCCGGACCATGCGCGCCAATTCGGATTTGTGAAACGGTTTGGCGAGCAGCAAGACCCCGGGGTCGAGACGGCCGTGGTGGATGATGGCGTTCTCCGTATACCCGGACATGAACAGCACTTTGCTGCCGGGCCGGCGCTTCATCGCTTCCTCGGCGAGCTGACGGCCATTCATCGCCCCCGGCATGATCACGTCAGTGAACAGGAGATCGAAGCTGACCCCGCGCTCGATGAGCGCCAGTGCCTCGGCGGCATTGCCGACGGCGATGGTTCGATAACCCAGGCTCTGCATTTGCGCGGTCACGGAGCTTCGCACCAGCGCGTCATCTTCGACCACCAGAATGGTCTCGCTGCCGCCTTCGATCGGCGCGGCAGTCGCCGGTTCGTCGATCTGTTCGGGAGGCGCACTGGCGCGCGGCAGATAGACCTTGAGGGTCGTACCGTGTCCTTCCTCGCTGTACACGTTGATGTGGCCACCCGATTGCTTGACGAAGCCATAGACCATGCTCAGCCCGAGCCCGGTGCCCTTGCCGAGTTCCTTGGTCGAGAAGAACGGATCGAAAATCCGGTCGCGAATCGCCTTCGGGATGCCGGTGCCGGTATCGCTCACCGCGACCATGACATAGTCGCCGGCCGCGACGTCGGCGTGGGCATGGACGTAACGATCATCGAACCTCACGTTGCCGGTTTCGAACGTCAGCTTGCCCCCGCCCGGCATTGCGTCGCGGGCATTGACCGCGAGATTGAGCAGCACTGTCGTCAGCTGGGTGGGATCAACCAGCGCCGGCCAGGCATTCGCGTCCAAGATCGCTTCGATTTCGATTTGCTCGCCGAGCGAGGGCTGGAACAGCTTTTGCGCATTGCTGATCAGCGCGTTGAGATCGGTTTCGCGCGGTTGCAAAGGCTGCTTGCGCGCGAACGCGAGCAGGTGACCGGTGAGTTCGGCTCCGCGCCCGGCGGCCTCGCCGATCAGATTGGTCACGGCGGAGAGCTCGGGCCGGTCGGCGATCCCTTCGCTTAAAAGATCGAGCGTTCCGGTGATCACGGTGAGCACGTTGTTGAAGTCGTGTGCGATACCGCCGGTGAGCTGCCCGAGAGCTTCCATCTTCTGCGCTTGCCGCAATTGCTCCTCGGCTTCGCGCTTTGCCGTGACGTCGCGCACGAACAGATTGTAGATATTGCCGCCGCGGCGGCGCACGCCGGTCATCGAGATTTCAACTTTGAGCTTCTGTCCGTCCTTGCGCAATGCATCGATTTCAAATCGCTCGCCTTTGACCACGTCCGTGTGGCGCAGCCTCTCGTTCATGTCGAGATAGCGCGGCCGATAGCCTTTCGGCAGATACAGCTCGGTAACCGGTTTACCCATGGCCTCCTGGCGCGACCAGCCAAACATCGCTTCCGCCTGCGGATTCCATTCGGTGACTTCACCGGATTCGTTGACTTGGATGATGGCGTCGAGCGTCGTATCGATGATGCTGCGCGCCATGCGCTCGCTGTCGAGAAGCTCCTCCTTCGCCTTCTTGCTCTCGGTCATGTCGCGGCCGATGAAGAAGTGGCGCTGCTCGGATTCCGACCACACGTCGCTCCATGCCAGCGTCACGACACGCCCCCTCTTGTGCAGGCACCGCGACTCGAAATTGCGCACCAGCCGCGCACGCCGCGCCAGGCGCATTTCGCCGCGCACCATTTCAACGTCGCCGGGATAGGTGAACACGGTCCCGTTACGTCCCATCATCTCCTTCGGGTCGTAACCCAGAATCGCCCGGCAACTCGGGCTCACGCGGAGAAATTTGCCTTCCCGATCGGTGATCAGGATCAAGTCCGGGGACATCTGGAAGATATGACTGCGCTCCTCGATCTCGCGCTTGAGCGCAGCCGTCTTGTCCTGGATCTGTGCGGTTAGGCGGGCAAACGCCTTGGCCAGCACCCCGATTTCGCCGCTGCCGTTGGTCGGCACGACGACCGACTCGTCGCGAGCAAACCCTTCCACCGCCCTCGTCATTTGCACCAGCGGTCGCGTCATCGAGCGCGCGATGACCACCGCCAACACGAAGGCAACGAAGGTTGCGGCAAGCCCGGAGAGCAGGCTGGCATTGCGAATCGCCAGCGGTCCCTCCATGAGAAACGAATGCGGTACTGTTTCAATCGCAGCGACACGGGGACCTTCCCCCAATCGCAACGGTTGCCAAGCGACGCCAAAGCGCTCACCAGCCCGATTGTCGATGACACGGGGTGTCGTATCGTCGCTGTGAAGTACCTGCGCCAGCTCCGGATAATCGTCCTGCAGCCGGCTCGGCGAGCCAAGCGCGAACCCGAACTCGCGGCTTGCATCGGGATGCACGAGATAGTCGCCGGATTCGTTCACCAGGTACACCTGGCTGCCTTGGCGCGCGGCGCTGCGAATACGCGCGAACACCGGACGCAAGTCGAAATCGATGATCAGAATCGCGAACGGGCGATCGTCGGATCCGAATAGCGGAGCGGCAACCCGCAGCGTCGGCATGCGTGGCTTGCCGGCACCCTGTTCCTGATCGAGCTCGATCGGCGAAATGTAAACTTCGCCTGCTGGAAGCGCGGCCGTCCGCCGGAAGTAATCCCGATCGCCAACGCGCTGAAGTCCCTCATCGGAAACCACGCGGATTGCACCGCCTGGTCCTGAACGGTCGACGCGAACGATCTCCCTTCCGCCGTCGGCAGTGCCGACCAATCGAAGTCGGTCGTACCACGGTTTGGCGGTGAGCTCGGCTGAGAACCGCGACGCGAGGCGGCGACGCCATTCCGCCGCATTGCCGTCCTCGGGCGAGTGGACAACCGTGACCAGCCCTACACGCGCCAGCTCATCCACCGCTGCGTCCGACCCGAATGCGAGCACATCGGCCCGGGCGCTGCGCACGATCGCCTCGAACTCGGTGGCTAAAACCCGCACGTGACTATCGTAGCGTTCCAATGCGCGCGGCAGCGCCGTTGCCACGACATTGGGGAAGATGAGGAGGCCCGTCGCGGATACCGTGAAGAGCACCAGGGCAACCATTGCCACGATGAGACGCGTCGAAAGCTTCATGGCATAAGGCTGCTTGCAGCGCTCTGGGAGGAGACAATCGGATTGAAGATGTTCATTGCCGCGTATGGTTCGACGTGCCCAGGCTTGCGCGACGGCCGAAGCAGCCTCAATGATGCACGGGGAGTGCGTTACGCGAGCGTTGCGAGCGGCAGAGCCGGGGTGCCACCCATAAATCCCGCCGAGAACACCTCCAACCGCACCCCGCGTCCGCGCCAAGCCACGGGATTGGGTTACCACATTTCCATGCTACGGTCTGCAACGCAGTTGCAACCGGAAGGCGGTGCCGGGGCTTATGTCGTCCGGTTGCGAAGAATATCTTTAACGTGAACAATGGGTTGTGTCGTAAACCCTACTGTTGTTTTCGGAACCGGTTGTGCGAATATGTCGCCGCCGCAAACAGAGGGTGCCAAGCCCCGCCCGCCCTTCCGGGTTAAAGAAACCACTTCCAATGCGCCACGCCGACGCCTAATCCGGCGCCGAGGCAGGGAGATAGTCGCTTTGTCAAGTTTTGGATTGAACTTTAGTGACATGACATACCGAAATTTAGCTCAATCGATGTAGGACTGCAGCATGTCGCAGGAAGTCGGTTCAAAAGGCGAGATCGTCATCGTCGACGATGATCCGGCGGTACGCGAAACCCTTTCGCTGATATTTTCGCGCGAGGGCTACGAGGTGACGTGCTTTGCCGACGGCGCCTCGTTTCTTGCGGCCGCCAGAGCCCGCGTCCCGGCCTGCATCCTGCTCGACGTGTACATTCCCGGCCGTTCCGGACTGGACATCCTCAAGGACCTCAATGCCGGAGACTACCCTGCGCCAGTCTTCATAATCTCCGGCCAAGGCGACATTCCGATGGCCGTGGACGCCATCAAGCACGGTGCGCTCGATTTCATCGAGAAGCCGTTCAGCGGGGGCGCGGTTGCCACGCGTGTGCGCGATGCAATTGCAGCGTGGCGCTTTCGGGAGCACGAGCAGCCCGCTGAACCGGTGGCGCTCGAATTCGCCGGGCGCAAGCCGCTGACCCGGCGCGAAGGCGAAGTCCTGGCACAGCTCCTCACGGGCGCTTCCAACAAGGAAGTCGCGCGCCAGCTCGGCATCAGTCCGCGCACGATCGAGATCCATCGTGCACATATCATGGGGAAGCTCGGAGCCAAGAACGCCGCTGATCTCGTTCGCATCGTGATGAGCGAACGACGCGGCTCGTGAGTCCGCCATATCGCCAGGCGGACAGAAATGATCCCGCTCGTGCGCGGGGCTAGTCTCGGAGGAACCCCAAACAGGGACCGAACACCGACAACTGAGTCATCAACAGCCGACAACGCAGGCGAGACGCCGACGGTGATCAGTTATCCTCATGAGAAAATGTTTTATCCCGCGCGCGGGCGGCTCCGGCGCCCCGTTTTGGCTCTCCAGGTTTTGAGCCGGGTGCCGTCAAACCGGCCTTCTGCTCTTTTCGTTCTTCTTCGGCCAGAAGCTTCAAGATCCGCCGCCGCTCGACATCGTCTTTCGCTTCCCGCAACAGCTTCCGGTAGCGCTTGATGTTTTCACGCCTGATGAATCGCTCCATCGAGCGGTGCTCCAGGGCAGCCGGTGTGATCCAGCGGTATTCTGGTCAGGGATAGACCACGCGGCATCCGTGCCGCAATTCGAAATTGTGACATCGGCGCAAATGGTTAATGGCGATCGGCTGGGGGAGTACCGCGCCTGATCGACAGCGCGTTCTCGTGAACCGCCCCGGGTCGCGGGACGGGATCCTCATGGCGCGTAAACTATGCCGATTTTTTTCGGCGCGATCGCGCTGTACAGGGTGTGGGGTTCGATTAGATTGCCTATCGGGACAAGCGGCAAGGCTTGCGGGGGGATGCGCTAAACCCTGTCGAAGAGGTCACACATCGTGCCCGTCCGGAAATTCCTCGTAGCGATAACCTTTACCGCGCTCTGCGTCGGGGCGACGCGAGCCCAGGAGCGGAAGCAGGAAACCATTCAAATCAGCCCTGGTTTTACTCAGATCCTGCGATTGGACCGTCCTGTCGACACGGTGGCAATCGGCGACCCCGACGTGGTCGATGCAAGAGCGCAATACGACCGCGTGTTGCTGCTTTCAGCAAAGAAGGCCGGCGAAACAAACCTGATTCTGTTCGATCGCGACGGCAACGCCTTCTACCAAGCGACCGTATCAGTGTCTGGACGGCCTGCGCTCGGCCGTGTCGCCGTGCACAGCAAAGCAATCTTGCACCGCTACTGGGCCTATCAATGCACCGATGTCAGCTGCTGGCGCGTGAAGGACGAATTCGAGGGGCCGCCTCCCGAGGAGCAGCAGCCAAGGGGACCGACTGCAATGATCGCCCCTGGATCGGAAGCGCCCGGTGCGCCGGCCACGCGCGAGGCGCCGCAACCACAATAACAACCGAGGGGTGGCCGCCGCCGTGTTGATGTCCGCTCGGTCGCGCCCGCGCATTGCGGAATTATCCGGCGCGGTGGTTCTGGCGTTGACGGTCTCGGCCCAAGGAGCCCGAGCGAAAGAGCGCCGGCGGCTGATGACGCTGGCGTGGGCCGTCGTCGCCGTCTTTTTCGTCATCGATCTGATCTGGTTTCCGTTTTCGCGCCTCACATTCGAGCCGGGAAACCTGCTTGGGCTCCTGTGGTCGGCGCTGGTGCTCCTGGCCGTCTACGCCATCGCCCGGTTCATTTCCCGCCGGGTCAAGGAGGCACCGTCCCGCATGGGCCGCTTCGTCGCCCAAGTCGCCGACGGTGTCCGCCTCTGGATCAGCGCGCTCGCCTGCACCATCGCGCTTGTCGTGGTCGGGGCGATCTTTTCATATCTGACCGCCAGCCTTGGGCTCGAGTTGCGCGATACGGAGCTCGACACGATCGACCGCGCTCTCGGATTCGATTGGCTGAGCTTCCTGGCTTTCACCAGCGCGTCGCCGGCCGTCGCCACCGTTCTGCGGGTTGCGTATTACAGCGCGGCGCCGCAGTTGATGGGTGTCTTGCTATTCTTGAGCTTTGCCCGCCGGCCTGAGCGGCTCGCGGAATTTTTGGCCATAGTGGCAGTCGCGACGCTGCTCACTGCGGTTTTGGT
>Ga0306926_10005913_pt1 | contig 13097 bp, 11 predicted proteins | sample flu12Cox44000178_FD_203759 | JGI IMG/M metagenome (GOLD analysis project Ga0306926, IMG submission 203759) | Lab enrichment of tropical soil microbial communities from Luquillo Experimental Forest, Puerto Rico - flux8day.12C.oxic.44.000.178 (v2)... | ecosystem: Environmental > Terrestrial >... | reverse complement strand
AGCAGTAGGCGCGTGAAGCTTTGAAACGCCGACGGGTTGATGTGGGGCTGGTCACGGAATTGCTCGATGCTGCTGCAGAAGCACGGGAAAAAGCCCGGTTGGCGCCTGTCAAACTAAGCCACGGATGACCTCGGCGTGTTCGCGCGAAATTTTTGATGAGGATGAACAAACTATGCCGCGGTGGCAGCGCGCGCCGCGAGACCAATCGCTCTAACATTCTGACCCCTCCCGCCCCCGATTACTTAACGACTCCAATGACTTAGGTGATGCTGACCATCACCCATTCGGTCCTGACCATGCTGGTGGTGGTCGTCCACCGAAGCGATCGCGACGATCGGCGTGCAGCTTGGCGTGGCACAAGACGCAGAGAACCATCGCGTTGAAAGCCGATCGATCCTGCCGGTTGCCGATATGGTGCAGCTCAAGCGGTCCTCTCGATCCGCATTTCTCGCAGCGATAGCCGGCGCGGACGAGCGCGGCATGGCGGACGTCTGAGCTGAACTCACGACGCACAACGATCTCCATCAACGTCAGCATCTACCAAAAGCGCGGCTTTGCGTGGGGGTTCAGCGGCGGTTGTGCGCACATGCACAGGGAAAAGCCCTACTCTATATAATATGTCTATTTTCTACATTTCTCTTAAAGAGTTTGGATTTACTGTGCACGGTGCAAACTTCATCTGAAAATTTAAGCGCGGACAACACGTTAACGCCCTTGCACACATCGATTGCTCGCGCACACGTTGCGCACATCTGTCCCGTCTTGGGCGGCCGCGCGCGCGTAAATCGACCAAAAAGTCGCGCTCAGCTTGCACACTCGCGTGCGCGCTTTACTCCGTCTCGGGCCGCCGCGCACGCATGAGATCAGCAAGCACGTCGCGCTCGGCGTTAACGACCTGTGTCACCCGCTCCTCTGCCATATCAAGCTGCCTGATGATCAGCTCCGTATCAGCCTCGCGCCAGCGCCGTTGATCGGCTTTCGTACAGGCGTAGACGATCTCTTGCCGCTTGCGGTACCTAATACGGTTGTGCGGCTCGTCTCGTTCCCGCAACCGGTACGCATTCTTGGCGACGGTGTGCCGAGCCTTGTCCGACCAATCGCCGGTCCTGAAGTCACCGAAATAGGCAATCAGCTTCTGCATCTGGGTCATCGTGAACAGCGGGCACCCATCGAGCGCGTCCATTGCCGTCCTGTAGGCATCCTCGAGTCGTGTCTCGCCCATTCCAATCATCTCAAGCCGCCCGGCAAAAGGCGGAGGGTCGCCGTAAGGATCAAACACGTCGAGGGGCACTGCCGGCCGCGTGAGCAGCGCCCGGTGAAGCGCACCGATGTTTTCCGGCACCGCCATCCCGGCTCGAATTTCGGCCCTCTCGGCTAGCGTCATCTTGCTGCCGCAGGTGACGACGCTGAAGCGCCGATCCGCGGGCGGCAATTTCACCACGTCGCGATGGTTGGTCGCGATCATCGTGGTTCTCGCCGAGCGCTGCGCGTAGGCGTGCTGCCCTTTCGCCTCGAAGCGGTGCCGCGCCGTCGGCGACGGCTCGATCGAATTCTTCAGCGCCTCGTAGTCGAGCCGCCGCCGTGCCTGCTGGTATCCATCCTCGTCAGCTGCCTCATTGATGGTGGCGATGAGCGCATTGGCGAGCCGGTCGTTGAAGCGCGCCCCTGCTGCCGTCCCCGTCAGCTCGCCGAATGTGCACGGTACGACGTAATCCTCGCCAAACAGTAGCTCCAGAATATCGAACAGCGTTCCGCGGCCGGTTCCGAACTCCTCCGCCACCATGATGACCGCGATCATCGGCACCCATGGCTTGCGAGCCTTGTGGGCGAGGTAATTCCACATCCACTCCCGTTCCGTGTCGTCCGGAACGAGCCGCGCGAAAAAGGCTTCGAAGGTCTTGATCTCGCCCCCGCCCGTCGGATGCGCTGGCGGCCAATAGCGGTTGTAGACGATCATCCCGTCTTCTTCGAACGTCGGCCGCGGCCGATCGGATCGGGTTTGAATCTTGTCGATGTGCGCCCGCAACGGATGCTCTGTCCATACATCGACGACGGATATCGTTTTGCGCCCATCCCTGATCGCGTATGGCCGCATGAAAACGCGCAAGCTCGCGATCGATCCCATCTCGCCGTCAACCAACGAAATAACGCCGCCCTTTCCCATGAAGGCGCTCTTGCAGAAGGCGTAGTTTACCAACATCCAATTAAGCGCAGCCGTAAAACGCGCATTTTCTGCTGCCTCGATCGCAGCAGCGGAGGTGGAGGCGGGCGTAGCGACGTAGTTGGACAGCAGCGACGACGGCGGCGGTACGCTATAGAGCGGATTGCGCATCAGCGGATGGTCGCCCAGCTTCGCTAGAAATTCCCGGTCGGCTCGACTGATTGCTTCGCCGTCAAAAGCGGTCATTGTTGCCTCCCTTCAGCAGTAGTGTTCACACATTGAAAGGGGTTTCTTCTCATCAGTTGCCCCAGGAATTCGAACCGTGCGGACGGGGCTCGCGTGCGCCGGTGCCATGTCGTCTCTGTCATGGAGTCCCAGATACCGAGGCCGTGGCGGCCCCAATTGATGAGATGCGAGTCGGTTCGCACCCGCGTTGGGTCGTGGAAGGTGCCCGAACAGCGCATCGTCGTCGTGCCGTTGCGTCTAGCGCGCATGTGGCGTTCCAGCTCGGCGACCGTCATCGCGCCATGGTCTTGCGTTTCGACCTCGGTGTCCGCCTCAAGCTCGAACACGCGGAGCGCAGTTTCGCCCCGGCTATTCCTGACTTCCTTGATAGTGTTAAGCCCCGCCGCCGCCGCGATGTAGTCGAACAGATTGCAAGCCTCTACGAAGGCCGCCTTCGGCAGCACAGGCAGGGCGGCCCGCGGCGTCGTCGCCGGCGAGGCGCCACCGGCAAATTGGTAGCTATCGACGATCTCACCCGTCTCGCTGCGAGCGTGTGGCCCGTCGATTCCAAACTGCCGCGTCCCGAGCGAGCCGAAGCACTCGACCAGGTGCTTCGCCGCCGCGGGGTCGTCCGGATCGTTGCCGCGGTACCAGCGCCGCGATGCGAGCCGCCGGAATGGCTCCTCGACCCGCACGATCCAAGCTTCCTTGGGTCCGCCGGCGTGGCGTACCAGACCGCGCTCGAATAGCACTGGAAAGCTCGTGCCGAGCGCGTCCGCCAGGGTCTCGACCAGGCTCGCATCCGCGACGTCGACATCGACCACTGCGAGGTCGCCGTCGATCTTCAGGCCGGTCGAGGCGAGCGCGCTGCGATCCCATGACAGCACCTCGGCCGCATCGACGATCTGCTTCGGCCAGCCTTTCTCGATCGGCCGCTTGCAATCGTTTAACAGCGGCTGAAAGCCGTTCTTCAACATGGCGAGGCGGAAGGCGGTGCGCGCTTGCATCAGATTTGCTCCAGATGCCGCCGAAACGCTTCCTGCGCGCTCATCTTGCCGAGCACCCGGTCGCGCTTCATCTCGTCAACCGTGCCCGTCGCGATGCAGACGTGAACGGTCACGTGCCGCGTCTGCCCGGGCCGGTAGATGCGCGCGATCGCCTGCTGGGTGAGTTCGGCCGACCAACTCGGCGACAGCCACGCCATGCGCGAGCCGCCGAATTGCAGGTTGAGCCCGTGGCCGGCCGCGGCCGGGTGAAAGGCGAGCAGCGACAACGCCCCCGCATTCCAGGCTGCGATGTGCCGCGCCGCCTCGGCGGCGCTCGTTAGCCCGCCAAGCGCCGGCACTTCCCCCAGTGCGCGCCGGATGGTCCGCAGGTCCTCGATGAATTCATAGGCGATGAGCAGCGGCTCGCCGTCGAGGCTCTCGACCAGCTCCTTCAGCCACTCGATTTTCAGGTCGTGGACGAAGACCGCATCGTCGTTGCCCGCGCCGTAGAGGAAGCCGTTGGCGATCTGCGCCAGCTTGCCGGTCGCGATCATCGCCGAGGCGGCCCCGATGGAGCGCCCCTCGACCTCGGCGCAGAGCTTGCGCGCCATCGTCCGATAGGTCGCCATCACGGCGTCCGGCAGCTCGAGCGGTATCTCGACGACGTTAAGCACCGGCAGGTCGGGCATGTCCTCGTCGGCGACCGTCATCGCCACGGTGCTGAAGCCGGCGGCAATCCGCTCCTCCGTTCCCGGCAGCGCCACCCATTCGCGCCCGAACGGGTCGCGCGGCCGGAAGTGTCGCTTCTGCCACGGCATGAAGGCGCGGCCCCACAGCGCGCCGTCGGTCACGATGGCGGCCGGCATGAACAGGTCCATGCTCGAATTCGGCCGCGGCGTGCCAGTCAGGCCCCATCGCGTTCGGAAGCGCCCGGCAATTTTCAAGAGCGCGCGGGCGCGCTTGCCGCTCGGATCCTTGAGGCGCGATGTCTCGTCGATGATCAGCACGTCGAAGAGCGGGTGATCGTCCGCGAGGCCGGCGAGCTCGCTGACCAGCCAGGGCACGAGATCGATGCCGATCGCCGTCACCTCGCGCGCCGGCGCGGCAGCGAGCAGCCCGCGCCGGCGCTCGGGCGTGCCGTTGAGAACGGCAACGCGCAGATGCGCCAGATGCGGCCAGAGCGTGACTTCCAGCGGCCACACGGTCTTGGCGACGAGCTTGGGAGCGATGACGAGAGCGTGCCGGCGCTCCCCGTCGCGGACGAGATCGGCAACCGCCGTGAGCGCGGCGGCGCCCTTGCCGGCGCCCAGCGGCGCGACCAGGAACGCGGCGTCGCGCTCATAGAAGAACGTCGCAGCCCGATTCTGATAGGAATACAAGACGCGTGTGATGAAGGGCGCGTTCAAGATTTCCCTCCTCTCGACAGCGTGATCTTGCTTTTGGTGTACCGCGCGCAAACGGACTCTTCGCTCTGAAGCGGCAAGCCTTCGGCCCATTTTGGCAGGGTCAGCATCTCGCGTCGCAGGATCGCTTTCGCCTCCTCGGCGCGCGCCGCATCGACCTCGCACACGATCTCGTCGTGCGTCGTCATCCGGATCGGCATCCAAGCGAGCGTTGGATTGGTCTCGATCCGCGTTGCTGTTTCGCGCAGGATGTCAGCGGCCGTAGCCTGCACCGCATTTTCGCAGATGGTTCCGTGCCACAGTTTTGCGCGCCCGTGCGCGCGTCGGAACGACAGCTCGGTACGCTTCTCGCCGGTCGGGTTGCCATCCTTTCCGAGCACCTCGACCTCGCGCCAGCGCGGTCGCGGATAGGTCAGCAGGCGGCCTGACGGCAGCGCCATGAACAGCGTGCCGCCGAGGTAGTCGTCGCGATAGATGAAGGCGATCCGGCCCGCCGTCGTGATCCGGCCGGGCAGCTCCCAGGCGCTCATTGCTGCATCCCAAAGTGCATTCCAAAATTCGCGCGCCCACGGGTTCGCCTCGCGCCAGGCGTCGACGATGCGGCGCGCCTCGGCGGCATCGAGATGGATGCGATAGGCGAGCGCCATCGCCAGCAGCGCTCCGACCGAGCCGCCGAAGCCGAGCGCCAGCGTGGCGACCTTGCCGGTCTGGCGCTCCGGCTTCGTTATCTCGCTCGGGCTTGTGTGGAAGATGTCGGCGGCGGCGACGGTGTAGATATCGAACAGCGATGGATCGCGGTCGCTGGCGCGGAAGATGTCGAGGACCCGCTCGGCATCTTCCGAAGCGGCGAGCCAGGGTGTTATCCGCGCCTCAATCGCCGACCAATCCGACCATACCAACAGCTTCCCCGGCCCGGCGACGAGTGCCGGACGCACGATCAGGGCGAGCTTGCGCGCCGCCGGCACGTCAGCGGGATTTGCCGTGGCCAGCGCGGCATAGTCGCAGCCCTTCCTGATGGCCTCGATGAGCGGGGTCTCCGCGGCGCCGTCCTCGCCCAGCACGTCCCGCGTCAAATTCTGGATTTGCGCCCCCCGGCTGGTCAGGCGTCCGGTTTGCCCGGCGCCAGCAAAGCGGTATTGGCCGCGCAGCACGCCGTCGACCTGCTGCGCCTCGAGGCGCGCGAACTTCTTCGGCGAGTTTCCGGCCCCGTAGAGGCGCAGCGTCGCAACCTCGCGGGCTATCGTCTCGGTATTGCTAAGGCCGCCGTTGGCGTGCTTGGCGTCGAGCATCGCGAGCACGCGGGCGACGCGATCACGTGTCAGGCTGAGTTCTGTCTCGTCATCCTCGACATCATCATCGTCCGCCGGGACGCCAACCATCAAGATTTCGCGCATCGCCGCGTCGGCAAGGTTATCGTGCAGCCAAGTCGCAATCCGCTGCGCCTGCGTGACACGGGTGACGGCTCCGCCGGTCAATTCGGTCAACCGGCCGCCCATGGCGACGGCATCCTTGGCCGCGAGCGCTGCGGCGTTGCACACGTAGGGCAGGTCGAGCACCACGCCGCGTCGGTTGATATGCTCGAACGCCCAGAATTGCTGCCACTCTTCGAGCGGCAGCGGCCGGGTCCGGCGATAGACTTCGCGCATCGCCTCGATATCCTGGCGCGCGTAGGCGAGAAAGCGCTCCCATTCCACAGGATGCTCGCTCGGACTCGCGCCTTCGACGCTGAACAGTCGGATCAGCTTTTTGCCGTCTTTCTGCTTGCCGGCGCCGCCGAGAGCACGAGAGGCGCGCTCGAGATCAGTCGGCAAGTTGGAAACGCCGGCTTGGACCATCGGATCGATGACGCGTTCCGGCGCGAGGAAGGGAAATTCGAGCGTGGCATAATTCCAGACGGCGGCATCAAATCCCGCATGCCACGCGGCGAAGGTTGCACCACGCCCGAAGGCGGCACGGAGATCGTCCGGCGCGTTGTCCCAATCGAGGATCGCGCCGTCGGCGTGCCAGGTCAGCGCCGGCGCGTCGCCGATGGCGTAGGCCAGAACGATGGCGCGCGTTGACGCCGCGGCGACGTAGCGGAACGTTCCGGCAGCCCTCAAATCGAGCGGGCCGCCGAAGACCTCGAAATCAATCCAAATGATATCGCCGGACCTGAACATCGCGGTTCTCGCCGCTCAGAAAGACAGGCGAGGCTGCCGCGCGGCCAGCCTCGCCCTGTCAGGACACGCGCGTACGCGTGCCGGCTTACGCAACGCGTCGGCGTCGTGGCTGCTCGACTGGCGGTGGCTCGGGCGCCGGCGCTGGCGCCGGGCCGTCGAGCGACATCCAGTCGACGATTGTCAGCACGGGAATCGCAGTTGGTCCGTGCTTGGGATGCTGGTAGCCGTCCTTCTCAAGCAGCACGATCGGCACAATCTTGCCGTCGTGCTGATTGCCGTTGAGCCGGTTACGCAACTCATCAACCAGCAGCACGATGGCCTTGATGGCGCCATCGGTCGTTGCCTTGAAGATCACCTCGACGCCAGCGTCGGCGCCGTCGAGGCACTTCATGTTGACGCTCCACTCCTCCTGCCACGGAAATGTCGTATCGGGCATATCCGCGATTAGAGGCTTCGGCTGAGTGATGGGAACAAGACGTTCGCCAACCACTTTGTTGCCGTCGCCGAAGGAGATGCAGCCCCATTGGATCGTCAACGGATTGACAGCCCACCGGCTGCCTTCCTCGGGAATGGTGCGCCTTTGCCCGAACCCCCAAGTGCCGCCATCTTCTCGGCTCTTGAAGAGCATCGTCGGCAGTCCGGTGCGCCCGATACCGATTGGGACATTAGCGAGCGCTGCTGCGAGTGATGCGATGGACGCGAGCGCACCTCCTGCTGGCGCGGGGGCAATCTTGCTCCCGGGCCTTTCGTGTTCGCCGTTGTCGTTAGCGTGATCGCGGTCGCGATCATGGTCGTGGTCGTGAGCGGGATTGCTCATGCTTGCCCTCCTCCTTGAAGGGCTTTGAGCGCCTCGGAAAACGTTCGCGCGAGTTCGACCCGTCCGAGGACCGGGACGCGCACGTTTTCACTCCGCACCAGCGAGACGCCGGAGCGACGTGAACCGATGAGTTCTTTAGGGATTTCGAGGCCGCGCGCTTTCGCCCTAAGCTCGACCTGCTTAGGCGAGCGCATCTCGGCTTTCATGACGTCGTCGTAGTAAAAACCAGCGCTTTGCAGAGCTGCAAACGCAGCGTTCTCGTCGCGCCAACGGCGCTCGGCGCGGCCAGCCGAGAGCGCGTAACCAGGCACGTAGTCGCCGTTCTGCAGCGCGCGCTTGGCCTGGTCGTGCAGCGCCGTGCGAAGGTCTGTGATCGCATCGACGAGGTCCAAGCCGGCGGCGAGCGCCTGCAAATAGGCGGCCTTGTCGGCCGGTGCGCAGAGCGCCACCGGCATCACGAACCGCGACAGATCGAGCAGCGGTCCCGTGTGCGCCGGGCAGATCGGTCTTGCCGGGCAAAATCGACACCACGATCCCGACTCCAGATGCGGCGCAGCGGAGATCGCTTGCTCGCAGGCGACGCGATAAGCCGCGATGAATGCGTCCAGCTCGGCGTGCGTCACCGTGACCGAGGACACCATCTCGGCGTCGATGTCGACCGACAGCGGCTGGACGATCGTCAAAACGATGTTCTCGACTCCGGCGAAGAAATCGCGCAGCGAGTGGCGCGCCGCCGCGGCGTAGAACAAAAGCTGTGCGTTGATGATGTCTTCGTCACCGTCCGGATAAAGCGCGAAGACGGGCACGCCGGTCCCGAATTTGAAGTCGACGACATGCAAGATGGCGCCGATGCGGATGAGAAGGTCGACCGTGCCAAAGGCGTCGATTGTCGGAAAGATGACGCGCTGTTCCAGATAAAATTCAGCACCAGGCGCGTCGAGAAGCGCATCGACATAGGCGTACGCAGGTCGCAGCGCGTTCTCAACATCATCGCGCGCGATCGCGTAGCAGCCGATGATCTCGCCGACGAGGCCATCGAAGGTGCGCGCATTATCGATCAGAAGCACCATTGCCTTGTGGAGCGCGGTGCCGCGTTCGGCATAGGCTGAAACTTTGCGCAGATATGCCGGTACCTTTTCAACGAGGCCGACGGACGCCGGGCAGCGCAGAACGCGCGCTGCGACGCTGCCACCGAATGGCGAGTGAGCCGGCTCGTGCCGAAGCTCGACGGTCATAGCTCGCCTCCGACCGTCTCCGCGGCTGTAAATTTCTGTGTCTGGTGCGCGTTAGCTTCCGCGCGTGTGATGTAGGTGATGGTAGGCGGCCCGACGTGACCGCAGCTCCACGTGAACCATGCGTGATTATCGCTCGGTGACGACGGCCCTTCGAACCACTTAATCCGGTCAAGCAGCACGACTTTGCCGGCGAAGAACTCGCAGCGCCGAAACAGGTGTTGACGCGATTTCGCGGAATCGAAATCGGCACGCAACAGCGTCGCAATGCACGGTACTCCGAGTGCGAGCGCGTGCTCGATGAACTTGACCGCAAGCTCGCCGCGTTTGTTTTCACCATAAGGCGGGTTCGTGATCAGGTCGGACACGCCGGCCGGCACCGCGGCGGTTGCGAGAAAATTCGTGTCGGTGCCAATTGCGTCAAAGCCCCTGATGCGCAACACCGCCACCAGCTTGCCGACGCCGCAGCAAGGGTCCCAAATCCGGCCGACGGGCGCTGCCTGCCGCGTAGCAAGCAGCGCGAGGATCGGCCACGCGATGGTCGCGTAGTCCTCGTCGGGCCGACGGGCGTATCCGCTTGGGCGCTGACTCATTGCTCCGTCTTAAGCAGCAACCTTCGAGTCCGTGGACTTCCCGGTCGCGGCCTTCACCGCCGAGGTCGCGATCTTTTCGGCGTGGGCGATCTTCATGATGACGGCGGTCCGGTTGCGTTCGGCGTGCGTCATCAGCCCGCGCATTTCGGCAAGCAGTTCCACAATTCCACCGAGGGCTTTGCGTAACCGATCACGCTCAGAACCAAGTTTGCGAGCGTCACTCAATTCGGCGATTTCATGTTCGAACCTAGCGATCTGGCGCTCGTGCGCCTCTTCGCGCTTGGAGATCTCGGTGCGGGCATCCGCCAACTCGCGTCGGTGTGCCGCTCTGAGCTCGACGACCTCGGCGGCGGCGGCCTTCTGGTCCGTTATGTAACGGCGGACTTGATTTTGACGGAACCGCGCCTGGCGGGCGTTGGTCTCGCGCCGAGTTTGCTCGGTCGTTTTGATCCCGTCCGCGATCGCCGCGAGCTCGTAGGCCCTCGACCGGCTGATCCCACACCTGGCCTTGACGATGGCTTCCCAGTCGTTCGGCTGCGCAGCCCGGATCGCCAGGATGTGCGCGCCGATCTCCTCCTCCACCTCGCCGGTGGTCTGCTTGAGCTTAGCGACAAGGGAATTGATCGCCGCCACATGAGCGTCGACGACGCTGGTGGCGCCGGTGGTGGGAACGGTGACGGCGACGCTGGTGGCGCCGACGATGATGTCGTGGGTCGGATTGACACTTGGAAGATTTACGATATCTAACATGGCGTCTGGCCCTCCCGGGCCGGGTCCTTCACAAAGACCGTTTCGTTTCGGTGGAGCGCCGTTGACAGCGGCGCCCACCAGCCTTGCCCGCCCTGCTTTTCCGCGTGCTCGCCCGGGCGGACGGAGGCGCGCGGCTGTTCGTTTAGGCGGTCACGGTCGCCTTCTCGGTCGCGGCGGCGGTCGCCGCTTCGCGGACCGTTCGCCAACGGGCGGCGGCCTCGTGGGTGATGAAAATTCTCGCGCCGAGATGCATCTCGTCGGGACCGAGACCCTGATTTTTGAGTTTGAAGTAGAACGCCTCGCTGATGCCGTGCGCGACGCAGAACGAGGCGATGGAGAAGAGCGCGGTCGGCGGGCCACGGATCGGTGGCACCTTCACGGAAGCAGCCGCGCCCACGCGCAACTTGCGTCCGGTGACCTCTGCACGGGCCATATTAGTGCTCCATCTCAATCGATGGAGCACTAATTATCCCGCTGGCGAGATTTCGCCGAGAACGGTTCGAGAAGAGTTCGAGAAGAGTTACCGCCCGGCGTCCACGTCGCGGAGAAACTTGTTGATCGCGGTGGGTTCAACCGAGATGGTCAAACAATCATAGCAAGACCGGGCTAGCTCGGACGCCGGAGGCTGGGGGCGCCCTGCACGAACGGCGCGAACGATCTCGCGCAGAACATGATCCTGCCAGCTCCGTGCAGTCTTCGGTCCCGACGGTTGCCGCGGGATCGACCGCGGAACCGCAACATCGCTCGATTCTGCCGCCGGCGCCGGCCAGAGCCTTTGCAGGTTCGGCCCCCAAGCGAAAAATGTATGCTGATCGGGACGGCGAAGATCTATGACCGGCTGGCCCAACCACTTCACGATCTTGGGCGCCTCCACAATTTCCGATATTTGCGCCGGCGGATCAGCGCTGAAGTCGATCGCCTCGACTTTGATCCACACGTCGCCCCGGTTGACGGCGACCGTAAGGGCGGCGTCGCCCACGTCACGGGACCCCATCCGCTCGCGGGTGCACTCGACGGCGCGCCGCCATGGCCACCAGTCGGAGCTGTGCAGCGGCGGCTTCGCCACCGGCTGCGTTGTGGTAGATTTCCGCTTAGCCTTTTTGCCCACGGGGGCCAATCCCGTTGGTTGAAGGTGATGGCCGGCCCCGACGTCGCTTCGAACCCGTCGGGGCTGGCCGCTTAGCCTATCTCAGCGGCCGCACATTCCCTAGCTTGATGCCATAACGCGGCGCCGCCTTGCGGATGGCCTCGGCGGCGTAGCTCGGAGCGAGGTGCCCGTAGTGCTTCTCGACCATACGCGTGTCGGTGTGCCCGAGCGCCTGCGCGACCACCAGCAGCGGGCAGCCGCCCATGACGGCGTGCGAGGCGAAGGTGTGGCGGGTGACGTGGAAGTTGACCGCGGGCACGATGCCGGCGCGCTTTGAGGCTTTCTGCATGAACGCCTGCTGCTGTACTGCCTTCCACGGCCGACCACCGGCACGAGTAAGGATCCGATCGTTACCACGATGCCCGGCGCAGATGGCTTGGAAGAACGCCTGCGCCTCGTCGGCAAGGTGAACATGGTAGACCCGCTCGCTGCCGTCGCCCTTCCTGGTGCGCAGGCGCAACGTGCCGGCATCGAGATTACAGTCCGACGTCGTCAGCTGGGCGAGCTGGCCATAGCGCGCGCCGACTAGCAGTGCGGCTTGCAACATTGGTCGGAATTCGGGGTCGGCACCGTTGATGAGTCGCTTGGCCTCGGCGACCGATAGGTAACGTAATCGCGCCCTGCTCACGCCCTTGAATGGAGGCAGCCGGCGCCAGGCCAGATCGCTATCGACATGGCCGGCGCGGAAGGCGTGGTTCAGGGCAGCAAGGAGGACGGTACGGACCCTGTTCGCGCTGGCGCGGCGCGCGCGCGGCGTATCGTCGTCACGATGGGCGCGATAGCGTTGCGGTTCCCCCTCTCGGGTACGCACCCGTGCCGGCCGGCGGGCGAGCTCATTGCGCCAACGTTCCAGCTGCGGCGTTGAGAGCTTGGCGAGCTCGACGTGCCCCAGCGTCGGCAGGATGAGGGCGTTGGCGGTGCAGCGCATGTCCGCGATCGCCGACGGTGAGCGGCCCTCGGTCTCGAGCGCGCGGATATACGCCTCGACCGCATCGGCGACCGTGCCGACTCCGCCCCCGGCCTGCGCAACCATGAGCTTGCGGGCGGCGGCCTGCGCCTGCTTGAAACCGAGGATCACCCTGCCGTCGGGGTCGGAGAGGTCGTCGGCGACACCGATCGGGTGATAGCGATAGCTGTGGCTGCCGATATAAAGCCGAGCCAACCACTTGCCGGCACCAGTCTTGGGCTTGCGATACCCGAGATGGAGCAACCCGGGTTCGAGTGCCTTGTAATACGGTTCCCCACGCGGGTCTAACCGGCCGCGCGCAGTGCGGCTTTCGAGAGCGGCGTCGCGGACGGTGCGTGACATGGTCGGGTTCTTTCAACGAGACGGGCCATACGGGATAACTACGGGATAAATGTGGGTGGAGCCCTATAGGGTGCCAACTAATCCGGTTGAGGATATGCCCATTTCATCGGTAGTTCGCAAGAGCCCCATCGAGCCGTATGAAGCAGCTATCCCTCCTGCACGGCGGAAAAACCCAACAGCCGCGTCTACAATATCGGCACCGGCGTCGGCATCACGCTCAACGACATCGCGCGCGTCATCCGCAAGCATCTTCCGCGCGCCGACATCGAGATCGGACCGGGGTTGAATTTCCTCGGCATGCCCTATCCCGCTTCC
>Ga0306926_10005911_pt1 | contig 13099 bp, 15 predicted proteins | sample flu12Cox44000178_FD_203759 | JGI IMG/M metagenome (GOLD analysis project Ga0306926, IMG submission 203759) | Lab enrichment of tropical soil microbial communities from Luquillo Experimental Forest, Puerto Rico - flux8day.12C.oxic.44.000.178 (v2)... | ecosystem: Environmental > Terrestrial >... | reverse complement strand
TTTCTTCAATTAACATTTCGATTGACGTTCTCAATTCTCTATCAGTTTGAACTCTTAATTGCAAATCTTTAGTTATACTAAGAAAGACAGATTGTCCATCAGATGGAGAGTCCTGAACTTCTTCAGCAACTACTCCACCTACTGAACCAAATAGTAATGGCGGATAAAGATAAGAATTCATGATGAATGTAAGCTCTGAATCTTCCCCATCTAATCCATCTGTACCAGGTATACCGGGCGCACCAACTGCACCTTGTACACCACTAAATCCTTGTGGCCCTGGTATTCCAGGTAAACCATCTTCACCATCTTCAGCATCGATTGCATAGAATATAGATATAGCATTAGCACCAGTTGGTCCTACTGGTCCTGCTGGTCCCACCGGACCTTGTGGACCCGGTGGACCATCATTACCTTCTCCTTCACCTTCATCTATTCCAAATGGAAGTGCTGTAGATATTACCCTACGTCCACTTGGAGCATCATTAAATTGTATTCCTGCGCCCGCGATTAATTGGCGTGAATTAGGTAATGAACCAGTTTCAACACCAGTGGTTAAATATGTAGCTCCTGTAATTCCCCCTCCTCCACCACCGCCGCCACCTGATACAGCGGCTGTACTAGATGCGAGGTCACTTAATGAATCAATTAGTAAATTTATTACTTGATATAAAGGTTGATTTTTCTGGGATAATCCAGAAGTAAGTAGTTGGGCTTTAAGCCTCGAAATAGTCTGTGGAGTTAGAGCCATTACCGCGGATATTCTTCAGCAACTGGCTTCGCGAATATAACAATCCGATTAATTTCAAACCATTCATTAATCGCTGTTACTTGTCCAATCAATCTAGTTCGTTGAGATTGAAAATTCGATAAAACATCAGGTTCAAATCGAGTTGCAGCTTGCATAGCTAATGGAACTAGGGTCTGATTCTGAATAGAAGAATAATCCTGTAATGTATATCTAAGATTACCACTCCCGATTACACGCGTACGTGTCACTACGATATGAAGTTCTGATTCACCACCCGATGATTTAGCCACCTACATACCCTGTTTTGAAATTAATGTTTGGTATGGATTGGTCTATACTCGTTTGACCAGCTTGTCTATCAATCAACGTATCATTTCGTTTACCAGTAATTAATTGATATAGTCCTGAAGTACTTTGCAGTAGAGTAGATGGAGCAACACCATCTAGAATTAATCCACCACTTCCAATAATATTCAATCCTGCTGGAGTAACAGGTGGAACATATGGACCAGTTCCTGAACAGAAAGGTTGCTGGAATGTTCCATTGTTGAATCCACCAGAATCCCCCATAATAGCGAATACTTGATAAGTTACTGCATTCGTATTGACTGAAGTATTGATTGTGACTGTATCAACTCCAACACTCACAATAGCAGTAGTTACAAGTGAACTAATGATATCGACCCGACTAGCATTTGAACCCGAGTGCGAAGGATCTTTAAAGTAAGAAACTCCAGAAGCAGAAGTGGGAGATATCATTATGAAGCATGGAAATTTACCAGAAATTTGAGCAGGTGGAGGAGTTATAATCCTGTTACTGCCTGAACCATTTCCAGTATAAGAGTAAATCTGAACAGCAATATTAGCACATCCATTAGTTCCAGAATCTAACACTCTCCATGCAGAATAGTTAACAGGAATGAAATTAATGTTATGAAGTCCTGCTTGAGAATTGAATATATCAGTTCCAAAGTTTCCAAAATTAGTCATTAAAGCTGTAGCATCTAATGCTGTCGCATTATTTATAGGAGAACCTTGTCCTTGCATATACATTCCTGAAAATGCAAGGCCCCAAGTATCAAATTGTGCAAATCCCATCAGAGGAGTAAATCCAACTGTCACAAATGGATTTGCACTAGGAGTTGGAAAATTATTACCATGACAAAATTCACTACAATAAGTAAATCTCATTCCAGGGTCGCAGAATGCAATATATTGAAATACTGCCGCATTTTGATTATATTCAGCACCAGGTCCAGCTACTGCGAATTTGAATTGATTATTCGGTAAATCAAAGAACATCCTCACATTCGGTGAAGCACCTGATACCGAATCTAAATGTGGTACTAATGCCGCACCAAATAATTTAATTCCCTGTGAACCAGTTGTTAATCCTCGAATCCAAAGAAAATGACAGGCAGCCGGAAGGTTAATCTCCTGATATGTTCCATTCCCCGTATAAGTTCCACTCACCGCATACACGGGCGCCGGTGGTTGCGAGGCATAATAGCCCCATTGAGTATTAGGATAACGACAATTATGAAGCCAACCAGTAGGTGGAATGGGAAATTTCCAAGTTGGGTCATCTTCTACACCAAAAATACCCAAATATTCAACGACTGAAGTAATTGTTCGAGTAGTATCTAAATTTGCATCAGTAGATTTAGTATGAGTAACTGACCAGGGTGAAATTTCCGTGGGAGTATTTACTCCTGATGGTAAATATACCACTTTTTGGTCAGACTGAACATTTTGTTGAGTAATTGTGGCTAATACAGGCGCACCACCTGCAACTCTATATCCTAATTGACCATTAGTAGGACCAGCATTAGACCCTTCATATGCAATAATCGCAGCAGCCGCGCCATTAACTACTGCACTTGTATCTGGTGCAGATTGTAATGGTGCATCAGTTAATCCTTCGAGAGTCGCGCCGGAAGTTGTACTGGTACATGAATTTCCTGAATCACTCGGGTCTAATGGAACATTCAATAATCCTACAGCATTAGCCGCGGGTGACCAATTTACTTGGCTTGCTGATTTAGCATAATGAACTCGAACATGACTACCAGTCAACCAATCAATAGAATAATTAGTATTAGTGAAGAGAAGACTAGTTGGGTCAACATTACTAAACAAATCACTATTAATCCAATCATCAAAATCACATTCAAAAGTACTATCTAGTAAGTCAATTGATATACCAAGTTGGCTATTAAGATGTCCGTTAGCACCACCAAATGAAGCACTGTTAATAGTTTGGAGATACATCGGAACGCCATTCAAATAGACACTAATAGATTGACTATTAACTACTGCTCGATAGAATAAATCTAATCTATACCATTTATTTAATTCCAATGGAAAATTAGGACCAGTCCCTATTGGATTTTGTAAAGTTCCTTGTTTAGCAGTAACACTAGTATTAGCAACTGACCATACTTCAACATTACCCGTTGGATTAATTTTAAATGCCCAACCAGTAAAAGTTCCACACAGTCCATACCAAATATTAACTGGATTAGTAGTAGGAAGAGAACGAACTCTGAAATAAAATCTTTCCCTAGATGTAGCCGAAATTAATCCAGGACGATTTTCAGCGATATTATGATTCCAAGTTCCACCAAGAGCTGTATTACTTCGAATGTACCATCCTATTCCATCAATAGTTCGTGAACTATCCCTACTAAGATTTCTAGCACCAATTCCACTACCACCTTCAAAATTTCCACCCTGAGATACAATCTCGCGACCACAAATCCAACGTCTTTGTGGAATTGGAGTAGACGGAGATGTACCAGTAGTACCAGTAAATACAACATTAGCAGACCAGGTAAATACCCCACCGAAGGGAAAAAATCCGCCTGGATTAACTGTTGTATTTAGAACTGTATCATCAACTAAGAATCCAAATGGACTAGTTCCTGGTATAAAAGGCGGACTAAATACAACTCCAGCAGGATTAGAACCTACAGGTCCAGTAGGATATGGGAATGGAATTCCATATGTAGATGCAGCAGTTCTAGGAGCGATTTTAACGATTCCAGTATTACTTGTTGAAGCTAATATTATGGCATAAATAGACGCATTACTAGTATATATCGTATAGTTCATGTAGTACTGAAGCTGAAATCCAGGCATTTTAGTCCTTAGAATTGAGATTGTGCAGAAAATGCCGGTAGAATTCGGATTCCACTACCAGCAATTGGAACAAATGGTACATTCGCAGGTGGAAATCTCTCCGCCCACATTAGAGCGTTATCACTATTTCTAGTTACATAATATCCATAAATCGTTCCAGGTCCAGTAGTTGGCCCAGTGAATGTGAATGTTTGCGAAGCATTATAAAGTGCAGTCGATGGGTCACCTGCTGTAATAGTCCAATTCGCGAAGGTTAATGGAAATGAAGTATATCCTCCGCCCGTCACTTCAGTGAATGAACCAATAGCCATTGAACCAGAAGGTGTAAAGTTATTACTATACAATCGTAGAGTTAGAGCATTAGTTAGAACGTCGTTTAGAATTTCGACCTCTAACGTGTTTGGAACTACTTGACTCATACCTGGTCACATCCCAATAAGAGGTCATTAATATTGTTAAGACACAGCGAATTCACAAAGGTATTAAATGTCCAAGGACTCCATCTAATTGACTTTGGGTCAAATCCATTCGCATAATTCGCATATAGGACTTGTCGTCCTGTAGTTACCATATAGATATTCTGACCTACGGCATCATTTACAATTTGAAGCCATCGATTGTTATGTAGAAAGTCCTGTGCAAGCCAGAATGTTTGAATTTTCCAAGTTAGTTCAGGTAGGATATACCTACCATTGAACATTGCCATTCCCTTGTAGGTTCCAACTACTGCATAATCAATATTCTGTGAGCCTGCATCAACCACAGTTGCCACACCGTGAACACCAGTCCCCATAGCAGCATCGATGCTAGTAAGGGGCCAAGTAGTAGGGTCATCCCCATTATCCACGTATGCAACCGTTTTGTTTCTTTTCGTGAGATATAAAACATCACGTAATTCAAAACAGTTAGTAAGAGGATTACCATCAGCGGGGACTTCCAATAATCCAGTAATTTGAGAAATAGCTTCAGGCTCACCCACAGCACTAACCCGAGCAGTTGAAATATTGTCATGTTCGCCCACCGATACAAGACGATTATGATATAGACAAAGATTAACACCCGCTGGAATCAATGCGAAATTATCCAGAAGATGTGTAGCGTCATCCAATAAATCAGCATCAAAAAATGAAACATCATTCAACACGGTAGTAGTGTTGTTAGGAATATCCGCACCTGGAATAAAGAATAGGTCGTATCCGTTCACATCCCCATTGTAAGTAGGAATTAAGGCCGACGCGACAAGATGTTTCTTAACCACAAAGCTATCAGGAGAATTAGCAATATTAGAAAAATCGAGGGCATGTACCCCATCTGTGGTAAATGCAACTAATCCTCCAGGTGCAGTGAGATACCCTGTGTCAGTTTCATATACATACCCAAATATATGAACACCTGCGTCACCCGGACCAGGATTAGCACTATTAACAACAGTAAGAGGTACAGTAGGTGGATTCCCACCCGCACGGCGCGCAGCAGAACCATCACCCTTATATACATAAAGATAGTCATTCACAAGTCCTCTTTCAATATTCATAGTTCCTAGAACTTCAGTAGTGAAAGGAGTAATATAAGCTCGTCCTGCGTATGGAACGAATCCAAAATCAGTCATGGCAGCAATAGTCAAAATAGGACCGAAGATAGTAGTTGGATTAACGATATGATATATAGTTCCACCAGTAGTCAAAACGAGTAGAGTCTGTCCTGTATTAGTAGGATAATTATAGATGCGAAGAATACTCGCCAAGGGACTGGGCACATTTTGGTTTGGCCCAATCCCATAGCGAGTACCAAAAGAGTTAGCACCAAAGTATCGGATGTTATTAGCATCAGAAAAATGGTCCATTGGGGTATTCTCAGGGTCGCCCCTATTCCAATAACCATTGAACTTATCGAATACTACTGGTGCATGGTCTCTAATCATTCAGTTTCCAATTCCAATAAACCAAACTTGACTACTAACATGCCAAATTAATGTGGTAATTCTATTTTGGTTAATAGCAATAGGGCCACCGAGAATATTTCCAGCATTTCCTAAAGTAATGGGTCCCCCACCCCCAAAAGGAATAAGATAAATAATTAAATCAAATACTCTCCCACCAAAAGGAGCAGGAATATTATTAATAGTAGTAGTTCCAGTTAAGATAATTACATCACTTCTAGGAGATTGTAATGTATCTGCAGATGCTTGAGTTTCAGAACTTAATCTTAAAATTCTTCCTGGTGTTGACATAATTACACACCAGAGTTAATGGCCCACTTCTGCTGAGACTTGGACCAAACTAACCAAACTGGTCTATTTGTCAGAACAGTAATACCAAGAAGAATATTACCTGCAGCGCTCAACACTAAGTTACCAGCAGTAATAGGCCACAGAATTAGTTGAATTCCATACACTTGCCCTCCAAATGGAGGAGGAATAGTATCGATTTGAGTATTTCCAGTGACAATGAGAATGTCACTTCGAGGAGATTGCATTGTTGCTGCTGAGGCTTGGATTTCCTCAGACAGTCTAGCCATTTTTCCTGGAATCATGACCCCTCCACCATCCTCACCTATACTATATAGGCTAGGTCATCCAACCGCGTTTCTTGTATCCTGCCCTGAATGGGCGTCTTCTTGTAACAATAGTCTGCTTACCTTTAATTCCAATTCCCTTAGCTCTATCCATTCCCATTATTGCATAATTATTGAGTCCCTGCGCGCTCGTGAGATTTCTTTCGATGAATTCTGCACAAAGAGCCGCGGTTCGATATTCTAGAAAAGTCCGTGAATTAATGATATTAATTTGGGTATTTTGGTCAGTAATAATGTTAAACAACTGCTTAATATAGTCAATCTTAATGTCATTATCTTGCACCGCCGGTAGAAATCTAATCTGCTGGTCTTGCCAGACAAAATAGATGAATTGCTCAGATTCAATATCCTCAAGATAATGAGGAATGTAATCCCGTTTAGTCATTGGAATGAATGGGTCGATACCATGTTGTCGTTCCCACAGTTGCGCAGGTTCGACCATATCAGATGGTAAAGTAGGATTCTGAGGAGTTCCAGCAGCATTATAAGTAATAGCCGAAACTCCTGCAGCAACCCAGATAATTGCTGAAGTTTCTTCAGTTACTGGAATATTCGAAAGTTCAAATTCTTCCTGTAATTCCTGAACTGCAATATTGAGATAAGGTAATTGTGCTACATACGTATAGATGTTCTTAGCAGTATCGTTCAACAACGACGCCGCACGGTCCATTACTTCCGACGCTAATAGGTCTGCAGCACTCATATCTTATCCAGCAGCAGGAAGTTGTTTCTTCATCTCCAATAACTGTTTTGTCATTGGATGGTCGGGGTCTGGGAAATGACACTGTGCACAAATTGGATACTGTGGATTCTTCAATGAACCACAAGCCTTACAACGAACCATTTCAATCATAGTGAAGTCCTTCATCCAATCTTTAAGATGAGCAACTCCTAATTCCCTCGCGGCTAGTCGCATATCATCACTAATCGCGAGGGGATTACCATTACTTCTAGCCCACAATGAATCACCCATTTTTACAAGTAGTCGATACCAATTCTTCTGATATAAATCAGATTTATCTAGTTGAGTCTTGAAATTTTTCTTAATATCCTCAGTGGAATGAGCACCCTGAACGTAAAAATATCCCGGCATGTGGTCTGCCATATTGCATCCAAGAATTCCATTGCACCAATCTCGTACAACAGATTCAGCAATCTGGACAGAACTCACAGGAATTTCAAGTAAGGGCTGGTCCTCGTCAATATCCCTCCACCAAGACGATGGGCCAACAACCAGAATTGAGGGTGATACAAGTGACCCAGGAGGTACAACGAAGTGCCCCGGAAATACCGTTGGTTTTCTATCGTCGAGAATCTTCGGACAAATAGACACGACTGTCGATTTATCAAGTTCATTAATAGGCCCACGAATTGTATGCCGTTTCCAGGCATTAATTCCCGCGAATGCTCCAACTGTACCACCAGGCATAATCACTCCTTGACCGGACTAATTTTTGGCTCTCCGGTATAAGCTACAGCTTCACCAGTTACTGTTCTAAGTAATAGCGAACTCTCATCCCCAAATAGTTCTTCCTGAAGTTTATTAATTCTCTTTTCCTGTTCTTCTAATGGATTCTTAGCTTCCTCATCCACATATTTCGCGAGGCTCTTTTTACCCATTGCTGCATAAACTACATCAACAACAAACTTGCACGCTTTGAAAATGGGATAAACAGGTTCCTTCGTCCTTTCATTTTCAAAGATATGCATACATTCATATGATGTATGTCCATCTACTAGTTCATTTTGATTAACTTCTGGAATGAGACAAAGTCTTTCCAGAATCCATCTATCCTTACAGTGCTGATATTTCGGCATATCAATCACTTGAGGATACAATAAAATTAGTCCTTCAGGAGTATAATCTACCTTCCTCTTTTCATATTGGTCCGATGACCATGAGACACGCCACATAGCCTGACTAGTAATTGTATCAATACCAAAATAATTAACAAGTTGATTGTTAATCGTTTGGATATCTTGTGGTAGAATTGGAAAGTCCATTACTTATCCTGTGATACGAATTCGTATTTCGATTTAGGCATAACCTGTGGAGTACAAATCATTCCAACAGGCGCACCTGTATCATAACCCGATATCCACTGTTTTTCTTTTTCATCCCATCGCGGCCAAATAATCATAGTTCCCATATGTCCACACAGAACTCCTATGTCAACATATGATTGAATTCCAGCTTTCCTTAGTCTATTAAAAAATCCAATATCATCACACCATTGTTCTGAATTCAATTCTCCCAATCGAACATATGGCTTCTCTAGTTTATCGAATACACTTGTTTTACACAATAGAAATCCAAATCCAGCTGCAACAATCGGTCTTAGTCTAGGTTCCTTATCCAATAGATACATTGGACATGCAGAACCATCATCATCTGCTAAATCAAAAACTAGTGGCTGGTGAGGATATTGTCTGCTCAAATACAAGCCAGAAACGACATCCTTATCATCTTCCAAAAGTTTATTCAATGAATCTGATGTATAAGCCATATCATCATCAATGAATAGAATATGAGTACAATTATTTTCTTGTGCTGCTCTAATCAGTAGATTTCTGCCATGCGCAGGTGACCTATCATGGCATAGTAATAGTATTGAATTTGCCGGTTTATCTAACATATTAAGATAATCATAGAAATCTGCTCTACGAGCATATTCCATTGTAGTTACCGTAATTAAGACTTTGTGCTGAACCATATTGTCTCCCATACTTGAATATTATCAACTAATTCATCAACAGCACGTTTTACACCAGGCCAAGACGGATGACCATAATCATGTCCACAAATTAGGCCACCATCTTTCAATAGTTCATAAGCTTTCTTAATATCTCTCACTACTGTTGCATATCGATGGTCCCCATCAATGAAAACCATATCGATTTTGTATGGTAATGAGAACTGATAAGAAAACATACGAACTGGAACTACATGACCTGTATCTACATGGTCTTTCAAATTCCCAATGAAATACGGCATCACATAAGTGGATATAGGTATATCAGTTCCTTCTTCAGAATAATAATCTCCAGCCCAGGGGTCCACTGCCCAAATCCGACCTTCCGTTGTATTATTATCCGCGAGTGCGCGTGTAGACCTACCATGTAATGAACCAAATTCAACTATATGAAGATGTTTCTTTGCCTGTAAAGCAAGCCACAGCAACTCTCGTTCAGACATCCAACCACCAATTTGTTGGGCCTTTTCGATTGTTACTGTGGCTTGCATAGTATTAAGTAGCTTTCAGAACGCCCACGTAATACTTTTGTTCAATTGGATTGAAGTAAAGTATAACTGGAACGTTAGTTGTTGGTGTAGCAACAGTCTTGATGTTGCCGGTTGTAGTGAAAGCAACAGGAGTAGTCGTCGTAAAGACGAATACTAGTTCATGAAATCCATCAGCAGGAGGTGTAATCGTAGCAATAGCTACTGTTCCTGTAATGAAGCTCAACATAGTAACAGGATTTACAGTCGCTGCAGAAGCCAAAGTAACAGGCTTCGGCATAATTCCAGACTGTGGTGAATCTAATGTTGGGAAATTCAGGTCATTTGATGGCATTTCTCCTCCTAGTAACCAGAAGGAACAGCCAACGTATCAATAAAGGAACAAGCAGCAGGATTCGAGACGAATGTCTGCATACCGTTCACCATATAGAAGATGTCGGCTGTGGTCACACCACCAGAAGGTCCACGAATTTCAAAGATTCGACGTCCATCGGTAGTATAGAATCCGATAGGCAGAATCTCTCCGCGTCCCCACACTTCGTCCACGACAAAGTCAATTCTAGTTTTATCCCAGTTAAATGAGCCGGTAACACGCGCACCGGCCATTTGCATACCTTCACCCTTACCATTACCAAAATACATGTCAAGGTTTTCATCCTTGGCTTGTTTGGTGATAAGGATAACTAGCTGTCCAATCTCTTCATACGCCTGAATCTGGCATGGATGCATCCAGGCGCGAGGATTGAACGTATTGTCAATACCTACTCTGTTTCCAATCTTGTTAATTGCCAATCGTGGGAATGGCAATGCAAGTGAAGCAGATGCAGCATTAACTCGATTTGCACGAATTTCTGGCGTAGCCGCACGGCTAAATCCTAGCCAAGTTCCTGCCGAAGCATTTGAATGATGATATGGCACACCATACAATGCTGGCAACGAAGCAGGACTACTAATACCGTTGACCACAATCACGTCAGTAGCCGTCGCACCCGCAATAGCCGGTGTAACGTTAATGATTTTGTTCTCAACGTCCCACGCGGTAATAAGACCTGAACCACGTAGAGTCGCGAGAGTAGTATCAAACACCTGAATAGTCTGACCGAATCGGACCAGTCTTGCACCGAATCCATCAGTTCCAAGTGTATATGTATCAACGCCACCAGCAGTTGAAACAACAGAAATTGTTCCAACAACACCAGTACCATTCTGCATCATTTGCGAGTCAAGTTGCCTACGTAGTTCGTCCAATGCAGTAGCTGTCAGTCTCCTGACGCCATTAGTCACAGCCTTACGTTCGTCATCAGTTGACCACTGAGTAAGTTTTGTGTACTCAATGTTTTCAGACACGAAAACAGCTGTGAGAACTGCCTTGTCGAAAGTAGGACCACCACCTCGTCCCAGATCTCCACCATCAGCATTGAAATACTGAAAGCTTCCACCAGGCCGAAGTTCCAGAGGAATACGCATCTGTCTGTTAGAGATTTTTTCTACGTCACGCTTCTTAATGTTGGCGTAGAACTTGTCATCTCTTTCAAACAGTACGCGAATCTTCGGGATGACGCGCTCTAATTCTAGCGCAGCCACCTGAGATTCAACTACAGCCACTTAATCCCCCTTACTAAGTCCAGAGTATTCTTAGCAGGTTAATAGTTCCACCTGCATTAAGAATAAAATTCACTGGAGCGGTATCGAAGCCAAGACTAGTAGGGTCTAATTTACTTAGAGCAATACCAGTATCGCCTCCGACACCTTTAAGTGTGATTGTCTGAGCGTTACCCGCAGGGGGTACAATAGTAGCTCCTTTGACGGTGCTTCCACCCGTTGGGACTGTAATTGTATTATCTCCCACAGTTAGTGTATGAACTGTTACTGAACCAGGAGATACTGCATTTGCAGCCGCTGATAGAGTATCAGTGCCTTGAATATCACCACTATAAGTGATGGTAACTACTCTAGTCGCGTTTACGGCCATGAAACTCTATCCTTTTCTTGAAGCTATTCTTGGTTAAGGAACTCTAACGTACTCATATTCCTTGGAATATCGCTCGCTTTGTTAATTTTGCCACTACTAGGAGTATTGGAACGTGGCCGTCCCGCTGCTACTGGACCCTTCTTCGAAGTTTCCACTTCTTCTGAGTCATCTTTAACACGTTTACCTATACCTCGCAAAGCTTCATTTCGGGCCTTTTTAATGACTGCAGGCAGCAGTGTTTTAGCCTTGCTGTTATAGGCGGACCTAATCCTATCCTTCGATTCCTGTGAGAATCCATCTTTAAAAGCAGCTTCCCACAGTCTATCCATTAATGAAACGAATCGAGTATCTTGACTGATGAGTCTATCTAAAGTATCTAGCGCATCACGAGACGCATTCCTCTTCACGTATTCAGACATTGAATTACGTGGGTCAATATGAGCATCAATCGTGTTACGCAGTGTATTATTCACTCGGGTATTCAAATCTCCACGAGCACTCTCAAATTGATTGCGAACCATCACCTGTTCGCGCTCGGAAATTTGTCTTTCCCTCGTATTATCTTCTGGCTTTTCATCTTTGGATAACTTCGTGGGATTTTGCCACTCCGAAGTACCAAATACAAACTGTTGAACTAAATGAGCAGCCTGTTTAAGCTGTTCATTTCCTGTTCGATTTGCCTCGCCAACCATCGACATGATAGTATGTTTCGCGACGTTCCCAAGCACATGGAAGTATGCCTGTTCATCCACGCGCGCAAGTGTAGGAAGATAATCATCTACAATCTTATAGAATACATTCTTATCCTGCTGCATTACAGACTTGAGAATATTCTCGGTAGAACCAGACATCACATCTTTCTCGAAGTTATCGAGAATCTGTGATTTCTCAACAGCTACTTTAGCATCATTGATAGTTGGGAGAAGTTCAGTGAACTGCTGCTCACGATAATATGCCTTCTCAAGATATGGGAACTTCTTGAATAGGTCAGGATATGCTTTGAGAATTTCCCTTCTCCTGACAGGAGTAACTAGTTCTAATTGTTCTTCAGTGGGTTCTCCAATTTCAGCTTCAATTTCTGCTAATTCATCTACTTCTTCCTCTTCCTGCTCTTCTTCCTCTCCAGAAGGAGCCTCTCCTTTTGTAATTGTCTTAGTAGTTTCTTTAGTATCTTCTTTTGTTTTTGAATCCGATTTCTTTCCCGTATCGATAGGGAGAGTTTCTTCCTCATCACTATCATCAGCTAGAAATTCAATAGTATCTTCTTTTCCCTCAGGGAGGATAGTAGTAGTTCCACCTACTGGACCTGAATCCCCAATAGGACTATTGAACAGTTGCAGATGCTTGATGAACATCACCTTCTCCAGTTATGGGTGCTTCTTTAGAATCTTTAGAATTTGGCTTTTTGCCGGGCGCTGCA
>Ga0306926_10005910_pt1 | contig 13101 bp, 8 predicted proteins | sample flu12Cox44000178_FD_203759 | JGI IMG/M metagenome (GOLD analysis project Ga0306926, IMG submission 203759) | Lab enrichment of tropical soil microbial communities from Luquillo Experimental Forest, Puerto Rico - flux8day.12C.oxic.44.000.178 (v2)... | ecosystem: Environmental > Terrestrial > Soil... | reverse complement strand
CCTGGCTCAGCTCGGCCCCGGTGAGTACCGCAATCGTTGTCGTGGTGCTTACGCTTAGCGGGCGAGAACTGCCTGTCACCGCATAAATCACCATCGGGATCAGGGCGGTGTATAACCCGACCTGCACGGGCAATCCCGCGATGGTTGCGTACGCCATCGCCTTCGGGATCACCACGGCCGCAGTAGTCAAGCCAGCGATCACATCGGGGCGAAGCCAAGTTTTGTCGTATTTGAACAGCCAATCGGCGATTGGCAGGTACGCGCGAAGCTGATTCTCTGGCCGCAAATTGTTTCTCAGTAGGTTTCGCGAATGCTAGCAGCGAAAATTCATCGTCACACCTAGGGATTTGCCTAGGCCCTAAAACCCAAATTCAAAAACGATTGACATGGATCGGCCTTCTCATGGGAGCTAGGCGACTAGTTCCGGGTTGCCGGCGACCCGGAGTCCGTCCCAGATGGTTGCTAATGTAAGATAGGTCCGCCACCCAGAGGCGCGACGTGAGGGGCGGCCACAGGGAGCGGTCCTACTAGCACAGCTGACCGCTATTGTGATCTCGCGGGAACCCCAAGCCGGGTTTGCTCGACAGGGTCTTTTGGCTGCTCGTTCGCCGAAGCTGTTCGGGCTCGAACAAGCACTCCCCTTCGTCACTCCACCGAGATTTTGGGGATGGTCAATCAACTGCGCAACGGAATCCAATGGTGTCATCCTCGGCGTCGGTCTCTTGCTCGGACCGGTGAGAGACGCGAACAGACTTGGCGTCACTACCCCAGAATCCCCCGCGCGCCACAGCCGTGGCATTTGAAGCCAGCGGTTGGTCAACGTTCGGACCTGCGGCTGGCGAGTCAAGATAGTATTTCTCGTAATAGCGGTCCAAAACCCACTCCCTAACGTTTCCGAGCATGTCGTAAAGCCCAAAGGCATTTGGTAGTTTGCCGCCCACCGGATGTCGTGCGCCTCCACTGTTCTCGGCGAACCAGGCTACCTTTGGGGGCATTCCATAATAGGCCTGGGAGTCTCCGGCACGCGCCGCGAATTCCCATTCCGCTTCCGTCGGCAACCGGCCCCCAATTGCGGCGCAATACTCCTTCGCCTTTGCCCAGGTTAATCCCGTCACGGGAAGAGTCGCGTCGCCAGCCGGGAGCTTTAGCTTGTGCTTGTCGGCGAATTTTTTGTAGGCGCCGATGGTTACCTCAGTTTGTTCAAGCCAAAACCCCTTCTCGATGTCCACTGGGTGCGCCGGTTTCTCGTCATTACTGCACTCGCTGTCGCCGGGTGAGCAACCCATCGTGAAGGTTCCGGGCGCGATCCATACGTACTTTTGCCCATCAATTGGGTTGAGCCAGATTTTTGGTTGTGGCTTAGCGTCCCGGAGCGCGGAACTGTCTAGGGGGGCGTTTGGCAGCGTAGTACGCGACTTCGACCATAGCCGATATACCATCGCGCTTGCGAGCAAGGCCAACAACACAAATGCTACAGCCATCATTGTTCGCCGCCTGTGCGCCTGAATCGCACCCCGCTCGCCTCCCGCTAGTGGGTCCAGAATTGCTTCCGTCAATCGCTTGATATTTTCGTCGGTACAGCCATCCGTGGCGTCCAGCCACTGTGTCATCGACAGAAAATATTCCAGATTTTCTGGCAGTCGGTCATTGGAAAGCCGAAACGGTATGATCCGTTTCTTGTCATTGAACGCCTGACCTACTTCGCTGCGTATATGGGGCGAGGCAGCGGCCTGCGGAGTCAAAATCAGCACCAACACCTCTACGGAACTAATTGCTTCCACGATGGCTGTTGGGTAGTCCACACCAGGCAGGATATCTCGAGGGGCGATCCAGCACGGGATGTCTGCCGCTTCCAGAGCATTGCAAACGCGATTTGCGATAGTTTTATCTTCGGATGAATAGCTCAGGAATACTTTAGGTCCCATCTCTAACCCCAGCCTCGGTTCGACTAAGCAACTGTACACACACCGGTTTGAATCACAAAATCACAATTGCGTAGAAAGTGTTTTCCTCGCGCGAGGCCGTGCGGCTGTTCGGACAAGACAGCGCGCGCATTTACAGTAGCCAACTACTGTCCAGCCATGTATTTGTAGACTCTCAAGTCTCAGCTAGCTACGCCGATCTGTCGTCGCTTCCAGCGTGGGGCGTTGAAAAATGTTCGCATGTAACCGCATCAGGAGCAGCGAAATGAGGCCTGTCCATCCGGTCTGATGGCTTGCTCCACAGCCGCGACCTGTGTCGCCGTGGAAGTATTCGTGGAAGGGAATGTAATCCCTCCAGTGGGGATCCGTCTGAAAAAGATCGCAATCGCCGAAGACAGCGCGGTGCCCATCTCGGTCGCGCAGGAACAAGTTTCCGAGGCGGTTTGCAATTTCGTTGGCGACTTCGGCCAGATTCATAAATCTGCCTGAGCCGGTGGGACATTCTACGCGTAAGCTATCGCCATAGTATTTGTGGTATTCGCTAAGCGCGAGCACGATCAGGAAATTGACGGGCATCCAGATGGGCCCACGCCAATTGGAATTGCCACCGAACAGAGAGGTCTGTGATTCTCCAGGTTCGTAATCGAGGCGGAAGAGCTGGCCGCTTAGATCGAGCTCGAGCGGGTGATCGCGATGGTACTTTGAAACGGAACGAATGCCATACGGGGAAAGGAATTCTTTTTCGTCCAGCATGTAACGCAGCATGCTCTCCAGTTGTTCGCGGCGCACCAAACCGACAATCAGATTATTGTTCAGTCCCGGAACAACCATCGGTTCGACGCTTTTCATGAGGTCCGGGCGATGTTCGATGAACCACTGGCGGCGTCGCCGAAAATCGGGATACCGGTCTAAGCTGTCAGCTGCCACAACGGTAGCGCCAAAGATGGGCACAAACCCGACCATCGTACGGGCGCGAATGGGCACGAGCTTACGGTCTGAGGTAATCAGATTATCGTAGAAAAAGCCGTCCTCGACGTCCCACAAGGTCTTTTGTGCGTCGGTTTCGCTATTCATCGAGTTAGCGATGTAGACATAATGTTCCCAGAATTTACTAGCGAGGTCTTCATAGCCCGGATTCTGCGTAGCGAGCGTGAGCGCCGCAGACACCATGGTTTTGGCGAAGGCGGCCATCCAACTCGTGCCGTCGGCTTGGCCGAGCACGTAACCGGGCGGGAGATTATCGCGGTCGAACACACCAATATTGTCCATCCCGAGGAATCCACCCTGGAAGATATTCTTGCCTAGGGCGTCCTTGCGATTCACCCACCACGTGAAGTTGAGCAGCATTTTCTGGAAGACATGCTCAAGGAAGCCGTAATCGGCCTCGCCGGTTAGCGTCTTCTCAATTTCAAAGATGGCCTTCGCTGCCAGGGCGAGAACTGGTGGATTGACGCCGTTGAAATCCCATTCATACGCAGGGATTTGTCCGTTCGGATGCATGTACCACTCGCGGAGCATCAAGATGATCTGGTCTTTCGCAAACTGCGGGTCGACCGGGGCAAGTGTGACGCAATGAAAGGCCAGATCCCATGAGGCGAACCACGGAAATTCCCATTTATCGGGCATGGAAATGACGTCACGCGTGAATAGATGCGTCCACTCGTGATTGCGGCCCTGGCGGCGCTCAACCGGCGGCGCGGTCTGAGTAGGGTCGCCGTCCAACCAATCGGTGACCACATAGTGGTAATACTGCTTGGACCACAGCATTCCCGCATAACCCTGTCGCGCCACCAATTTCTCATCGGCAGAAAGACCACCTGGCAATACCTCGTCATAGAATTCATCGGCTTCCTTCTTCCGCTCGGCAAAAATGGCCTCGAAATCCGAGAACGGAGCGTCCTGGGGTTTCTTCGTTTGCCAGACGGTCAGTCGCAGTTGAAGAACCAGGGCCCCACCTGACGGTATAGTCCGTGAATAACGCGCCGCAGCCTTGGTCCCCTTCCTGTCCGGATTCGGGGCAGTTCGTTCGTCGTTCACGATGTAGCGATGAAATGCGTCCTTTGTGAACGCCGAGGCCGATGCAGAGCCAAACAAACGTTGAGAGTTTGTTTCGTTGTCAGTGAAGAGTAGTTCGTCAGCATTCTTGCAGAACAAAACATACTCGCCGAGCGCCCAGTGCTGCGAGAGGATGGCACTGTAACCACGATCACGCTGTCCGCTTGAATTCTCTGCTGTCAACGACGGCAGCCGGTCGTCGCGGCCCCAGCGCCAGGTATTCCGGAACCACAGGGTCGGCAGAATCTCGATCGGGGCTGCTTCCGGCCCGCGATTGCAGACAGTGATGCGAATGAGCAGATCTTCGGCGTCTTGCTTGGCATATTCGACGAAAACGTCGAAGTAACGATTCTCGTGAAAAATCCCGCTGTCAATCAATTCGTATTCCGCGTCCGCCTTGCTTCGCGAACGCGCTTCAGTTCGTAAAAGCTCGTAGGGATACGCCGCTTGCGGATACTTGTACAGATATTTCATGTAGGAATGGCTGGGTGTGCTATCGAGATAAAAGTAGTATTCTTTGACGTCCTCTCCGTGATTTCCTTCCTCGCCAGTCAATCCGAAGGCGCGTTCCTTCAAGAGCGCATCGCGCCCATTCCACAAGGAAAGCGCGAAACAGAGATATTGGTGGCGATCGCAGATTCCACCGAGACCGTCTTCGTTCCACCGATAAGCACGGGAACGGGCATGCCCGTGCGGGAAATAGCCCCAGGCTTTACCGTCGGGACTGTAGTCCTCTCGCACAGTTCCCCAAGCACGCTCGGAGAGAAAGGGCCCCCAACGGTTCCAATGAGCGATCTTCCGGCGCATCAGATTGAGCCGGAATCCCTCGCGCGTATCAAACAGGCTCATAAATGCCTCCCCGGATAAGCAGATCAGTCCCACAAAACCGGCACGAGTAATACACAACTTTTAGCAGCGTGGCTCACGAGTGTTAACCGAAATGTGGGAGGTCGAATCCTCCCCGGGGAGCCAACTTCAGTCCCGCCAGCCAGTTGCAGCGTAAGCAAACGCGCAAGGCAGAAAGAAATACGCCGATTGGTTGCGAGTAAATTGACCAAAAGCACTTGAAGAAATCCAACGTCTTCAACGAGGAGTGTCCTGCAGGTCTTTCGGTTCCGAGCCGAATGCTTACTTAGGGGCCGCGCCGTTGCTATGACCACTGGACGCTTGATCAGAACGAGGTCTTCGCAATGCATGCGGTCCTGACCCTCAGGAAGGCGCCTAAAGGAACGTCGGCAATGGAGCATTTGCCAAGAAGGGTCGATTTGCTGGGCACATCGGCGGGAAGCGCTGCAGGCTGTGCCGGAGCCGGACGAGGTGTCACGTCCGCATTCACCAGACCCATCGCCCACTTGATCGCTTCGACGTACATCTTCTGGATGCGCGGGTCGTCCCAGTTCTGTTCGACGTGGCCGAGCGTGGAATAGAACACGCGACCCTTGCCATACATCTTGGCCCACGTCACGGCAAAATCGAGATCCTTGCGGTGCACCCGGGGATTGTTGAGATCGAGCTTGCTTGCATCCAGGCGCATGAGGACACGAACGCTGCCCCGCGAGAAGTCCTTGATTTGGTAGATCTCGTCCTTTAGCACGACGGACTTCGGAAACTGCTGCATGCCGGGGAAATTCGGATCTTCGACAAGAATCGGTGCGTCAAACGTGCCCCAGGGATGCTCGTCGAAATAGCCGCCGATCATTTCGCCGTACTCGGGCCAGGACGTGAACGTGATTGTCGCACTGTGAACACCGACAAAGCCTTTGCCGTCATCGTGCACGAAGGAGAGGAGCGCTGCCTTTTGTTCCGCATTCATCTCCAAGTCGCCGCCGGTATAGAAAAGGACGGCATCAAAATCGTTGAGATTTTTCGCGTTGTACTCGAGCTTCTGTTTCGTTAGGGCCTCCGTGTCGGTGCGAATCGTGGTCGTCCACAGGCCGGTTTCGCGGCCCAGTCGCTCGATCGTCGCGGCGGCATGCGAGACGGCTTCGTGGCGGTAACCTTTCTCCTCCGCGAGGACAAGGAGATGCCTCATCGGCGGTGCAGCTGTTTGCGCGTGGCAATTGCCGGCCAGCGCGAAAGAGAACACGAGCAACATGGCACGACACATCTTCACGTGTGACCCTTCTTTTCGCCGCGAGGAGACCACCTCGTTGTGCCAAGCCAGAGAATCGCGTTGGCGAAGAGCTTATTCTGAATCGGATCGGAATAGATCTTCTCGCCGTCCTTACCGTGCCCCATATTCATGTAGAGCATACGGTATTTCGTGTTCATCCAGACGACCGGCAGATCCCCGTTGGGAATCACATCTTTAACTCCGATCGGATAGTTCGAAGGGTCGAGTGTCACGAGCACGTGAACATGTTTGTTCAGGCGCGGGCTCGGTTCCCACAGATACCATTCGTTCGGCGGAGACATAAATGAAGCAGGAAGGGCCCTGGTGACAGGGCTCTTCGGATCGTCCACCATCAGTTTCGCTGGAAGCGGCGGCCAGTTGTTGCTGTAAAAGACCGCACCGCCGAGAAAGTCCACGAACCACGGCCAGTGCGTGTCCTTGTCGTTGTATCCAGCCACGTGAAAGCCGACCCATCCGCCACCATGTTCCATGTAGCGTTCGAACGCGCCACGCTGCAGGGGCGTCTTCGGGAAGTCGTTGAGCCAAAGGACCAACCGGTAAGGTTTCAGATCGTTGTCATTGAGCTTGTTCCAGTCCGTGGTGACGTCGAAGACGAAATTGTTCTTTGCCGCCAGCTCGCGGTAGAACGTGATCGCGTCATTTGCAGTTTTCACATGATCCGATTCGACATTGGTCGAGTAAAAGGCTAGGAGCTTTAATGCCGGTTCAGCGGCGGGCGTCGCGGAACCGCAAAGAACCGCGAAGATACTAGCTGCAACGAAGATTCGGAGGAACGTTCTCCGAGCTAGTTCTCTACAGGGGATCATTTCACTTTCCGTCCTTCTCCAGCCCTGACGCCCAGAAGATGGAGTTCTCAAAGAGCTGTGTGAACGCTATATTGTCGAAGTGCTCCGGACGATGGCCCATGAAGATGTAAATGTTCCGGGCCTTCTTGTGCTCGTTAGTCCAGACGACCGGGTGGTCGCCCATCTTTATGTCGGTGTCGGGCGCGTAGGTCTTTTCGTCTACGCTGGCAAGCACGTGGACGCGTGGGCGAGGCGACGTGTCGTAGGTATAAAACTCCTCGTCCTTGATCGTGAACGGCGAGGCAATTCCCTTCATCGCGGGGTGCTTTTTGTCTTCGATCGTGACCGTGCCGGTGACGAACGTCGCGATGTAGTTCTTGAAGCGAATCCCGCCCATGAAATCATAGAACCATGGCCACAACTGGAAGCCATCGAATTCGCCAAGCAGCGTGGCGTGGTGAAAGCCGATCCAACCGCCTTTGCCTTCGTCGATGTACTTGATGAATGCGGCCTGCGCTTTGTCCGTCCAGCCGTACGGCGGGTAGTTCAACTGCAGGAAGAGTCGGTATTTCGCAAGAAAGGTGTCGTCGATCTTTCCCGTGTCCACGATGTAGTCAACGGCGAAGTTGTTATGGGCGGCGAGCTGCTCGAGCCAGATCTTGGCGCGATCGACAAAGGGCTTATGGATTCCGCCTTGCTCCGCGATGGCGAGGACGCGGAACATCGGCGTTTTCTCCTGTGCGCTGAGGAGCGCAGCAGACAAACCGGTGGTGGCGACAAGCAGCAGGAGCCGCAGAAATACACGGCGCAGCGACTTTTGCGCAGGTCGGAACATATCAGTGCGTGTGAATCGCTCCTTCCTGAGCGGTCAGTTCTTTTGGAGACATGTTCGCGTCGAACTTGAGATTGAAGAAGCCGACCATCATTTCGTCCCAGCTTTGTTGGCCCCAGATGACGGCTTTCGTGGGATCAGGATTTTCTGGATTGTTCGGCGAATTATCGAAATGTGCGGTGCATTCGATTCGCGTGCCCTGCGGCAAATCCATCGGTTCGGCCAGGTTGTACCAAAGCTGCCAGTGCCAGTTGTAGACCGGCACGTTCAGGATCGTTTCGCCCTTGCCGTCAGGGAAAATGATCCGGTATTCGAATGATTTGCCGCGCGCATGCATATGGGGATGCAGTGCGACGAGTTTCACATCTCTGCGAACGTCGAATGAAGCATCCACGCGGTAGTTTGGGTCACCGGGAGGAATCTTGAAGGTGCCGTTCGACGCGGAAAGCGTGAGAACCCGCTCCTTCGGGGGCGTTTTCGCAAAAACAAGACCGAGTTTTGTTTGATCGGTTGTGGCTTTTCCGTTTGGGGTGTAGTGCACTTCAAAGACAAGGTCCGATCCGGCTTTGATCAGCTTGCCTTCCCCGGGATGAAGAATTTCCGCGGGCTGGCCTGGAGCATAACCGACGAGAAAATCGCTGGGCAGGGCGCTCGTATCCGTCTTCTCATCCGTCTTTGCCGGAGGCGCGACAAAAAATACGCCGGGCTTCTGATCCTTGAAGTAGTTCGATCCGGGTTCGCGGAGGTACGCGATGATGTGATGCACCACAGAGCGGTCGGTCGGCCGCACTTCGAGCATCTGCACCCACTTGTCTTCCTTGAAGCCCGTCGGAACGATGACATATTGATAGTCGATCACGCCGGCGGCAGGAACGGAAAACGGCTTTGGCAGTTGAAAAACTATATCCGGCTCGGGAATGCCCCACCCCTCGACAAACTCGTTCACCGGCGGTGGCATATCCTTCGGATCGCCTTCCTGCGCGCCGCCGTTCACCCAAGTAACAAGCGTGCGGATCGCCGCCGGCGAGAGTGACCGCTCATTAGAGAAGTGCCCGTACTGTGGATCGGCGTACCACGGCGGCATGATCTTTTGCGTGACGACCATTTTGATCACGGAGGCCCATGGCTTGGTATCCTTATAGGTCAGCATCGAGAAAGGCGCAGCCTCGCCTGGTCGGTGGCAGGTCTGGCAGTGCTTCTGCAGAATGGGCGCGACGTCCTTGGAAAATGTGGGAGGTGGGTTGTTCGGTTCTTGGGCGCGCACATTGCGAAGGGCGCAAACCGTAAAGGCCAGCAAAATCGTTAAACACGTGACAGCGCGGCGGGTCACTTCCATTTGTGTCCACCTTCCACGATGGTGATGTAACGTTCGAGCGGAAGATTCGTAAAGCGCCGGGTTGCACCGCCCGGCGGGGTCATCTTACCTCAAGACAATCGAACGGCCTCGACGCCCGCGTTCGGCTACCGTGCATCGTGATCGTCGTCCCCTCAGGGCTCGACGTATCAGGAACAGAGCCATGTTCATCACTTTCGCTCTGCTTCGGCGCGCGCTCCGCTTTGCCTTCTGCCTGGGCGGTATCTTCTTATGAGCATCTTAGCTTGACTTTCGTCTCGACGCTTCGAGGATCCGGTAGCCTGCAAGGAATACCTTGAGCGAGAAGCTTATCGGGCATGTTATCCGGCCTGGAGACGCATTGATTTACTGGCTCGGTCAAGAGAATAATCATCCAGCCTAACAGTTATCACAGTCATTCCGACCGCCAACGAAGGAGATGCGCAATGACAATTGCCAAAAGAATTTCGCCCAATCTCACATCCCTTTGTGCTGCTCTGGTCGTTTCAGTCCTCGCGTTCGCCGCCGGGCCAGCTCTAACGACACCGGCCCAAGAGCAGACCAAGGTTGCTGGGCATCTCGAACTCCCTGGGATTCATGTCCGGCACATGCTCCCGCAACAGCGCGGCGACAAGTATTACCTGTTTCTTCGTCGAGTGGACAAGAATGACTTTGCGATCGTGGATGCGACCGATCCGACGAAACCCGTCCTCGTTGACCGTAACTCCTTGAAGGAAGCGCCCGGCGGGGAGGTCGAGTTGCCTGCGCCCGGATCGGCGTTAGCAATCGCATTTGTGCCCGATAGCAGCTCTGGTGCGGCTGCCTCGGCTTCTGCGGCTAAGCTTCCTACCGAGACCATTCATTTGATTGATTTGTCCGATCCGAAGCGACCGAAGACGATTCGGACTTTTAAAGGGGTCACCAGTGTTGCTACCGACGACGGCCGAAAGCTCGTTTTCCTTGTGAACGACGAAGGGCTGTGGGTAGTGAGCCACCATCGAATTCGTCCGTTGCCTTTGTGTACCTCCGAGGCCGAGATCTCCTCGATGCCCGAATGTCGGTGAAGAGCGGCGGGCTGGAGCTCTATTCGATCCATGGCGCCTGGAACCTCCTCGGAGCCAGCTCCGACGATCCGCCAACGGTGCTCATTTTGTTGCGCAGCGCCGCTGACGCACCTCCGCCGGTGGGCCTGCCGACGGTCAGCACAGGAGCGGTCACGCCTGTTTCTCACGATCCTGCCTCCAACCAAGACCTGCAGATGGATACGAAGCTGTCGTCAAAACTTCTTGGAGAAAATATGAACCATCTCGCACTACCAGTTCCCGATGTGCAGCACCACCCCAGTGCGCACTTGCATACCGTTGGACGCGTCGATAGTGTGCACCTCCGGCAGCCAACTATGCGAGTAGTTCAGGTCGAGGACCCGCCAAGCAAGCGCCCGACCAAAGGCGACGTCGAAGCCGCCGCCCATCGTCAGCTCGAATCCGAGGGCCTGGTACTCCACTTGGTAGGCGCTGCGCTTGGGATAATGTGGAAGCGTACCGTTACCGTCATCCCACTCCTGGAGCAGAAGTTTGCGTAGCTCCGGATTCTGCACCTCGTACGTGAGTCGTCTTCCCCCGAAAAGCACCTGAGCAAATGGCGAAAAACGGTGGGTTCCGCGCGGCGCCCAGCGTGGCCCGACAGCAAAACTGACCGAATCGGCACTCTCGTTCTTGGGGGTGTTCACCACCATGCACCCGTTTACCTCACTCACGAATTGCCACGCTGAACCAATGCGTGCTGATCCCTGGGCCCCGCCGCCGAGGCAGCTGTGCCCATTCAGGAAGCTTTCGTAAATAGCGTATGCTTGAAGCTCGATAGGTGCTTCCAGCGGATGAGTTGCTTCCACCGCCTGGTTCATCGCCGCCTTTTCGTCCGACGTATGAGGACCGAAAGGAGCACTGATCCGGCCCATCTTGTATTCCTCTAGCAGCTCTTTGCGCAGGGTGTGGTTCTCGCCAAACAGCCCTGGCCTGTTTTCCCTCCTCCAACCCCAACGGAAGGACATGAGGGCCGCAAAGCTGCGTGCCGGATTGCCCAAGCTCCGCGCGGCCAGCAGGAGCCATGGATTCGCTGTGTGATTTTCGAGCCGGAGGATGAAATAGCGATCGATCAAGTCCTCGCCCATCATCTCCATCACGCCCAGAGTGGGCGTTTGCACAATGTCTATAAAGCCCGGCGAGGAATGCGACTGCACGTTGCCGAGCGATGCTTCGCTCAACGGACCCAGGGTCCATTGCGTGCTGGCGATTGCAGCGAAAGCCAAAGCGCGCAAGCGGCTGATCCAATAGATACGCCCGTCGCCCCACTCGACCTTGCGATAGAGCGGATCATTCTGCTGCTCCATGAAACCGTATATGCCGCCATTCAGCGTGTGGCCAACGTAGCTGGCGTGCCAGCCGTCGCCATCATCCCAGCCTCGGGTTTCCCCGATGGAGTCGATCCAGTCGTGGAACCAGGGTCCGTAGGCCGTGGCATCCCGTGTGCCGTTCTCGTGCGCGAACCGCCAGCCGTGTTGAATGGAAATCTCAAGAAGGTACTGCGCCAAGGCCGGTTTCCACTGGAAGCGGTCTGCGTGTGTTTCACGCGGTTGGACGCCCAATGTCGAATCAGTGGCACTTGCCGGCGAAGAATCGTCTCCGACGCGTGGCAATGGTCTTTTCAGGGAATAAGTGAAACCCGCCATATCGCCGGGGCGGATTTGTGCTGCGCCGCAGACCGGAGCTGTAGTCCACAGTAGAAGAAACAGTCTCTTCCATTTCAAATGAGTACAGAAACGCACGGGATTTCCTCGCGGATGGTATGATTCTGGTTCGAGATTCTCACTCGGAGCGGGGTACTAGCGTACACGCATTGCGAGCCTCGGTACAGTCATACTCCGCAGCATTTTGGAGTGATTTGGAAGCTGGTTTTAGTACGGGCCAGGCCATCTTTTTGCGTTGCGCGACGAATCGAGTGAGGCGCCAATTAGCCAAATCTGTATCATCGGAAATTCAGGGGATTTATAGTTAAACAATGGATGGCTTAGCTGCGTGACTAGGTTTCACAACAACTTACGAGACACGCGGGAACTGCCCAATGCAGCGCAAGGCCTACAAGGCACATCAAACTGTGGGTGGGTTCTGGGTCGAGAGTTCGGAGCGAGCTCGCAGCACACGTAGCGGGTTTGCTGTGTCCAAAAGCCAGGAGCCGGCATCTAAACCGGGGACGTCAGGTTTTCAAGGTACTAAACGTGCGTTCAGCGAAAAGGAATTTGGCCTTTAGAGTGGGGAAGTGGGTTTTGCTGAGTTTAAGTTTGTGTGTTCCGCTGTGCGGCTTTCCCGCTCCGGTTCGGTGTCAGCAAGCACCTGCTATTTGGGAGCCCGAGACTAATGCAACCTCGCTACAAGGGACCGCAAGTTCATCCCTCGGGCAGGCGGCCGAGCACCAACTGCCGGGAAACATCCGGGGAAGAGTTGTCGATCAATCCGGATCCAATATCACCGGTGCCTTGATCAAGCTTACGCGTGAAGGGCAATCCTCAAGCCCACAGGTAGAGTCCGACGAAGAGGGGCAATTCTTTTTTTTCAACATCGACCCTGGCCCCTTCGAGCTTACAATCACCTCGGAAGGTCTGGCAGGCCAAAAGGTGTCTGGAAGCGTGAAGGCCGGGGAAACCTACGTTGTTCCGCAAGTCAAGTTGGTCGTTGCCACCCAAGTGACGGAAGTGCACGTCGGAGTTTCGCCGGCAGAGTTGGCCGAGGAGCAGATCAGGGAGCAAACGCAGCAGCGCGTGTTCGGCTTTGTTCCGAATTTTTATGTTAGCTACGTCCCCGATGCCGCTCCTCTCTCGCCGAAACTGAAATTTAGGCTTGCCTGGAAGTCGGCTACCGACCCGGTCACACTGGCCGGCGTTGGGTTCTTAGCTGGGATCAACCAGGCAGCCGATCGCTGGGGTGCCTATGGGCAAGGCATGCAAGGGTATGCGAAGCGCTACGGCGCGACCTACGGCGATGTTT
>Ga0306926_10005906_pt1 | contig 13104 bp, 16 predicted proteins | sample flu12Cox44000178_FD_203759 | JGI IMG/M metagenome (GOLD analysis project Ga0306926, IMG submission 203759) | Lab enrichment of tropical soil microbial communities from Luquillo Experimental Forest, Puerto Rico - flux8day.12C.oxic.44.000.178 (v2)... | ecosystem: Environmental > Terrestrial >... | reverse complement strand
CCGCGGTTCCTCCGCAGGCTGCCTTGTACGTGACTTGATTCGTGCCTGCGAGCGTCACTGCATCCCACGAGTAGTGGCTGCTGGCGGCCTCGGGCACTCGGGTGCCGTCGGGACACGCCACGTCGCCGACCGCTCCGTCCATACTCCATTGGCCGTTGACCAACCGCGCCTGGCCAATACCGTCCAAGTTCGTTATTTGGGCGCATCCGTCGCCGCAGGGGGCGAAGACCCAGTCGGCATCTACGTGTTGCCCCACCGGGCTGGTCTCCGTCTTAATGTAGTGGCCGCTCATCGTCGGAGCAGCCCACGTCGGGCCAGCGGTACTGATAGCCAAACCGGCGAATATCGCAACTACGACGATCCCACGTGTGGTAGACATGATTTGCTCCTCCTATGAGCGTTCATTGAGACTCATAGGTGCGCACTACCACATCACGCGGGCTTTTTCCGGCTTTTCACCAAGAATCTGTGCCGGACGTTCAAATCGCGATTCTTGTTGTGTGCTGAATACGGTGGACCCGCACCTTGGCAGGACCGGCTTCGACGGCTTGGACGACTCAAGCACAGATGTGCGCATGGGCAAGGACAGCACCGGCCGGCGACACCATCGAACCAGCACCAAACCTCGACCTCGACGCCGTGGCCGCAGCGATGAACAAGCTCGGCGTGGTGAAACCCATTGGAAAGGACCAACAACAGTGACAGTCACACTCAACCGCCAGCCGTGCCCACGGTGCAACGGCACCGGCAGGGTACAGACACACATCCGAACCGGCCACAACGGCGGCACCGGCTACCCGTGCCCGAAATACGAGTACCACACCGACGACGGGCGCTGGCGCGTCGAGAGCAGCAAGGGCATATGCGGGTACGGTCACCAGCACAGGTGGCAAATCATCGACACCACAAGCGATCTGTTCGGCGAGGTCTGCGTCCCAAGCCTGGACGTGGCCCGCCATGTCATTGCCTCGTTCAGCCGCACAGACGAACAGGTCACCGCCGACGTAGCCAACCAAACGCTGGCGCTGCTCAACGACCTGGCCTACGACCTCGACACGCTGGCCCGCCAGATCGACTACCTGGCCGCGTGGGCAGGCGAACACGACAACCCCGACGCCGCCGAGTATCTCGGAAACACGGCGCTGAGGATGGTCGGCTCGCTGCTGTGCGACTGCTGCGTGCGCTCAACGGTGCGCGACATCGCGCAGACGCTGCCGGTGCGAGGCATCGACTATGGGACGACGTGACGGAGGTTGACCTGATGGCCCGAAAACCAGTGGCGCAATGCGTGATAGACGGCTGCGACTGCCCCGTGCATGGACACGGCTGGTGCTCAGGCCATCTCTACCATGTGCGTGTCCACGGCACACCCTACGGCCCACGGCGTCGTCGCCAGACCGACGAATGCCGCGTCGAGGGATGCCACCAAACACGTTGCAACGCAAGGGATCTGTGCATGGCGCACTACGCCCGCTGGTTGCGTACCGGGTCGGTTGGCGCTGGCCGACCGATCCGGTGCTACCGGCGAAAGCGTGAAAACCGCGTCAGCGGGCCAGAACCCGTAGAATGAGCGAAGCCCCGGCGACCATTCCAGGGCTTCGTTCGATATGCAATTAGGAAGGTGGACCAACACCATGTACGAGAGTACAGCACGTAATCTGTTTGCGCCCGGTTCGGGCCGTGAGGAGTCAGCAGACGCTCGCATGATGGCGGGTGACTGGCGCTAGCGCATACGACCGACTGATCGACGCGCTGGCCTACGCCCAGGCGGGCTGGCCGGTGCTTCCGGTGGCACTTGAGGTCAAAGCTCCACTGACCCGTCACGGGTTCTACGACGCCAGCACAGACCCCGAAATCGTTGCCCGGTGGTGGAACGAGTGGCCGCGAGCGCGGATCGGTCTGTGGATACCTGAGCGGGTCGCAATCGCCGACGTGGAGTCAACGGCGGGCCACGGCGTTGACGGCATGGGCAAGCTCGACCAGCTACAGGCCGAACTCTGCCCGCTGCCCGACACCGGGCCGCTGGCCCGCACCGCGACAGATGGTCGGCACTGGTTCCTGGCGCTGCCCGACGACGTGGACTACGACGACCTCGACCCGCACCCGTGGGGGCCGAAGGCGGGCATCGACCTCAAGACGCACAACGGATATGTCGTGCTGCCGCCCGAACCGGGCCGCGAATGGATACGCGACCTGACGGCACCGCTGCCGGTGTGGCCCGCCGAGTGGGTGGCGCAGATCAAGGCCAAGCCAGCGCCCAAGCCAGCGCCCAAGCCACGGCGGGAACGCAGGTATGACGGCACGTCGGTAGCCGACGGCTACAGCGAGAAGAACTCCTGGGCCGACGTTCTGGAACCGAAAAGCTGGACATGCGTTCACGGCGACGGCGAGGCTGACGGTTCCCGCTGGCGGCATCCCGACGCCAGCCAGCCGGATTCGGCGGTGATCAAGTACGGCAAGCTGTTCGTCCACTCCACCCGCACCGACTTCGACGTGTCCAGCGGCAAGTCGAAGCCGAACGGATACACCAAGTTTCGCGCCTACGCCGTGCTCGACCACAAGGGCGACCTGAGCGCGGCGGCGCGGTCACTGCGACGAAACGGCGAGGTCGCACCCTCGTACGGTTTTGCGATCCCGGCTGAAGCACCACGACGAAAGGGCAACGATGACAACATGTTTCAGGAGACCGACACAACACCATCTAATTCCGACGTTGCTAGGCCCGGTGAGGGCACGTACACCGACAGCGGCATGGCTGCCCATCTGATCGATCAGCGCCGCGACGTGTACAGGTATGTGCCGGAAGTCGGGATGTTCGTCGGCTGGGACGAGATGCGCTGGAAAAGGTTGCCTGACGCCGGGAAAATCGAACACGCAGCCCGCGACCTGGCGTCCAAAATCTCAGTGCCGACACCGATTACGATCACCAAGGATTCGACCGACGCCGAGAAGGCCGAGGACAGAGCGATCAGGGCATTGGCCGCGTTCAAGCTGCGGTGCCTGTCCAAAAACGGAATCCTCGCAGCAGTACGAATCGCCCAGGCCGACCCTGACTTTCAGGTCACCGCCGACCTGCTCGACACCAACGCCTACGAACTCAACACGCTCTCGGGCATTGTGGACTTGAGGACCGGAAAGCTGTTGCCGCACAACAAAGAAAGCTGGCATACCAAGATCACTGGCGTCGGGTACGACGACGCCGGCACTAAGTCGCCTGAGTGGGATGCGTTCCTGCACACCACATTTGAAGGCAATCAGAAACTGATCCGGTACATGCAACAGTTGGCCGGATACGCCTGCATTGGCGAGGTCACCCACCACGTGCTGCCGTTCCTGCACGGAGATAAAGGAAACAACGGAAAATCGGTGCTGCTCAACGTGTTTCAAACCTGTCTCGGAGACTACTCGGTGGTGTTGCCAATCAGTGCGCTGGTCGTCGGACGCAACGGTCACACCGAGGACACAGCCGACCTGCCCGGTGCGCGGCTCGCAGTGTGCGTCGAGGTCGGGCACAGCACCAAATGGGACGAAGAGAAAATCAAGGGGCACACGGGCGGCGACAGGCTCTACGCCAGGGCCAACTACGGGCACAAGTACCCCTACAAGCCCAGCCACACCATAATGATCGCAGCCAACGATAAGCCGCACGTCGAAACCGGTGGCAAGTCATTCTTCCGGCGATTCAAGGTGATTCCGTTCAACCACAGCATCCCCGAAGACGAGATCAACGAGAACCTGACAACGGAGTTGATCGAACGCGAGGGACCGGCGATCCTCGCGTGGATGGTGCGCGGCGCTATCGACGTGCTCGCCAACGGATTGCAGCCACCCGCCGAGGTCACCGACGCGACGACCGAATACGCCGAATCGGAAGATGACGTAGGCCAGTGGATTTCCGACTGCTGCATCGAAGTCGACAAGGAAATGTTCGGGACACCCGGCTCCGACCTGTACCGGTCGTATCAGAGTTGGTGCGAGCGCAGCGGAATCGAACCCAAGAGCTTGACCGGGTTCGGGATCGCACTCGGGAAGCACGGGTTTCCGCTGAAACGGAGCAAGAGCACGCGGCAGCGGATGGGCATCAAGCTGATTGACGACCCCAAAGCGAACCGGGCATGGGAGGACCGCGACTAGTGGTGTGCCAGCAAAGAATCCAAACCCGTCACCAAACCCGTCACCAACCCGTCACCCCCCGATTTGTCGGTGACGGGTTGGGTGACTAGTTGGTGACTAGTTGGTGACTAGTTTGACCTGCGGAATGACTAGTTGTGACTAGTTTTCGTTCAAACACTTTTATATACGTAGAGATCGGAGTGTGACCTGCATAAACACTGCCAATAGCGTTTACCTAGAACACTTTCCGACACCAACTAGTCACCCTCTCGTTCTGTGCCCCTGTAGCAAACGAACCGAGAAAGCATCAACCACATGCAATTTCAGATCACCGGCCTCGACGCCGCTGCGGTGGCCCTCGTCGTGTCGTGCCCACGATGCAAAGCAGCGCCCGGTCAGCCCTGCGACTTCAGGGCTTCACGGGCATGGACGTACCACAAGGTGCGCGGCCAAAAAGCAGAACGTCAGCGCCTGCATGACCTGTACGGGTGCCGCCGTTGTGAGTACGCCTGCGACTGCTCGCCGCAAGCAGCGCGCTGGATGAAGACAATGACCGTCGTCCGACGCGCACTAACCCGCACATGACCATCGTTGACATGACCGAGATATTCGGCGTGATCCGGCAGGCACCCGACCTGCGCGGTGCCCGTTGCGTTGGAAACCCGGCTCATTTCGAGCTACCACCCCGCTCGCACGCTGACTACCGGGCCGTCGTCACGCGGGCCGTCAACACATGCCAGACGTGCCCGTGCTTGACCCGCTGCCGCAAATACCTCGACGCGATGAAACCCGGCACCGAACCGGAGTCGATGGTGATGGCAGCCACGGTGCTACCTCCACGGTTCGGCAGGCGCTAGGACGTGCCCGTGGTTGGCCCTGAGTTGCCCTGTGCCGCCCGAACACCTGGCCGGTGGTACTCGCAATGGTCAGCGCCAGCATGGCGCTTAGAGAGGCCCCATATCGGCGCTTGTTCCCCGCATTGCCACCACCTGGAAGTCGTCAATGGCAGGTGGACAATCGGTGTCCACCTGATCGCTGGCGATATGACGGCGTGGTGTGCCTGTGGTGCTCGCATAGCCCACCTGGACGGCACGGCTGCTTGCTCGACGGCTGCTTTGGTTGGCGCAATTGGTCGGCGCATTGGGTCGGCGCATTGGTCTGCTTGATCGGCGCATGGTCTGCTTGGTAGGCGCTTAGGTCGCTTACCCGTGCTTCGCATCAGTCGCTTACCCGTGCTTTCAGTCGCTTACCGGGCTTCGCACCATGCCTGGCCTGCGTCGATAGCTCAAACCGCCTGTCGCACAACGACTCTCGCAGCTAACACAAGCGGACAAAAGTAACTTTTAACTGCCCTACGTGGACACGCCTACAGCAAAGTACCTAGACGATATACATTCACTGGCTATATGCGCTGGTAGCGGCGTTGCATAGCCTGCCAATGCACAAGTATGTGTTACCGCGTCCACAACGGTACCTGGTCAGAGGTGATAGTTAGTTTTTTTAACCATCTCACCAGCGCGCTGCCAGACATTCCAAAAGTTGGTACCAGCCATCGCAGCAAAATTCCGGGTATGCTGGGTATATGTTACCGGTCGAAAACGCATCGAAACACCGCAAATTAGCACCGCGTGGTCTTGGACCCGGTGGAAAATCGGTCTGGCGTAACGTGATTGACGCCGGGTACAGCCTCGACCCGGTGGAGTACGTACTGCTGCACCAGCTTTGCCGCGCTGTGGACAACCTCGACAGGATCAGCGCCGAGATGGCGACGATGGGCGTGGTTGTGTCGGGCAGCGAGCGCCAGCCCAGGCCCAACCCGTTGCTGTCCGAGTTCAGGGAGCAGTCGCGCCTGATCGACGCTCTCCAACGGTCGCTCGCGCTGCCGTTGCCGGGTGAGAGCTACGGTCAGCGCCGTACCGGCGAAGCCAAGAAGGCTGCCCGCGCAGGCCGTCCCAGGAAGTCCAACCCTGGCCGGTTAAGCCATCATCTGGCGCGACAGGACGGTGCGTAATGGCTGGCGCACCTGACGCCCGTGGCGCACTTCCCTGGCCGAGACATCTAAGGGACGAGGTGTTCGACCCGGCCAAGCACAGCCGCGTGCAGTTCTACGGCGAGCGCGCCAGCATCGCCAGGTCGTTGGGCCGCAGGGTGTTACCCGAAATCGAGGCCATGTTTCCACCGGAGGACCGCGATGACTAAGCCACGCAGAACGATAAGGATGATCAGGGCATCGTCCCTGGATCGCGGTTGGAGAATCATGCACAAGGCACGAATCTGGTTGGCCGACAAGTTAATGGTCATGAGCGACGAATTGCGCGACAGGCCAGGTACGGTCGCGGCGTGGACAAACCTTGCGGCGCTGTCGGATAACGAAGATTACTCCAACGACTTCCGCAACGAGTGCTTTCAACAACTCAAAGACTCGGTGATGCAGCGGTATTGTGACAGGCCGGTCACCCGTGAGCAGGTGATCGAGGCTTACGACCATGCGACAGAACATGATTCGGAATACGATGGAACCTACGATGACCTGATGGTCATGCTTGACAACATCGACGCAGACGGTCAGCCGGTCAAATTGTGGTGACCGGCACCAAGAAAGGAAAGAGAAGTGAGTGACAAGACAATCAAGGTCCGCATGCTCGACGGTATCTTTGGCATGTTCGAGGGCATGCCCAACGGCGTCAAGCGTGGCGACGTTGTGGAGCTGAGCGAGGATCACGGAAATAGGTACGTCGCCAACGAATTGGCGACTGTGAAGCACCTGAAGGCCGACTTGGCCGATCTGCCGCACCCGTACACGGCGACCCAAGAGTCACAAGCGATGCGTGAGAAGCTCGCTCCCAAGGACCGGGAACGCTTGGAGCAGATCAAAGTTCAGTCGGGGCAGAAGGAGACGGTTGTGGTCGGTTCTCCGCATCCGCGTGGCCCGCAGGGCGGCTGGTTGGGACCATGATCGAGCAGCCCGTCTTCACCCTCACCGACGACGAGGGTGAGGCCATGACGCCCGCACAGGCCGAGGCGAGGATGGTCAGCATGTTCCTCGATCCCGATCAGGTGGAACGGTTCCTGGACCGGTTCATGGAAGTGGACCGTGGCCTGGCGTCCCTGGCCGTTGTCGTGAATCCCGAACTGCGCGACAAGCTTTGGCCCACGCTTGACGATCAGCAAAAGTTCTGGATTGTTTTGTACGAGAGCGGGCCGGTCGACCGGGTCGCGTTGGTGAAAAGGGTTGTGGGCGACGTCGTTGCGGCTCTCTACCACGATCCGCTTGGAGGTTTGAGATGAGCACACGCAAGCCGTTGCCTGACGAGGAAACTCGTTATTGGCGAACCGATTTGGAGGTCCGCAGCGAATCGCAGCGCCGGATCGGCGGTGTCGCTGTGCCGTATAACCGCCGGTCCCAACTGCTGCCCGGTGGCTTCTACGAAATCGTTGAGAACCGGTCTGCTGTGGCGAAAACCCTTGGGGATAAGCTCAATGTCACACTTCTGTTGGAGCACCGACCCGACTGGTTGCTTGCCAGTACCGACTCCGACACGATGCGGCTCGTTAACGACGAGGCTGGACTCGGTTTCGACGCTGACCTTCCCAATACGAGCGCAGGCAATGACGCGTGGGAGTTGATTCGTACCAAGCGAATTAAGGGCACCAGTATTGGTTTCATTGCGATGGACTCCGAGTTCCGGCGCGAGGGCGCAACTGTCGTCCGTTACCTGTCGGCAATGCGCCTGCTTCATATCTCGCCTACTGCCCAGCCAGCGTACCCGTCCACCATCACAGCGGTTAGGTCGCTGGCTGCTCAAATCGGTGAAGACCCCGCCGACGTGGAACTGCTTGCGGCACAAGGCGAACTCCGGTCGCTGTTCGGGCCGAGGTCGGACCTGGCGGTGGTCGCACCGCCCACCGTATTGCCCGTGCCAACGCCGTTGGAGGCGCGTCACGAAACCGCCGGCGACCGCGGCGACGCCCCAAATGAGTTGCAGCGCAAGATTCTCGAGCACGCCCGTAGGCGAAACAATTGGAGCGCACCGACTTTCGAGGGCGGCGAGGGAATGCTTGACCTGTACAACCGTCGTGTGAAGATGAACGAGTCGGGCGAGCTGCGCAGCGTTGCCGACCTGGTGACTGTGGAGAGCCGCACGGCCAGAGGCCACCTCATTGATCTGCCAGTCGGGCCTGACGTTCACGATTACGGGCGGTGGTAACACAATGACTCCCAACCCAGCACGCGGCGTTTGCGCGATGGTTACCGCGCCAGGTCTGATTCAGCCTGTCTTTCGGCGCTCGCGCTGGGTTGGGCCAGCGCGGTGGCGGCGGCTACTGTTCAAAGGCGTCCTCATCCATCTGCTTTAAGTCGAAGGTCTCGCGTACCTGAACGGCGACGTTGTACCGGACCATCAGCTTGGTCAACTCTTTACCGTCGATGAGGCGTAAACGCATGGCGACGTTTTCTGCGAACTGCAAGGCACCGGGAGAGAAGCGACCAGTCGTTACGAATACGCCGCGAGTCGTCTGCGCACCCTGCAGTGCTCCAACAAAGGCTTGGATGTCCGGACGTTGCACCGCTTTGTCTTTGTCATACCGTTTGGCCTGAACACCAACGAGATCGAGGCCGAGAGCATCCTGGCGGACGATCCCGTCCAGGCCGCTGTCTCCGGGCTTACCGGTGTGTTCGGTGAGTGACTCTCGACCGCCGTAGCCCATAGCTTGGAGCAGCTTCAAAGACAGTGCTTCTAGGAAGGTGGGTGGCTGGGCCAAGATTCTGTCGAGCAGTTCAGCTGCCAGGGTGTCGTACGAGTCTTCCACAATCGCATTGACTGCCTCGCTCGGCGACACCTCGTCAGGGACGACGCTCACCGACTTCTCCGCGTGTTTCTCGCTCTTGCGGGTTCGGAAGTCCTGGTATTCGGGAAACTGTTGTAGGACGTGCAAGTCCACTCGGTCGGGGTTCTCTTGGAGCACCTTCCTACCGCGCTCAGACAACAGATAGCGTCCCCGCTCTGGCCGCTTGAGGAGGCCAGCCTGGGCCATGTGCGTGATTGCCCACGCGACCCTGTTGGTATAGAGCGCCTGCTTGCCGGTGGGCAGCATCACCTGCCGATCCTCATCGGAGACATTCAGCGCGGTCGCGACTTTGTCCCGGATCTGTGCGGTCGATCGCGGTTCGTCTCCCTCAATTGCCACCAGGACCGGGCGCATCATCGTCTGGAAGTCGGGTATCGCCATGGATTGACAGTAGCCATTGGCTGCGATGTCTGGCGGTGGCCTCGCTAGGCGTGTCTTTGGTCGCCGCCGGAAGGTGGTTACGGAATGGGCCGCTAGAGGCCCATTCCGGCGACATGCAGAAGGGACTTCAGCCAGACTGTCGGTGCAGCCAACTACTATGAGTTGAGCGCAAATTACACACTTGTGGTTTCGAAACCGCCAGATGAGGGCAAGGCTGACAAGGATCACGGAGGGGGTCGCGGCGAGGTGGCTGACCGGTCGGCGATTGAGTGGACAGAGGCTACGTGGAACCCCGTCACGGGGTGCGACCGGGTGTCGGCAGGCTGCGATCATTGCTACGCAATGACATTGGCGAAGCGCCTGAAGGCGATGGGATCACACAAGTACCAAAATGATGGCGATCCAAGGACTTCCGGCCCAGGCTTCGCGGTGACTATGCATCCGCAGACGCTTGACGAGCCGCTCCGGTGGCGGAACCCACGCATTGTCTTCGTGAATTCGATGGCGGACCTTTTCCACGCGAAAGTGACGTTGTCGTTCATCCGCGAGGTTTTTGAGGTGATGCGGGCGACTCCGCAGCACACCTACCAGATCCTTACAAAGCGAAGCCTGCGGCTGCTGCGCTTCGCCGACAAACTCGACTGGCCGTCAAACGTCTGGATGGGCGTGTCCGTGGAGGACTCATCGGTCTTGTACCGCATCGATCATCTGCGGCACGTTCCTGCTGCTGTCCGGTTCCTCTCTTGTGAGCCGTTGCTCGGCCCGTTAGATGAGGTGAAGTTGGATGGCATCCAATGGGTGATCGCGGGAGGCGAATCGGGACCCAATTACCGTCCAGTTCAAGTTAATTGGGTGCGTGGTATTCGAGATGTCTGTGGCGATGCGGGCGTGCCATTCTTCTTCAAGCAGTGGGGGGGTCGGACGCCGAAAATGCTTGGGCGCAAACTGGATGGACGGCTCTGGGACGAGATGCCTAGCGTCAAAAATCCTGTTCCTCGATCCACCAATCCGCAGTATGCGGGTTCCATGTTGGAGTCGGTTCCCACAGAACCTGCCCTGCGTTCGGGTCGTCCACAGCTAGTTCGCTAGCGTCGAATAATCCCATCTCACCTCGGGCTTCCGATTCCTTCTGCCGTTTCACGCTTTTGGCCTGCCGCATCATCTCCGGTTCGAGACGCGCCGCTCTGTTGTATAGGTGACGCATGATCCTGTCACCAGCGTCATGGTCTGACGCGAACACCATGTCAAAGATTGTTACCTTGTTGTGCATCTGCATCGGGATGCGATGCGAATACTTGTATCCCAGTTCGTATTCCAGCTTAATTTGCATCAGGTTGACCATCTCTGCACGGTATTCGGGTGCCGTTATGTCGCGCCGCCATAGCGCGGCCTGGATCCGCTTCCAGTCGTCGTCACCGTAAAGGCGAGTCACGCGCTCGATGAATGCTTCCGCGTTAGTCCCGCGAACACCCCTGGCGATCATGGTGGGAGACATCAGCATCCATATCTCGGTCTTGCGGTTTTCGGGGTTCTGACGGAAGGCCGCGACCTTTTCGATCGTTTCCCAGTGGACTTCTGCTGCTTGCTGGTCAATGAACGCGAAGGTCGGTGCGCGTCGGAACGGAGCTAGTTGGGCAAGTGTCGCGTCGATAGTTACGTTGCAGTCTCCGTGTATGACGCGGTATCTGTCATCATCTCTGGGGAATTGCGTTCGGAGCGCCGCCTCTAAGCTGGTCGCAACGGGGCCAAGTTCGCAGAAGCGGAGCCTCGTGAACGGCGGATTGGTTTTCATGGCGATAAGGGGAGAACCGTCGAACCTATCCCCGGTGTCGCGGTATACGTTCTCGGGCTGACCGGCCATTAAATCGAGATAGATTCGATGCGGAGAACGCTGGGCCGCGCTGTTGAACGCCTCCAAGTACCCCGTGAGTATCTCCAGCTTGTTTCGTGTCCAATACGACCACGGCCTTGGCATCGAATCGCCTCTCGCTGTTCAACGACATCGTTCCCGGTTGTACCCTGACGATTGAGGCAAGTACGTAAGCGACACGCCCTCGGGATTGTGCGGCTGGGTGCTGCTACGAGCGGCGTGCCCGCCTCGTCCCACTACATCGACAACAGCATCCACGTCCACCCGGCCACCGACCGGGAAACCGTGGACGCGATCCACGGCGTGCAGAACAGCGCCAGCGCCGCGCCCAGGCCGTCGCCGCGTCGATGCCCGATGCACCCGGCGGGGTAACCGCTCAGGGTGGCGCTCAGGGCCAGGAATGCCCTCCCAGATCGCTGTACTTCGCGCTCGCTCAGGATTAGATTTAATACCTATGCAACACCGGTCATACCCGCTGCCGCCGCTGATGCTGGGCCAGGTCATCGAGCAGGCCATCATCGACCACGAACACACCCACACCATGTCGTGTACCGGGGCGCGGCGGTGGTGCAACGAAGGGCAAGCGCGGGCGTGGAACATGATCCCCGCCGTCATCGACATCCGAGAAGGCAACGGCATCCACTACTGCGACGACGCCTGCGCCGACCGCTGCCTGGGCACCTACTACGACAGCGACTGGGTGGTCGAAGTCCAGTACCACACGAAGGGCTACTGCGCCCTGTACGCCGTCCTGTGGATCGGTGACGTACAAGATGTCCATCTGTGGATGGACCCTAAGCTGGATGTCGGGTCCGAAGTGGGCGGGGCACAGGGCGGCTCCCCGTAGACCCTTTGCTGAGGGGCAAAATGACGCAAAGATAATCCCCCTTGGCAGTTGAGGAAACACCTGGTCAGATACCCGATTGTACGCCGTTGGGGCGTACCTAATCGCAGATGTCCTTGAGGCGCTGTTGCGGGATGTTGGTGACGATGTCCTTGCGGATCACGGTGTGCACCAAAGCATCGGCGCCGGTTGCCAGCTCGTCCAGGCCGGCGCAGGGCACCGTGTCGCCGGCCAGCACCACCGACGTCGCCCCGGATTCCATGCGAAAACCGATCGTCGGTGCCACCGGCCGGTGATCGGTCGGGGCGACCCGGATCGATACGCCGTCGTGGTCCCATACCGGACCTTCGGTGTGCTCGTGCACTTCGACCGCCGGCGGCGCATTCAGATCGGCATGATGGGCGATCCGATAACCGATGTCGTGGCCGAACGCCTTCAACGTCGCCTCCACGGTCTCCGCGGTGCCGGGCGGTCCGATGATCGGCAGCGGCGCGGGATCGGGCGCGAAGGTGCTGATCCAACGGGTGATGAGAAGGTCGCCGAGGTCGCCGATGTGGTCGCTGTGCAGGTGGGTGAGCAGCAGCGCCGACAACCCGGCGGCGCCCACGCCGACGGCCGCGGCGCGCTGGAGCACTCCGCGCCCGCAATCCACCAAGAACACCTGCCCGCCGGCCCGCACCAGGGTCGACGGCCCCGCGCGGTTCGGGTCCGGGATGGGGCTTCCAGTTCCCAGCAACGTGATCTCGATCATGGCCCCATCCTTGCAAGGTCCTTAAGCGCGCAGTCGCGTTTCACCGATGGCCAACTGGATCGAGCGACCGCCGACGGGTTTGGACCGCGAACCTGAGGGTAAATGGGGTCTCGGTTGCCGGTTCTCGAAGTGGCTTTTCCGCCGCCCGAGTTAGCCGTAGCCTGGTGTGAAGCGGATCACAACCAGCTGGAGGCCTGATGCGGATTGCAGACGTCTTGCGGAACAAGGGCGCGGCGGTGGTGACGATCAACCCGGAGGCGACGGTCCGGGAACTGCTCGCCGGCCTCGCGGAGCAGA
>Ga0306926_10005905_pt1 | contig 13105 bp, 7 predicted proteins | sample flu12Cox44000178_FD_203759 | JGI IMG/M metagenome (GOLD analysis project Ga0306926, IMG submission 203759) | Lab enrichment of tropical soil microbial communities from Luquillo Experimental Forest, Puerto Rico - flux8day.12C.oxic.44.000.178 (v2)... | ecosystem: Environmental > Terrestrial > Soil... | reverse complement strand
AAGTATACTCCGGCCGTAACCATAGTAGCAGCATGTATTAAAGCTGAAACTGGGGTTGGACCTTCCATAGCCATAGGTAATCAAACATGTAGTCCTATTTGAGAACTTTTAGCCATAGCTCCTATAAGTAAACAAATACCTATAATAGTTATAATATCTTTATTTAAAAAAGGTGATAATGAAAATATCGTAGAATAATCTATATTACCTAAAGATCATAATGTAATAAACATACCTATTGTTAAAAAACAATCTCCTACTCTATTTGTTAATAATGCAGACATAGAATTTTGATTTGCAGCTATTCTAGTAAATCAAAAACTTACTAGAAGATATGAACATATTCCTACACCTTCTCAACCTATAAACATTAATAAAAAATTATTGGATGTAACTAACACAATCATCATAAAAGTAAATAAACTTAAATAACTAAAGAATCTTTGATTATGTGGATCAGAACTCATATATCCTATTGAATATATATGTACTAATGAAGATACTATTAACACAGGTATAAGCATAGAAACTGTTAAAGAATCAAAGTTAAATCCTCATAAAACATCTAAAGATTCTGAATCAACTCATCTAAATATTTTAACGTTTACAGGTATATTATTTATACTTACTTCAATAAAAGTAATTATAGATAATAACGTAGTCATTATTATAGAACTACATGTTATTATTTGGGCACCTTGAACTCCGACTTTACGACCTAAAAAACCGGATACTGTTGAACCTAATAAGGGTAAGACTATTATGGCTAAATACATTATTTATATTCTATTGTAACACTTCCTCTTAATCTATAAAAAGCTACAAGAATACCTAAACCTATAGCTGATTCTGCTCCGGCTATCGCTATAATATATATAGCATAGGTTTGACCTAATATATCATCAAAGCTAAGTGAACTTACCAATATTAAGAACGTAACAGCTAATAACATTATTTCAATAGAAATAAGCATTAATATTATGTTTTTTCTATTTAAAACGAATCCTAAGATTCCTATCATAAAAAGTATTAAGGATAAATTCATATTAAAAAAAAAAGTAAAACGTACTTTATGTTTATTTTAATATTTATTGTTCTTCTAATCAAGAGAGATATTTTTCTATAGATACTGATTCTATTACAATAGGCATAGAACTATGTAATATACCACAAATCTCTGAACATTGACCATAAAATGTTCCTTCTCTATTTATAAATAAAGATACTTGATTCAGACGACCAGGATAAGCATCACATTTAATACCTAAAGCAGGACAAGCAAAAGAGTGTATAACATCCGCAGATGTTATTATAAATCTAATGTGGGTTAATTCAGGTAAAATTACTTTATTATCAACTTCTAACATTCTTAAACCACCTTTTTCTAGATCAAATTCAGGAACAATATATGAATCAAATTCTATAAAATCTCCATCATTATTTAAAAAATCAGGATATTGATAACTTCAATATCACTGATGCCCTTCTGCTAATATAGACATAGCGGGATCAGTTACTTCATCCATTAAATACAATAATTTAAAAGATGGAAAAGCTATAAGTATTAAAACTAATGCTGGTGTAATAGTTCATATTAATTCTATTAAAGTACCATGATTTACATATTTATGTGAAATAAGTGCTTTATTACTAGTATAGTTTCTAATAATAGATACTATTATTCAACCAACTCCGAATAATATAATTACTAGATAAAACATTATATTATCATGTAGTTCTTCTAATCCTTCCATTTGAGGTGTTGCGCTATCTTGAAAATATATACCCCAAGGGCTAGGAGTATCGTTATAATCAAAATAATAATTTTTATTAAACATTTCTTATTTGTTATTAAATAATTTCCGTTATATCAATTATTTATTGAAAGAAAGAATAATAAATAACTAATATTTTATTATCTTAATTAATAAATTTCTTTTTTAATTTATTAATTAAATAGTATATAAATACTAATATTATAACTGGGACTAATAAGTAGTGTGTACAAAATTAATAAAAAATGAAAGTATAAAGGTTATATATATATAACCTTTATACACCAATATCAATATTTATTTCAGGAAAAAATAAAAATACAATGAAAGAAAATAATATATAGTTTATTATATATATATTTGAATAAAAAGTTAATGTAATTAATGTAAAAAAATTTATAGATTGTAAAGGCAAACTTACAAAAGCATGAGGTTTTGGTGGACTATTTAAGCATCACTCTAATGAATTATAAGATCTACTTAAAAGAGTTTGAAATGTATCACTGTAAAATTGAGGAATTAATCAAGGATTTCTTGATGTAGGTTTACCTCCAACTAATTGTTTATATACAATATATAAAAATAATCAAGTAGCTACAACTGAAATTATAGAACCTAAACTACTAATAATATTTCAACCTGCGTATGCATCAGGATAATCGCTAATTCTTCTAGGCATTCCTTGTAAACCTAAAAAATGTTGAGGGAAGAATGTAATATTAACTCCTATAAATAAAATTCAGAAATGAACTTTAGATAAGAAAATATTATAATCTAATCCTAACATTTTGGGTATTCAAAAATATCATGCACTAAATAGTGCAAAAACCGCACCCATAGATAATACATAATGAAAATGGGCAACAACATAGTAAGTATCATGGAAAGCTATATCAAGCGAAGCATTAGCTAGAATAACACCACTTAAACCACCAATGGTAAACATAAATACAAAACCTAAAGCAAATAACATAGAAGGTGTTAATTGTAAAGATCCTCCATAACATGTGGCCAATCAACTAAATATTTTAATACCGGTTGGAACAGCTATAATTAATGTAGCAGCTGTAAAATAAGCACGTGTATCTACGTCTAAACCAACACTATACATGTGATGAGATCAAACTACGAAACCTAAAATACCAATAGACATCATGGCATATACCATACCTAAATAACCAAATACACTTTTATTCGAATTAGCAGAAATACTTGTACTAATAATACCAAAACCTGGTATTATTAAAATATAAACTTCTGGGTGACCAAAAAATCAGAAAAGATGTTGATATAAAATAGGATCACCTCCTCCGGCTGTTTCAAAAAAGGATGTATTAAAATTTCTATCTGTTAAAACCATAGTTATAGCACCGGCCAAAACTGGTAAGGATAATAAAAGTAATACAGCTGTTATTATAACAGCTCAACCAAATAGCGCTAATTTATGTAATTTTATACCTGGACTTCTCATATTTAGTATTGTAGTTATGAAATTCATAGCACCTAATAAACTACTTATTCCTGCTAAATGTAATCCGAATATAGCTAAGTCTACACTTGGTCCACTGTGGCTTTGAATACCAGCTAAGGGAGGATATAATGTTCAACCTGTACCAACTCCATTTTCAATAATGCTGGCAAATATAAATAAAAGTAAACTAGGGGGTAACAATCAAAAACTTATATTGTTAAGTCTAGGAAATGCCATATCAGGTCCTCCGACTAATAAAGGTAATAAGAAATTACCAAATCCTCCTATTAGTGCTGGCATAACCATAAAAAAAATCATAATAATTGCATGTGCAGTAATTATACTATTATATAATTGATTATCTCCTATATATTGTACACCTGGTCCTGCTAATTCTAATCTAATTAAAACAGAAAAGGCTGTACCAATTAAACCAGAGAACGTAGCAAATATTAAATATAATGTTCCTATGTCTTTAGCATTTGATGATAGAAATCATCTTTCCTTTCATAAACTTATAGATGATTTAACTAATTCTTGTTTTTCATTATAATAAATTGAATCTTGTTTATATAACTTGTTATAATTAGGAATAAGTTGTGAAGAGTAATTAAAAGAAAAAATTGGTATAGGATAATTAAAAAATTACTACACTAATAAGAAAATTATTTATTAATTATAGTACATTGTTAATTTAGTCTAAATATGTACGGATTGTATATAAAAAGTTTTTTTAATCTTATCCAAGATTCGAACTTGGATCAGGATATTAGAAGTATCTTGCTCTGCCCTTAAGCTAATAAGATTTATTAAATTAGTAAGACAAAGGTTTTAATGAACTTTTCAAATATAAGTTTTTATTTGAAATTTTATTTTGAATAGTGTCTATATTTAAAGCTTTTTTACCTAATTCAAAAGTAAATCCTAAAGTTAAGATTAAAAAAAAAATAATCATTATTAATAAACCATATATATCATTAGTATAAGCACTTACAATGTAAGGATATATTAAAAGTATTTCTAAATCGAAAAGTAAAAACAATAAGGCAAAAATAAAGAAAGAAATACTAAATTGTGTTCTATTCTGGCCAAGAAAGGAATGAAAACCACATTCAAAAACACTATCTTTTTCTTTATAAGAATTGTGAGGAGCAAGTAATAAGTTTATTATTAAAAAGATAAATGCTAATAAAGGAATAAAAATAAAGAAAATAATTGTACTATTCATTTAAGTATTAAAAAGTAAGATTGCTAATATATTAGCCATACTTAATCATTCTTGTGGCATAAATATAAACAAAGTTATTATTAGAGTTAATATAGAAATAGTAAAAGTTAAAGAACTTGATAATCTAAATATATCATTATCTTTAAGAATAGAAATATTTATATAATCTTTATCTGTAGTAAATCTAGTAGAAATTATTTCAAATTTGTATTCAGATTTATCAAAAAAAACTTGTTTTATAATGCCTAAATAATAAACAGCACCTATAACACTAGTTAATATAGCTATTAAGGTAAGAAAAATATAACCGTTATCTAAAGCAGCACTTAAAATCATTTGCTTTGCGAAGAACCCAATTAAGGGAGGTATTCCTATAAAAGAAAAAATAGTTAATAATAAACTAATAGCTAAAAAAGGATTTATATAAAAATAACCTTTTATTTGACTAATTAATTGTATAGGAGAATTATATTTATCTTTCAATTTGTCATATTCCATGTTATTATAAATATGATAAAATAAAGAATATCCTATGCCAATTAATATAATAAAAGCATTTAAATTAGATATAGAATATTGCATTAAATAAAATAAAAAAGCTTGTATTGATTCTACACTATTAATACCTAAAGCCAATAATATAAAACCTATATGTGAAATAGTACTATATGCATATAATCTTTTTATTCTAAATTGAGTTAGACCTACAATTGTTCCTATTATTAAAGATAATAAAGAACTGATTAATAAAATATAAATTCAAGTGAATTTGGATGTAGTAAAAAAAGAATTACTTGTATAATGAACAAGTTCTAAAAAAAACATAAATATAGATATTTTAGCTATAATGGCTACAAATGTTGTTACTATAGTAGGTATGCCGTCATATACTTCTGGTGATCATAAATGAAAAGGTGCAGCTGATATTTTGAATAAAAACCCTACAGACATTATAAGTAAAGAAATATTTATATAATAAGGTTTGTATCAATATAATACATTATTTGTATTATCTTGTACCATATCTGATATACTAGTTATCACATATAAATTCTCAAGACTTGTTGTACCCGAATTAGTATATAATAAACTTGCACCTAAAAGTATGAAACAAGAAGATAAACCCCCAAGTAAAAAATAAGTAAGACCACTTGTGGTTGCTAACTCTGAATTTCTATATAAAGTAGATAGTAAATACAATCCATAACTTTGTAATTCTATAGATAAAAAAATAGAAACAAGATCATTACTAGATATCAATAAAATAGCACCTATAATTATGAATAATATAATTATGGGGAATTCCATAATTTTGAACTCTTCTCCCTTTTTTTCTTCTATTTTAAAATTAATAAATATTTTACTTATAGAGTTTTCAACATTATAAAAAATCTTTCTTGGATAAAAAGCAGTTAATTGTAAAATTATGGCACTTATTCCGTATATAAATATATGGAATGTTTGTGTATTAGCTGTAATATGGAATAAACCTCCATATAATGCTATACCTTTTTCTAAATGTATAATGTATAAACTTTCTATACCTAATAAAAAAGAAATAACTAAAATAATTATAGCTAATCTTGAGTAAAAAATAGATTTTTCTCGTTTTGAAGTAACGGCGTTAGATAATAATAATAATAAAATAGAATTTATTAACATAAAACAATTTTTTCTTATAATATATATATATATATTATTAAGCCAGGAGAGAAATTTGAATTCTCATTATTAATGCATGAAATTAATGTTCTAACCAATTGAATTATCCTGGCTACAGATGTTAGGGAGGATACTCTGACTTGAACAGAGAACTTACTATTCCACATATAGTTGTTCTGCCTATTGAACTATATCCACCAATAATATCTATTATTTCGGAATGATTCGAACATTCAATATTAAATACCAAAAATTTATGACTTACCAATTAGTCTACGAAATATATAATCAATAAAAATGATTATATTACAATTTATCTTCGATTAAAAGTACAGATAATAAGATTTGAACTTATACGGTTTTCACCATTCCATCCTAAGCGGAACCCGTCTACCAATTCCGACATATCTGTTGCTCGAGATAAGACTTGAACTTACAACCTAGGCTACTTCAAAACCCCGCTCTGCCATTGAGCTTCTTGAGCTTAATAGATAAATATTATAATTATAAGTATTATATTATTGGAGAAACTAGGGATTGAACCTAGAATAATAATGTGCAAGATTATTGTTTTACCATATTAATACTATATCCCCTAAATATATATATATATATTACCCAAAGAGGGACTTGAACCCACATGATTAAAAATCAATAAATTTTAAGTTTATCCTGTCTACGAATTCCAGCATTCGGGTTATTTGTTTGTTCTTAATAAGACCAGAATGAATCGAACACTCATCTGAGCTGTCATGAGCAGCTCGCTTTGCCTATTAAGCTATAGCCTTTTTTTATACGGACAAAGGATTTGCACCTTTATATATTGATCATGAGTCAATTATGTTACTATTACATCAATCCGCATTTAATAGATATATATATATATATTCATATATAAGGGCTCAAGGGGAATTCGAATCCTCGCCTTTAACGGTGAAAACGTTATGTCTTAACCACTTGACTATTGAGCCAATTTTTAGCCCAGTGCAAGTATTGCACTTGCTTCTACCGATTACAAAACGGGTACATTACTTTTATGTTAACTAGGCCATTTTATTTAATTATATAATATATATATATATTATGCATATGTGTATAAGTAAATATTTTAGTACATAACAAAATTAGTACTTTATACCTAAAAATATCAAAATTATTACAATTAAAGCCTATTATTCTAGTAAATATTTATTATTAGAATTCGTAGTATTACACTACATATATTTAGGATTATCTTAAGGTAAGCTTCATGTCTATATGCATTCAACAATTATCTTTAACTAACATAGCTTTCCTGCCGTGCCTATAAAATTAAACATTAATAAACTTATAATTAATATAATATAGACAACAGGTAAACCATAGGTTAATATACCCAACTCCTTTCGTACGAAGGGGCAATCCTTATTTTATTCTAATTTCCTTTAGAAGATAGAAACCATACTGTCTCACGACGTATTTAACCCAGCTCGTGTAGCTCTTTAATCGACGAACAGTCGAACCCTTCATAACTTCTGCATTCATGTGGATGAGCTAAGCCGACATCGAGGTGCCAAGCTGCGCACTCAATTTGTACTCTCTGGCGCAATTAGCCTGTTCATTTAGTTTATATAAAATATATTAATTTTTTATTAAAAAAAAATTTTTTTAATATACTTTGTTTTTTTTTTAACCATTTTTTATAAAATGGTTTAGACTATTTCTTCATCTTTTTTTTTTTTAATAATATTTATGTAACGAAAATAAATAATAAATAAATTTTTATTTACTGCTAATTCAACCTTTAAGACCAAAAGATCCATTACGTGTTTTTGAACTTAATTTTGTAAATTGTATATTAGATTTTACATGTCCTCTTAAAATAACAGTAGATAACCCTTTATAAGAAGAATCTATATTTTTAAGGCTACCTTTATATAATAACTTGAATACAGATTTTGATGCAGTACGTCTTTTAGATAGTCTGCCTTTAGCTTCTATACGTAAACCATTAATATCTTTATGTTTTAAATAATCTAATATTATATTTTCTAATCCTATTTTTTTTTCTTTTTCACTCAGTGAAAATATATTAAATAAGGATAAGTTTAGATTATCACTATTATGTATTTTAAACAAATTTAAATTGTTTAAAATTTCTTTACTTAATTTTTTTTGAAAGAAACGCATTAAAGTAACCTTATTTAAAGGTGATATATTAACCATTTTAAATAATTTTTTTAAAACTTTCAATGTATAATTTTTTTTTTTTCTTAATTTTAATGCTATTGACTGTGTCAATAAATCACTATTTAAATGTATATATTTCAAATTAATTATATTAAACTCCACATTCTTATTATAAATTTTTCTAATTATTTTGTTTAATTTTAATAAATATGTATCTTCAAATTTAGATTTATTAAAATGAAGTAATTGTTTAATATAGATTGTTGAAATTTCTTTTTCAAGGGATTTTTTTATAAAGTCCTTATAATGTTGATCTTTATAAATATTAATTTTCCCTTCTAATATAGTCGAACTAGATATTATAGTTGTTTCTTTTTCTATTTGTTCTGATATATTTAAACTCTGTGTTTCAATTAACTTTATTCTATCTTTTATCTTATTAACAATAAAAACACTATTCAATTTATTAATAAGATAGTTTCTTTTTCTATTATATAGATATAAGGTTATAATAATCTTATAATTAGTATGTTTTATTTCAGCTTTACTTACAAATATATTCAAAATAGATAATCTTTTAAATCTCAAATTTATATTTTTTATATTTATTTTTTGTTGTTCTTTATAAATATATAAATTAAAATAATTTTTTATAAAATTAAATAATATTTTATCTTTTATAGGTAAATATTTAATTTTACTATTATCATAAGAATATATACTGTTTTTTCATTCTTTATTAGTAGAAGGGAAATGTCTAATAATATCTAAAATATCATTAGTTTTTAAAGATATTAATCTATTATTAGACATTTTTTTTTTTAATAATAATAATAAATTATTATTATTATTTAAAACAAGTTTTGAACTATTTAAATTCTTTTTTTTATGCATTTTTTTTTACTCTTTAAAATATATATTTTAATATTGAAATATAAGTATAAATACTAAATACTAGTGTTTATACTTATCTATACTTTATATTATAAATTAAAATAAGATGTTGGGTGTATATAATAGTCGTTGAACGTTCTTAATACTATCTTATTTATAATATTAAGCTTCGCTTCAAATACACTTACATAATATTTAAACTTATAAGTTATTTTTGAAATTAACCCAATAATTTACCAATAATTAAGAATATTGGAGGACTAACATCCCTAGCGTAGCTTTTTCAATAATCCAAGACCTTTCCTTTATGCATCTTGTGATCATATGCCCCGCTTACGCGACTGATAGACGTGTAAGTCAAACAGTAAAGCAAGATTAAGCCATTAAACTTAATAAATAAATTTCATTATCATTATAAATAATAATTTGTATAACAACTAAAAAAGTATTACATATAAAATTAATACTTTAATTATAACTATTTTCTTTATAGTCAAAATCTTACTAAAAAAAACGATAGCTCTAATTTAATAGAATAATAACAGAATAGATGATATTATTTATAACAAGGATAAAACTATTAATTTTACAATATTTGGATATACCCAGGTACTTTTTATGGGATCTGTGCCCCGCATAAACTGCCTCTTAATAAATGTGCCTCCAATATTAATGCATAATTCAAAAAATACTGCGATATAAATTGTTATGTTATGACATAGGTATTATAATTGTATAGTATATATATATTTTACAAAAAATATATATATATATTCCTTCTTATCAGTAATTTAAACAGGTATTTTTTATATTATGTTCACTATATTTAGTATACCTTTTATTTTTATTTTTTTTATTATAAAAAGAATAAAAAATAAATATGACAAATTAAAAAAAGGTGTTTCAATTTTATTAAATCAATTACCTTATACACTACATATAAATTATATCATATCTAATTATTAATAACAGTAAAGCTGCATAGGGTCTTCTCGTCTATCTAAAGGTAAACTGTATCTGCACAGTTATTCCAATTTCACTGAGCCAATCATTGAGACAGCTGTTGTATCGTTAAATCATTCATGCAAGACCGCATTTAACGGCCAGGGTATTCCGCTACCTTAGGACCCTTATAGGTAAGGCCGCCATTGATCGTTGGTTTCATCTTAATTTAATCTTATTAAATCAATTAAACTAATTAGTTATATAACCGACATAGGGCAGAATTCACACTCAATACTTTGATTTTTTTATCTTTTGCAAAGTGCTTTGTTTTAATTAAACAGTCGTACAACACTATTCTATGCTTCCTCTTCTTTATTATTATTAATAGAATGTTAATAAAAAATGGCTCCCCTTCTTCCGAGGTTACGGTGGATAATTTGCCGAGTTCCTTAATGATTGTTTACTCAAACGCCTTCGTATATTCTACTTGTTTACTTGAGGTAGTATTTAGGTACGGTTTTTTATTTACAATTATATTGTTATAATAACAATATCTATATATATATGTATAACAATATATATAGAATATATCAACTTCTATTATTATACATATATGTTATTGTTTTTTCCTGAACCTTATTAAGCTTAATTAGTTATATATATATATATAAATATAAACTTATTTATATTAAAAAGTAATAATTAAATAATATAGTATTCGCAGATACATATGTTAATAATAATAATATTGTTTATTTATATACATAAATTAAGGTCAAACAATAACGAGTTTAACTCATCGATGATTAAAAAATTTTGTTATTAGACTACTAATCTTAGAGGCCGTTACTTTAATTAAATACCATAAACTTAAAGCGAGGATAATAAATATCCTTTATCGTTACTCATGTCAGCATTATTACTTGGGTTATACAATATTATTTATTAAAAATAAATAATCTAATATTTATCCAACATTCCACTACCCCATATAATTCTTAAATATAAATTTTTATATGGACAAGGTGTCGGTATATTGTTCTAGATCCGTTAAATTTTCGGCGCTTTTATGAAAATATGTATATATATTAAATCAGTGCTCTATTACGAGGTCTTCAAAAAATGGCTGCTTCTAAGCCTATTTCCTGATCGTATTACATAAATACTTCCTTTATTTCACTTAACAATAATTCTGGAACCTTATTAACTCTTGTTCAGGGCTGTTTCCCTTTAGACATACAACCTTATCGTAATATGTCCGACTATCCGATACTCATCATTGCCCTTCCGAGTGCAAATACTCACTGATAAAATATTTACGATCTCCCAATATATACAAAATCATTAATAAAAATAATTTATTAATAAATTATTGTCTGAGATTACAGTTCTGTACCTACTATGATGTTATTTGGATTACCTACTTATATAGGTTTCGTAGAAAACCAGCTATCCTAGTCAGTTTTGTCTTTCACTTACCTACCATAATTCCTCGAATATCTTTACAACGATAAAACGTTCGGGCTTTTATAACCCTGATTATAGTAAAATCACTAGGTTTCGGGTCTAATTTTAGATACTTATTCATTATGTTATAATTGGTTTATCTAGGCATTATTGCTCGCATCTAATATTAACTTGCTGACCCATTATGCGAAAGGTACGCTCTCATTTTTTGTTACTTGAGCTGCTTGTAAAACTACTATTTCAATCCTTTCCCTCACGGTACTAATTTCTATTGCTTATATATTATGTTATAGTCTTAGAGGAAGGTTCCCCTATTTTTTCAAACAGGTTTTATCCGTTTTACTACTCTATTTTATATAATTTATATATATTCTAGTGTTCTTAAACATCTTTAGTTTCTGAAAAACTTAGTTTTTATAAGATTATATAAAATAGAGATAGACTTTTCTACTTTAATTCACATTAATCATAAAATCTCTTTTGATTTATTTTTCCTAAAGCTAATAAGATATTTCAATTCACTTTGTCTATTAATTAATTTATCTAAGAGTTCGTCTATATTTATAGACATTAAATTATGTCTCTCTCTAATATATAGCTGTGTATCCATAATAGTTTCTTTTTATACTATTCTATATTATGTTCATAGTATAGAAAATAAAATTCATATCACATATACATTAATAATGTAATTATATAAATATTCGGGTTATTATGATTCCGAATTTTATCGGATTACTATGAGTCGAACATAGTATTTCTCTGACCCAAACAGAGCGCCTCACCAATTTGGCTCTAACCCGTTTGATAACTAAACTACTACTAATAAATATTTAAAACTATATAATTTATTTTTTTATCAAATCAAATCAAATCAAATCAAATCAAATCAAATAAAATATTGTAAATTTTGATAAAATCATGAATTAATCCTTTTTATTAAAATACGGATTATTTTTATAATTAATATTATAAAAATAAGATTTATTTTTATATAATTTACCTGATTTAATATAATCATATAAAGTAGAAGATGGTATATTATAATACATACTAGTCTTTTTCGCATTGTCAAAAATATTTAATAACTTATGATGAAGATCATATATTCATACTCTATTATCTTTAATACTAAATTTATAAATTAACTCGTCAAAAGACTTACCTGTTTTGTAAATCATACTTATAGTTTTTGTATCTACACCTAAATGTTTTGCAGCATTTCTTATAGTTGGAAACTCATGAATAAGATTATTTGATTTATCAAAAATTTTAACACTTATACCCTGATTTCTCAAATATATTTTTGACTTAGTTTCAGAAGTAATAATCCTAACAGTATTATTAATTTTAATATTTGATCTTCTACTTTTCCCTCTTCTAGCCCTACTTAAATTTATACTGAACATTTTATTACGTTTTATTCCTGAAGGTGAATTGGCCATTTTACATGTATTTAAAGAGGGATTTATATTATCTAAATAATATTGTTCT
>Ga0306926_10005904_pt1 | contig 13106 bp, 10 predicted proteins | sample flu12Cox44000178_FD_203759 | JGI IMG/M metagenome (GOLD analysis project Ga0306926, IMG submission 203759) | Lab enrichment of tropical soil microbial communities from Luquillo Experimental Forest, Puerto Rico - flux8day.12C.oxic.44.000.178 (v2)... | ecosystem: Environmental > Terrestrial >... | reverse complement strand
GGCGCGCCAGTCGACCACGCCGCCGCGCGTCGGCTGCTGGCCGAGATAGACATTCTCGGCCACCGTGAGGTCGGGCACCACACTCAGCTCCTGGTGCACCATGCCGATGCCGGCGGCCAGCGCATCGCGCGTCGAACGGAAATGCACCTCGCGCCCGTCGAGCGCCATGCGCCCGTCGTATTGCGTGTGCACGCCGGCGATGATCTTCATCAAGGTCGACTTGCCCGCGCCATTCTCGCCGACCAGGCCGTGGATCTCGCCGGCGCGCAGCACGAAGTCGACGTCGCGCAGGGCCGCGACGCCGCCGAAGGATTTGGTGATACCCGTCATGGCCAGCCGCGCCGGGGCCTCGCCCGACGCGGCTGTGGACGCTTCCGGCATGATGCTCAGATCAGGAAGTGGTCTTCCATCCACAGCATCCCGGCGGCATTCTCCTTGGTCACGACCGGACCGTCGGTGACGATGCTCTTGGGAATGCCGGTGCCGGCCTTCTCGCCGGCGGTGACCGCCGCCACTCCGGCGATGATCGCACCACCATGGATGCGGCACGATGGATTGCGGACGGTGGCGAACATGCGGCCGTCCTGGACGGCGTTGATCGCCGGCGGCATGGCATCGACGCCGCCAATCAGGATGTTGGTTCGATTGCGCGCCTTCATGACGTTGTAGGCGGCGAGCGCCATGTCGTCGTTATGGAAGAAGGCGGCATCGATCTGCGGATATTTGGTGAGATAGGTCTCCCACAGGCGCGCCACCTTGGTGACGTCCCAGTCGGCCGGCTGGCGGTCGAGCACCTCGATGCCGGGATATTGCTTGACCACGGCGTCGAACCCGCGCGCGCGGCCCTGCGCACCGGTGTGGCCGAGCGCGCCCTGGGTCATGATCATCTTGCCCTTGCCGCCCATCTTGGCGACCAGCGCCTGGGTCACCGCCGAGCCCATGAACTCGTTGTCGGGCGCGAGGAAGCTGTGGACATTGATCTTGTCGAGTGGCGCGATCAGCGTATCCATGTCGATCACCGGAGTGCCGGCATCGATCATCTTCTGCACCGGCTGGGTGAGCGTGCCGATACCGAACGCCTGGATCGCCACGAAATCCCATTTCTGCGACGCCATGTTGTCGATCGCAGCGCGCTGCTTGACCGCATCGAGCTGGCCGTCGAACCACGTCACCTCGACATTGTAAAGCTTGCCCCAGTATTCGGCGGCGGCTTTGCCCTGCGCGCACCAGGTGGCCTGCAGGCCGGCGTTCGAGAACGCTGCCTTGAGGGGCTTCTCGGAACGCCCCGCCGGCGTGCCGGCGGCGAGCGCCGGCTTGATGCCGACTTGCCCGAGAATCGCGGCGGCTCCGCCCGCCGATGCAACCGTCAGAAAGTCACGCCTGCCATTCTTCATCGCAGTCATCGCTTCCTCCGTTGTTCGTCGGTCAAGCGCCGACATTCTGCGGAGTCTGGCAGCGAGGATTGGCAGCGGCAAGGCGCGGCACCCCGCGCCGAGTGGCAGTCAGCTAGTCTTTTTTGGGAGGTGGCAAACGAAGCGCAATGTGAAGCTCGCGCAGCTTCTCCGGCGGCACTTCGGTCGGCGCATCCATCATCAGGTCGACCGCCTGCTGGTTCATCGGGAAGGTAATGACCTCGCGGATGTTGGGTTCGTCGGCCAGCAGCATGACGATGCGATCGACGCCGGGCGCGGCACCGCCGTGCGGCGGGGCGCCGTACTTGAAGGCGTTGAGCATGCCGCCGAAGCGCTGCTCGACCTCTTCCTTGCTGTAGCCCGCGATGCCGAACGCCTTGTACATGATGTCGGGCTTGTGGTTGCGGATCGCTCCCGAGCAGAGCTCGATGCCGTTGCAGACGATGTCGTACTGCCACGCCTTGATGGTGAGCGGATCCTGGGTCTCCAGCGCCTCGAGCCCACCCTGCGGCATCGAGAACGGGTTGTGGCTGAAGTCGACCTTCTTCGCGGTCTCGTCGTACTCGAACATCGGAAAGTCGACGATCCAGCAGAAGGCGAATTCGCCCTCGGCGATCAGCCCCATCTCCTGGGCGACCTTGGTCCGCGCCTGGCCGGCGAACTTCCAGGCCGCCGCTTCCTGGTCGGCGACGAAGAACACCGCGTCGCCGTCCTCGGCACCGGTGAGCGTCTTGAGCTTGGCAAGACGGTCGTCGGCCACGAACTTGGCGATCGGGCCCTTCCCCGCTCCGCCTTCGAGGACGATGTAGCCGAGGCCGGGCTTGCCCTCGCCCTGCGCCCAGCTGTTCAGCTTGTCGAAGAAACTGCGCGGCTGCCCTGCCGCCTTGGGCGCGCGGATCGCCCGCACTACGCCGCCTTTCGCCACGATGCCGGCGAACACCTTGAAGTCCGAGCCGGCGAAGACCGCGCCGACGTCGTAGATCCTGAGCGGGTTGCGCAGGTCCGGCTTGTCGGTGCCGTAGGTCAAGAGTGCCTCGGCGTAGGGAATGCGCGGGAACGGAAACGGCGTGACCTTGCGCGCTGTGTCGCGGCCGAACGCGGCGAATTCGTCGAACACGCCGTGCAGCACCGGCTCGATGGCGGCGAAGACGTCGTCCTGGGTGACGAAGCTCATCTCGAAGTCGAGCTGATAGAATTCGCCGGGGGCTCTGTCGGCACGCGCGTCCTCGTCTCGGAAGCAGGGCGCGATCTGGAAGTAACGGTCGAAGCCCGACACCATCAGGAGCTGCTTGAACATCTGCGGCGCCTGCGGCAGCGCATAGAACTTGCCCGGATGCAGCCGGCTCGGCACCAGGTAGGAGCGAGCGCCCTCGGGGCTGTCGGCGGTCAGGATCGGCGTCTGGAACTCGGTGAAGCCCTGCCCGATCATGCGCCGGCGCAGACTCGCGATCACCTGGCTGCGCAGCACGATGTTCTTATGCAGCTTGTCCTTGCGCAGGTCGAGAAAGCGGTATTTCAGCCGCAGCTCCTCGGGCGTGGTGTCGTTCTCCTGATAGACCGGGATCGGCAGCGGCTCGGCCATCGACTGCACGACCATCTCCTGGGCGTCGAGCTCGACCGCGCCGGTCGCCAGCTTGGCATTCACCGTGGACGCCTCGCGCGCCACCACCTTGCCGCTCACCGTGATCACGCTCTCGTTGCGCACCGCCTCGGCGGTCTTGAATACCGGGCTGGAGACGTCGACCACCACCTGGGTTACGCCATAGTGGTCGCGCAGGTCGATGAACAGCAGGTTGCCGTGGTCGCGCTTGCGCTGCACCCAGCCCGACAGGCGGGCCTGCTGGCCGACATGCTCCGGCCGCAACTGGCCGCACGTATGGGTTCGGTAGACGGAAGACATTTCCAAGGTTTTTCCGGGCTTTCACGCGCTGTTTAGGGCGCGACGGGGCGGCAAAAGGCACGGATTGTGCTGCCAAGTCAAGAGAATGACCGTTTCTGCTCGCGGCCGCTTTGCCGGAGGCGCCGCTACCGCTATACATCGCCGCCAATGAAGCTGATCACCACGACCGACGATCTGGCTGCCTTCTGCAAGCCCCTGGCGCAAGCCGAGTTCGTCGCGGTCGACACCGAGTTCATGAGGGAACGCACCTATTGGCCCAAGCTCTGCCTGGCCCAGGTGGCGGGGCCCGACGAGGCCGCGGCGATTGATGCTTTGGCGGACGGCATCGACCTGTCGCCGCTCGACGAGCTGATGGCCAACAAGAAGGTCCTAAAAGTCTTCCACGCCGCCCGCCAGGACCTCGAAATCTTCTATCTGCGCATGACCAAGGTGCCGGCGCCGCTGTTCGATACCCAGGTCGCCGCCATGGTGTGCGGCCACGGCGAGGCGGCGTCCTACGAATCGCTCGCCACCAAGCTCGCCAAGGCGCGCATCGACAAGTCGAGCCGGTTCACCGACTGGAGCCGCCGACCGCTCAGCGAGCGGCAGATCACCTATGCCCTGAGCGACGTCACCCATCTGCGCGTGGTCTACGAGAAGCTCCGCCGCCAGCTCGAGAAGAGCGGCCGGCTGCCCTGGATCGCCGAGGAGATGGCGGTGCTGAACGATCCGGGCACCTATCGCGCCGATCCCGAGCTGGCGTGGCGCCGGCTGAAGCCGCGCGGCGCCTCGCCCCGGCTGCTCGGCATCCTCAAGGAGGTCGCGGCCTGGCGCGAGCGAACGGCGCAGCGCATCGACATCCCGCGCCAGCGCCTGCTGCGCGACGAGCAGCTTCTGGAAATCGCGAGCCACGCCCCCAAGACAATCGAGGAGCTCGCCATGACGCGCGGGCTCGGCCGCGGCTTCGCCGAGGGCTGGCAGGGCCGCGAGCTCCTGGAAGCGATCGAGAAGGCCCGCAAACTGCCCGACTCCGAGCTGCCGACGCGCGACAAGCCGCCCGAGCAGCTGCGCGCGCCCGGCGCCGTCGTCGACCTGCTGCGCACGCTGCTGCGCCTGAAGGCCGAGCAGGCCGGCGTCGCCGCCCGCCTGGTGGCCAGCGCCGACGAGCTCGACCGCATGGCGGCGGGCAAGCGCGACGTTCACGCCCTCTCCGGCTGGCGCAAGGAGATCTTCGGCGACGATGCGGTGGCGCTGATCGAAGGCCGCTTGGCGCTCTCCCTGCAAGGCGACCAGGCCAAGCTAATCTCGGTTCCGGTTCCGCTCTAAGCGGCGCAATCGCACCACCTCATCCTGAGGAGGCGCGAAGCGCCGTCTCGAAGGATGAGCAACGGACAAGGTGCGCGTTCCACCCTTCGAGACGCCACGCTGCGCGTGGCTCCTCAGGGTGAGGCTATTTCACCCGCTCCAAGCGGCGACGATCACCGACTTCAGGTCAAAGGCTTCGGCGGCGCTTTCCAGGCGCCGCGCCGTGACGTCGCCAAGGCTGCGCTTCAGCTCGGCCGGCACGATCATGCGCAGGTCGCGCTCGGTGCGGCGCAGCTGAACCTGTGGCAGCAGGCCGGGCGCGCCACCCGACAGGTTGTAGGCGAGCCGGAGGCAGGCGCCGAGGCGGCGCGCATAGTTGCGCCCCTTGTTGTCGGAAAGGCGCAGCGCGGTGTCGAGCATCGCCGACTTGGAATCGCTCTTGTAGCGGTAGGCGAGCGTCATCGCGAGAATGGCCCGCTCGCGGTGGCTCATGCCGGGCGCCGGCAGGTGCAGCACGCGGATGTAGGCCTGCTCGGCACGGTAGTCGGGATGGTCGTTCCACGAGATATCGCTCAAGTGGCAAGCAGCGATGCGCAGGATGCGCTCGGCGTCGCTTTCGCCGGCGAACACCGGCGTCAGCCAATCGAAGATCTCCTGCGGCGACAAGTCGAAGCGCCGCCAGTCGGCGCCCTGTTCCTCAGCGAAGGCGATCAGCGGATGGCGCGCGCGCTCGCTCTCGCTCAGCCGCGAATAGTAGAAGCCCTCACGCAGGCCGAAGGCCGAGAAGATGACGTTGCGCGGCTTGAGGGCGGCCAGCAACCGGTCGAGCGCCAGGCAGGCGAGCGGCAGGGTGTCGACGCGGCGGCGCGACACGCCGGGCATCTTCTCCAGCGACTTGGCGCTCTGCACCGCGATCAGCCGCGCCACCGCGCGCGCCTCGTCGGACGGGATATCGTAGTGATGGATGATGTGCAGCGGATAGCCCGCCTGCTCCATGTGCAGCCGCGCGAACGAGCGCCAGGCGCCGCCCACGGCATAGAAGGTCTTGCCGGTCTCCTCGCGCAGCCAGCGCACGTCCTCGATGGCGTCGATGACGATACGCTTGGGATCGCTCTTGCCCGACGACATCAGCCGCAGCGGTCCGATCGGCAAGGTGGTCGAATTGCCGATGCCGCCGCGCCCGATCGCCACCAGCTCGAGGCTGCCGCCACCCAAGTCGCCCATGACACCGGTCGCGTCGGGCATGCCGCACAGCACGCCGTAGCCCGAGAAACGCGCCTCGTCCTTGCCGCTCACGATATGCGCCTTGATGCCTGGCCGGCTCTCGAGCGCATGCATGAATTGAGGTCCGTCCGACGCGTCGCGCACCGCCGCCGTCGCCAACAGGTCGAGCGAGGTCACCTTCATGTTGTGGGCAAGCGTGGTGAAGCGGTCGATGTTGGCCAGCGCCATCTCCACGCCGGCCGGATTGAGGCGGCCCGTGGCGTCCAGCCCGCGGGCCAGGCCGCACAGCACCTTCTCGTTGAACACCGGCAGCGGCGCGCGGCTGGCGCGCTCGTAGACCACGAGGCGGATGGAATTCGAGCCGACGTCGATGATGCCGACGCGGCCATGGCCGTGGCGGCCCTTGTCGGCCAGGGCGTCTATGGTCCGTTCGCCGTCCATGCGCGCTCCCTCTAGAGCATATTCGGTCCGGCTTCCAGCCGGACGGAATTGCAGCGACGAATTAGTTGCGGCGAGAGGCCGCTGGCGTCAGGAACTGAGGACCAGCCGCGGCACGGCGCCGCTCAGCCGAAGGGCGCTGCCCCGGCCGGAAAGCGACGGATTGGTCATGAAATAGTGATGGGCAATGAACGGTTCCTTGCCCGTCTTGCAGCGGACGTAGGTGCCGTCCGACTTCATGGTCCAGCTCTGGCCGTCGTCCTTGAGGTTGGCGACCATGATCTGGTCGAGCACCTGCTCATGTACCGTCGGGTTCTCGACCGGGCAGAGCAGTTCGACGCGGCGGTCGAGGTTGCGCGGCATCCAGTCGGCCGAGGACAGGAAGACCTTGGCCTGCGGCGACGGCAGCGACTTGCCGTTACCGAAGCACATGATGCGCGCATGCTCGAGGAAGCGGCCGATGATGCTCTTGACCCGGATGTGCTCGCTCAAGCCCGGCACGCCGGGGCGCAGGCAGCAGATGCCGCGCACCACGAGGTCGACCTGCACGCCCGCCCTGGAGGCGGCATAGAGCCGGTCGATCAGCTGCGGGTCGACCAGCGAATTGAGCTTGGCCCAGATCGCGGCGGGCTTGCCGGCGCTGGCCTTGGCGATCTCGGCGTCGATGAGCTCGGAGAGCGTCGAGCGCAGCGTCACCGGGGCGAAGGAGATCTTCTCCATCTTCTCCGGCCGCGCGTAGCCCGTCATGTAGTTGAACAGGCGCGCCGCATCGCGGCCCATCGCCGGATCGCAGGTGAAGAACGACAAGTCGGTGTAGATGCGCGCCGTGATCGGATGGTAGTTGCCGGTGCCGAAATGCACGTAAGTGCGCGTCACCGAGGCCTCGCGGCGCACCACCATCGAGACCTTGGCGTGGGTCTTGAGGTCGATGAAGCCGTACACCACCTGCACGCCGGCGCGCTCGAGGTCGCGCGCCCAGCGGATGTTGGCCTCCTCGTCGAAGCGCGCCTTGAGCTCGATCAGCGCCGTCACCGTCTTGCCGGCCTCGGCCGCTGCGATCAGCTCCTTGACGATCGGCGAATCGGCCGAGGTGCGGTAGAGCGTCTGCTTGATCGCCACCACGGCCGGATCGCGCGCGGCCTGGCGCAGGAACTGCACCACCACGTCGAAGGCCTCGTAGGGATGGTGGACGACGATGTCCTTGGCGCGGATCGCGGCGAAGCAGTCGCCACCGAAGTCGCGGATGCGCTCGGGGAAGCGCGCATTGTAGGGCGCGAACAAGAGATCGCGCCGGTCGTCGACGATGATCGCCTTGACGTCGCCGATATTGACCATGCTGGCCAGCTCGAAGACGTGCACCGTCTGGGTCGCGATCTCGAGCTGGTCGAACAGGAAGTCGCGCAGGTCGGCCGGCATGGCGGTGTCGACCGAGATCGAGATCAGATCACCGCGGCGGCGGCGCTTGAGCGCGCTCTCGTACAGCAGCACCAGGTCCTCGGACTCCTCGTTGATCTCGACGTCGCTGTCGCGGATCAGGCGGAAGAAGCCGCGCTCGGCGACCTCGTAGCCGGGGAACAGCCGGGGCAGGAAGATGTCGACCAGCTCCTCGAGCGGCAGGAAGCGGATGGCGCTGCCGGGCAGGCGCACGAAGCGGTCGACCTGCGGCGGCAGCGGCAGCAGCGCCATCAGGGTGCGTTTGTCTTCCTTGCGGTGCAGCTTGAGGATGGTCGAGAAGCCGCCGTTGGGAATGAACGGAAACGGATGCGCCGGATCTATGGCAAGCGGCGTCAGGATGGGGAACACCTGGTCGATGAAGTACTGCTCGAGCCAGGTCCGCTCGCTGTCGGCGAGCTCGGATCGGCTCAGCACGGCGATGCCGGCCTCGCGCAGCTCGCCCTGCAGGGTGGCCCACACGCGCTGCTGCTCGTCCATCACGATGGTGGCGCGGTCGTTGATGGCGGCCAGCTGCTCGGCCGGCGTCAGTCCGTCGTCGCTGAGCAGCGCGCCGCGGTTGGGCAGCATGTCGACCAGGCCGGCCACTCGGACCATGTAGAACTCGTCGAGGTTGGCGGCCGAGATCGACAGGTAGCGCACCCGCTCGAGCAGCGGATGGCGCGGATTGCTGGCTTCCTGCAGGACGCGCGTGTTGAACGCCAGCCACGACAGTTCGCGGTTGATGAAACGCCGCGGACTGTCGGCCGTTATTGCAGCGCCTTGGTCGGCGGCCTGAGGGGTGCTGATTGCGTCCATGGTGGGGAGTTATGCACAGAAACGGTAACCTCATCGCATGACGGTGTCATGGCAATTAACTAATCATTTGTTTCCAAAGGATTTTTCCGGATAGCGACGGTGAAGACGGTTTTACTCCTGCGGCATGCCAAATCGGCCTGGAACGATGCCGGCCTCAGCGACCACGAGCGGCCCCTCAGCCGGCGCGGCGAGCGCGCCGCCGAGGCCTTGGCCGAGCACATCGCCAAGAAGGCCCCTCGTCCCGACCTGATCCTGTGCTCGACGGCCGTCCGGACCCGCCAGACGCTGGCCCCGCTGGTCCATCGTCTGGCCGCTCCGGCCCCGCCGATCCTGCTGGAAAAGGGGCTGTATCTCGCCCCTGAGGCCACCCTGCTGGCCCGCCTGCGGAAGGCGCCCGACGAGGCCGGCACCGTCCTGCTGATCGGCCACAATGACGGCATCTGGCAGCTCGCCGAGGTGCTGGCCGACAAAGGCCGCGCTGCCCTGCTGCAGGCGCTGCGCGAAAAATTCCCGACCGGCGCGCTCGCTACCTTGCGCGCGCCGATCGAGCGCTGGGCGGACCTCGCCGCCGGCTCGGCCGAGCTTTTAGGCTACGTGCGGCCGCGCGATCTCGTGTCCGGCTAGGATCTCGTGTCCGGCTAGGATCTCGTGTCCGGCTAGTAGGTGCCGGGGTACTGGCCGCCGTCCATCAGCAGGTTCTGGCCGGTGATGTAGCTGGCATGTACGCTGCACAGGAACGCGCAGGCGGCGCCGAACTCATCGGCGGTGCCGAAGCGGCCGGCCGGATTGGCGCTGGCGCCGGCCTTGTACTCCTCCTCGAAGCTGCGGCCGGCCTTGGCGGCGCGCGCCTTGATGGTGCCGCGCAGGCGATCGGTGTCGAACGGCCCCGGCAACAGCCCGTTGATGGTCACGCCGTGCTTCACCGTCACGCGCGCCACGCCGGCCACGAACCCGGTGAGGCCCGAGCGCGCGCCGTTGCTCAATCCCAGGATGTCGATCGGCGCCTTCACGGAGCTCGAGGTGATGTTCACGATGCGCCCGAAGCCGCGCTTCATCATGCCGTCGACCGTCGCCTTGATGAACTCGATCGGCGTCAGCATGTTGGCGTCGACTGCCTTGATCCAGTGCTCGCGCGTCCAGTCGCGGAAGTCGCCGGGCGGCGGGCCGCCGGCATTGTTGACGATGATGTCGGGTTCCGGACAGGCGGCCAGCACCTGCTTGCGGCCCGCCTCGGTCGTGACGTCGACTGCGACCGCCGTCACCTTGACGCCATGCTTCTTGCGGATCTCCTCTGCCGTCGCGTCGAGTTCGGCTTTCGTGCGCGCGTTGATCACCACATCGACGCCCTCGCCCGCCAACGCCATGGCGCAGCCCTTGCCCAAACCCTTGCTCGCCGCGCAGACGATCGCCTTGCGGCCCTTGATGCCCATATCCATCGCTTCACTCCCTACTGGATGCGTGTCCAGATTTGCGTCTCGCCGAACATCGGCGAGCCCACGTAGCCGCGCAGCCTGAGCGTCCCGTCGGACTGCAGGCTGATGTTGGCCGTGTACACCTTGCCGTTCTCGCCGTTGTAGATGTGGCCTCCGTCGAAGGCGTTGGGGTCGGAGGTCCGCTGGAAGCCCCAGATCAGCGGCATTCCGATGATCTTGCGGCCGCGCAGGTTGGGGTCGGGGTTGTTGTGGTCGACCGCCTGATCGGGCGCGATGGCCTGGCCGTTGGGACCCGTGGGATTGATCAGCCCGACGATGGTGCCGCAGACCGGACCGCTGGCAGGGCTGTCGCAAGGCGCAAGGCGTACCTGCGCCTTGCCGTTGGCGGTGAGCCAGACACCCATCACCGACCCTGGCTGCGCCGAAGCGGCTGCACCCAGCAGTGTCAGCAACGCGGCAACGACCAGTCTCTTCATACGTCCTTCCCCTTCTCGAATTCGTCCAGCACGTCGGCGGCGAGCCGGCGGTCGATCTCGCGCCGCTCGGCCAGGGCCCGGCGATCGAGCGCCGCCACGATGTGCCGGGCCGCCTCGCCCGAGCGCTCCATGCGCGACACCAGATACTGCACGACGCCTGGACCGGCGTGCAATTGGCGATCGGCGAGCTGTTTCAGGATGATCGAGCCCAAAAGCTCGTCGTCGGGCGGCGCCACCGCGACCGCAGGCGCCGCGCGCAGCCGCGAAGCGAGATCGGGCAAGGCAATGCGCCAATGAGCGGGCGGCGCTTCCGAAACCAGCAGCAGATGCCCGCGCCGCTCGCGCATCAGGTTGTAGAGATGGAACAGCGCCCGCTCGGGCGCGCGCTCGGCCCGCTCGATCACGAGGGCGGCCGACGCCTTCGACAAGGCAGTAAGATCGGGCACGGTCTTGCCCTCGAGATCGGCGCCCTCGACCACCGCTGCATCGGCGCGCGCCGCCCAGATGCGCGCGAGGTGGGTCTTGCCGCTGCCCGGCGGGCCGCTCAGCGCCAGCGCCGGCGCCGGCCAATCCGGCCAACGATCGAGCCAGGCCAGCGCCTCGCGATTGCCGGCGGCGACCACGAAGTCCTCGCGTGCATAGGTCGGTGGCGGCAGCGCCAGGTCGAGCGTGAGCTGGTTGGCCACGCTCCCCTCACCCGGCATTTTCGCCGCGATAGAGCGTGCTCTGGCGATAGCGACCCAGGAGATGGCGCACGACCACGCCGGCCACCGCCGCGACCGGCACCGCGATCAGCACGCCGACGAAGCCGAGCAGCGAGCCTCCGGCCAGCAGGGCGAACATGATCCAGACCGGATGCAGGCCTACCCGGTCGCCGACCAGCTTGGGCGACAGCACATTGCCTTCCAGGAGATGGCCGATCAGGAACACCACCGCGACCTTGGCCACGCTCAGCCAATCGGGCGGGAACTGGGCCAGCGCCATGCCGATCGACAAGGTCGCGCCGACCAGGGTGCCGACGAACGGAATGAAGGAGATGAGGCCGGCGATCAGGCCGATGACGAATCCGAACTGCAAGCCGACCAGCGACAGTCCGACGCCGTAGATCGTGCCCAGGCAGAGGCAGACCAGCGCCTGGCCGCGCACATAACCTGCCACCGCGGCATTCGCCTCATGCGCCACGGTGCGAATGGTGTCGGCATGGTCGAGCGGCAGCGCGTTGCTGATCGCCGCCAGCACCTTGGGCCAGTCGCGCAGCAGGTAGAAGGTCACGACCGGCGTCAGGAACAGCAGCGCCAGGAGGTTGATGATGGCGTAGCCACGCTGGGCGACGCGGCTCGCCACGCTGCCGAGAATGCCGAGGGCCTGGCCAGCCCACTGCGCCGCCTCGGTCTGCAGCTCCTGGAAGCTGAGCGGCGACAGGCCGAGCTTCTCGCGCACCGGCTCGATCATCGGCTGCAGGCGCTGCGCGGCCTGCACGATGTATTGCGGCGCCTTGGCGATCAGGCCTTCGATCTGGCCGAACAACGGCGGCAGGATCGCCATGGCAGCGCCGACCGCCACCAGGACGGCGAGCACGGTCACCGTGGCGGTGGCCCAGGTGCGCGACAGGCCGAGACGGTGCAGCCGCACCACTACCGGATCGAAGAAGTAGGCGACGACGGCGCCGACCACGAACGGCAGCAGGATGTCGCTCAGCAGCCACAGCAGCAGCAGAAAGACGATCGCCCCGCCGAGCCAGAAGCGCCAGCGGTAGGCCGGTCCGTGATGCGCTTCGATCACCGCGCCTGAAGCCGCCATTGATCGGCGTCCTTGTCGAGCTGCAGGCCGGCCTGCGCCAGCGTACGCTGCAGCTGATCCGGGCTGCCAAAATATTCGAGATGCAATTCGGCGCGCTCCGCCTCGAGCGCACGCACGGTCACGCTCTTCACCGCCGGCACCGCGCCCAGCCGCTGGCGGATCTGCACCCAGTCACTGAGCTGGCGGATCGGCACCACGACGTCGAGCCCGGCCTGCGAATCGCGGCGCACGACGGCGATGCTTCGCCAATCCTCGTCGAGCTTGGCATGGATCTTCTTGGCGGCGTCGGGCAACTGGCCGGCGTCGGGCACGGTGATGCGCGGCAGCTCGCTGCGCGCCCCGGTCTGGCTGTCGTAGCGCATGCCGCCGACCGTGAGCGTGCCGCTCGTCTTGTCGCCCTCGACAGTGGCCACGATGATGGTCGGTGCCTTGTAGCGTTCGTTCAGCCGTGTCAGCGCCGCGACGTCGCCGACATAGGCCTCCTCGACCGACAAGGCGTTCTGGTCGAGCTGGTCGCCGCGCACCAGCGTCACCGGCACCGCACTGCCCGAGGTGTCGAGGCTGCGCCAGGCGTCGCGCCACGGCGAGCGCTCGTCGAGCGGCTCGACGCCGGCCTTGCCCTTCCACAGGGGAATCACCAGCGCCGGCCGCGACACGGTCTCGGCGACCGAGATACCGCCCTCGCGCAGCCAGGCATTCACCGGCTCGGCGCTGAACACCACGTTCAGCGTGCCGACATAGCGGTTGGCCGAGCTGCGCTCGTTGGCGAACTCGACACCGCGGATCATGCCGTCGACCCGCGACGGATCGAGCGGCGGCACCTTTGCGCGATCCTCCGGCGCCACCATGCGCTCGATCAGGAGCTTTACCGCTTTTTGCTGGGCCTGAC
>Ga0306926_10005903_pt1 | contig 13107 bp, 13 predicted proteins | sample flu12Cox44000178_FD_203759 | JGI IMG/M metagenome (GOLD analysis project Ga0306926, IMG submission 203759) | Lab enrichment of tropical soil microbial communities from Luquillo Experimental Forest, Puerto Rico - flux8day.12C.oxic.44.000.178 (v2)... | ecosystem: Environmental > Terrestrial >... | reverse complement strand
GGGCGCGGCGTCCTGATGGGCGGGGTTTCCGGCGTCTACGCCGCCAAGGTCGTCGTCCTCGGGGCGGGCGTGTCCGGCATGAACGCCGCGGCGATCGCGCTCGGCATGCAGGCGGAGGTGCTGCTGATCGACAAGAACGTCGCCCGGCTGCGCTCCGCGGACGCCATCTACCAGGGCCACCTGCAGACGGTCGCGTCCAACGCCTACGAGATCGAGCGCGCCGTCATCGACGCCGACCTGGTCATCGGCGCCGTGCTGGTGCCGGGCGCCCGGGCGCCGATGCTGGTCTCCAACGAGCTCGTGTCCCGGATGAAGCCCGGCTCGGTGCTCGTGGACATCTCCATCGACCAGGGCGGCTGCTTCGAGGATTCCCATCCCACCACCCACGACGACCCGACCTACCGGGTGCACAACTCGCTGTTCTACTGCGTCGCGAACATGCCGGGAGCGGTGCCGCACACCTCGACCTACGCGCTGACCAACGTCACGCTGCCGTACGCGGTCGAGATCGCGAACCGCGGCTGGCGGGACGCGCTGCGCGCCGACCCGGCGCTGGCGCTCGGGCTGAACACCTACGAGGGCTCCCTCACCTACCGCAGCGTCGCCGAGGCGCACGGGCTGCCGTGGATTGCCACCACCGAGGTGATCAGCTGAGAGCTGCCCGGGCGGTCACCGTCGACGAGGCGGTCAGGCGCTACCTCGACCACCTCACGGTGGAGCGCGGCCTGGCCGCCCATACCCTGCAGGCCTACCGCCGGGACCTGCGGCGTTACGCGGCGGTGCTCGGCGCGGCGGGCCGGGCCGGCATCGGCGACGTGACCACGCAGGACGTGGCCGACTACCTGGCCGGGCTGCGCGAGGGAGACGAGGGCCACCCGCCGCTGGCGGCCAGTTCCGCTGGCCGCGCCGTCGTCGCCGTGCGCGGCCTGCACGCGTTCACCCTGGCCGAGGGGCTGACGCCGGCGGACCCGGCCCGCCAGGTCCGCCCGCCGGCGCCGCCGCGGCGGCTGCCGCGGGCGATGCCCGTCACCGACGTGGAGCGCCTGCTCGACGCCGCGGGGGCCGGCGAGGGGCCGCGGCCGCTGCGCGACCGCGCGCTGCTCGAGCTGCTCTACGCGACCGGCGCCCGGATCTCCGAGGCGACCGCGCTGGACGTCGACGACCTCGACCTGACGGCGGCGGGCGCCCGGCCCGGGCCGGGCGGCGCCGAGGCGGACCGGCCGGCCACCATCCGCCTGTCGGGCAAGGGCGACAAGCAGCGGATCGTCCCGGTCGGCCGGTTTGCCCGGCAGGCGCTCGAGCAGTACCTGGTCCGGGGGCGGCCCGCCCTCGCCGCCGCGGCGCTCCGGACCTCGGCCAGCCCCGCGGTGTTCCTGAACGCCCGCGGCGGCCGGCTCACCCGGCAGGGAGCCTGGGCGGCCCTGCGCGCCGCCGCGCAGCGGGCGGGGATCGCCGGGGTGTCGCCGCACACGCTGCGGCACTCCTTCGCCACCCATCTCCTGGACGGCGGCGCCGACGTCCGGGTCGTGCAGGAACTGCTCGGCCACGCCTCGGTCACCACGACCCAGGTCTACACCCTGGTGACCGTGGACAAGCTCCGCGAGGTCTACGCCAGCGCGCACCCCAGGGCAGGCGCCGTGGCCCGGCCATTTCCCGGCCCACGGTGAGTCGCCTTGCCGCCGCCAGGCCCAGGCCCTAGCCTCACGCTAGAGTCTGGCTTCTAGCGGGCGCGCCGCGGGCGGCTGCCAGGAAGGCCCGCCATCCAGGCCCGTCAGGGAGGTGCAGTTGGCTTGGCCGCATCCCGAGCAATGAAGATGAAGGTGAAGCCCGGCGTGTTTGGCCCCACCGGCCGTCCGGTGCCGGCCTTCCCCGAGCCTGAGCCGCTGCTGACGCACGGCCCGGCGCGGATCGCCGCGGTCTGCAATCAGAAGGGCGGGGTCGGCAAGACCACCACGACGATCAACCTCGGTGCCGCGCTGGCCGAGAACGGCCGTCGCGTGCTGCTGGTCGACTTCGATCCTCAGGGCGCGCTGTCGGTGGGGCTCGGCATCCAGCCGCACGAGCTGGACGCCACGGTCTACAACCTGCTCATGGAGCGCGGGCTCACCGCGCACGACGTGCTGTTCAAGACCAACGTCGACGGCATGGACCTGCTGCCGAGCAACATCGACCTGTCCGGCGCCGAGGTGCAGCTGGTCCACGAGGTCGGCCGGGAGTTCGTGCTCGGCCGCTCGCTGGCGTCGGTCATCCCCGACTACGACGTTATCCTGATCGACTGCCAGCCGTCCCTCGGGCTGCTCACCGTCAACGCGCTGGCCTGCGCGGACGGCGTGATCGTGCCGCTGGAGTGCGAGTACTTCGCGCTGCGCGGCGTGGCCTTGCTGATGGAGACCATCGACAAGGTGTCGACGAGGATCAGCCCGAAGCTGGTGCTCGACGGGCTGCTGGCTACCATGTATGACTCGCGGACCCTGCACACCAGGGAAGTCCTGGCCGGGGTCGTGAAGGGCTTCGGCGACAAGGTCTACCACACGGTGATCAGCCGGACCGTGCGCTTTCCGGACGCTACCGTGGCGGGGGAGCCGATCACCCGCTTCGACCCGACGTCCAACGGGGCGCATTCCTACCGGGAACTGGCGAGGGAGGTACTGGACCGGTGGCGCCAGGCAGACCTCGCGGTGTCCGCTCACGGCGGGTAAGCCTGCCGGGAGTCGCCGAGTTGCTCCGCCCCATCGGCCGGGGCCCGGCTGTCGAAGCCCAGCGCCCGGCCAGCGGCAGGGAGCGCCACGCCCAGAAGATCACCGTTTACCTGTCCGGCAGCGAGCTGCTCGACCTGGAACGGGCCCGGCTCACCCTCCGGGCTCTGGGCATTACTGTGGATCGCGGCCGCATCGTTCGCGAGGCACTGGCCGTGCTGCTGGCCGACCTGGATGCCGAGCGCGAGCAGAGCCTGGTGGCGCGGCGGCTCTGGGAGGAGACGCGGCCGGACTGACGGCCGCGGGCACTTAGCCGGACGGACGGCGGGCAAAGGAGCCGGATGGACAGCGGGGCAGGGTCAAGTCCGCAGTGACCACGACGATGACTGGTGAGCCGGGCGACGCCCGGGCGGCGGGCGGGTTCGAGGTCCACCTCGACGTCTTCGAGGGCCCCTTCGACCTGCTGCTGGCCCTGATATCCAAGCACAAGCTGGACATCACGGAGATCGCGCTGTCCAGCGTGACCGACGAGTTCATCGGCTACATCCGGGCCAAGGCCGATGGGTGGGACCTGGATCAGGCCAGCTACTTCCTGGTCGTGGCCGCGACCCTGCTGGACCTCAAGGCGGCCAGGCTGCTGCCCGCGGGGGAGGTCGACGACGAGGAAGACCTGGCGCTGCTCGAGGCCAGGGACCTGCTGTTCGCCCGGCTGCTGCAGTACCGCGCCTACAAGGAAGTGGCGGCGGTGCTCGCGGGCAGGATGGCGGCGGCGGCGCGGAGGTTCCCGCGGCGGGTGCCGATGGAGCCCCGCTTCGTCGACCTGCTGCCGGAGGTGCTGCTGGGTCTCGGCCCGGCCGAGTTCGCCGCGATCGCCGCCCGTACCCTGGCCCCCCGGCGCCCGCCGGTGGTCTCCACGGCGCACCTGCACATGCCCCTGACCAGCGTCCGCGAGCAGGTCGGCGTGCTGTCCGGGCGGCTGGCCCGGCTGCGCCGGGCCACGTTCCGGCAGCTCGCTGCGGACTGCCGCGGGACCTACGAGGTCGTCGCGCGCTTCCTGGCGGTACTCGAGCTGTACCGGCAGGGCCGCGTCGGCCTCGACCAGATGGCCCCGCTCGGCGACCTCTACGTGAGCTGGACCGCGGGCGATCAGCCAGACCACGAAACCAGCACCCAGAAAGCCGACGAATAACCGATGCAGAACGGATCTGGCCCCGGCCCGGAGGACATGAGCGACGCGCCCGCGCCGGCGGGCGGCGAGACCGGGCCTGGGCAGACGGACGGGCACGCCGCGGCGGAACAGGCCGGCGGGCACGCGGTGCCCGGGCAGGCCGGTGAGGCCGCGCCCGGGCCTGACGGCCCCGGGCTCCGGGCCAGCCTGGAGGCGATCATGCTGGTGGCCGACGAACCGGTCTCCGAGGTGGTCATCGCGCAGGTGCTGGAACGGCCGCGCGCGGAGGTGGCCGGGGCGCTGCGCGAGCTGGCCGCCTCGTACGCAGCGGAGCAGCGCGGCTTTGACCTGCGCGAGGTGGCCGGCGGCTGGCGCTACTACACGCGCGAGGAGTGCGCGCCGGTGGTGGAGCGGTTCGTGAGCGACGGCCAGGAGGTCCGGCTGACCCAGGCGGCCCTGGAAACCCTGGCGGTTGTCGCCTACCGGCAGCCGGTGAGCCGGGCCCGGGTGTCGGCCGTGCGCGGCGTGAACTGCGATGGCGTGATCCGCACCCTGGTCCTGCGCGGGCTGGTGGAAGAGACCAGCACCGACCCCGAGACCGGCGCGATCCTGTTCGCCACGACCGCGTATTTCCTGGAGCGGCTGGGGCTGCCCAGCCTGGACGCGCTGCCCGAGCTCGCGCCCTTCCTGCCCGATCACGTTGACGACGAGCCTGACCCGGGTCATGAATCAGCGGCGTCGTGACCAGCGAGGCCCGGCCCCGCGGGCTCGCGCCCGGCCGGGCGCCGAAGGCCGGCCCGGGCCCGGCGAGGAAGCCGGCGAGGACCACGACACGCTCGTCGACGTCCCCGGGGGCGTGCGACTGCAGAAGGTACTCGCCGCGGCGGGCGTGGGCAGCCGCAGGCACTGCGAGGAGATGATCGCGGACGGCCGGGTCGAGGTCGACGGCGAGATCGTCCGCCGGTTCGGAGCCCGGGTCGATCCGCAGCGGCAGGTCATCCGGGTGGACGGACGGCGGATCCCGGCGCGGGAGGGCCTCGTCTACGTCGCCCTGAACAAGCCGGCCGGGGTCCTGACCACCATGTCGGACGCCCGGGGCCGCCCCACGATCGCTGATTTCCTCGGGGACCACGCCGAGCGGATGTTCCATGTCGGCCGGCTCGACTACGACACCGAGGGCCTCATGCTGCTGATGAACGACGGAGAGCTAGCGCACCGGCTGGCGCATCCTCGTTACGGCGTGCTCAAGACCTACCTGGCCGATGTGGCCGGCCCGCTGCCGAGAGACCTGGGACGCCGGCTGATCACCGGGATCGAGCTGTCTGACGGGATAGCGACCGCCGACCGGTTCCGGGTGGTAGAGCGGGCGGGTGACCGGGCGCTCGTGGAGATCACGCTGCACGAGGGGCGCAAGCACATCGTGCGGCGGATGCTCGCCGAGGCCGGCCATCCGGTCAGCCGGCTGGTACGCACGCACGTCGGGCCGGTCGCACTCGGGTCGCTCCGCCCGGGTACCACGCGGCGGCTCACCGCGAGGGAGATCGGCGACCTGTACGCGGCCGTGGGTCTATAACCTGGGAGCCCGCCCGGCGTGGAGCGGGCGAGCCAGGCAGCGGCAACGAGGGAGGCAGGCGGTGCCGGTCAGGGCGATCCGCGGCGCGGTGCAGGTCGGCGCGAACCAGAGCACCGCCATCCTCGAGGGCACCTCTGAGCTGGTCGCGGAGGTTATGACGCGCAACCAGCTCACCCCGGCCGACGTGATCAGCGTGGTGTTCACCGCCACCCCCGACCTGAACGCCGAGTTTCCCGCGCTCGCCGCGCGCAAGCTAGGGTTCCAGGACGTGCCCCTGCTGTGCTGCACCGAGATCGACGTCCCGGGCGCGATGCCGCGCGTGGTCCGGCTGCTGATGCACGTGGAGACGGCCATGCCGCGCCCGGCGGTGCAGCACGTGTACCTGCGCGGCGCCGCCGCGCTGCGCCTGGACATCGCGCAATGACCGGGCCGGCCGGCCAGACCGGCGCCGCCGGGCCGGGTGAGGTCGTGGTGATCGGCACCGGCCTGATCGGCACGTCGGTCGCCCTCGCGCTGCGCGACGGGGGCGTCCGGGTCTGGCTCGCGGACGCCGACCCCGCGGCGGCCCGGCTCGCCGCGGACATCGGGGCGGGCGCTGAGCTGCCCGCCGCCGGCCCTCCGGACGGGCCGGCGGACCTGGCTGTGCTGGCCATGCCGCCCGAGGCCGTCGCGCCGGCCCTGGCCGCCGCGCAGGCCCGGGGCCTGGCCCGGTGGTACACCGATGTCGCGAGCGTGAAAGAGCTGCCGCTGACCCGCGCCCGCGAGCTCGGCTGCGACCTGGCCACCTTCGCCGGGGGGCATCCGCTGTCCGGGCGCGAGCGATCGGGCCCGGCCGCGGCCAGGGCCGACCTGTTCCTGGGCCGGCCGTGGGTGATCTGCCCGCTGCCGGAGACCGCGCCGGAGGCCGTGGCGGCGGTAGCCGGCCTGGCCCGGGCCTGCGGCGCCCAGCCCGTCCGCATGTCCGCCGCCGACCATGACCGCTGGGTCGCGCTGGTCTCCCACGCGCCGCATGCGGTCGCCGCGGCCATGGCTGCCCGGCTGGAGCACGCGCCGCCGGGCGCCCTTGACCTCGCGGGCCAGGGGCTGCGCGACGTCACCCGGATCGCCGCCGGGGACACCGGCCTGTGGACGCAGATCCTGGCGGCCAACGCCGCACATGCCAGCCAGGTACTCGCGGCGCTGGCGGCTGACGTCGCCGACGCCGCGGCCACGCTGGCCAGGATCGCCCAGGGCGACGAGGAGGCGGTCAAGCACCTGACCGGGCTGCTGGAGCGCGGGGGAGCGGGGGTGGCCAGGATCCCGGGGAAGCGCGGCGGGCCCGCGCCCGCTTACGCCATCGTCCAGGTGGTCATCGGTGACCGGCCCGGCGAGCTGGCCCGGCTCTTCCAGGCGGCAGGTGACGCGGGGATCAACATCGAGGATGTGGGGATCGAGCACTCACCCGGCCTGCCGGCCGGGGTGGCGGAGCTCGCGGTCCGGCCGCAGGAAGCGGGCCGGCTCGTCGAGGCGCTGGCGGCCGGCGGCTGGCCGGTTCGCCGGTAGCATCGCCTTCGTGACCAAGCACCCAGGCGCGGAGCTTTCCGCTGCGGCGCACTCAGGCGCGGAGCCTTCAGGCGCGGAGCCTTCAGCCGGCTATCCGGGCCTAGTGATCGCGGTCGACGGCCCGGCCGGGTCCGGCAAGTCGACGGCGGCCCGGGGCGTCGCGCGCGCCCTCGGGCTGCGCTACCTGGACACCGGCTCGACCTACCGGGCGCTCACCTGGTGGCTGCTCGCGCACGGGCAGGACATCTCCGATCCGGACGCGGTGGCGGCCGTCGCCGGCCGTCCGGTGATCGAGGCGGGCACCGACCCGGATGCCCCGCAGATTCGCGTCGACGGCCGTGACGTGGCGGGCCTCATCCGGACTCGCGAGGTGTCCAACGCGGTCAGCGCGGTCGCCTCGGTACCGGAGGTCCGCCGTCACCTGATCGCGATGCAGCGCAGGATCATCGCGGAGGCGCTGGAAGCGGGAGCAGGGATCGTCGCCGAGGGCCGGGACATCGGGACGGTGGTGGCGCCCGACGCGCGGGTGAAGGTGTTCCTGACCGCCACCGAGACGGCCCGGGCGCGCAGGCGCACCGCGGACCTGGCCGCCGACCCGGCCGTCACGGTCGCGGTGACCCGGGCCGAGCAGGCGCGGCGCGACCGGTCCGACGCTCCGCAGACGGCCCGGGCCGCAGACGCGGTGGAGATCGACACGACGGCACTGGGCCTGGACGACGTCATCAGCGAGATCGTCGCGCTGGCGGACAGCAGGAAGGCGGGCGCGTGGACCCCGTGAGCACACCGGAGCCGGGCATCCCGGGAGCGGAGGCGGTGCCCGAGGAGGAGGGGCCTGCGCCGGTCGTGGCGGTGGTCGGCAGGCCCAACGTCGGCAAGTCCACGCTGGTGAACCGGATCCTCGGCAGCAGGCAGGCAGTTGTCGCGGACACCCCGGGGGTCACCAGGGACCGGGTCGCCTACGACGCCACCTGGCGGGGCCGCGCCTTCACCTTGCTCGATACCGGCGGCTGGGAGCCCGCCGTGGAGGGCCGGCCGAGCATGGCCGCGCGGGTGGCCGCCCAGGCGCGCATCGCGGTGGACGCGGCCGACGCGGTGCTGTTCGTCGCGGACGCCGTCGTGGGCGTGACCGACGCCGACGAGGCCGTCGCCGCGGTGCTGCGCCGATCGGGCAAGCCGGTCGTCCTGGCCGCCAACAAGGTCGACGATGCGCCCGCCGAGCCCGCGGCCGCCTCGCTCTGGTCCCTGGGACTCGGCCAGCCGGTGCCCGTGAGCGCGCTGCACGGACGAGGCAGCGGCGATCTGCTCGACGCGGTCCTCGCCGCGCTGCCGGCCACCCCGGCCGAGCCGCTCACGGCCGAGGGCGGCCCCCGCCGGGTGGCTCTCCTCGGGCGTCCCAACGTCGGCAAGTCAAGCCTGCTGAACAAGATCGCCGGGCAGGAGCGGGTGCTGGTCGACGCGGCCGCAGGCACCACCCGCGACCCGGTTGACGAGCTCGTCGAACTTGGCGGCCGTACCTGGCGGTTCGTGGACACCGCGGGGATCAGGCGGCGGGTCAGGGAAACCCAGGGGGCGGACTACTTCGCGGCGCTGCGCACCGAGCGAGCGCTCGAGCGCGCCGAGGTCGCCGTGGTACTGGTGGACGCCAGCGAACCGCTGGCCGAGCAGGACCTGCGGATCGTCTCGATGGTGATCGAGGCCGGCCGGGCGCTCGTCATTGCCTACAACAAGTGGGACCTGGTCGACGACGACCGCCGGCGCTTCCTGGAGCGCGAGATCGACCGGCAGCTGCACACCGCCCGGTGGGCGCCGCGCGTGAACATCTCCGCCGCCACCGGCTGGCATGTCGACCGGCTGGTCCCGGCGCTCGAACTGGCCCTGGCGGGCTGGGAGACGCGGGTGCCGACGGGCCGTCTCAACGGCTGGCTGGCCGCCCTGGTCGCGGCCACGCCGCCGCCCGTGCGGGGCGGCAAGCAGCCGAAGATCCTCTTCGCCACCCAGGCCGGGATCCGCCCCCCGCACTTCATCCTGTTCACGACGGGCTTCCTGCAGGCCGGCTACCGCCGATTCATCGAGCGCAGGCTGCGCCAGGAGTTCGGCTTCGAGGGCAGCCCGGTGCGTCTCTCGATGCGGCTGCGCGACCGGCGCGGGGGATCGCCCGGCCGTCAGGCGCGCACCGCGCGGCGGTCCTGACCGGCCGTCCTCAGCCGGGCGGTGAGCCGGCCGGCCGGAACTCGCCGTCCTTGGCCCCGCCGAGGAACGCGTCCCACTCGGCCCTCGTGAAGATCAGCGCGGGCCCGCCCGGGTGCCGGGAATTGCGCAGGGCGACCCCGCCATCGGCGAGGAAGGCGACCTCGACGCAGTTACCCCCGGTGGGGCCGCTGTGGCGGCTCTTGACCCACGTCACGCCGACCAGCTCGCTCGCGTCCATACCGTTGCGGATGCTGCTCATCGGGATGTCTCCAGCTCCTCGCGCAACGCGCGGATGATCTGCTTGGTTTCCTCGGGCGGGGCGGCGACGGCGCTGAGCTTGTCCATGGCAGCGGTGTAGCGCTCCACGTCGGCGGGCTTGTCCAGGTACATGGCGCTCGTGAGCTGTTCCAGGTAGACCACGTCGGGCAGGTCGGGGACGGCGAAGCGCAGGATGCTGAAGCTCCCTGGGACCACGTAGGCTCCCGCGCCGTCCGGCACGACCTGGAGCGCGAAGCCGGGCTGGTCGCACAGGTCGGACAGGTGCTCGAGCTGGGCTCGCAAGATCCGCGGGCTGCCGACCGGCCGGCGCAGGGCCACGTCGTCGAGGATCGCCCACAGGCGGAGCCCGCCCGAGCTGAACCTGCGCTGCCGCTCCTTGCGCAGGAATACCAGGCGTTCGGCTTCCTCCAGGGAGAACTCGCCGAGCGCGATCACCGCGGCCGCGTAGTCCTCGGTCTGCAGCAGGCCGGGTATGAACTGCGCGTCGTAGCTACGGATCGACGCCGCGGACTCCTCCAGGCCGATGTAGGCCTGGAACCAGCTGGGCAGGACGTCCTGGTACCGGTGCCACCAGCCGGGCTGATTCGCCTGGGCGGCCAGGGCGAGCAGTTCTTCTCGCTCCGCGGGGTCTGTGATCCCGTAAAGGCTGAGCAGGTCGACGAGGTCAATCTTCCTGACCGAGGTCCGTCCCAGCTCAATGCGGCTGATCTTGGATTCGGATCCCCTGATCGCGCAGGCCGCCTCCTGCGCGGTAATTCCGCGCGCCTCGCGCAGGCGGCGTAGCTGCGTGCCGAGCAAGATACGCAGCACCGTGGGCCCGCCCGCCCCGTCGACCATGAATCCCGCTCCCTCCCGCTAGCTCTCCGGCTACCTCGGGTGCTCCGCCCATGCTGCCGTCTCCGGGGGAGCATCAGGCAGGCGGTGAGTTGGCGTTAGCTGAACTTCCAGATTAGTTTCCGGACAATTGCGTCACGGAAATGCTCAGTTTGCCACTCTTACCACACGATATCGCATATGCGATTTCACGCATACCCCGCCGCACCAGGGAACCGGAACGTTGACGCCTGTGACGGTTGTGACCGGTGAGCCTGCGCGCGGTTCCGCCGGCGCGCTGGCCTATCGTTACGATCGGCAGGCAGTCGGTCCACGCCGTACCAGGAGGACACGCAGGCCATGCGCTACAGGTCACTGGGCAACTCGGGACTCGTCGTATCGGTGGCGGGCCTGGGCGGCAACAACTTCGGCCGCAGGCTGGACGTGGACGCGACCCGCGCGGTGGTGGACGCGGCCGACGCGGTGCTGTTCGTCGCGGACGCCGTCGTGGGCGTGACCGACGCCGACGAGGCCGTCGCCGCGGTGCTGCGGCGCTCGCGCAAGCCAGTCGTCCTGGCCGCCAACAAGGTCGACGATGCGCCGGCCGAGCCCGCGGCGGCCTCGCTCTGGTCCCTGGGACTCGGCCAGCCGGTGCCCGTGAGCGCGTTGCACGGACGGGGCAGCGGCGATCTGCTCGACGCGGTCCTGGCCGCGCTGCCGGCCGCGCCGCCCGAGCCGCTCACGACCGAAGGCGGCCCCCGGCGGGTGGCTCTCCTCGGGCGTCCCAACGTCGGCAAGTCAAGCCTGCTCAACAAGATCGCCGGCCAGGAGCGGGTGCTGGTCGACGCGGCCGCTGGCACCACCCGCGACCCGGTTGACGAGCTCGTCGAACTCGGCGGCCGCACGTGGCGGTTCGTGGACACCGCAGGGATCAGGCGGCGGGTCAGGGAAACCCAGGGGGCGGATTACTTCGCGGCGCTGCGGACCGAGCGGGCGCTCGAGCGCGCCGAGGTCGCCGTGGTGCTGGTGGACGCCAGCGAGCCGCTGGCCGAGCAGGACCTGCGGATCGTCTCGATGGTGATCGAGGCCGGCCGGGCGCTGGTCATCGCCTACAACAAGTGGGACCTGGTCGACGACGACCGTCGGCACTTCCTGGAGCGCGAGATCGACCGGCAGCTGCACACCGCCCGGTGGGCGCCGCGGGTGAACATCTCCGCGGCCACCGGCTGGCATGTCGACCGGCTGGTCCCGGCGCTCGAACTGGCCCTGGCCGGCTGGGAGACGCGGGTGCCGACGGGCCGGCTCAACGGCTGGCTGGCCGCCCTGGTCGCGGCGACGCCGCCTCCCGTGCGGGGCGGCAAGCAGCCGAAGATCCTCTTCGCCACCCAGGCCGGGATCCGCCCCCCGCACTTCATCCTGTTCACGACGGGCTTCCTGCAGGCGGGCTACCGCCGGTTCATCGAGCGCAGGCTGCGCGAGGAGTTCGGCTTCGAGGGCAGCCCGGTGAACCTTTCAATGCGGCTGCGCGACCGGCGCGGCAGACCGCCCGGCCGTCAGGCGCGCGCCGCGCGGCGGTCCTGACCGGCCGTCCTCAGCCGGCGTCAGCCGGCGGCCAGAACTCGCCGTCCTTGGCCCCGCCGAGGAACGCGTCCCACTCGGCCCTCGTGAAGATCAGGGCAGGCCCGCCCGGGTGCCGGGAATTGCGCATGGCGACCCCGCCGTTGGCGAGGAAGGCGACCTCCACGCAGTTACCCCCGGTGGGCCCGCTGTGGCGGCTCTTGACCCACGTCACGCCGGCCAGCTCGCTCGCGTCCATCCCGTTGCGGATGCTGCTCATGGGATCTCTCCAGCTCCTCGAGCAACGCGCGGATGATCTGTTTGGTTTCCCCGGGCGGCGCGGCGATCGCGCTGAGCTTGTCCATGGCAGCGGCGTAGCGCTCCACGTCGACGGGCTTGTCCAGGTACATGGCGCTCGTGAGCTGTTCCAGGTAGACCACGTCGGGCAGGTCGGGGACGGCGAAGCGCAGGATGCTGAAGCTCCCCGGCACCACATAGGCTCCCGCGCCGTCCGGCACGACCTGGAGCGCGAAACCGGGCTGGTCACACAGGTCGGACAGGTGCTCGAGCTGGGCTCGTATGATCCGCGGGCTGCCGACCCGCCGGCGCAGGGCCACGTCGTCGAGGATCGCCCACAGCCGGAGCCCGCCCGAGCCGAACCTGCGCTGCCGCTCCTTGCGCAGGAACACCAGGCGCTCCGCCTCCTCCAGCGAGAACTCGCCGAGCGCGATAACCGAGGCCGCGTAGTCCTCGGTCTGCAGCAGGCCGGGTATGAACTGCACGTCGTAGCTGCGGATCGATGCCGCCGACTCCTCCAGCCCGATGTAGGCCTGGAACCAGCTGGGCAGGACGTCCTGGTACTGGTGCCACCAGCCGGGCTGATTCGCCTGGGCGGCCAGGGTGAGCAGTTCGTCCCGCTCCGCAGGGTCAGTGATCCCGTACAGGCTGAGCAGATCGACGATGTCTATCTTCCTGACCGAGGTCCGTCCCAGCTCAATGCGGCTGATCTTGGATTCGGATCCCCTGATCGCGTGCGCCGCCTCCTGCGCGGTAATCCCGCGCGTCTCGCGCAGGCGGCGTAGCTGCGTGCCGAGGAGGATGCGCAGCACCGTGGGCCCGCCGGCCCCGTCGACCATGAATCCTGCTCCCTCCCGCCAGCTCCCCGGGTATCTCGGGTGCTCTCTGCAGGCCGCGTACGCTGCCGCCTGCGGGGCAGCATCAGGCAGGCGGCGAGTTGTCGTTAGCCGTTCCGGACAATTGCGTCACGGAGGTGCTCAGTTTGTCACTCT
>Ga0306926_10005902_pt1 | contig 13108 bp, 18 predicted proteins | sample flu12Cox44000178_FD_203759 | JGI IMG/M metagenome (GOLD analysis project Ga0306926, IMG submission 203759) | Lab enrichment of tropical soil microbial communities from Luquillo Experimental Forest, Puerto Rico - flux8day.12C.oxic.44.000.178 (v2)... | ecosystem: Environmental > Terrestrial >... | reverse complement strand
TTCAACCTCCGCGTATCCTTGCAGCTCGCGGGGATTTGGAAATACGGATTATTACGCGTTTTGGCTGTGCGTGGAAGCGGTCACGTTCCATTGCGGCGGCTTGAGCCCGCCGAATTCACTGCGTGGGCCATCGGGAGGCGACAATCCCCGTGTTCTGCGGCGGGACTGATTGTGCGCTCTCCGGCGCGGCGGGTCTTGCCGCGGAGATCTTCGGCGGGCTCACCTTGGTGGGCGGCTGCGGGATCGCAGTCAGCGTAACCGTAACAGGGTTGGGATCGAGACGAATTCCCGCCGATATGTCTTCGGGATTGGAGGCGGCGAGCACGACTTGCACGGATTGAGGCTCATGATTCCTGAGCGTGAACTCAACCACGAAGGGTCCCGTGGGCCTCACGGTGAGCTCGCAGGGCGTGCGACAGCTCGATCCCCCGCGGATCTGGGCTTGCGCCCCGGATGGCACGCTTTCCATCGTGAGCGACATCGGAGCGATGGCGGACTTGGGGTCCGACGTCAGTGCCGACGGAGAGATGCCGCATCCGGCCATGCCAGCTCCCCACAGCAATGTCATGGCAAGGGCGCCGGTTCGGCGCAGGCGCAGGGCCGCGCAATGCCCCCCGTCGAAGTCCGTGCGGAGATAGTGCCTTGGAATGCAATGCCCTTCGTGCGCGCAAGCACGCACGATCGCAAGGTTTCGCGGCTCCCCACCCGCATCCCGTTCCCAACTCTACGCACGTTTCACACGACAGCGGCACGCCGCATATCGTCGAGGGGCCTGCCATATTCTCCGCAAACCACGCGCAAATGCAACACCAAAGCGGAGCGGTCCTCCGCCAAATTCGTATAATACCCTGTTTCACACCATGGCAGTGTATGCAGTAAACCGCGCCCTTTTCGTATTTTTGCTTTTCCTCTTGTTTCGTGCAGCTCCATCGTGTACCAACGTTTTGCGTGGGTACAGACGGGGTTAGGTCAGTGTCACGAAGCATCCACCGCCTCTCACCAGCAAAAGTGAAAAACGCCAAGCCTGGAAGGCGCACTGACGGTACGTCCCGCGTTCAACTGTATGCCGACGGTGGCGGCCTCTATCTGCAAGTCACCCCCAACAACACCCGTCACATTTCCAAGAGCTGGATATTCCGCTTCGCCGCGGGGAACAGAAAAGAGCGATACATGGGCCTGGGCTCGCTCGATGCTGTGAGCCTGGCGGAAGCGCGCGAAAAGGCCGCTGAGTGCCGCAAGATTCGCGACCAGGGCCGAGACCCGATCGAAGCGCGAACCGCGCAGCGCGCCTCCGCAGCGGCCGAGCTCGCCAAGGCAATGACGTTCGATGAATGCGCCGAGCGATACATCGCAGCTCATCGAGCCGGATGGAGAAGTCCCAAGCACGCCGCGCAATGGCAGAACACATTATCCACTTACGTCTCGCCGGCCTTTGGGCGTCTGCCGGTTCAAGCCGTTGATGTTGGGCTCGTCATAAAGGTGCTTGAGCCGATTTGGTCGACCAAGCCTGAGACAGCAAGCAGAGTTCGCGGTCGCATCGAGGCGGTGCTTGATTGGGCAGCGGCCCGTGGTTTCCGTGACGCCGATAACCCGGCGCGCTGGAAAGGCCGCCTCGATAAGTTGCTTCCCCGCCCTTCCAAGGTGCGGGCTGTTCAGCATCACGCTGCTCTTCCATATCCCGAGATTGGCGCCTTCATCCAGGGGCTTCGAGAACACCCCGCCAAGGCTGCCAGAGCTTTGGAATTTGTAATTCTGACGGCGGCCAGAACAGGCGAGGTACTTGGGGCGAGATGGAGTGAAATCGACCTGAGAGCCAAGGTGTGGACGGTCCCCGCCTCCAGGATGAAGAGTGGCCGGGAGCATCGCGTCCCTCTATCCGATGCGGCGCTCGCCGTGCTGCGGCAAATGCACAGCCTACGTCAGAACGATCGCGTATTCCCTGGCGATCGACGGGAAACCTTGTCAGATATGGCGCTTTGGATGCTGCTCAGGGCGATGAATCGGACCGATCTTACGACTCACGGCTTTCGATCGACGTTTCGCGATTGGGCAGCCGAACGCACCGATTTCTCAAACGAGGTTGTCGAAATGGCACTGGCGCACGCGGTAGCCGATAAGGTGGAAGCCGCTTACCGTCGCGGCGATCTGTTCGAGAAGCGTCGAAAACTGATGGATGCGTGGGCGGCATATTGCGCTCGGCCTGAGCCTTCCGGAAAGCTCGTGCCGCTGCGCTCGACGGGATAGGCAGCATGGTAAAAGCGGACGAGTCAGATTATTCCTGGTTCAATCGGGAGGAATACGAGCTACAGCGACGCCTAAATCTCAAGGATTGGGCAATAATGCTGAACTCACGTGTGACCCTTAAAGAGCAATATCAGTCTTCAAGTCTCGACGAACGTGGCCGCAAACAGTTTTGGGACGGATATTACAAATCTGTGTCTCTGAAAGAGTATCTTAAGAACAAACGCAATGGAAAAATTCCACGCTTGGAATGGCGACCGCCTCCCCTCGTGGAGGTCACACGCGAGATGATGAATCCGCAGCATCGGGATAGGATTGTCACATGGATGATCGCTATGTCAGGCTGCCGGATGCTGCAAGTCAATCCCTGGTCGGATTATGAGTTATTAAAAAAGAAATTTGATCAGTGGTTGCGCGGGCTGAGGAAAGAGTTTGAGCCTCCATTTAAACTGCGCGGTCGTCCAGCTGCAAATATTCGAGTCACAAAGCTCCACCTCCACAATTTGGCGAACCATAGTATTTTAGCGGTCTTCGATCTGGACTTTCACAGTAAAGTTTTCGGTAAGCGCCGGCTTTCGCGATCAGATCTGCATAAGAAAATCAAGCCGGTTAATCCGGACGTGGCGGAATGGGCAAAGAACGCGAGGGGTTTAGTCCAACGGTTGTGTCCAGAGCCTCGACCGGTTCAATTGCTGTGTCCAGAGCGTCTGCCGGTTAAAGGACTGGAGTACTTGATCGCTCAAGCACAGCCCGGGGCCGAATAGGGCGTCAATTCGACCCCGGTGGCCTATTAGGCGCTCAATTAGACACTCGTTTCATTCTGTAGCGCCGCTATCCTCCGTGCAGCACCTAGCGGAGGAATTGCATGCTGATCCTTAGAACTGCGGCGGTCATCCGACTCACCGGATTGTCCAGAACGACGCTCTGGCGACTCGAACGTCAAGGCGAATTTCCCGCCCGAGTCCGCCTGGGGCTCAACAGCGTCGGCTGGAAAGAGGAGGAAGTCGCACGCTGGATTGATGCGCGCCCGCGCGGGCTGACGAGCTCCCCTCCCGATCGACGCGGGGAGCGTGCCGCATGAGCAAAGATGAAAAAAGCCCCGCCGGCCAAGGCAGGGCTGAAGAAGTTTGTACCGACAAAACAAATAGCCCACCAACACCCAGCACGCAAGAGAACTCTCTCACCACTTTGACGCGGAATAAGTATCGCGTGATCTACGCTGATCCGCCATGGCTGTTCCGAACCTGGAGTACCAAGGGAACGGGCCGAAGCGCGATCTCGCATTATGACTGCTTGAGTTTCGAAGCACTCGCCACGCTTCCTGTTGCCGACCTCGCAGCTGCCGATTGCGCGTTCTTCTTGTGGGTGCCTGACCCATTTTTACCCAGGGGCTTGGAGCTCATTCGTGCATGGGGCTTCGAGTACAAGACCGTTGGCTTCTATTGGGTCAAACAGAACACTAAGAGCAAGGGCTTCTTTACTGGCCTTGGTTGTTGGACGAGAGCCAATCCCGAGCAATGCTTGCTCGCCACCCGAGGCCACCCGAAGCGACGGGCCAGGGATGTGCCAAAGCTTGTTATTTCGCCCCGACGTGAACACAGCCGCAAACCGGACGAGGTGAGAGAACAGATCGAACGGCTCGTGCCTGGTCCCTATCTCGAGCTGTTCGCCCGAGAAATTAAACCGGGTTGGGATTGCTGCGGCGATCAAGCGGGCCTTTTCAATCAAGGTACCGTCGTAACTCGGCGGCAGCCATCCCAGCTCATCGGTTGTTCGCGCTTTGGTGAACTGCTGATTCCCGCAACCGCAACAAAGATCTCGATGCGTGGGCGAAGCAGCGCATCGGGAAGCTCGTAGGGTCCAGAGCCGAGAGAGGGCGCAAGATGGCCGGGCGCGGTCCGACGCAGGCGGACATTCTGATCAACCTCGCGCAGACGGCCGGGCTGTTTCACACGCCCGACGGCACATGTTACGCCGATCTTAACATCAAAGGCCATCGCGAGACTTGGCCGATCCGCAGTAAAGGCTTCCGATACTGGCTTGCAGGTAAGTTCTTCGAGACGACCAAAGGCGCTCCAAGTTCCGAGGCGCTTCAATCAGCGTTGAATCTAATCGAGGCGAAGGCGCACTTCGATGCGCCCGAACACATGATTCACATCCGCGTTGGCGAACTGAACGGCCGGCTTTATCTTGACCTCTGCGACGAAAAATGGCGCGCGGTGGAGGTCGACACCTCCGGCTGGCGTGTGATTGACAATCCGCCAGTGCGCTTCCGGCGTGCTGCCGGGATGCTGCCTCTGCCGATGCCGGTACCCGGGGGCTCGATCAATACTTTCAGGCTTCTGCTAAATATCCAGTCCGATAATGACTTCGTCCTAGTGGTCGCCTGGGTGCTGGCCGCATTCCGCAATCGCGGTCCCTATCCGGTGCTCGTGCTATCGGGCGAACAGGGGTCGGCAAAGTCCATCAATTCGTCGGTCCTTCGAGCGCTGGTGGACCCAAACGCCGCCCCCTTACGCGCGTTGCCGCGTGAGGCCCGCGATTTGTTCATTGCTGCCAATAACGGCTATGTGCTCACGTTCGACAACGTGTCGAACATCCCTCCGTGGATTTCCGACACGCTTTGTCGGCTGGCAACCGGAGGAGGCTTCGCCGTGCGCCAGCTCTATACCGATCACGATGAAGTGTTATTCGACGTCACTCGACCGGTGATCCTAAATGGCATCGAGGATGTCGTGACGCGGCCCGACCTGGCCGATCGTTCCTTGTTCGCGATGTTGGACCCGATTCCGGAAGAACGCCGCCGCCCCCTGGCCGAACTGTGGACCACGTTTGAGCCCGAGCGCCCCGGCATTCTTGGGGTGCTCCTCGACGCGGTCGCCGAGGGCTTAAGGCGGTTGCCCGGGATAAAGCTCGCGAAGCTGCCGCGCATGGCAGACTTCGCCCTGTGGGTGACGGCCTGCGAGACGGCGCTCTGGCCAGCAGGCACCTTTGAGGCGGCCTACCGCCACAACCGCGACGGGGCGGTGGAGGATGTGATCGACGCTGATCCGGTCGCCGCCGCCGTGCGTACTTTGATGTCCAAACGGACGATGTGGACGGGAACCGCCACGGACCTTCTGGGCGCCCTCGCCATGGAGACTAGCGAGCGCATCATAAAGTCGAGGACGCGGCCGGACACTCCTGGCGTCCTGTCTAGCCGGCTGCGTCGAGCGGCAACTTTCCTGCGCAAAATCGGTGTGACGATTAGCTTTGGTCGCGAAGGTCAAGTACGAACCCGTACGATTCACATCACCACCGCGCAAACCCAAACAGCGACAGAAAGCGATCGGGCGCGAGCGTCCGCACCGTCCGCATCGTCCGCGGCCGATCCGGATCATCCAAGCACGACCAACGGCTCCGCGGGTGGTGACGTTCCGGCGAACGGCGCCTGTCGAGGATACAACGGAGGAAAGGGTGCGGACGGTACGGACGCAACCTACCCGCCCCAATCTGGGTCAGACACACCGCGTAGAGTACCAGAGTAGGCGCTGAGCGCGGGTTGGGGCACACGTTTATCGCTCGCTGTTGCGTCGCCCTCGCCGTGATGGGGTAAGCATCGGACTTTGGTTCTTAGTTCTGGTATGCTATAATGTATCTAGTTTGCCTTGATCTTATCACATGGCACGACATCCGAGCTGGCAGCGCCGGCACGAAGCTGTGCTGCAGTGGTTCCTGCGCTATCCCTGCGGTACGCGGACGCAGTGCGCTAGTGCCACGGGCTACAGCCCTACCCACATCTCTCGGATCACCTCCACCGCGGAATTCGGGGGAGCGCTTTCGGTCAGCCACCGAAACTGCAGCGATCCAAGTTGCACTCGCTCGGCTCGGCGTTAGTTCCCCCGAAAGATAGAGAAAACACTCAAAAACATAAAAAAACGTGCCCTTTTGTGCGCCGACGGGGTCGGGAAACGGAATCGGCGCGATGAGTAATCCGTCGAGCAGCAGCGCGATTGGGTCGTATCCGCGTAACCTCGCTCAATGCGGAGATGCTCTAGCGCTGCTGCAATCGCTGCCGGATTCCTGCACGCCGCTGGTGTTCTTCGACCCGCAGTACCGCGCAGTTCTCGACAAGCTGAAATTCGGCAACGAGGGCGCTCGGCAAAGGGGACGCGCTGGATTGCCGGCGATGTCCGAGGATTACATCGATTCTGTTTGCGTTGCGATCGCACGCGTCCTTGCGCCGACCGGTTACTGCACGCGTTGGGTCGACACCTACTGCCTGGGCGAGGCGCTCAACGGTCATGGCTTAGGACTCGCCGACGTCCTGCAATGCGTCGACATCATCGCCTGGGACAACCTGCGCATGGGCAACGGTTATCGTTCGCGAAGGCGAGGCGATTATCTGGCCGTCCTGCAGAAGCCGCCGCTCGCGGCAAAACGCACCTGGCGGGACCATGGGATTCCGAATCGGTGGGTCGAGAAGGTCGACCGTAAGATCCACCCGCACGTCAAGCCGATCGGACTAATCACGCGGTTGATCGGCGCCGTTACGAGACCGGGCGATCTTATTATTGATCCCGCGGCCGGCTCCTTCGTCGTGATGCATGCCGCTCACGCGCTTAGCCGCAACTTTGTTGGTTGCGACTTTGGCTACGCACCCACAGACGTGAGGGCAGCTGCATGAGCGCGACCGTCAAGCCCCCCGAGAAGATCGTCTATCGACTGCGGTTACAAACCACAAATGATGAAGGTCACGTTCGCCGCTTGCGGATGGCGCTGAAACTGCTCTTGCGCCGGTTTGGTTTTCGCGCGCTCGCAGTCGAGGAGGAGCAAGCTCCATGAGCACCCGCATGCGATTGCTGGACCGCAGGCCCTGCGAGACCTTCCAGTTGGAGGTTACAAATCCAGATGATCGCTCCACAAGGCCCCGAGGCGCGCGAACCTGCCCGGATCAGCCCATCGGTGTAAGGCCTGGATCCAACCGTTGTCTCCTAACTGAATGTCAGCAAGCTCTGGGGCGGATGATTGGGGGGCAGTCATGAAACTGCCTCGTGTGGAACACTGGGACTGCAACTGCATCCCTTGCCGTATGGTCCGTGCTGGCGTCTGCCTAGATTGCGCCATAATGGTTCATGAGCAGGCTCTCGAGCATCTGGGCCGACCTGGTTTGTGCGAAGCTCAGCTATGCTCGGAGAGCTGCCGTGAAGCGTTCCTGTATTATTTAGCTAATCCGACGGTTGGGAGAGTGGGTGAGTTGAAGCCAGATCCATTATTGCCGTGCGGCGGAAAAGGCAGACAAGCGAAACCGCAGAATTGCCTCCGAGGCGACGCCTCGAAAAAGCGGTTTCGTCATTGAACGGGCATCGACGAACATTGACAGAAAGGCAGCAGGAGTGGATTCAGATGGTTGATGAACCGGATAACAGAGTTGACTCTGCCAGAGAGCAGATTGGCGACGCTATATCGCTCTTCCTAAAGGGGCACTTCGTCTCTGCCCTGACGCTTGCGGGCGCCGCGGACGAGATTCTCGGTAAAATGCTGTCACATGGGGGCCAGCAAAGTTTTCTTGACTGGAAATACTCGAGGGTCGAACCTTTTCTTACATGGCTACATCGAATGCCCCCACGGAGAGAGGACTTCATCAGAGATGAAAACCGCGCACTAATCTCCGTAACGCAATTGGTATCCACCGACACGCCGTCCATCACCCTCGATCTTGAGGATGCCGCACATTCGATGATCGTCCGTGCGTTGTACAACTATGACCAGCTAGGTTTGCCGCGTACTGCGAGGATGCTTGAGTTCGAAAACCAGTTGATGATTGAGCTCGAAAACCAGTTTTACGACGATTGGGTCGGGCCTATTACCTATAACAATGAAGCAATATAAGCCTGAAGAGATTGTGGCCAAGCCATAGGCGATCGTGGTGCCGAAGAGGGCGACACAGGCCTGATCGGTGACTCTGTCAAGATTTTAGAAAATAGCCGTCGACTCCTCCAACCTTCAACCTAAAAACATCAAATCAAGAAATTTTGCGATCTCGTGCGTTGTCGCTTGGCTGCCCGAGTAAGCCGCTCCTCGCCGGCAGGATTGAGAGGTTGCAAGCTCTTTCCTGCGGTCAGCAGTGTGGGTACCGAGCAGTATCCCGACCACCGGCGATGTCCGGGGATTACATCGAAATCCACCCCCACATCAAACCAATCGGGCTCATAAAACGCCTAAGCCCTCGCAACGATTTTCCCTCGACTGTTGCCGCATCGCAACGCGCATGCCGGAATTCCGTCGACGTGTCGGTGTTGCTTCGCCGCGGGTAAGATCAATCTGGACAGCTGGGAGGCAGGTTACGCCGATGGCCGATCGGGTCGCCTACCCCAGTGCCCGGATAATCTCGACCCGTTTTCCTATTCGAGCGGCTACTGGGAGGGCCGCGCCTCCGTTGTGGTTACAGCAAACCCTGTTCGTCGAGGGCGCGGCTCTGACCGGCCACGAATACGTCGCGCGCGGACCGAGTCAGGCGGCACCAAGTGGCCCGCCTAACTGCGGTGGCAAAACCGCGTCGTGACAAATCTGCAACGCCCTTCAGCTGAAATGGGCGCGGTCAGTTGTGCGTCTGGGTGCGATCCCACATGAGCTTTTGATCCGTCATGGTAGTCTCCTTCACTAGCCTCGCACTCGCGGGGCTTTTCTTTTTGGGCGCGGAAAAAGTAAAGGGCGCCCCGGAGCGTCGCTGGGTTGCGTGGGAGTTTCTTCGGTTCGATCTTGGGGCGTCATGCCGCGTTTCCCGGCGGCCCCCGGGGCGGCAATGGGCGCAATGCCAATGCAGCGCCTTGCCGTCCTTGTAGCCGCGCTGTCGTGCGCCTCATCCGCGCTGGCACAGCCGGATGCCGCCGCGGACTATCCCAATCACCCCGTGCGGATCATCGTGAGCACATCGGCGGGGGGCGGAGTCGATACCGTAACCCGCATCATTGCCGCACAACTTCAGGAGAAGCTCGGCCAACCCTTCGTGGTCGAGGACCGAGGCGGCGGGGGCGGCAATATCGGCGCCGAGGCGGTCTATACCGCCGAGCCCGACGGCTACACGCTGCTCGCGTCCCAGCCCTCGCCGATCACCAGCAACATCGCGCTCTACAAGAAGCTCAATTTCGACCCTGCCGAGCTGGAATCGGTGGCGGTCATGTCGAAGATTCCCAACCTGCTGCTGGTCCGCCAGGATTTCCCGGTAAAGACTGCGGCCGAATTCATCGCCTATGCCAAGGCCAATCCCGGGAGGGTCACATTCGCGTCCCAAGCCCGGAACCACGTCCCACCTCAGCGGCGAGCAGTTCTCACAGCTCCTCGGCGCCAGGATGGTGCACATCCCCTATCGCGGGACGGGTCCGGCGCTCAACGACCTCATCGGCGGGCAGGTGGACTGCATGTTCACCGAGCTTGCCACAGCTCACAAGCTGCATACCGGGGGAAAGGCGCGGATCCTCGCGGTCGCGACCGAGCGCAGGCTGGATGCCCTGCCCGACATTCCCACCCTCATCGAAGCGGGTGTCCCAGGATTCATATCTGATACCTGGAACGCCATCAGCGCACCGCCGAAAACCCCGGCTGCGATCATCGCCAAGCTCAACTGGGCGGTTAACGCGGCGCTCGGAGAACCGGAGACCATGGAACGCTACCGCCAACTGCATCTTCTCCCTGGGGGCGGCACGCCGGCCGATATGGCCGAGCTGAAAAAGGAAGAGACGGAGCGCTGGACCAAGGTGATCCACGAGACCGGCATTCACCAGCAGTAGCACGAGCGTTATCCTTCAGCGACCTCGAAATAGGTCCGGATGGTTGCCTCTATCTGCTCAGTGACAAGTCCTCCACGATTGCGCGGCTCGATGACCTCCCGGCGGGGGGCGGCACCGCTGCGCTCCTTGATGCGTGGCGGCTCGGCGACCTGGATGGCAAGCCGGAAGGTCTCACGTTCACCGCACAGGGTCGTGCGATCGTCGGGCTGGACACGCGCAAGTCGCGCCGAAATCTCCTCCTGTTAGAGCCTGCGGTGGCGCAGTTGCGCGGTCGTGGCCAGAGCCCTGAACAGTGCTGCCCACTCTAAGGGTGAAGTAGCCGCAGACCGCCCAGTTAAAACGTGTTATCCTCCCCTCCGTTGCATGGGCATGACCCCCACGGGAGGGTCGCGTGGCAATCCACATCCGACGGCGCGAGTTCATCGTCACGCTCGGCGGTGCGGCGGCGTGGCCGCTTGCGGCGCGCGCGCAGCAGGCCGAGCAAATTCGGCGGATCGCGATGCTGAGCGGGTTGACCGCGAGCGATCCGGAAGCGCAGGCTCGCCTCGCCGCGTTCCACCAGGGCCTGAAAGAGGTCGGATGGACCGCAGATCGCACCCTCCACATCGATTTTCGCTGGAGCAGTGGCGATACCGCAGAGACGCAGACATTGGCCAGGGAATTGGTGGAGCTCAACCCCGAGCTGATTGTTGGCATGACCACACCTGCCGTGGCCGCGCTCGTTAAGGAAACCAAGACCATCCCCATCGTGTTCGCGGGCATCGTCGACCCGATCGGCCGCGGTTTTGTGTCCAACATGGCACGACCTGGCGGCAACGTGACCGGGATCCTGAATTTCGAATTCTCGATGGGCGGAAAGTGGCTCGAAACGCTGAAGCAGGTCGCGCCGACGGTCCGGCGCGTCGCCCTCCTGTTCAACCCGGAAACGGCGCCGTTCGCCGCATCTTTCGTGCGAGTGATAGAGGGTTCTGCAATCTCCTTCGCAGTGGAGCCGACGGCAGCCCCCGTTTACGACACCGCTCAGCTCGAGCGCGCGGTGATTGATCTTGCTGCCAAGCCAGACGGTGGTCTGATCGTGCTGCCGGACGTGTTCACTATCGGCCATCGCGATCTGATCATTGGGCTTGCGGCTCGCCACCGTGTCCCTGCGGTCTATCCGCTGCGCGCATTCCCCATGAGCGGCGGTCTGATATCTGACAGCGGTGATACAAGCGACATTCTTCGCCGAACCGCTTCCTACGTCGACCGCATTCTGAAAGGTGCCAAACCTGGCGATCTCCCAGTACAGTCGCCCACTAAGTACGAGCTGGTCATCAACCTCAAAACCGCGAAGACGCTCGGCCTCGAAGTGCCCCCGATGCTGCTCGCCCGTGCCGACGAGGTGATCGAATAACTCGCTGTTTGCTGCATCTGCTACGACCGGTTATGGCAGTGGGCTGCCGTGCTGGTCCGCGTTGACGGAGAGTATTGAAGGGTAATGGCCCACACTGCACACTTAGCACTGTCACGACGCAGGGTTGTCAAGCATGCCGCCGCGGTGGCGGCAGGGCTTGCCGCGCCCGCGCTCCTGCATATCCGTTCGGCCTATGCCGCCTATCCGGATCGCCCGATAAAGGTCGTGGTGGCCAACACACCGGGCGGCCCGTCCGATTTGGTCGGCCGCATGATCACCGCCGGACTTCAGCAATCGACCGGTAAGATTTTCATCATCGAGAACATCGGTGGGGCGGGTGGCAATATCGGGATGGGAACCGCCGCGCATTCGAACGGTAACGGCTACACCATCCTGCTCGCGACCAACGCTTATTCGGTCAATGCCAGCCTTTACAACAAGGTTCCTTATGACCCTTTCAAGGACTTTGTGGGTGTCTGCGAATTAGCAACCTCGCCCAACACTTTCGTGGTCAAATCCGAGTTATCGGCTAAGTCAATAAAGGAATTCGTTGCGCTTGCCAGGGCCAATCCAGACAAATTCAACTGCGCGACGCCTCCGATCGGTACGACGCCGCAGCTCCAGCTCGAGGTTCTCAAGTTGCGCGAAAAGCTCCCTAAACTTGAGGGGGTCACTTTCAAGGGCGGCGGCGACGCGCTGCAAGCCCTGCTTAGCGGAACGACCCAACTGAGTTCCGGCTCGCTGCCGCCGGCGGCTCCGCACATCAAGGCCGGCACGTTGCGATGCCTGGCGGTCACCGGCGAAGCTCGCTGGCCTGACATGCCTGATGTTCCGACCATGGAACAGATCGGCTACACAGATTTCGTATTTGCAACCGACACGGTTTTGCTAGCGCCATCTCAGACGCCGGCTGAGGCGATCGATTGGCTGGAAAGGGAAACGCTGAAGATACTGAGCACGCCTGACATGAAAGAGAAGCTCTATAACGCCGGCTTTCAGGTGCGGCCGAAAGGCGCCAAAGACGCTTGGACGCGCGTGACCAAGGAAATTGAGATGTTCAAGACGGTAATAGAGCAAGCCGGTATCAAAAAACTCTAGGCTTTACGTGTCCATTTGCTGCAACCACAGCCGCTTATGATGTGGTGGACGGGGCCCGCTCCCGGCGACGAAGCGCCGTAAGGTGATCGTTGCTACCAACCACATCAGGGAGCCGTCCACATGCAGATTACCACAATCGGTTTGGAATCCGCGTTATGTCCGCAGCTGGCCAGAGCTGACATAAGCCGTTGGACGTCAATTTCGGGTTGTGACCCACAGCGGACAAAGCTTGTCGGTAATCCTACGCTAGGGCTAATTCCAGATATTCCGGACCAAAACGAACTCTCCCATAGGAATATTTTACATGCCATCGGATATTTCCTTTTTCATTATCGTGGGGGGCTACTATGGAAGCAGAGCAGGCCCAAAGTCCGACCTTTGGATCCTTCATCCGCGAGCAATATCTTCCGAACATTCGGTGCTTTCTGCGCAGTTGGCAGACGTATGAATCCTTGCTGCGGATTCACGTTTTTCCGCTCCTGGAGGCGCGGCCCATGGGTCAGATCGACATCAGCGCCGTTACCGCTGTTGTGTCCCGCATGCAGGCAGCGGGCTACGCGAACGGCACGATCAATCGTGTCCTTGCAGCAGTGCGGCGTGCGTTCAA
>Ga0306926_10005901_pt1 | contig 13109 bp, 11 predicted proteins | sample flu12Cox44000178_FD_203759 | JGI IMG/M metagenome (GOLD analysis project Ga0306926, IMG submission 203759) | Lab enrichment of tropical soil microbial communities from Luquillo Experimental Forest, Puerto Rico - flux8day.12C.oxic.44.000.178 (v2)... | ecosystem: Environmental > Terrestrial >... | reverse complement strand
TGGCATTAATTTTATCAGCAACGAGAAGTTCAGTGAAAGCAAACTACGAGGAGTTATCCAAACAAAGGAAAGCCGCTGGTATCGGTTTTTATCGACCGATGACACTTACGATCCAGATCGTTTGACTTATGACCGAGAGCTGTTACGAAAATTCTATTTGACGGAGGGGTATGCTGATTTCCGGGTGGTTTCGGCGGTTGCCGAGCTGACCCCGGATCGCGACGGCTTTATCGTCACCTTCACCCTTGACGAAGGTGAGCGCTATCGCTTCGGCAAGGTTGATGTCGATATCAAGCTCAAAGATTTGCCGCCAGAGGCGGTGCTCCCGCTGTTGACTGTCCACTCGGGCGACTGGTACGACGCCGACGCTGTTGAAAAGTCGATCTCTATTCTGACGGAAGCGCTCGGCAACCGAGGTTACGCCTTTGTCGAGATCAAGCCTAATATCACACGAAATCGTGAAGACCATACGGTCGATATTACTTTCGGCGTCCAGGAGGGGCCGCAGGTTTACGTCGAGCGGATCGACATCGTTGGCAACGTGCGCACCCTGGACAAGGTAATACGCCGCGAATTCCTGCTGGTCGAGGGCGATGCCTTCAACACCACTAAGATGCAACGCTCGCAGCAGCGCCTCAAGAACCTCGGCTTCTTCAAAAAGGTGGAGGTGACCAACGCCCCGGGATCGGCACCGGACAAGACGGTAGTAACCGCCGAGGTCGAAGAACAGTCGACGGGGGAACTGTCTCTGGGTCTCGGCTTCTCGACCACCGACGGTCCGCTTGCCGATATCAATATTCGCGAGCGAAATTTCCTTGGACGCGGCCAAGACCTGCGTATCGGCGCCGTGGTTTCATTGCGCTCTCAGCAGGTCGATCTCAGTTTTACGGAGCCCTATTTTTTAGACAAGAACATTGCAGCCGGTATAGATATTTTCGAGGTCAAGACCAGCCCCACCGCGAATTTCTTTAGCGGGGTGACACCCCCCTACCAGCAGTTCTCCTACGGCGGGGCGCTTCGTGCCGGATACCAAATCACCGACAATCTGCGCCAGACGTTTAAGTATACGGCGCGATCCGATGATATTATAAACCTTCAGAATAACACGTCGCTTTTCATCGTGCTCGAATCGGGGCAGCACCTGACCTCAGAGATCGGGCAGGTTCTGCTATACGATCGCCGGGACGATCGGATCGATCCAACGAGCGGCTATTACGCTTCCATCGGCAACGACTTTGCCGGGGTCGGCTTTGGCGTGGATTATGTGCGCAATAAAGCGAATTTCGGCTATTACTACTCGGTCGCGCCGGAATGGGTGTTGAGCCTTACCGGTGAGGTGGGCGACATCTTTGGTTGGAATGGGCAACAGGTGCTTCTCCAGGATCGGTTCTTTGTCGGTGGCGACAATCTGCGCGGCTTTCAAAGTGCTGGGATCGGACCGCGCGACTCGGTGAGCGGCGACGCTTTGGGCGGTCAGAAGTATTACCTCGGCTCCGTTACCTTGGGTGTGCCGCTGGGGCTGCCCAAGGAGCTCGGGTTGAGTGGACGCGTCTTTACCGATTTCGGCACACTGTATCAAATCGAACCGACCAATATCGTGCTGACCCCTGCCCAGTTGGCGCAAACCGGAGGCGTTCAGCCTCAAGTCGAACAGAGCCCCGCAATTCGCCTGAGTGCCGGTGTCGGCGTCTCATGGAAGTCTCCGGTCGGTCCTATTCGACTGGACCTCGCCTATCCGCTCCGGAAGGAAGGTTTCGACAAGACCCAAATTTTTCGAGTCAGCTTTGGGACGAAGTTCTAATGTTGCAGTGGTATTCTCACCTCGCGGCGCTGTTGTTGCCATTATTGTGCTCTTTGGTCGGCAGCGCTGTGGCGCAAGCGCCATCGGCGCCTGCCCCGCCAGCGCAGGCGCCCGCGCCGCCAACGCAGGCGCCCCCGCCCACGCCGCCACTGCCCACGGCTCAGAACCTGACGGTGATGGTCGTTGATGTTCAGGCGCTTTTACAAAATTCGAAGGCCGCCAAGATGGTTCGTAGCCAGATCGAACAAAAGCGCGGCGAATATACCAAGGAGATTTCCCACCAGGAGGAGTCGCTGCGCGCCGAACGCGATGCATTGCAGCGGCAACAGGCATCGCTTTCTCCGGAATCGTTGAACCAGAAGGGGCGCGATTTTCAGCAGAAGGTCAATGATCTTGAACGGAATGTTCAAGGCAAACGCCAAGCGCTCGAGAAATCGAATGGCGATGCGCTACAAAAAATTCAGGAGGAAATGCTTAAGATTATCGCGGATATTGCAAAACAGCGAAAAGCAAATCTTGTGTTTCAACGAACTGATCTTGTGCTCTTCGACCAAGCGTTCGATGTGACCGACGAGGTCCTGCAAAAGCTCGATGAGCAGATGCCGACCCTGACGGTCAACTTCGTCGCTCCGGTACCCCCCAGCGCAAGTGCCTCGCCCCCAGCTCCTGCCGCGGCGAGCAGCCCTGCGACGACCCCCAAGCCCAAGAAGAAGTAATGCACGCAAGGCCGGACTGACCCAGCGGAGAACAGATGGCCGATCCGCGCTTCTTCGATAGGGCCGGGCCTTTCTCACTGGCATCGCTCGCAGAACTGAGCGGCGCGCGGCTGCTGCATCCGCAGGGCAGTGCGCGGCAGTTTCGCGATGTCGCTCCGCTCGAAACAGCCGGCCCGGACGATGTGAGCTTTCTCGAAAATCGGAAATATCTGGAGACGTTCGTTCGCTCTCGCGCCGGAGCGGCATTTGTCGACGAACAGGTCGCCGGACGCGCGCCGCCGGGGATGGCGCTGCTTGTCAGCAAGGAACCTTACAGGGCTTATGCTCTCGCCGCACAGGCCTTCTACCCTGCGAAGCCGACTATTCCTCGCCTGGCACCATCGGCGGTGATTGATCCGACGGCAATCGTGCCCGAGGATTGCGACATCGGACCAAATGCCGTGGTCGAACAAGGTGCGCGGCTGGGGCGGCGCTGCCGGGTCGCGGCAAACACCGTAATCGGCGTCGGAGTAGAGGTCGGCGACGACTGCCGAATTGGTCCTAACGTCACACTCAGTCATTGCGTTATCGGATCGCGCGTCGTGCTGCACCCAGGTGTGCGGATCGGCCAGGAAGGGTTCGGTTTTGCGCCCGACCGGGCAGGTCCGATCAAAGTCCCTCAGCTCGGGCGGGTCCTGATCGGCGATGATGTAGACATTGGCGCCAATACCACGATCGATCGAGGATCGGGGCCCGACACCGTGATCGGTCCTGGCTCGATGATTGATAATCTGGTTCAAATCGGGCACAACGTCATTCTCGGGCGATGCTGCATCCTCGCCGGTCAAGTCGGGATCTCGGGAAGCACTAGGCTCGAGGACTTTGTTATGGTCGGGGGACAAGGTGGGCTCGCCGGCCATCTGCATATCGGGAGCGGAGTACGTATTGCCGCCAAGAGCGGGATCATGCGGGACATACCAGCCGGGGAGACGGTGTGCGGCAGTCCCGCGGTCCCGCTGACCGAATTCATGAGGCAGACGGCTGCATTGCAACGTCTCGCCCGGAAGAAAGATAAGTGATGATCGACCCGGCTTGCGCCGAGGAGCAAATCACGCAAGTCGATGTTCAGCGGATCATGGAAATGATCCCGCATCGCCATCCATTTTTGATGATCGACAAGGTTGTCGACATGGTGGCGAACGCGCGGGCGACCGGCATCAAGAGCGTGTCGATCAACGAAAGTTTTTTTCAAGGCCATTTCCCGGCGCGGCCGGTCATGCCGGGAGTGCTGATCATCGAGGCGATGGCGCAAACCGCTGCGGTGCTGGTAGTCCATACGCTGGGGCCCGAATCAGAAGGCAAGCTCGTCTATTTCATGAGCGTCGACAATGCCCGGTTTCGCCGGCCGGTGTTTCCGGGCGATCGGCTGGATGTGCACGTCACCAAACAGCGTCACCGCGGCAATGTCTGGAAGTTCGAAGGTAGAGCGAAGGTCGGGGACAACTTGATGGCCGAAGCCGTGTTCGCGGCGATGATTTTGAACGAATAGATAACCAGGCGATGTCGCGGATCCATCCTACGGCCATCGTCGCGCCGGGGGCGATGCTCGCTCAGGATGTCGTCATCGGGCCCTACTGCGTGGTTGGTGAGCATGTCAGTCTCGACGCTGGGGTCATGCTTTGCTCGCACGTAGTGGTCGACGGCTGCACAACGGTCGGGGCGGGCACACGGATTTTCCCGTTTGCCTCGATCGGCCTCGAACCGCAGGATCTCAAATATCGCGGGGAGGAATCTGCGCTTGTCATCGGACGCAACAATAGGATCCGCGAGTATGTAACGATGAACCCAGGCACGGCGGGTGGCGGGATGGTCACTCGCATCGGTGACAGCTGCCTGTTCATGGTTGGGGCGCATGTCGCGCACGACTGCCGGATCGCCGACCACGTGATCATGGCGAACAATGCCACGCTCGCCGGTCACGTCGTCATCGATGACTATGCGGTTCTAGGTGGCCTCTGCGCGGTCCATCAGTATGTTCGGATCGGGCGGCACGCGATGATCGGCGGCATGTCGGGCGTTGAGCGCGATGTCATTCCTTACGGCCAGGTGATGGGGGACCGAGCAAGGCTTTGCGGCCTGAACATCATTGGAATGCAGCGTCGCGGCTTCAGTCGCGAGGATATCCAGGGACTTCGCAACGCCTACCAATTTTTGTTCTCCTCGGATGGCACGTTGAGCGACCGGGTAAACGAAACCGCTGAGCGCTTCAGTGGCATCGCACCTGTCGACGATATCCTTGAATTCATCCGCACGGACTCGAGCCGCGCGATCTGCCAACCGAAAGGGGCACATGACGGGTAGGCTTGGCATCGTGGCTGGAGGCGGCCGGCTTCCGCAGCGTCTCGTCGAATCCTGCCGAGCCGCCGGACGGGATATCTTTGTCTTGGCCTTGGAGGGGGCGGCCGAGCCCGAAACAGTGCGCGGCGTGCCTCATGCCTGGTGTCGCATGGGCGCGGCGGTCAAAGGTCTTTCCGTGCTGCGCGAAAACAATGTGACCGAACTCGTCTTAGCCGGCAGTGTCCAACGCCCGTCGCTGAGCACCCTGCGCCCGGATTGGCGGGCGGCCAAGCTGTTCGCCCGGATCGGCTACCGTGCGATTGGCGATGACGGCCTGCTGTCGGCCATCATACGCGAGCTTGAGCAAGAGGGGTTTCGGGTGCTCGGCGTCGATCAGCTTCTCGAAGGGGAGCTTGCCGCCGAAGGTCCGCTCGGCGCGGTCAAGCCGAATCCGCAGTCCGAGCCGGATATCAAGCATGGGCTACGTATTGCTTGCGCTTTGGGCGATCTCGATATCGGCCAGGCAGCCGTCGTCCAGCAGGGCCTGGTGCTCGGGGTCGAAGCAATAGAAGGGACTGACGAGCTCTTGCGCAGGTGCACAACGCTACGCCGCGAAGGGTTGGGCGGCGTACTGGTCAAAATTGCGAAACCCGGTCAGGAACGTCGCGCCGACCGGCCGACGATCGGTCCCCGCACCGTTGCTCTGGCAGCTGAAGCCGGCCTGGCGGGGATCGCAGTCGAAGCGGGTGCTACAGTTGTGCTCGATCGGGACGAAGTGATCGGCGCAGCGGATCGGGAAGGGTTGTTCGTGGTTGGCGTCCGCCATTCGTGGCCGTAACCGAACCGCCGCTATGTATCTTCCTGGTTACCGGTGAACCCTCCGGCGACGCGCTTGGTGGCGCGCTGATCGCGGCATTGCAGCAGCGTACGGGAGGTAATCTCCAGATCGCCGGGATCGGCGGTGAGCAAATGCGGGAGCGCGGTCTAGTCAGCCTCGCGCCTCTCGAAGACCTCGCCATCGGCGGGATGGCCGAAGTGCTGCCGCGAGCGCCGGTTATACTGCGATGGGTGCGGAAGACAGTTGCAGCTATCCGCGAATTGCGGCCCGACGCCGTCGTGACGATCGATAGCTCAGGGTTCACCTGGCGCGTCGCCCATCGACTGCGCCGTTGCGGCGAGACCTTGCCGCTGATTCATTATGTGGCCCCGATGGTCTGGGCGTGGCGGTCTGGGCGGGCCCGGCGGATGGCACGCTGGTACGACCATCTAATGACCTTGTTGCCGTTCGAACCGCCTTATTTTGAGCACGTCGGGTTGTCGTGCTGCTATGTCGGCCACCCGGTGCTTGAAAGCGGTGCCGACCGCGGCAACGCGGGCCGGTTTCGCGCAGCACACGGACTTGCGCAAGGCGATCTGTTGATCACGGCGCTGCCCGGAAGCAGAAGCGGTGAGGTGACGCGTCTGTTACCGATCTTCGGCGCGGCACTGAGCCGCTTGGAGAGCCTGATCGGCCGCTTCCGCGTGGTTGTGCCAACGGTAGAGACGGTCTCGGCGGCCGTTGGCAAGGCAATGCATCGCTGGCCAGGGGCTCCGATCATCGTACAGCGCGCCCAGGATAAATATGATGCCTTTGCGGCGAGCTCCGCCGCCCTTGCCGCGTCAGGCTCAGTCGCGCTCGAGCTGGCCATGGCTCGGCTGCCAATGGTTGTCGGCTATCGTCTCAACCCGCTAACCGAAAAGCTTCTCGACCGGATCCTACAAGTCCGGCAGGTAAACCTCGTCAATCTGCTGCTCGGAAGGCCGCTGGTTTGCGAATTGCTCGGACCCAACTGCACACCCGAACGTCTCGCGGCGGCGATCGCCGATCTGACGCAAGATGAACGGGTTCGCGCGGCGCATCGCCGGGGGTATGATGAAGTCAGGCGGTGCCTGGAGGCGGGCGGCTCGTCGCCGAGCCTGCGCGCAGCCGACCAAGTCCTTGAGATCGTCGCCGCCCGCCGGTGCGGCAGTCCCGCACCCACAGTCGTACGGAGCAAGTTTCGATGACGGTAATCGATGTGGCCGAAACTTCTAAACCGATAACCGATACCGACAAGTTCTGTCTTTTACACACGATGATCCGGGTCCGCGATCTCGACGCATCGTTGCGGTTCTACATCAACTTGCTAGGGATGAAGCTGCTGCGAAAAAGGGATTATCCGACCGGTAAATTTACACTCGCCTTTGTCGGTTACGGCGACGAGAGCAGCAACACGGTGATCGAGCTGACCCATAATTGGGACCAGGCCGAGCCCTATAATTTGGGCAGCGCCTTTGGTCATCTGGCCGTCGGTGTCCCTGACGTGTACAAGACCTGTGAGCGCCTCGCCGCGGCAGGTGTTAAGATACCGCGCCCCGCCGGTCCGATGGCTCACGGTGGCTCAGTCATCGCCTTTATCGAAGATCCGGACGGCTACCGGATCGAGCTGGTCCAGCGCTCTTAATCCGATTCCTCGCACTCCCCGGCACGTTGCCGTGGCGGGAAGGGCTGGCGGGCGTCAGGCTCGCCGCTCGAGCGACACGTAATGGCGCGAGGCGGAACCAGTGAAGAGCTGGCGCGGACGGCCGATTTTTGAATCCGGGTCCTCGATCATCTCGGTCCATTGGGCGACCCAGCCGACCGTGCGCGCGATCGCGAAGAGCACCGTGAACATAGAGGTCGGGAACCCCATCGCGCGTAAGATGATCCCCGAATAAAAATCAACGTTCGGGTAGAGCTTTCGCTTGATGAAATACTCGTCATTGAGCGCAATCTTTTCGAGCTCCATCGCGAGATCGAGCAATGGCTCGTTCTTGATGCCAAGCTCGTTGAGGACCTCATGGCAGCTGTCGCGCAGCACATGGGCACGGGGATCATAGTTCTTGTAGACGCGATGACCAAAGCCGAACAAGAGCTCATGGTCGTTCTTGTCCTTGACGTGGCTCAAAAACTCCTTGATCCCCGATTTATCGCCAATCCGGCTCAGCATTTTGAGCACCGCCTCGTTGGCACCGCCATGCGCAGGACCCCATAGCGAAGCAATCCCGGCAGCGATGCAGGCAAATGGATTGGCACCGCTCGACCCGGCATTGCGCACAGTTGCTGTCGACGCGTTCTGCTCGTGGTCGGCATGCAAGATAAAAATGCGGTCCATCGCCCGCGCAAGCACCGGATTGACCTTGTACTCCTCGCACGGCACCGCCCAGGCCATGTGGAGGAAGTTCTCTGCATAGCTCAGCGAGTTTTGCGGATAGATGAAGGGTTGACCCATCGAATACTTGAACGCCATCGCCGCGATCGTCGGCATCTTGGCGATCAGGCGGTAGGAAGCGACCATCCGCTGGTAGGGGTCGTGGATGTCGGTCGAGTCGTGATAGAAGGCCGAGAGAGCACCGACCACTCCGCACAGCACTGCCATTGGATGCGCGTCGCGACGGAAACCGCGAAAGAAGGTCGTCAGCTGCTCATGCACCATCGTGTGGTGGGTGATGTCGTAGACGAACTGCTCCTTTTGTTTGGCGTTCGGCAACTCGCCATTGAGGAGAAGGTAAGCAACCTCGAGAAAATCGCTCTTGTCCGCCAGCTCCTCGATCGGATAACCGCGGTAGAGCAGCACCCCTTCGTCGCCGTCGATATAGGTGATGCTCGAGCGACAGCAGGCGGTCGCCATGAAGCCGGGATCGTAAGTGAAGTGCCCGGTTTGCGCGTAGAGCTTGCGAATATCGATGACCCGCGGACCAATCGTCCCGCCCAGTACCGGAAGCTCGACCGACTTTCCGGTTTCGTTGTCGGTCAGTGTCATCGTTCCGGTCACCATATTGTCGCCGTCCATCGATCCACCTCTGTCTTTGTGCCCGCGAGCCGTTGCCGGATTTCGCGACGAAAATATGCTTCTCGGGTGCGATAAGCAAACCCGCGCATCAGGTTGCCGCTGCAGGACTCACTGCGTCCGCGATCCGACCCAGGGTCTCCTCACGACCAAGAAAGCACATCACTTCGAAAATGCCTGGAGATGCCAGAGAGCCGGTCAACGCAGCCCGCAGCGCTTGGGCCAAGATCCCAAAATTTATATTCCTCTCTTTGGCGAGATCACGAAGCGTGTAACTTAATTGCGTTTTGCTCAAGGACGTGGGATCCCATGCGGCTGCCTCAAGGGGCTCGAGTCGGCGCGCCATCTCGAGCAAGAGGTCTCGCAAATTGCCGGCAAGGTTGTCTTTTGAAAGCAAAGCCGCTGACCGTTCATCCAGTGGAATGGGCCGTTGCTTGACCAGGAAAAGTGCGTTGGCCGCAAGTTCGGCCAGTGTCTTGGGACGTAGCTTCAGCTCGGGCATCGCGCGCCAGAGACGCGCATGGTGAGGCTCCGATAACGGCTGGCACACCATTTTTTCGAGCCGTTGAGCGACAAGATCGCTCAGGCGCTCGTCCGGGGTGATGCGAATATAGTGTGCGTTTAGATTATCTAGCTTGGCGAAATCGAGCCGAGCGGGAGCCCGGCCGACAGCATCCAGATCGAACCAAGCGATTGCTTGCTCGGTTGATATGATCTCGTCGTCGCCGTGGCTCCAGCCGAGGCGGAGCAGATAGTTGCGCAGGGCCTCGGGCAGATAGCCGAGGTCGCGGTAGGCATCGATGCCGACCGCACCATGCCGCTTTGACATTTTAGTGCCGTCTGGCCCGTGAATCAGCGGCACATGGGCGAATTCAGGCACCGGCCACTCGAGCGCTTGATAGATCTGGGTCTGCCGAAAGGCGTTGTTTAAGTGATCATCGCCCCGGATTACATGGGTGATCGCCATGTCATAGTCGTCGACGACTACGGAGAGATTGTAGGTCGGACTGCCGTCGGCGCGCAGGATGATCAAATCGTCGAGCTCGCTATTGGCGACCGTGACATCGCCTTGCACGCGATCTCGGATCGTCGTCGAGCCTTCCTGCGGCGCTTTGAGCCTGATGGCCGGCGTTACGCCGGGCGGGGCCTCGGACGGATCGCGGTCGCGCCAAGTCCCGTCGTAGCGCACCGAACGCCTCTCGGCGCGAGCCTTCGCGCGCATCGCCTCGAGCTCCGCTGGTGTGCAATAGCATTTGTAGGCGCGACCCGCGGCGAGCAGCTGCCGCGCGACCTCGGCATGCCGTGCAGCGAGGGAAGACTGGTAGACGATCTCGTCATCCCATGAGAGGCCGAGCCACTCCAGCCCCTCAATGATCGCGGCGACTGCCTCGGGTGTCGATCGCGTGCGGTCGGTGTCCTCGATGCGCAAACGAAAGACACCGCCGTGATGCCGCGCGAACAGCCAGTTGAACAGCGCCGTGCGGGCACTGCCGATATGAAGAAAGCCGGTGGGCGAGGGGGCGAAACGCACGACGACGGTCATTCCCCGAGGATGGGGAGTGACCGTATGGATATCAACAACCGGGGCGCTTGTGGTCGCGAAACATCTCGCGCAGGCGAGTCTTCATCAGCTTGCCGGTCGCAGTGTGGGGCAACTCGGGGACGACCACCACATCGTCAGGCAGCATCCAGCGCGGGAAATCGCGGGCGAGCAACGCGATCAATCCGTCGCGGTCCGGTTTACGGCCGGTCGCTGGCGCCACGATCAGCAGCGGTCGCTCGCCCCAGCGCGGGTGAGGCACCGCGATTACCGCGGCTTCGGCGACATCGTCATGTGCGACCGCGGCATTCTCCAGATCGATCGAGCTGATCCATTCGCCGCCTGACTTGATGACATCTTTGCGGCGGTCGGTGATTTGCATGTAGCCGTCGGGGTCAATCGTTGCGACATCGCCGGTATGGAACCAGCCGTCCGCCTCGATGGCGGCGGCGCTCGCCTCCGCATCATCAAAATAGCCGCTGACTATCCATGGGCCGCGCACAAGCAATTCGCCCATCGACTTGCCGTCGTGCGGCTGTGGCAGACCAGCCTCGTCGAGGATTTTTAACTCGACCCCAAAAACCGGTCGGCCCTGTTTTGCCTTGATCGGAGTCTGCGCGCCCGCCTCGAGCCGAAGATGCTTGGCCTTGAGCGCGGCTACCGTCCCGAGCGGGCTCATCTCGGTCATTCCCCAGGCATGTACCATCTGGATGCCTCGGCGCTCAAACGCCTCGATCAGCGATGGCGGGACCGCTGATCCGCCGGAGAGCACCCGGCGTAGACTCGAGCAGCGCTTCCCGGTGGCGGAAAGATACCCCTCGAAGGCGAGCCATACTGTCGGTACGCCAAGGCTCACCGTCACACCTTCGGTTTCAAACAGTTCGTAGAGGCTCGGCCCGTCGAGCCGTGGCCCGGGGAGCACGAGCTTGGTCCCGTTCATCGGCGCGGTATAGGCGGCGGCCCAGCCGCATGCATGAAACAGCGGCACCACAGGACACACTGTGTCTCGTGCCGACAGCGGTATCGCATCGGGCAGTGACGCCCCGAGCGCATGCAGCACGGTGGAGCGGTGGCTGTAGAGCGCGCCCTTCGGGTTCCCCGTGGTTCCGGAGGTGTAGCACAGGGACGCAGCGGTCCGCTCGTCGAATTCGGGCCAATCGAACTCCTCGCTCTGGTCGGCGATCAGGTCGTCATAGCGCCCAACTATCGGCAGAGATGTTTCAGCCTCGCTCAGCAACACAAAGCGGCAGTCCTTGGGGAATTGTGGCGCTAGCCGCTCGACGAGGGGCAGAAAGGTGGTATCGACGAATAGGAGACGATCGCTCGCATGGTTGACGATGTACACGATCTGGTCGTCGAACAGCCGCGGGTTGATCGTGTGACAGACCGCACCGATGCCCGAGATGCCGTAATAGAGCTCAAAATGGCGGAAGGTGTTCCAGGCAAGGGTGCCGATCCGCTCGCCGGGCTTGATCCCTAGTTGCAGCAGCGCGCGGGCGAGCCGCTTTGAGCGGCGTTCGGCCTCGGCATAGGTATGGCGATAGATCGTTCCCTCGACGCTCCGCGATACGATCTCGGTGTCGCGATGATAGGCGGCCGCATGGTCGAGGATCGCCGAGACCAGGAGCGGCCGTTCCGACATCACGCCCAGCATCATTTCCTCCCAAGCCACTCGCAGCGGGCGGTCAGAACCGCCGCATCAGCGCCACCAGCCGCCCTTGAACCTTTACGCGGTCAGGTCCGAAAATCCGGGTCTCGTACGCTTTGTTGGCCGGTTCGAGCGCGATCGATGCGCCGCGGCGGCGCAACCGCTTCAAAGTGACCTCTTCGTTGTCTACGAGGGCTACGACGACGGCGCCATTCTCGGCGGTATCGCCGCGCTGGATGATAACCGTGTCGCCGTCGAGGATGCCGGCGTCGATCATGCTGTCACCCGCCACCTCGAGGGCATAGTGCTCGCTGCCGCGGCTGAGCATATCCGCCGGCACTCCGACGGTCGTGCTCTGGTCGCGCAATGCCTCGATCGGCGTTCCGGCGGCAATCCGACCATAAAGGGGCAGCTCGACTGCCGCGACATCGGGGGCGACCGGCGCGCCCGGCAGCGAGCCTGTGAAATCTCCGCGAATCACGGTGGGCGAGAAGCGGCTGCGTTCGCCAGCCACTCCCGCGGCGCTCTCCTCCGGCAATTTCACCACCTCCAAGGCGCGGGCACGATGCGGCAGGCGCCTGATGAACCCGCGCTCTTCGAGTCCACTGACAAGGCGATGGATACCGGATTTTGACTTGAGGCTCAGAGCATCCTTCATCTCGTCAAACGATGGCGAAATGCCCGTCGCGGTCAGTCGCTGGTTGATAAACAGCAGCAGCTCGCGCTGCTTCTTGGTCAACATGGGACCCCCAATCCTGCGGTGCAGAACGAATCCTAAACGCTGGAGGGTGTTCTACTTGCGTTCGCGTCGGCCGTCAAGCGCTGCAACGCAGGTCAGATCGGCAGCACCGCGTCAGGAAACCGGATGATCGGGACGATCGTCCCGGCCACAACCGCGGGGGCGTTTGGCGGGCGGATGACGAGGCAATCGGCCGCGGCGAGCAAGCGCATCATCGAGCTATCCTGTGCCTCGAACGGAAACACTTCGAGCGCGCCGTCTGCGGCGTGCACAAGCCGCGACCGCAGATAATCCTGCCGCCGGTCGTTCTTGGGCAGGGCCGCCCCCAGCCGGGCGGTCGATCGGGTTTCCGGCTCCGTATGGGCGCCGCTCAGCCGGTCGAGAGCGGGCTTCAGAAAGAGCAGCGCACAAACCAAGGTCGAAACCGGATTGCCGGGAAGGCCAACCATCGGCGTTCCGCGGTAGCGTCCGACCATCAGCGGCTTGCCCGGGCGCATCGCG
>Ga0306926_10005900_pt1 | contig 13110 bp, 10 predicted proteins | sample flu12Cox44000178_FD_203759 | JGI IMG/M metagenome (GOLD analysis project Ga0306926, IMG submission 203759) | Lab enrichment of tropical soil microbial communities from Luquillo Experimental Forest, Puerto Rico - flux8day.12C.oxic.44.000.178 (v2)... | ecosystem: Environmental > Terrestrial >... | reverse complement strand
CGGCCTGCAACCGCTCGCCAGCTCGCTCCTCGACACGGGCATCGCGCGCGCGCCGGGCATTGCACGGCTATTCAAGTCGCCGTCGGTCCGCAACTGGTTCTATTACAAGGCGCGTCGCGGCAATGCAGCGCGGTTTCGCCAGCTGGCGCGGCCCGGGCAGCGCGTCATCGCGATCGGCGACGCCGCCCTCGCCGGCAAAAGCAAGGAGGCGATCGCCAGCGCCTTTGCCGCCGCGTTGCTGGGAGACCGCCAAAAACAGCTTTAACGGCGTATACGCAGCGATCGCGGGAGCCGACGTTATTTCACCATTTTGCTGAAGCGGCGAATTCATAGGTCCGTGGCGCCCCAAGTAGCACCTGATCCTGTAGTCCCGGATCGGCCCATTGCGCGTAGATGGTGTTGGTCAAGTTGCGCACGCGAAAGGTCACCCGCACCGTTTGGAGCTCCGGCATGGCGAGGTCCCGGCCCGGAATGTCTACGAACGCATAGGCGTCAGCAGTCGTATAGGCGCTCATCGTCGTGAGATTGTCCTGGAACACAAAACGCGGGCCGACATGACGCACCGATGCGCCGACCTCCGTTGGCCAACGCCAATGTAGGAAGCGATAGGATGCACCTGCATTGACGATGAGCGGAGCCACGTCGGGCGGTGTATTGCCGGTCCACTGGTCGAAATTGACGAACCGCGCGTGCGTCCAGGCGGAATTGGCCCAGAATTTCCAGCCCTCGAACGGGCTGATCGCCGCCGACACTTCGAGACCTTTGCTGGCGACCTCGCCGGCAAGGTCGAATGTCGTGGTGTTGACCGGGACGAAGACGTTGCGCTGGACGATATCGTAGAGCGCCACGGTCCATTCCGCCCTGCCGTCCCATAACAGCTGCTTGGCGCCGGTTTCGTAGATCCGCGAGCTGGTCAATTGCAGTTCGCCTGGCGTAAGTGAGAAGACGCCGGCGACGGCGGGATCGTAGGCCGTCGCATACATGCTGTAGAACATCAAGTTGTGGATCGGCTCATACGTATAGGCGGCCCGGTAGGATACCGGCGTCCAAGTCTTCGAGAACGGCAGGCCATCCGGCACCGTGCCGTCAAAATTCGATCCGGAGCGATCAAGCGTCAAAGCCTCAAGGCGTACGCCCCCGATCAATGCAAATGCGGGCGTTATCTTGAGGCGGTCTTCGAACGAGCCGGCGATATCGGTGAGCCGGCTGATGCGTGTATCTGGAAATTCCGGCCCGTAGAGGCCGGGGCTCGGATTGACGACGGTGACGGCATCAAACGGAAAATCGTTCGGGTTGCCCTCTTCCACAAACGTAATCCAGTTCCGGCTAGTCTGAAGCTGAGCGGCGAAGCGGTTCTCCATCCCGAAGAACCCGGTGTCGGCGGTGAAATCGAGATTATTGCCGACGAGTTTTTGATCGTGGGTTACAAAGAAGCGGTCGCGGTCGATACATGTCGGCAGCGAGCCGGGGCAAGGCGTCGTCATTGACGTTGAACTGAACGCATAGGTCTCGCTGTCCAGCCAATTGGCTTTGGCCTGCCATGTATAAACTTGGTCTTTGATCGTGACGTTATTGAGCGGCGTCCATTCAAATCCGCCACGCAGCCACAATTCCTGGGCGCCGGTTGCGTTGTCGGCGACGTTGTAATTCGTCGTCAACGTGCGCGAGTCGATCGTTACCGGTCCGATTACCGAACCGTCGAAGGTATTGATGGCGGTCCCGGACACCACTCCGTTCACGGCATGAGAGCCGGCAAACGAGACAGGAACGACGGGCGTGCCCCAATAGGCGTGACCGGAATCCTTTTTATATTCGACCGCGCCCCAGACCATGAAATTATCCGTGGCGTGGTAATTGAGCTGCCCGGCAAGGTCGGTCAGGTCGCGGTAGTCGCCCTCGATAAAGCTGTTGATCCGCGACCCGGCCATATCGAAGCGGTAATCGAGTCCCTTAACTCCGGTGTTGCCACCCGAGCCGTAGTGACTGAGCACCGATCCGAGGGAATCGACAGAGAAGTCTGCCTCGTTCTGGACCGGTCCGCTGGTCGGCTGCCGGCTGACATAGTTCACGGCTCCGCCGATCGCATTCAGACCGGTCATCAAGGAAGACGGTCCTTTGAGGAACTCGACCTGGCCGAGATTGGCCGTGCCCATCCATCGCGCGGTGATGTCGGAAGGACCTGTCCAGATACCGTTATAGAGCGTGTTGATCTCGCCGAAGCTGAATCCGCGCATCGAGAAATTGGCGGGCGCCCCGCCGGCGTCCCCGGACAAAACGCCAACGGCGCCTTGGGCGGTGTCGGTGGTGGTTCTGTAGCCCTGATCTTGAATCGTTTGCGCCGTTATCACATCGACGCTGGCCGGTGTTTCGATGACTGGCAAGCCGAGGCGGCTTGCGCTTGTCGCGACCGCGTTGAGCGGCGTCATTGGAATCCCGGAGAGCGCGCTGGGATTCGATCCCGCGACGTTACCGGGGATCGGCGGTGTGCGCACCGGATTGGGCGCCGCAGGAGCCTCGGCGCCGCGATAAGGGTTTCTGACTTTGCCTGGATGCTTCGGCCGGTTGCCGGAGACACGAATCGGCGGAAGATTGGCTTGGCCTTGCGCCGTTTGGCTTTGCGCCGCTTGCGCTTGCGCTGTTTGAGCTTGAGCCACCGTCGCGGTCTGCGCCGTGGCGCGTACCGTCAGCGTCGCGCTCGCGATCGCCAAAATGGAGGTGAATGCCGCACGCGGCCAACGCCGGCCGCATTTGCGGTCCAGAAAGCGGACAGGAAACACGTTACGCCCCAACGGCGAAGAACGTCCCGTCACCGCGATTTTGGTTGGTTGAGGTCCGCTATCGCCTCATGCGGACTGCACAACAACCGGGCTTAATTCGCCAGGACACCCCGCCCGACGCGCTCGCGCGTGACCGTTGCCGGTGGCAGATCTCCTGGCTCGCGGGTCATTGTCTCCGGTCACCTTCCCAGGAACGAAGTGATAGCTTTCCCAGTGGCAAATCGACCGGAGGCTCGCCGCTTACAGTTGCGGGGGCAGCCACGGCATTGCGGGCATCGTCATCAAGCCCACGCACCGCGTTCCCTTTTGATCCCATGCGGGAACCACCGCGAAGACCTTGGCTTTGTCATTAAATTGAGTCAAGCCGCCGCCTTCAGATGCGAAGGGATTTGGCCTTGAGAAACTTTCACTGTCGGCACTTAGGGGATACGACTACGATGCGCCGCAACGCGGTTTTCACGGTCCCTGGCCGAAAACACAATCGCGAATGATCACTCGGGAGGAGCCGATGGCGAGGCAGTTGCATCGCATCAAAATAGCGCCCAAGGGCATGGGGCTGAATGATTTCGTCGCCATGCAGGAGGGCTACTTCGCCGCCGAGGGCCTCGATGTCGAGTTCGATTGGAAGACGTTCCGCGGCACGCAATCGAGCTGGAAGGGCCTGGACTATCTGCAACGTCCGCAGGACCGGCCCTATACCGAAGACAAGTCCGAAGTCATCCAGGGCGCCTGCGTGTGGGGCAGTATCTGCAACGCCAGCGCCGGGATGGGACGCTTCGTCGCGGATGCCTATGGCGTGTCGCCATGGGCGATTTTCGTCCGGTCGAATTCGCGCATTCACAAGCCACAGGATCTCAAGGATGTTCCGATCTCGGTCGGCATGCGCGCCGGCAGTCACTTCAACGTGCCGTTTCGGCTGGAAAAATTCCTGCCGCTTGAGCATATCAAGACGGTGAATACCGGCGGCTTCGGGGCGCGCCTGCGCGCGCTGCTCGATGGCGAGGTCGAGGCCGCGAGCCTGTTGCCACCGCAGATCGCAATGGCCGAGCAACTCGGCCTGCGCAATATCATCGAGGATACTTTCCATACGCTGTGGTGGGTGCCGCGGGCTTTAACGCCCAACGTCGTGACCGGCTATCTGCGTGCACTCGAGCGCGCCGAGCAGGCGCTCGAGGCCGACCTGGCAAAATATCTGCCGTTGTGGAAGCTCGCGGTGCCGCCGGAATTCGAGAACGTCCATCCTTGGGACTTCGCCAGCTTCGGCCGCGGCGAGCGTTTCGTTTACCGGGCGATACCGCGTTCGGAATTCGACGAGGTGCTCGACCAAGTCAAGCGCTGGGGACTCGATCAGTATCTCAAAGACACAAGCTTCGAACACTTGGCGGCGAATTTGAACGCCGGCGCGGAGGGCTAATCCGAGCGGTTCGCGAGTTTGACAAACCACCGTCGTTATTGCGAGGAGCCCGAAGGGCGGCGAAGCAATCCAGCGCGTTGAATGTTGAAGGTTCTGGATTGCTTCGTGGAGCTTGTCACCGCGCCGGCCAATTCGGGCCGGACCGGTTGGCTCGCAATGACGAAGCCGGGCGGTTGCGTTCAGCTACCCCCTGCCCGTCAGCTCGCGTGCCTTGTCGAGATGGCCGTAGCTGCGCACCGGCGCACACATCAGGAAGCGGTAGCCTTCCTTGACGATCCGCTCGGCATTCTGTGCTTCCACATGCGGATGGCCGACGACAACGTTGGCCTCTTTGCAGGTATTGACGATCTGCGCCATGGCGTCGAGCACGACTTTGTGCTCGTACTGACGCGGATAACCAAGCTCCTGGGAAAGATCGCCCTCGCCGATCAGAATGGCGCCGATGCCCGGGACATTCTTGAGAATGTCTTTGAGATTGTTGATGCCTTCGGTGTCCTCGATCATCAAGATCACAAAAATCTCGCCTTTGGGATTGAGCGGCCAGACGTCAGCGCGCTCGTAATATTCCTGCTGCGTGAGCCCCCAATAACGCACAGCCTGCGTCGGACCGTCGCCGCGGATGCCAGCCGGTTCATAGAGCGGCTTGTTCTTCAAGCGCGGATAGCGGCAGGCGCCAACCGCGTTGTAAGCCTGTTCGACTGTGCTGACATGCGGCCAGATGATTCCATAAGCGCCGAGATCGAGCACCTGCTTGGCGTGAAACTGCGCCTTCTCGCCGCCGTTCGGCGGAATCCGCGCGAACGGCGCGACCGCCGGCGTCAGCGATCCCGATTGCGCGATCTGACGCCGATTGAGCATGTATTGCAGGCAGTCACGGAAGGCACGGATGTCGTAGGCATTGTGCTCCATCTCGTAAACCACGGCGTCGTATTTCGCGGTGGCGAGCGCGATGGCCGCTTCGACATCGGCCGGCGTGAAAGTCGTCAAAGCGTGCCGGCCCTTTTCCAGCGCGCCGATGACGCCGTTGAGCCGCGGAAGTTCAGCCATCCTCTCCTCCATATCGGATATCGGGTAGCAAATGTCAGATATCAGATGTCACAAGGTGTCAACCTTTGAACTCCACCTCCGACCTCCGTCATCCAGTTTGACAATCGCGCGCTGAACCGTAGCATCGAAACTTCCCAACCCCCGCTATGGCGCGCGCCCATGATTATCGATTGTCACGGCCACTACACCACCGAGCCCAAGGATCTGCATCGTTTCCGCAAGGAACAGACCGCGGCCGCGACCTTTGGAGGCAAGGCCGCGATGCCCTCGCGCGCGTCGCTGAAAATGTCGGACGACGAGATCCGCGAAAGCATCGAGCAAAATCAACTCAAATTGCAGCGCGAGCGCGGCACCGACCTGACGATCTTTTCGCCGCGCGCTTCGGGCATGGGCCATCATATCGGCGACGAGAGCGTGAGTTTGGAATGGTCGCAGATCTGCAATGATCTGATCGCGCGCGTGGTTTCGCTGTTTCCACAGAACTTCGTCGGCGTCTGTCAGTTGCCGCAATCGCCCGGCGTACCGCCAAAGAACGCGACCGCCGAACTCGAGCGCTGCGGGAAAATGGGTTTCATCGGCTGCAATCTCAATCCTGATCCTTCCGGCGGTTATTTTAACGCGCCGCCCTTGACCGATAAATGGTGGTATCCGTTTTACGAAAAAATGGTCGAGCTCGACGTACCGGCCATGATTCACGTTTCCGGCTGCTGCAATCCGGCGATGCATACGACCGGATCGTATTATCTAAATGCCGACACCATGGCCTTCATGCAGCTGATCCTATCCGACTTGTTCAAGGACTTTCCGACGCTGAAAGTGATCATTCCGCACGGCGGCGGCGCGGTGCCGTTCCACTGGGGCCGCTTCCGCGGCATCGCGCTCAATAACGGCCGGCCCGAGCTCGACGAGATCATCAAGAACAATATTTTCTTCGACACCTGCGTCTATCATCAGCCCGGCATCAATCTGCTTGCGCAAGTCGTGCCGGCCGACAACATCCTGTTTGCCTCGGAAATGGTCGGGGCGGTCAAAGGTATCGATCCGAAATCGGGGCATTATTTCGACGACACCAAGCGCTATGTCGACAACGCGCCGGCGCTTGACGACGCCGGGCGGCGTAAAATCTTTGAAGGCAATGCACGCCGGGTGTTCAGCCGTCTCAAGACCAAGGTGGCGGCGACGGCATAGGATTTATCCGCTTTGACCAAGGCTGCAAAACAAATTCGGTTCAGGCGCAGAGGCGGAAGGCATTTCATTGGCATAAGCGGCCGCGAAATCGAAGCGCGCGGCCTCGCCGACAACTTCTGGACTGATCTCTATCACCGCTCCATGACCGTCTACTGGCCGGTGTTTTTCGGCACCGCGGCGGTGATTTTCATCGTTCTCAATATGGTGTTCGCATTTCTCTATTGGCTTGGCCACGAACCGATCGCCAATGTTGCTGGCAACACATCGTTCGGACTTTTTTACTTTTCGGTCGAGACGCTGGCCACGGTCGGCTACGGCGACATGCATCCGCAGACCCACTACGGGCACCTCATCGCCACCATCGAAATCTTCACCGGCATGTCCTTCCTCGCGGTGATGACCGGGTTGATCTTTGCCCGCTTCTCGCGGCCGCGCGCGCGTTTCATCTTCGCCAGAAATCCAGTCGTGACAATTCACGAAGGACAGCCGACATTGATGATTCGCATCGCCAACGAGCGCAACAATACGATTTCGCAGGCCATGGCCCGGCTGTGGCTGGTTCGTATGGAAACGACTGCTGAGGGAACGGATTTTCGCCGATACTACGAGTTGTCGCTCGATCGCAGCGAACATCCGATGTTCATGCTGTCGTGGTCAATTTTCCACGCTATCGACGAGACCAGCCCACTATATCGCATGACCCCGGCCGAACTCGCCGCTGTCGACGCGGCTTTGACCCTTAATGTCAGCGGCGTCGACGACAATTCGGCGCAGTATCTCTACGCGCGCAAGCTCTATAGTCATCAGGACATCCGCTGGAATCACCGCTACCGGGATATCACCAGTTTTTCAAAAACCGGCGTCTTGGTGATCGACTATAGCTTGATTCACGAGATCCTGCCGGTAGATGCCGGATGACCCGGACCGACCAGACGCGCCAGACGCGAAAGTGCTGGACGCGCGCTCAGCTCGCCTTGCGCGCCGAGGATTGCACCGCGCGCGCCCGCCAGCTCGCCAGCGCCTTGGCGAAGGCATTGGGCCGCGTCTTGTCGTAGTCGAGCGCGATCACGTGCTCGACCGAGGCCGGAGCCGTCGCCTTGCGCGAGCGCGCACCGTTGCCGAGGAGACTGCGCGCCTGCACGCGCCGCGGTTTCTTGGCGTGGTCGAGCGCGATCGGCCCGGCATGGGTGAGGAACACTTTCTCATGCGGCCGGCTGAGCGTTGCGATGGCCTGCCGTAGCGGCAGCCACTTCACCGCCTTGACGTCGTCCATGAGCTCGCGCGCCGGCGAACCGATCGCGCGCATGAGCCAGAACTGTACGATCTTGATCTTGCCTTCCGCGGCGTAGGACATCGAGCCGAGAAATTCGTGGACCGAGACCCGATAGCCGGTTTCTTCGAGCACCTCGCGCTTGGCGGCGTCCCGCGGGTGCTCTCGCGGCATCAGCTTGCCTTTCGGCAAAACCCAGGCCTTTTCCCGGCGCAAGCGCACGACGGCGATGCGAGGTCGCGACTTTCCGCGTAAGACGATGCCCCCAGCGGCCAGAATCGGCGCGTGGCCCTTCGCCGAATCAGTCATGTAAAACCTATGCCGGATGCCCATGCGAAGGGCAAGCCGAATTCCGTGCTTCCCCGCCAGTAGGCTGCCAATTTACGACACGCTGATGACGACGGATCGATCCCCTCTCGCCAACGGGGAGAAGTGAAATAAAAGGTGTTAGGCCACGCTGATGACAACCTTGCCGAAATGCCGGTTGGCGCGCATCAGCGCCAGCGCCTCGGCGATATCGGCGAGCCTGAAGGTCTCGTAGATCGGCAGCGACAACTTGCCAGCCTCGATCGCCGGCCACAGGTCGGCGCGCATCAAGCGATTGATCTCGCGCACCTCTTCGGCGCTGCGGGTGCGGAAGGTCACGCCGATATAATCGATGCGTTTGAGCGCATGTTTGTCGAAATCGAACTCCCCTTTCATGCCGCCGAGCCGGCCGACATTGACGATGCGGCCAAGAATGCTGGCGGCTTCGAGGTTCTGATTCGCGACTGGCGCCGAGACGAGATCGACGATGAGATCGACGCCCTTGCCGCCGGTGGCCTTTTTCACCTGGTCCGGCCAGGCCGAATCACTTGAGTCGAGCGGGAGATCGCATCCGAATTCGCCAAGCCGCGCCCGCCGCTCCGGATTGGTCGAGGTGCCGATCACGAGCGAGGCGCCGAGGAGCTTGCCGATCTGCATGCCCATAAGCCCGACGCCGGCGCTCGCCCCCTGCATCAGCATGGTCTCCCCGCGCTTTAGCCGTCCCGCGGTGGCCACCGCGTTGTGCATCGTCTGCAAGGCGACCGGAAAGCAGGCTGCCTGCTCATAGCTCATATTGTTTCCCGGAATCCGATGCACCCGCCCGGCATCGGTGACCACATATTCGGCAAAACCGCCGGGCGCCGAGGCCATCACCCGGTCGCCGGGCTTGATGCCCGTAACCTCGCTGCCGACGGCTTCGACTTCGCCGGAACATTCCAGGCCAAGCCGCGCGCCGACGCCGCCGACGGCACCGTGCTGATGGCCCGAGGCGACCAGAAGATCGGCCCGGTTGAGGCTCGAGGCTCGCACCCGGATCAAGACCTCGTTCGGCTTCGCCACCGGCTTCGGTAGGTCGCGAACTTCGACGCCTTTCTCACTTAAGACAGCGGCTTGCATGATTGATCCTCCGGTCGCACTTCTATCGCACCGTGTGGTATCGTTGAAACCATGCCGGTTTCAACTGTTCCGGCTGCACCGCCCGAATCGTCCAAGACCCTGTGCCAATGAACCAGCTCGTCCGCCCGCAAAAGATTGGCGCTTCGGTCTGCCCGCACGACTGTCCTTCGACCTGCGCGCTCGAAGTTGAGATTCTCGACGATCATACGATCGGCCGCGTGCGCGGCGCTCCCGACAACGCCTATACCGCAGGCGTGATCTGCGCCAAGGTCGCCCGCTATGCCGAGCGCGTGCATCATCCCGATCGGTTGAAAGCGCCGCTGCGGCGCGTTGGCGGCAAAGGCAGCGGACAATTTTCCCCGATCTCCTGGGACGACGCACTCGACATCGTGGCGGAAGCGTTTACGCGCGCGGAAGCGAAACACGGCTCCGAAGCGGTGTGGCCTTACCTTTACGCCGGCACCATGGGCTACGTAATGCGCGACGGCATCCACCGCCTGCGCCACGCCAAGAAATATTCCGGCTTCTTTTCAACAATCTGCGTCAATCCGGCCTTCACCGGTTTTATCGCCGGGACCGGGAAATTGGCCGGTGCCGATCCGCGCGAAATGGCAAAATCGGATCTGGTTGTGATCTGGGGCACCAATGCCGCTAACACCCAGGTCAACGTGATGACGCATGCGACACGCGCGCGCAAAGAGCGCGGCGCCAAGATCGCGGTCGTCGACGTCTATATGAACACGACCATGAAGCAGGCCGACCTGCCGGTGCTGATCCGTCCCGGCACCGACGGTGCGCTCGCCTGCGCGGTGATGCATTGCCTGTTTCGCGACGGCAAGGCCGACTGGGATTACCTCGAACGCTACACCGACGCGCCGCATGAGCTTGCCGAGCACGTGCGCCCGCGCGACCCGGAATGGGCCGGTGGGATTACAGGCTGCCCGGCGGAGACCATCGAAGCTTTCGCGAAGCTGATCGGCGAGCGCAAGCGCGCCTTCTTCCGTCTCGGCTACGGTTTCTCGCGCTCGCGCAACGGCGCGGTCAACATGCACGCGGCGAGCTGCATCGCCGCGGTGACCGGTGCCTGGCGTCTCGAAGGCGGCGGCGCCTTCCATAACAATGGCGGCGTGTTCCATCTGAACAACAGCGTGATCGAGGGCAGCGATCTGCGCGATCCGTCGATCCGCATGCTCGATCAGTCGCGCATCGGCGCCATCCTCACCGGCGACAGGGAGGCGCTCATCGGCGGCCCGCCGGTCGGGGCGATGCTCATCCAGAACACCAATCCGGTCGCGGTGGCGCCCGACCAGAACACGGTCAAGCGCGGCTTTGCCCGCGACGATCTGTTCGTCTGCGTGCATGAGCAGTTCATGACCGACACCGCCAAGGCCGCCGACATCGTCTTGCCGGCGACGATGTTTGTCGAACACGACGATTTCTACACCGCCGGTGGCAGCCAATATATTTTGCTCGGGCCGAAACTCGTCGAACCGCCGGGGCAATGCCGCAATAATCACGAAGTGATCTGCGCGCTGGCGAAGCGGCTCGGCGCTACCCATCCCGGCTTCGATATGACGCCACGGCAATTAATCGACGTCAGTTTGCGAAAATCCGGCTGGGGCACGCTCGCCGAGCTCGAGGCCAAGCGGTGGATCGATTGCCAGCCGGATTTCGCCGCCGCCCATTATCTCAGCGGTTTCGGCTACGCGGACGGCAAATTCCGCTTCAAGCCGGACTGGCCGACGGTGCCGTTCCAGCGCTGGCACCGCAACACGATTACGGTGCCGATGCCAGCCTTGCCGGATCATTGGGAGGTAATCGAGGAGGCCGATAACGCGTATCCGTTCCGGCTCGCAACGTCGCCGGCGCGCGGCTTTCTCAATTCGAGCTTCACCGAATCCCCGACCTCGCGCGCCAATGAAGGCCGGCCCGAAGTGATGATCCATCCGCGGGACGCCGCGGCCTGCGGCGTGGCCGATGGCGATGAAGTCGTGCTCGGCAACCGGCGCGGCGAGGTTCGGCTCCATGCCAGGTTGTTCGATGGGGTATGTCGCGGCGTCTTGATCGCCGAATCGCTATGGCCCAATTCGGCTTACCCCGACGGCCGCGGCATCAATAGTTTGACCGGCGCCGATTCCATCGCGCCGTTCGGCGGCGCCGCTTTTCACGACAACAAGGTGTGGGTGCAAAAGGCGTGAGCCCGACCCTTCGCCAGCCGCGCCGGTCGGTTAGGACGGTCAGTTGGGGAAATCCAAATCGAGTGGTTCAACCGCGACTCGCCGCGGGCCGGGCGAACTGAAGCCGCTCGCGCGGCTGTGGAAGCTGCACGCGCGGCTCTTTCTGTCGGCGGCGTTCGGCACCGCGGTGGCGCTGGGGCTGCTCGCGCTGGCTTGGCGCACGCCGACGCGCCTTATTGTCGCCTGGGATCTGGGCGTCGTGCTTTATCTGGTGCTGAGTTACCGGGCCGCCGCGCACGCATCGATCGCTACGATCCGCCAGCGAGCGGCCATCAACGACGACGGCGCGATCGCGCTCTTGGTGCTCGCCGCGGCGGCGGCGCTCGCCAGCCTCGCCGCGGTTCTCGCAGAACTCGGCCATGCGCCCGGTCGATCTCAAGTCGCCCTCGGCGTTAGCACAATTGTGCTGTCCTGGATTTTCATGCATCGGATCTTCGCCCTGCACTATGCGCACGAGTTTCTATGGCGCATATCGCGACAAGCACGCCGGCGGGCTGAAATTTCCCGGTGACCAGGACCCGGACTATTGTGACTTCCTCTACTACTCGCTGGTCGTCGCCATGACCGCGCAAGTCTCCGACGTTCAAATAACGAGCAAGAAAATCCGCCGGTTGACGACCGTGCACGGCGTCGTCTCGTTCTTCTTCAATGTCGCCGTGCTTGCGCTGACCGTTAATATCGTATCCAGCCTGATGGAATGAGATCCGCAACAGGCCGCCGAATGAGCCGTCTAGTGTCCCCACTTAAAGTTCAGGCCCACACGGACGATGTTTTCGTCCAATTTCACGGCCGAATTCGAATTGACCGCCGGGGTTATCGTGGGAGGCATTCCCGTCGAAGTGGCCGCTTTGTCATAGCCGCAACTATATCCGTGATTGCACGAAGCATTCCCCGCCAGGCCGACAAAGAGGTATTCGACCTTGAAGGTCCAGTGTTCGGCGAGCGCCACTTCGATCCCGGCGCCGACTGTCCAGCCCCATTCCGGATTAGTCTGGTAAGGCAGGCCGTTCAACGCGGTTTGCATATTTGCGCCGGCGCCGCCTGCGGTCCCATAGACGAGAACGCGGTCCCATGCATAGCCAAAGCGCCCGCGGAACGTTCCCAGCCAATTGCTTGCGGTCTTGCAGCTCAATCCGGCTGCGGTGGAGACCGGGGGAACGGGGGGTGTTGCAATAATATTGGGCTTGGTCGAAGTAATGAGATCGGTGCAATAAGGACTGCCGCTGGTCCCTTTTAGATTTTGCCAATCAAAGTCACCTTCGGCGCCTAACACGAACGCGCCGAACTGACCGCTCACTCCTACCGTGACGCCCAACAGGCCACCGTTGACGTTGAAGTTTCCGGTTGAGCTAAGGTGCGATGGATTGCGCGGATCGTCACCCCACTGACTTTGTCCGAACCCGTAGCCGCCATTAATACCAATATATCCGCCGCCCCAATCGTAAACCGTGGCGACCGGGTAATAGGCAGGAGCCGGCCCAGCAGGCACGGGAAGATCGGCAGCCTGTGCGTGGCTTGCGGCAAGCAGCGAAGCCATCGCCACGGTAAGCATCCACTTCATTCGGATATCCCCGGCCCCACCCGGCTGATGAGGTGAGCTTACCGGTTTGTGATGCTCAACGCTGTGTTGAAAAAGTTACACCCATCGGAAATCCTCGAGTGGGCGATGACTTGCACACGCAGAACCGGCTCCAATCGGTCACGGCACGAGGAGTTTCGCTCGACCCCACCGGCTTAGCCCCCAACGCCTGCGGG
>Ga0306926_10005899_pt1 | contig 13110 bp, 13 predicted proteins | sample flu12Cox44000178_FD_203759 | JGI IMG/M metagenome (GOLD analysis project Ga0306926, IMG submission 203759) | Lab enrichment of tropical soil microbial communities from Luquillo Experimental Forest, Puerto Rico - flux8day.12C.oxic.44.000.178 (v2)... | ecosystem: Environmental > Terrestrial >... | reverse complement strand
GTCGTGGGTGCCGCGCGCGCGCAGGTGAAGAAGTACACCGACCGTGAAGACTATTTCGAGGCCGAGGCCGAGGTGGTTGCCGACGCGTCCGGCGATCAGGTCGAAGCCGAGGCGCTGGCGCGTTCGGTCGTGAACGAGTTCGAAGGCTATGTGAAGCTGAACAAAAAAGTGTCGCCGGAAGTCATCGGTGTAGTTCAGCAGATCGAAGATTATGCCAAGCTGGCCGACACGGTCGCTTCGCATTTGGCCGTGAAAATTCCCGACAAGCAGTTGATCTTGGAGACGCCCGCCGTCACCGAACGCCTGGAGAAGGTGCTTGGCCTGATGGAAAGCGAGATCTCTGTCCTCCAGGTGGAAAAGCGCATCCGCACGCGGGTGAAGCGTCAGATGGAGAAGACGCAGCGCGAGTACTATCTCAACGAGCAAATGAAGGCGATCCAGAAGGAACTGGGCGACGAGGACGGCAAGGACGAGCTCGCCGAGCTCGAAGAGAAGATCAAGCGTACCAAGCTTTCGAAGGAGGCGCGCGAGAAGGCGCAACACGAGCTTAAGAAGTTGCGCCAGATGTCGCCGATGTCGGCGGAAGCAACCGTCGTGCGCAATTACCTTGACTGGCTGCTCTCGATCCCCTGGAACAAGAAGTCGAAGATCAAGAAGGACCTCACGCTGGCGCAGCAGATACTCGACGCCGATCACTACGGTCTCGAGAAGGTCAAGGAACGGATCGTCGAATATCTCGCCGTGCAGCAGCGCGCCAACAAGCTAACCGGCCCGATTCTCTGCTTGGTCGGCCCGCCCGGCGTCGGCAAGACTTCGCTCGGCAAATCGATAGCCAGAGCCACCGGACGCGAATTCGTCCGCGTTTCGCTCGGCGGCGTGCGCGACGAGGCCGAAATCCGCGGCCATCGGCGGACATATATCGGCTCGATGCCGGGCAAGATCATCCAATGCATGCGCAAGGCGAAGACCTCGAATCCGTTGTTCCTGCTCGACGAGGTCGACAAGATGGGCGCCGATTTCCGCGGCGACCCGTCATCGGCGCTGCTTGAGGTGCTCGATCCCGAGCAGAATCACACCTTCAACGACCATTACCTCGAAGTCGATTACGATCTGTCTCACGTGATGTTCATCACCACGGCGAATACGCTCAACATCCCGCCGCCGCTGATGGACCGCATGGAGATCATTCGCATCGCCGGCTACACCGAGGACGAGAAGGTCGAGATCGCGCGCAAGCATCTCATTGCGCACGCAATCGTCAAGCACGGCCTCGGACCGAAGGAATGGTCGATCGACGACGAAGCGTTGTTGACGATCATCCGGCGTTACACCCGTGAAGCAGGCGTCCGCAATCTCGAGCGCGAGCTCTCGACTTTGATCCGCAAGGCGGTCAAGGAGCTCACGATTTCGAAGAAGGAGTCAGTCCAGGTCACCGACAAAGTGCTGGGCGAATACCTCGGCGTGCCGAAATTCCGCTTCGGCGAAGTGGAGGATGAGGATCAGGTCGGTGTGGTCACCGGCTTGGCCTGGACCGATGTCGGTGGCGAGTTGCTTACGATCGAAGCGGCCATGATGCCCGGTAAGGGCAAGATGACCGTGACCGGCAATTTGCGCGACGTCATGAAGGAATCGATCTCGGCGGCGGCGTCTTACGTGCGCATGCGCGCGGTGGCCTTCGGTATCGAGCCGCCGTCATTCGATAAGCGCGACATCCACGTCCACGTGCCAGAAGGCGCAACGCCGAAAGACGGGCCTTCGGCCGGCGTCGCGATGGTGACCGCGATCGTCTCGGTGATGACCGGCATTCCGGTGCACCGCGACGTGGCGATGACCGGCGAGATCACTTTGCGCGGCCGCGTGCTGCCGATCGGCGGGTTGAAGGAGAAGCTACTTGCGGCCCATCGCGGCGGCATCAAGACCGTGTTGATTCCGGAAGAGAACGCGAAGGATCTGGTTGAAATCAACGAGAGTATCAAGAGCGGCCTCGATATCGTGCCGGTGTCCCGGATGGATGAGGTTCTGGCACGCGCGCTTGTGCGCAAGCCGGAACCTATCGTCTGGGAGGAAGCGACCGCGAAACCGGTCGACGTTCCCGAGCCGTCGGTGGTGGAAGAGGATTCCTCCGGGCTCACGGCACACTAAAAAGGGTCGCATCGGATCAGGGCGGCGCAATCTGGCGCCGCCTTTTTCGTTGCCAATGCGCCTGACCCGACTTCCCATCCAAATGTTAGCTCCGCTGTTGCGTAAAATGTATCCGGGCGCGTCGGGCCCGACGCAGTAGCGGATTGGCCGATCCTGCCGGTTTCGCTAAAACGTGCCTTCCGGGGGCGTCGCCAGCACCCGCCGTATCGACGGGCGGGTCTACAGTCGAGGCAAGCGCGTGCGAAATGCTGTTCGTCTGATCTTCGCATCGATCGCTATTGCGATTTTAGGGGTGTTTTTCGGCGCCGCATTGGCCGACGATTTCCCGCTTGTCGGCAATTACACCCAAAACGTCGTCTGCAAAGGCGACGGCAGCGATCAAACCACGGCTAAGGTCACGATTTCCCCGCAGGAGATCGTGTCCAATGTCGGGGTTTGTACCATTTTGGACAAGAAAACGAACGGTACCAGTATCTCGGCGCACGTCGAATGCAAGTTCGCCGGCGGACCACTGATTGGCGATATCACGTTCACCCCGAGGCCGGACAATACGGTAGAATTCATCGATCGCGACATGACCTACAAGGCGGTGCTCTATCGCTGCCCGCAATAGCATTTGGCCGGTCGGTAGGCACCGCTCTCGTTTCTCATTGGACGGAGTGCACGCATGAGTCACTATCGCGGCCTGCAAGCTGAAACGGTGAAATTTCGCGCCCACAATGGCGACCAAGGCGAGGCTTATTACGCCAGACCGATCGCCGCCGGAAAGTATCCCGGCATCGTCGTCATTCATCATCTTCCCGGGTGGGACGAATGGATCACTGAGGTTGTGCGTAAACTGGCTCATCGCGGTTACGCGGCGATATCGCCGCATTTGTATTTTCGCGAAGGATCGGAAAGTCCGGACGACCTTGGCGCGCGTGTGCGGGCCGCCGGCGGAGTTGCTGACGCCCAAGTCATAGGCGATGTCGCCGGCGCGATGGCGTATTTGCGCGCGCAGCCCAATGCTGCGGGAAAAATCGGAGTCATCGGCTTCTGCTCCGGCGGACGCCACACTTATCTCGCGGCGTGCACGCTCTCCGGCATCGACGCGGCCGTGGATTGCTGGGGCGGTAATGTCATTGTCGACAATCCGAAAGATCTCAACGACAAGCGGCCAGTCGCGCCGATCGATCTTACGGAGAAGCTGAATTGTCCGCTGTTGGGCATTTTCGGCAATGACGACGCCAATCCGACCGCCGATCAGGTGAACAGGACCGAGGCGGTGCTCACACGTCTTGGCAAAAACTATGAATTCCATCGCTACAATGGCGCTGGGCACGCCTTCTTCAATACCTGGCGCGACGCTTACCGGCCTGAACAGGCGCTGGATGGCTGGAAAAATGTCTTTGCCTTTTTCCAGCGCCATCTGACCACTGCGGCAACAAATATCGCTGCGGAGTAAGGTTCGGATACAGACAAGGATTTAGGGGTATCGTCATGTGCAGCTACATCGTGGAAAAGACCGCTCTCGTCGGTAGCGCCAAAGGCCGAAAAGGGTGGATGCGGATTGACACCGCCAATGTCTATTTCGATCATCCCTATTATTCGACGCTTGACCACGTTCTCGCGATCGACTTCACCAACGAAGGCGAGGGTGGACGCGATCGCGTGGCGGTCGAGCTGAGCGCCGATTCCGCCCGTGCCTTGGTGACGCGCATCCTTGCCGCGCTCGCCAGCGGCGAAGCGGCACATAGCGCGCCGGCGCGAGCCGCCGCAGATTCTGCGACCGCCCTAGCTTAACGCGGCCGCAATAACGGTGCTTTCGGGCGCCAAGGGGGGACTGAGATGAGACTCGTAGTTTATCTGTTGGCGATCATCTGTGCGATCGCGGCTATCGTATACTTCACCAGGGAGGCCGGTTCTTTGCCACCGTTCATGCCAGGCTACGCAGCGGGCTCGGCGCGGATCCACACAACGCACGGCCTCGCCGCCGCAATCGCAGCGGTGGTTCTCTTCATCATCGGATGGGCTGTCGGCCGCTCGCGAGCGTGAACTCGAGCCTGACGGCGCGCCCTATCCCTTGCCGCTATTCTTCTGCGCCAGCTTGCGCTGGACGCGTTCGTCGAAGCGCGAAACGCTGACGACCACGCGCCGGTGCGTGCCGCCACCGATCGGTTCGAATTCGTCGTGCGCCGCCACGCGAAAAGTGATTGTGCGACCTTGAACCTGGGAGACCTCGGCGCTTGCGGTGACGCGCAGCCCGACTGGGGTCGCCGCGGTATGGCTCACATCGAGCTGCATACCCAGGCTCTGGTGTCCGGCCGGAAGCAGGTGCTCGACCGCGGCCAGCGCCGCGGCTTCGATGAGATTGATCATCACCGGTGTCGCCAAAACCGCGATCCGGCCCGAGCCGACAAAAGGCGCGGTATGTTCCGGCCCAACCACGATTTCCGCCGTGCCTGTGAGGCCGGGAACGATCCGGTCGAGAAGTGCGGGGCCGCTACGGGGCGAGGACATCTGGCTTTATAGCGTTAATTCGGCGGATCGTGCTAAGCGATCGGTTTGGTATGCTATCATGGCGATGCAACAGCCCGGGGGTTCGAGCATGTCTCGTTACGCGCTTCTGGCAGCCGCCCTGATCGTGTTCGTGCCGGCGGGGCCTAGTTTCGCAGTCGATGCGAAGCAGAAGATGGCAACGTGCAAATTCGGCGCAGACGACCAGAGACTGCAAGGGGCGGCACGCGATGCTTTCCTCAAAAAGTGCATGGCGAATCGGAACGACCCGCGCGGTTCTGGCGGAGGGGCTGCCGCACCCAAACAATGAGCATGATCCCGGCGGGTCGGAACAGATCATGCGCAAACCACAATACCGAACGCGACCCTCGTCGTCTTGCCACACGAATCTTGCCGCATGAATCTTGCCGCATGAATCTGCCGCCGCTGCGCACGTTGTTCTTCGAGGATTTGTCGCTCGGGATGACCGAGACGCTGGAAAAGACCGTGTCGTCTTCGGACGTGGTCGGCTTTGCGCAGCTGACGGGAGATCGCAATCCCATTCATCTTTCAGAACATTTCGCGGCGCGCACCTCGTTCGGCAAGCGCATCGCTCACGGGCTCTACACCGCGAGCCTGATCTCGGCGGTGCTCGGCACGCGGCTTCCGGGGCCGGGTGCAATCTATATTTCGCAGACGCTGAATTTTCGCGCGCCGGTGAAGATCGGCGACACCGTCATGGTCACCGTCATCGTGCGCGAACTCATTCCGGAAAAATCGCGCGCGCGACTGTCTTGCGTTTGCGCCGTCGACGGCGAGGTGGTGCTGGATGGTGAGGCGCTGGTCAAGGTCCCGAGCGTGAAGACCGCCAAGGGCAAGCGGCCGATGATCAAGCTGTAGGACCACGGTTGCGCTAGTTCCAATGAAAACGGCGAAGGGAAAACTGGGCAAACGGCGGGTGCAAGCGCGCCGGCCGCTTCTGGTCATCGACGGCGATTCTTTCGCGCACCGCGCCTACCATGCGCTGCCGAAAAACATTCGCCGCGATCGCGGACGTCCCGCCGGCGCCATTCTCGGCTTTGCCAATCGCCTATTGCAGCTCTACCGCACCGAATGGCCGCACGCCGTGTTGGTCGGCTGGGACACACTCGAGGCAGCAACGTATCGGCACGACGCCTTTACCGACTATCAAAGCGGCCGCGAATTCGACGACGACTTGGTGGAGCAGCTTAAGCTTATTCCGACATTCGTCACCGCCTGCGGTTTCGCCAATGCCAAGCGCGCCGGCTATGAGGCGGACGATTTTCTCGCCGCTGCGGTAAGCACCGGGGAACGCCGCGGCGGCACGGTGCTGGTGGCGAGCGGCGATCGCGACGCCTTTCAGCTCGCCTCGGCTCGGACGACGATCCTCTATCCGGTGCGGGCCGGCGAGATGGCGCGGATCGGACCGGAGCAAGTGCGCGAACGTTACGGCGTCGAGCCGAAACAGGTGCCGGACTTTATCGCGCTGCGCGGCGATCCATCCGACAAGCTGCCGGGCGCTCCAGGCGTCGGCGCGCTCGGCGCGGCGGCTTTGCTCCGCCGCTACGGCAGCCTCGATGCGATTCTCAAGGCGGGTCGCTTTGCGCGCATCGCCGACGATTTACGGCTCTACCGCGCCATTGCCACCATGAACAAGAAAGCGCCGCTGCCGAGGCTCGCACGGCAGAAGCCGACTTTCGCCAAGGCTGCGGCGTTGGCGCGCAAATGGCAGCTTCGGCAATTGGCGGCGCGACTGGAGGAGATGGCGCATGCCCCGTCACCCTGAAGCGCGAGCGCAGCGAGCCTGGAAGGGCGACGGCCCGGACAGTCGGACCGCATCCTCCGAGGGCCGCTTCGCGGCCACCTCAGGATGACGGCACGCATCTCACCGTGCCTGTTAATGCTCCGCCAGCGCCGCGCCGAACGCTTCAAACAATTTGCGATTCACCGGATTGTGCTGCGCGTCGTATTCAGCGTGCCATTGCACGCCGAGCGCGAAGCCTGGCGCTTCGGCGACCCGGATCGCCTCAATGGTGCCGTCATCCGCCACGCCTTCGACGACGATGCGCTTGCCAGGTTCGAGGATGCCCTGGCCGTGCAGCGAATTGACCCGGATGCATTCGGTGCCGAGCAATTTCGCAAATACGCCGCCAGGCGTGAGGCGCACCTCGTGGCGGTCGGCAAAGACGACTTGCACATCGGGATGGAATTCGCCGTTCGGCAGCCGCGGCGCGCGGTGATTGATGCGGCCGGGCAGTTCGCGGATTTCCGGATGCAGCGAGCCGCCATAGGCGACGTTGATCTCCTGAAAGCCGCGGCAGATGCCGAACAGTGGGACGCCGCGCGCGACGCAAGCCTCGACCAAAGCCAGCGCCATCGCATCGCGGGCATGGTCGTAAGGCTCGCTGCTCGGGTGAGCGTCGTGCCCGAACAGGCTTGGATGCACATTGGCGCGCGCGCCGGTAAGCAGAATGCCGTCCACGGCGTCGAGCAGCGCGGCGATGTCGGTGATCTCCGGCGAGCCGGCGAAGACGAGGGGCAGGGCGCCCGCCGCATCGGCAACCGCGCGCAGATTGCGCTCGCCGACGCGCTGCGCCGGAAACTTGCCCTCCATCAGGTGCAAGCTCCCGATCACGCCGACGACGGGTTTTCTGCGGGTCAACTTACGACCTCAGCCCTGCGTTTTGCTCGTTATGATGGGAATATCATTGGCGGGCAGGGGTGAGAAGATCGCGGTCGGCTTGCCAGCGATGCAACAGCCTACCAAATCAGGAAAGACCATTTGGCGCTATTTACGTGGTCGCCTCCTCGGCGATCGCCGCCAGCGCCTTGGTCATGGCCGCAACAGCGCCGGCGCTTTTTTCGCTCAGTCCCGCGCGCGCCGCGATCCAATCCGGTGCGTTGTAGGACAGCCAGACCTTGCCGTCGGCGTCCTGCCAGACCAGCGCCTTGAGCGGCAGATCGATGCCGGCGACTTGCTGATCCTGCATCAACGCCGTCCCGCCTTTCGGGTTACCGAACAGCACCACCTCGGTCGGCCGCAACGGCATGCCGACCGACGCCGCGCCGGCAGCGTGATCGACGCGGATGAAGACGTTCAGGTCGCGTTTCTTTAGCGCCGCCAGCAGCCGCTCCATGGTTTCAGAAGCGGAGTAGCGGCTGGGGATTGAGACGAGGCCCATCTGCGGCATTGCCGGCCTCCCGTTAGTGACTCTATCAGGCGCAGCAGACGGAAGGGAGCTATTCCGCCGCCTCGACGCGCTTGTTCTTGCCGCGATCGCGGGCGCGCCGCGCCAGCACCGGTTTCAAAAACGCGCCGGTATAGCTCGCCGCCACTCGCGCGATGTCGTCCGGCGTGCCGGCGGCGACGATCTCGCCGCCGCCGTCGCCGCCTTCCGGTCCGAGATCGATGATCCAGTCCGCGGTCTTGATCACTTCCAGATTGTGCTCGATGACAACGACGGTGTTGCCGGTCTCGACCAGCTCATGCAGCACGTCGAGCAGTTTGGCCACGTCGTGGAAGTGCAGGCCAGTGGTCGGCTCATCGAGGATGTAAAGCGTGCGGCCGGTGGCACGCTTCGACAATTCCTTGGCGAGCTTGACGCGCTGCGCCTCGCCACCCGACAGCGTGGTCGCTTGCTGGCCGACATGGATGTAGTCGAGGCCGACGCGGTGCAGAAGCTTGAGCGGCTCGCGCACGCGCGGCACGGCCTTGAAGAATTCCAGCGCCTCCTCGACCGTCATGTCGAGCACGTCGGCGATGGATTTGCCGCGGAACAGGATTTCCAGCGTCTCGCGGTTGTAACGCTTGCCTTTGCAGACATCGCAGGTGACGTAGACGTCGGGCAAAAAGTGCATTTCGATGCGGATCACGCCGTCGCCTTGGCAGGCCTCGCAGCGTCCGCCCTTGACGTTGAACGAGAAGCGGCCCGGCTCGTAACCGCGGGCGCGCGATTCCGGCAGGCCTGCGAACCATTCGCGGATCGGCGTGAACGCCCCGGTATAGGTTGCCGGATTGGAGCGCGGCGTGCGACCGATCGGGGACTGGTCGATGTCGATGATCTTGTCGAGATGTTCAACGCCTTCGATGCGGTCGTACGGGGCAGGGGCCTCGCTCGCATTGTTCAGCCGCCGCGCCAGCGCCTTGTAGAGGGTGTCGACCAAGAGCGTGGATTTGCCGCCGCCGGACACGCCGGTGACGCAGGTGAACAGACCGAGCGGAATCTCGGCAGTGATGTTTTTCAGATTATTGCCGCGCGCGCCGACGATCTTCAGCGTACGGCTCGGGTTTCTCGGCCGGCGCTCCGGGATGGGCACGACCAGCTCGCCGGAGAGGTATTTCCCGGTCCAGGATTGCGGCGCCGCAATGAGATCCTCGACCTTGCCCTGCGCAACGATGTGACCGCCATGGATGCCTGCGCCCGGGCCAATATCGAGCACGTGATCGGCAGCGCGGATCGCGTCTTCGTCGTGCTCGACAACAATGACGGTGTTGCCGAGGTCGCGCAGACGTTTGAGCGTTTCCAGGAGCCGCGCATTATCGCGCTGATGCAGACCGATCGACGGCTCATCGAGCACGTAGAGTACGCCGGTCAGCCCGGACCCGATCTGCGAAGCAAGCCGGATGCGCTGGCTTTCTCCGCCCGACAGCGTGCCGGAAGCGCGGGCCAGCGTGAGATATTCCAGTCCGACATCGACCAAAAACTTCAGCCGCTCGCGGATTTCCTTGAGCACCCGCACCGCGATTTCGTTCTGCTTGGAAGTAAGCCGTTGGGGTAGCTCGGTGAACCACTGAGCTGCGCCTTTGACCGACATATCGGAGACCTCTCCGATATGCAGTCCGCCGACTTTGACGCACAAAGCTTCGGGCTTGAGCCGATAGCCTTTGCAGGCGTCGCACGGAACGTCGGTGAAGTAGCGCGCGATCTCCTCGCGCGCCCAGTCGCTGTCGGTTTCGCGGTAGCGCCGCTCGAGATTGGTGACGACGCCTTCGAACGGCCGCCGCGTGTCGTAGGCGCGGATACCGTCGTCGTAGGAAAAGCGGATTTCCGTATCGCCGGAGCCGTAAAGGATCGCGTCCTGCGTCTTCTTCGGCAGGTCATTCCACTTGGTGTCCAATGTGAAACGGTAGTGCTTGCCGAGCGCCTGCAGGGTCTGCACGTAGTAAGGCGAACTCGATTTCGCCCATGGCGATATGGCGCCCCGGCGCAACGTGCGGTCCTTGTCCGGAATGACGAGATCGGGATCGATGTGCTGCTCGACGCCGAGCCCGCCGCATTTCGGACAGGCGCCGAACGGGTTGTTGAAGGAGAACAGCCGCGGCTCGATCTCAGGGATAGTGAAGCCCGATACCGGGCAGGCAAATTTCTCGGAAAACACCAGCCGCCGTGCATCGGCCGCGGCAGCGGCCGCGAGCTTGGTTTTTTCCCTGCCCCCTTGAGCGGTCTCTTTTCGATGACCCCCCTCGCGGCGCTTTGCGCCGGTCTCCCCCTCAAGGGGGGAGGCAGCATTCGCACTTGCCGCTTCGCTGGACGCGTCCGCCAGCTCTGCCACGGCCAAGCCGTCGGCGAGTTTGAGTGCCTGCTCCAGCGAATCCGCAAGCCGCGTCGCGATATCGGAGCGAACCACCAGCCGGTCGACCACTACATCGATGTCGTGGGTGAATTTCTTGTCGAGCGCGGGCGCCTCGGCAATCTCGTAAAACTTGCCATCGATTTTGACGCGCTGGTAGCCCTTCTTCATAAACTCCGCGAGCTCCTTGCGGTACTCGCCTTTGCGGCCGCGTACCACCGGCGCCAACAGATAAAGCCGCGTACCTTCGGGCAGCGCCATGATGCGGTCGACCATCTGCGAAATGATCTGGCTCTCGATCGGCAATCCGGTCGCCGTGGAATAGGGCACGCCGACCCGCGCCCAAAGCAGCCGCATGTAATCGTAGATCTCGGTGACGGTGCCGACCGTTGAACGCGGATTGCGCGAGGTGGTCTTCTGTTCGATGGAAATGGCAGGCGACAAGCCGTCGATCTGATCGACGTCCGGCTTCTGCATCATTTCCAGAAATTGCCGAGCGTAGGCGGAAAGGCTTTCGACATAGCGGCGCTGGCCCTCGGCGTAGATCGTGTCGAAGGCGAGCGAGGATTTTCCCGAACCGGAGAGCCCGGTGAAGACCACCAGGCGATCACGCGGGATGTCGAGATCGATGTTCTTGAGGTTGTGTTCGCGCGCGCCACGAATCCCGATGACGCGGCGATCCTCTCCGCCGGTGCGGCCTTGGATGGCGCCCTCGCGATCAGCGCGCTGTCGCGGCTTCGCAGCTTTGTCGAACAGATCGTTCATGCAGATATCCGCTCGTCGCAAAATCTATCCCCGAAAACAGTCTGGACTTCCTGCTTGTCGCGGCAGTGCGATCGGCAGAGGCAGCCGCCACGATTGCGGGAACGAGCGGATGTGGAACCCGCCAGCTGTTTCAGGTGCTGGATCGAACATAGTGAGAACGCGGGCGCTTTGCCAGCGCGGGAAATGGCTATTCCCCGAAAACCCGCAAGCACGGCGCTGCGCGCCGATGGATGGGACAAACTTCCGGTGACATTCCCGGGCCGCCCGACCAATTGAACCGGTAATTGAGACCCACAATGAACGTGTGGAGGTCGGACTGCACGCTCACGGGCGGTGTTTTCCAATTTCAAGTAGAGATATTCGAACCTGGCAGTCAGATTCTCGGTAAAGGCTGCTTCGAGGCCGGCGCCAGCTGTCCAGCCGCCTTTGGTCGTGCGTTGGAAGTTGCCGCTTTGACCAGGTGCCACGTCTCCAAGTGCACCGCCCGCCGTCCCATAGACCAGCACGCGATCAGCGGCATAACCCAGTCGGGCACGCAGGGTCGAAAACCAAAAATTCTTCGTCTCGCAGGACGTCCCAGCACTGCAGAATGGGCTGGAGACCTTGCCATCGATCTAGGAGCCGTCGAAATCCGCCTCTGCGCCGTAGACAAAGCCGTCAGTCTGGAAATTCACGCCGATCGTGGCGCCGGCGAGGAAGCCCTTGAGATTGAAATTAGCGGTCGTCCCACCCGGATCGAGGGGGTCGCTCCAATTGCTGGTGCCAAAGCCGTAGCCAAGATTGAAGCCAAAATAGACGCCGCCCCAATTGTAGACGGGGCTAGCGGGTGGGACGTAAGCCGCTGGAGCGCGCGGGGGCGCGGGCGCGACCGGAGGCGGCAGATCGGACGCAAGCCCCTGGCCCCCAGCAGCCAATGCCAAGGCTCCCGCCAACAGCCAGCGCTTCATGCGACCCCCAAAAAGCGTCGTCGCAAAGAGTTCGACCAATGCCGGAATAAGTAGCTGATCCATCAGCAGAACGATGTAACGCAAAAGCCACAGGCGATAGCTTTCTACACGTTCTGATTAATATATAGCCACGCTCACACGTAAGGCGAGTAATACTCACCAATGAGGTTCGCGAATGCGGCGACGATCACACTTTCTTTGAGAACCGGCGCGCTCGGCTTGTGCAGTTCCTTGAAAGCCACTAGAACAAAGCAAGAACTAGGCCGTTCAGCACTGGTGAAAGACGAGCGCGTGTGGAAAACGAGCTTGGGTGTTGCGGACCGTTCGCACGGCACTACTGTCATGAATGGTGAGTTGCGAAGGGGGCCAGCAATGCGATCAAGCCCTCGGTACGGATATGATCAGCGAGCAAAGAGCGGAGCAGGACGATGGCGGGAAGCGTGAACAAGGTCATTCTGATCGGCAATCTGGGCGCCGATCCGGAAATCCGTCGTACTCAGGACGGCCGGCCAATTGCCAATCTGCGGCTCGCGACTTCGGATTCCTGGCGCGACAAGGCAACCGGGGAGCGCCGAGAGAAGACCGAATGGCACCGCGTTGTGATCTTCAATGAAAACCTGTGCCGGATCGCCGAACAGTACCTGAAAAAGGGCTCCAAGGTTTACATTGAAGGGGCGCTGCAGACGCGTAAATGGCAAGATCAATCCGGTCAGGATCGCTACTCGACCGAGGTCGTACTGCAGGGGTTTCGCGGCGAACTGACATTGCTCGATCGCGCTGGGTCGTCGTCAAGCGACGCGGGGTCGGATGTGAGCGGCGAGTTCGGCTCGCCCGGCCCGACGCGCAAGGCTGCTGTCGCGGCGGCCGGATCGGCGCGCGGCGACATGGATGACGAAATTCCGTTCTGAGCGCGGCTGAGGCATGGACGCGCTGTCGACTTGTACGTTCGTCAGTCCTTCGCATTAAATCGAGCCGTGGAACGACGCGGCAATGCTTGATCTTATTTTTGCGCTCAAATTTGTGCACTTGGTCGCTGCCGCAATAATGTTCGGCGCCTGGTTTTGCTTGGCCATTGTCATGCTGCTTGGTTACCGCTCCGGCAATCCATCCGTGATTGCTGTCACGACGCAATTTGTCGTCGACGTTGAAAAAATGATTGTCGCGCCTGCCATTGCTGCACAGCCGCTCT
>Ga0306926_10005897_pt1 | contig 13117 bp, 11 predicted proteins | sample flu12Cox44000178_FD_203759 | JGI IMG/M metagenome (GOLD analysis project Ga0306926, IMG submission 203759) | Lab enrichment of tropical soil microbial communities from Luquillo Experimental Forest, Puerto Rico - flux8day.12C.oxic.44.000.178 (v2)... | ecosystem: Environmental > Terrestrial >... | reverse complement strand
CCGTCGAGTGTTTTGAGCATCTCGCCAGCGCGCGCCCGACGCACGATGATCGTGCCACCCTCGAGCAGATCGAGATCGAACGCGTGCGTAGGATGTCCCAGCTCGTTCAGCGCATAGTTCGTGGCATCAGCGACGTTGTTGATCGCACGAGAGCCGAGCAGTTCCAAGCGCCGGGCAATTCGCTCGGGAGAAGCACCGATTCTCACATTGCGAACAATGCGTGCCGTGTATCGCGCACAGCCCTGCGCATCTTCGATGAAAATGGGAAATACTTCATCATTGGTCATCCCGACCAGAGACCGTTCTACGGCCGGACCGGGCAGACCTGCCGTGGTTCTCCGCAGCTTCGGCTCAATCTTCTTCAGCTCCACGTCATAGATCGCCGAGGCCTCGCGCGCTACGCCGTAATGGTTCATCGCGTCGACGCGGTTCGTCGTCAGGTCCATCTCGTAGATCATTGCCCCCTGCTCTTCGCCGACGGATTCCACGGCGATTCCGACTGATGTCAGGTCCTCGGCGAGTTGACGGTCATCGACCGGGACATTGACGAACTCACGCAACCATGTGGGAATGATTCTCATTGTGTCCTATTATTCGGTTTTCATCGCGAGCGAAGCAATGAGTGGTGCGTCTTGCGATGCAGAGAAAAACCATGTCCGCACCATTCCTTGCTATGCCCCTCGGTCGGGATGACAAAACGGATACCACCTACGAGAACTGCTCAAGAAAGCGGACATCGCCTTCGTAGAACAACTGGATTCCCTCGACTTCGTATTTCAGCATGGCAATGCGCTCTACCCCCATGCCGAAAGCGAAGCCCGAGATCTTCCGCGAGTCGTAGCCGTTCTGTTTGACAAAGTCGAAGACATTGGGATCGACCATGCCGCAGCCCAGCAGCTCGATCCAGCCGCCAAATTTGCATTTACGGCACCCTTTGCCCCCGCAGAAGATACAGCTCACCTGCATGTCGGCTGACGGCTCGGTGAAGGGGAAAAACGACGGATAGAAGCGCGTCTTCACCGACGAGCCGAACAGCGCCTTCATAGCGTGATCAAGCGTTCCCTTCAGATCGCAGAAGGTAATGTTGGTATCGACCGCCAGGCCTTCGACCTGGTGGAACACGGGCGAGTGCGTCGAGTCCAGTGGATCGTTGCGGTGCACCTTGCCCGGAATCACGATGCGCACCGGCGGCGGCAGCTTCTCCATCGTGCGTATCTGCACCGGCGAGGTATGTGTGCGCATCACCAGGCGATCGCGTTGCGCCTTTCGTTCCTGCCCGGCAACGAAGAGCGTGTCCTGCGTGTCGCGCGCGGGATGGTTCGGCGGAAAGTTGAGCGACTCGAAGTTGTAATAGTCACTCTCGACCTCGGGCCCCTCGCCGACTGAGTAGCCCATTGCCTTGAAGACGGACACGATCTCGTCCATCACGCGCAGCACGGGATGCTTGACCCCGATACGTCGCTGGATGCCGAGAAGAGAGATGTCGAGGCGCTTGTCCCCGAGCCGGGCGACATTGGCCGCAGCCCGAACGCTGTTCTGTGCCTCGTCGATGATCGCCTCGACGCGCACCTTGAGTTCGTTGACTCGCTGACCAACCTCGCGTTTGGCCTCACGTGGCGCAGCCTTCAACCATATGTCGTTAACTTGCGTCAGCAGGCCATTCTTCCGCGCCATCCAGCGATCGCGGAAGGTCTTCCAGTCGCCTTCGTCGTGTAGCCCGCTGGCTTCCACCTCTAATGCGGACAAGAGGTCGCAGGCAGCGCGGTCCAACGCCGGTGGCGAATAATCCTCGAGTTTGGGGACCGTATACATACTGCTCTGCCAGTCTCGCCAGCTGCCTTGCAGGGGCCCGGCCTCAGCCACGCCTCATGCTGATTTTGAGGCTGCCATCCCGAGCGACCCGAAGGTGCCGTGCGACCGGGGCGAGTCGACAGATCTGCGGCTCGATTGTTACCGTGGCTACGTGACTCAAATCATCTTAAACAGCGAAACACAGATCCGCCCGACCGCAGCCTGCCCCAGAGCGAAGGCCAAGGTCTCGGGCTATCCTTCTTCGTCCGGGAACCCAGGTTTTGACTTTTGCGGCTGAATCGCCTTGCCGATTGACGCCTGATAAGCCCAACGGGCGGCCAACCGGGCCGCCCATCGACATTGCCACAGATTTTCCGGGATGGGCGATCATCAGGTAGCTGAAAAGCGCGCCGAAGCCATCAGCGAGGCGCTTCAGAACGTGAGCATCACAAGCACCCTCTTGAAAACAGGGGGTTGTCGCGGCGACAACCGGTTTCTGGACAGCTCCTACGCCACCGCAGCTTTGGCTTGTGTGCACAAGGCCGCAAACCCAGCCGGATCCTTGACGGCGATATCAGCCAGTATCTTGCGATCGAGTTCAACTCCGGCTTTTTTCAGGCCATGGATGAACTGGCTGTAGCTAATGCCGTTCAGCTTCGCGGCTGCGCCAATGCGCACGATCCAAATGGAACGGAACTGGCGCTTCTTCTGCTTGCGGCCGCTGTAGGCGAACTTCAATCCACGCTCGACCGATTCCTTGGCCTGCCGGTATAGTTTCGATTTTGTTAGGTAATAGCCGCTTGCGCGCTCCAGTATCTTTTTGCGGCGCGCACGGCGCTTGGTACCACGTTTCACGCGGGGCATTGCTTCTCCTTTTTCACATCGCTAAGCGGCTGGAGGCAAGGACGTCGACCACGCTCGCAGGGAGGGGCCTGTAGGATCTTTCGCCTCTTCACACGCTGTTGTCCGTCAACTTGCACCCTGCTTCGCGCGGGTACCTACTTGCTGGGCGCTGCCGGAGGCCACACCATGTGGCTGAAATGTGTTACCTAATAAGGGATCATGCGCTTGATTTTCGGGGCATCCGCCTTATCGACCAACGTATCAGTATCGAGCTGGCGCTTGCGCTTGGTCTCCTTGGAAGTCAGGATATGGCGTTTCATCGAGTGACCTCGCTTAATTTTGCCCGTTCCTGTCTTCTTGAAGCGTTTCGCCGCTCCACTATGTGTCTTTAATTTCGGCATACTATCTTTCTATTACACCACAAACACGTGTGCCAGACCACCTCACAGCGCACGGTCGCAAACAATCGCTCATTATTGCTGCTGTTGTTGCGGAGGCGCAGCAGTGGCCTGGGGAGCGGCTGGTTTCGGCTTCTGTGGTGCCTTGGGTGCGGGTTGTGCCTTGGGCGGAGCCAGGATTAGATGCAGAGTATTGCCTTCCTGGCGCGGACGGAATTCCACCACCGCCTTGTCTCCCAAATCGCTAATCAATCGCTCAAGGATCTCGCGCCCTAAGCCCTGCCGCGTCATTTCGCGACCTCGAAAAAAAATCGTCGCCTTCACCTTGTCGCCTTCGGTGAGAAAGCGCAGCACATGGTTCTTCTTCGTTTCATAGTCGTGGTCGTCGACGTTGATGCGGAACTTCACTTCCTTGACCACGATCTGGTGCTGGTGTTTCTTGGCCTCTCGCTCACGCTTTTCCTGCTGGTAGAGGTACTTCCCGTAGTCCATGATGCGACAAACCGGGGGTTGTGCAGTGGGAGAGACTTCGACCAGATCCAGGTTTTTCTCGCGGGCTATTTTGAGCGCTTCAAAGGGCGGCATAATGCCTAACTGATTCCCTTCGTCGTCGATAACGCGGACTTCACGAACACGAACACGCTCGTTGGTGCGGATAAAACGCTTATCGATACAGGCCTCCAGAGCAACTGCGGTAACCCAAAGTATAGCATGCGAAACACAACGGATTTCGATAGCCACTTCAGCGACTGCCATGCACAGCTGCCCCTGCCAGCCGAGTTCCTCGACTTGACAGGTCGAGCGAATAAATCGACCTGTTAGTCCGTCTGTCCGTTCTTAAGAATTGGCTGGCAGATTCGCAGGCCAGTCTTTGGGGGGAATGAGGTTGTTCACTTCCTGCCGAACTTGAGGCGTGAAATGCCGGCAATGCCCAGCAACCCGGCTCCGATTAGAAACAGCGACGCCGGTTCGGGAATCGCTGACAGATGCAGGAAGTTAACCAGGGCGATATTGAAGCCCACGGCGCTGAACGCAGCGTTGGTCACGGCATGGTCACTGAAGTCTCGCTCGCTGATGAAACTAGCGCTTCCGTGGGCGTTGTGGCCATCTACTCCGTTTTCCGTGACGGTCCGCAACCGGGTCGTTCCGCTGTGCCTTGCCGGGTGAGTGCCGAACGGACCGCTCTGCGTTTGCAGACCAACATCGCCGTAGCCCGTATAAAACCGGCCAAAGACAGCGTCGCCATTGCTCATGACTGCCGTGAAGACGTGGGGGATGGAAGGGCACGACGGACCCAGTTGGCTCCCATCCGCCGTACTGTTGCCGGTGCTGGAAGGTTCCAACCGAATGACATCAGCCTGCGCTAGCGACAAGGCTGTGCCCACAAAGGCCACGACCATTAGTAGCGTTAGCGTTTTCTTTCGCAATCGGTTCTCCTGGATTCGCGTTTCTGTGAACGCTCGTGGCACTCACAACCTGTCCAATTACTACGACGCCTTCCGGTAACGCGTTTCGTAACCTTCAAAATAGCTTTCGCACATTACCTTCCATCCCTGGCATCGGTTATGAGTATGACTCATACTGGTTTCCAACGGCCTCGCATGTGCAACAGTTTGCACATGAGGGAGGAATATTTTCTACTCTGCCATTAACTTCTTAACACCGAGGTATTACAAAAAGGGTAAATTTCAATGAATCATAAAATTATTTTTTTTGGGTACTTAGAGGTGGCAATCGGCCTCTGAGAACCTTCGCTTATCAAGCCAAACGACGCAGGGTTTAATGCTTTTCTTTAATTACGCATACAAGTGGGTTCGGTGGAGTCGCATTGGTTGAATTTTAAGGACTCAACGAGTTCATCAGGTCAGCAAAGAGCCGTGAATCGCCTCGCCATCAGTCGACGTTATACCCACCTGCACGATGGAGTTGGCTGCATGGACGCCTTCGATCCACAGCTTCAGATAGTTGTCGGTGAGGGCCTCAGTGTATCCCCTCTTGACCCGCGGTAGGGTAGTTGCTTCCAGGTCTCGTCCCACCAAAGATCGCATGAACTCGCTCTTCTTAACCGCCGCCAGCTCACGAAGGATGCGGTTACGCTCCCGCGCCGTCTGTATGGGAACCTGATCCCGCATAGTGGCTGACGGCGTACCTGGACGGGACGAGTACGTGAACACGTGCAGATAGGTGAACGGCAAGCGCTCGATGAAAGCGCGCGTCTGCTCGAAGTCCTGGCCGCTCTCACCAGGGAAACCCACCATTACGTCAGCTCCGATGGCTGCAAGGGGCATTGCACGCCGGACGCGTTCGATGCGATCCGCGTAGTGCCACGGGCGGTACTTGCGATGCATGCTGCGGAGAATGCGATCGCTACCCGATTGCAAGGGCAGGTGAGCGTGCTTGGCGATGCGGGGAGATGAGGCTGCCAACTCGATGAGTTCGTCAGTCCAGTCCATCGGCTCGACCGAGCTGATACGGATCTTCTGCACCACCGTGCGATCGAGAATGCTGCGTAGCATGGCTGCGAAGTTCGCGCGTGGATTCAAGTCACGGCCCCAGCGGCCCAGGTTGATGCCTGATAGGACAATCTCGCGGTAACCCTGGAGAACGAGCGCATCAACCTCGCGCAGGATCTCTTCCAGTTGCAGAGACCGGCTGCGGCCGCGCACAAAGGGAATGATGCAAAACGAGCAGCGGTTATTGCAGCCGTCCTGGACTTTGAGATTGGGCCGCGTTCTCTCGGAATTGCCAGCGGCCTCGGTATCAAACACAGGTGCAGCCATCAGCTCGGTATGCGCAAAGATGTCACCGATGACTACATTCGAGGGCGGAGAGTCGGTTAGCTGCTGCAGTGGCACGAACCCAGAATCAGTGCATGTCCGCTGGGCATAAGCGGCGACATCCTGCTTATGGGAGTTGCCGACGACCAGGCTCACACCGGCCATTGCCGCCAGTTCCTCAGGGGCGCGCTGGGCATAACAGCCCGTAACTAAAATTCTAGCCTTGGGATTTTCGCGATGAACCCGACGGATGGAAGCCCGCACATCCTGGTCGGCTGATGCTGTAACCGTACAGGTATTCAGAATCACGACTTCGGCTTCACGTGCGCTGCCGGCTCGCCGCAATCCGCGCTCCAAAAGCTGCCGCTCAATGGCGGCGCCATCAGCTTGAGTTGCGCGGCAGCCAAAGTTCTCCACATGGTATGTCGGCACGGGTTTATTATACTGAGGTAGAGGGATGCGCTGCCGCACCTGCGGGCGTGCGTCCTTCATGGCGGAATCGGATTGGATGGATCAGGGGGTAGCGCTGCTCCCGATCCATTCCTCCAGCAACTCGGCCGGCGAAAGTTGCATCTCACCAGCCGCTTTTCTCACACGAAGTAGTCTTGGAGTTCCTGATGACACGACGTATCCTGCTAGTCGATGACGAACTGGCGATTCTCCTCACATTGCGCGCCATCCTCGAAATGAACGGCTTTGAGGTTGAGACAGCCTCTTCAACCCAAGACGCTGAGCAAAAGCTAAAGGGCGGCACCTTTGAGATGGTGATCACGGACATGCGAATGGAAACGGAGACTGCCGGATACGACGTGATCAAGGCCGCGAGGCGGCAAGCCTACAACCCAGCCACCGCCATTCTGACCGCGTACCCCTCTTTGGGCCACGAATGGCAGGACAAGGGAGCCCAGTCGCTGCTGGTCAAACCAGTGAACACGCGCGACTTGTTGCGACAGATTGAGGCTCTTCTGGTCGCTCACCAGGACGAGAAACAGCGCGTGCAGCAGAAAGCGGCCACCCGTAAGACCAGTCTGCCTGACTCCCACTCGGCGCGAGCGGCGGCTGCTGAGAGAAAAGTGCTTTAGCAGCTCTTCGGTGTGACTGGAAAATGCCAGCTGTCCAGCCTGGAGACACGGCCACCTCGGACAGTTAACATGGCTGAACTGCGTCCTGCATATCGCTCAGCGGCGCCGCGAGTTGCCGGAGTTTTGATCAGGCGCTGGCCGCAGTCGTCCGCCGCTGCTGGAAGCACTCGCGACAGAAAACGGGCCGCCCTTGCGTGGGTTTGAATGGTACAGTGGTTTCCTTGCCGCAGCCGGAGCAGGTTGTTCGCGTCTCCACTTTGGGATGTCCACCGGAAGGAGCGGCGCCGAGCGTGGCAGCCCGCTTGGCTTTGCACGGCTTGCATCGCTTTGGTTCATTCTTGAATTGCTTGTCGTGGAAGAATAGCTGCTCCCCAGCCGTGAAGACGAAATCAGCGCCGCAGTCGATACACTTCAGTACCTTATCCTGGAATTCCATGGAGAGTTGCTCCCTTCAGCCCGCGATCCCCAAACCAAAGACATGCTAAGCGACCTCTTCCCGGCCGACCGGACTGAGAGCCCTGCCGGCAGTCGCACCTTTTTTGGTTCAGGTCAGTCCCCGAGGGTTCGGCCCAACCGTACGCAGAGCACGGCCACTACAGGTATTACTGCGGCACTACTAAGATCTGATTTCCTTGCCGAGCTGAACAAAATAGAGGGCCGCCGCTTTGCACGGCGGCCCTGGGTTCGGATTAGTCCTGCTCTTTACGAGCCTTCTTTCGGCTCCGCTTGCGCGCCAGCGCTTCCTTCACGCGGCGCCTTTCGCCCGGCTTGAGGTAAAAGGAGTGACGTTTCACTTCCTTAATGATGTCCTCTTGCTGGACTTTGCGCTTAAATCGCCTGAGAGCGTTTTCTAATGATTCGCCCTCTTGCACGCGTACTTCAGCCAACCCGGAAACACCCCCAGACTCGCCCCAAATGGACAGTAGTAGTTATTTCAATGTTCCTCTCCGAAGTCAAGCAAAGACTGGCGGTTTTGCTCTGATGGATGGTGCCGGTCGCTGCCGACACCAAAGTATGGAGTTATCGGCATCTCTCTAAATAATTGAGTTTTAGGGAAAAACTACATCTGTCGCGGTCCGCATGCCGTCGTGGGCACGAGAATCGTCGAGGTCAATTGAAATTGTCCGGGACATGCTAGCGCCTTCGCTGAGTAAGCTACCGCCGTCCTGCGAGCTCTAAGAGCTATCCTACTCAGGTCAAGATCCCTAAGTTGAGGCTCTCTTCGGCGTCATTCGTAAGAATTCCGCAACATGCTGTTATCCGCTCTGAGGGTGCACGCGCACCCGTTGTGTCGTCGACAACGCCGTAAAGCTCCGCGGATTCCGTCCTGCGCCTCGGCTGGATGTCGGCCCCAACGGTCGGCAGCAGAACCGAGCCCGGAAGAAAGGTTTCCTGAGAGACGAGACGCAAGGCGAACGTGTGGATGATATTTAGTGAGGGCCGTACGTGAGGATTATTTATTGTCGAACTAAAGCAATCCTCGAATGCGAGACGCCAGTCTATTTCCGGAATACCCGTCTGGCGAGAACAGGGGTTGATTGACACTACACCCCTTTCACTGCATCGATCTCCCTGCGCAACTCCTCGACCAGCGGCTCGAATGGCGCACTTTCGACGCTGCCTAACTGGGCGAGTCGTTGCTCAATGTCGCTGACGATCTGCTCAGCTTCCTGCTGCGCGCTGGCTGAAGGCAAGGTTTCCTCGGCACGATTCCCCTGCCGCTACATCAAGAAGGCCGAAGCCGTGTGCCAAGCGATGCGCCGGCATCTCCCATTCTTGATGCGTGCGGATCCGCAAGTCACCCTGCGCCTGGCGCGCCACAATAGCACAAAACCAGCAGTTTCGTCCTCGGGAAAATACATGTTGCGTCACGCTCGTCAACCTCGCCCGACAGCAGCATTTCCGCGCAGTTCAGGCAACGCCGGGTCCTTGTACAACACATGCCGGAGATCTCCAAAGGACACTTGATGAAGTGGTCTTCAAGAGCTTTCCAATTTCGCTTCCCGCTCACACCGTGATATTTTCAAGGGTTTAAAGAAATGCTCATGATTCGCTCTTATAAAGGCATCACGCCGATGATCCCGGGGTCATGTTATGTCGACCGGTCGGCGCAGGTGATCGGCGACGTCACGCTGGGCGAGAACGCCAGCATCTGGATGAACGCCGTCGTGCGCGGTGACGTGAATTACATCCGTATCGGCGCCAACAGTAACATCCAGGATTGCAGCGTCATGCACGGCATGCTGAACCAGTGGCCCGTCATCGTGGGAGACTGGGTCACCGTTGGGCACTCCGTTACCCTGCACGGCTGCGTTGTGGAAGATCAGTGCCTCATCGGTATGGGAGTCGTCATTTTAAACGGAGCGCGCATCGGAGCAGGCTCGATCATTGCCGCAGGCACGCTGATTCCCGAAGGCACGATCATCGAACCCCGATCGCTGGTGATGGGCGTGCCCGGCAAGGTGCGTAAGAAGCTTAGCGACGAAGACCAGGAAACGATCTTGCGCTACGCGCGTAATTACCTGGGCTATAGAGAAACGTACCTCGCGGAGAAAACGAGTCAGTAGATAGTGGCTGCTGGCGGGAAGCTTAACGATTGCATACGGAGTAGACCACAGTGCCGGAGGTGCCCGGCTGTCATTCCGAGTGGAGCGCCCGCTCAATATTGCGGCGGTCGCTGCACAAAAACGGACCGAACGTTGAGCCAAAATGCAGGTCCCCTCGAACTAGTGCATGCATCGGCAAAGATTGTGCCTGATACTTTACTGCTCGGTCCTCGCTCGAGGTGACGGCCATGAGGAAGTGAGCGCTGAGGCCAGTGCCGCCAAATGGCGGAATGCTGACTGAATGCTGGCCTTTAGTGACAACCGATAACTGACAGCTGTCTTATGCTCAAAGCCGTTCGCGGAACTCGTGACCTTCTCCCGCCGGAGACGGATTTGTGGAATCAGGTGGAGGCGACCGTGCGCAGCGTCCTCGCGCGCTACAACTTCCACGAAATCCGCACGCCCATCTTTGAAGACACCAGCCTGTTCGCCCGCAGCGTCGGAGAAGACACCGACATCGTCTCGAAGGAGATGTTCACGTGGGAAGACCGCGCTCGCGCCGCCAGCGAGAATGCACAGTCGCTTAGCTTGCGTCCGGAAAACACCGCTGGGGTCGTGCGTGCATACATCGAGCACGGACTCGACAAGAAGGGCGCGCTGCAGAAGCTTTATTACATCGGGCCGCAGTTCCGCCGGGAGCGCCCGCAGAAGGGACGTTATCGCCAGTTTTACCAGATTGGGGCTGAGATTATCGGCCCACCCAGCGCCAACAGTGAGTCACCCGCGCGTGATGCCGAAGTGCTCGAGATGCTGGCGACATTGCTGGACAAAGTCGGCCTGCGTGGCTGGGGGCTGCAACTCAATTCCGTCGGCTGCGCGGATGATCGAACGCGCTATAGCCAGGCGCTGCGCAAGGCGTTGCAACCCGTGGTGCACCAGATGTGCGAAGATTGCCGTCGCCGGGCTGAGACGAATCCATTGCGCGTGCTCGACTGCAAGGTGCCGGAAGACCAGCCCATCATTGCGAAGCTGCCCAGGATCAGTGAGTATCTCGACGAACCCTGTCGCCAGCACTTCGCCGCCGTACGTTCCATGCTGGACGCAATTGGCATTCCCTACAACATCAACGAGCGCATGGTACGAGGTCTCGACTATTACACTCGTACCACGTTCGAATTCACGCACGGCGACTTGGGCGCGCAGAATGCAGTACTGGGCGGGGGCCGGTATGATGGCCTATCGGAATCGCTTGACGGTCCAAAAGCACCGGGCATCGGATTTGCAATCGGGGAAGACCGCCTGATCATGGCGTTGCAAGCGGAAGGCGTCACGGCCGTTCAGAAGGTCGATGCCTACGTCGCTCCGCTGGGCGCTGGAATGAATGCCCCTGCGCTAAAGCTTGCCCGCGAGCTGCGGCGTCATGGCATCAGGGTAGAGATCGGCGATGAGGACTTTCGCCTGAAGAAGTCGTTCGAAGGTGCAGTACGGGCCGGCGCGAAGTATATCGTCATTGTCGGCGAGAACGAAGTCGCCAGCGGCCACTTTACAGTTAAGAATCTCACCACCGGTTACCAGGTCCAGGTGGCACGCGCCGAGCTGGTCGCGCACCTGGGACGGCGATAGAGGACATAACCCTGTTGATTGGTGTGGCTCCAGGCTGTGAGCCAGAGAGAGTGGTAAGAAAGGTCTGAGCCGCATCCCAACGGCAAACGTTACTCTTGGGCTCACCGGTGGGTACGGGCGATATATTCTGCGACAGGTCTTCTGGGGCCCCATTCCATCCACTACAGGCCAGGCAGATACAATCAGACAAGAAGGATTTCTTACGATGAGTGTCACCATCGAAGCGGGAACAAAGCATCTGACCCTGCTCAATGTTTACGAAGTCAAACGCGCCAGGCAGCAGCAATTAATCGACCTCCTCAACTCTGCAGCGAAGGAGTTGGCACACCAGCAAAAAGGACTGATCTCGTTTGTGATCCACCGCAGTTTTGATGGAACTCGAGTGGTGAACTATTCCCAGTGGAAGAGCCGCGAAGCATTCGAAGCTGCGCTGGCAAATCCTGCTGCCAGAAAGCACATCGATGCCGCAATGGCGGTGGCTGTAAATACACCGATCTTTTGTGAAGTCGTGAGCATTTATGAGACTCACTGAGCGCACTGCGCAGGATAGTGACCTTCAATGTCATTTCGAATACCGTGAGAGGGTCCGCCAGCGAATCATATCGCGCGGTCGAGAAACCTGCTTTTCGGCCGCTCCCAACGGCAATTCCCCCTTCGCCAGGCTCATGCCAGGCACAGGGCAAGCTCTCGACTACGACCACCGCCGCGAGCTTCGCTCGGAATGACGAGGCAGTGGCTTCTCTCTATACCAGGCAATAACAAACTAGTTTCAGAACAATGCAAGGAAGCTCATGCTCGATTTTTTAGGTGACTTAACCCGCACCCATCGTTGTGGGGCATTGCGCGCCTCCGATGCTGGTTCCAAGGTCGTGCTCATGGGATGGGTAAACCGCCGACGCGATCTCGGCAACCTTATCTTTCTCGATCTGCGAGACCGCACTGGTGTCACGCAGGTAGTCGTCACAACCGATGCCGGCGCCGAAGTGCACGACCGCGCCACCGCAATGCGCTCTGAGTTCGTGATCGCCGTCCTCGGTCACGTAAAGCTGCGCGATCCCAACACGGTCAACAAGAACATCGCCACAGGCGAGATTGAAGTCGTTGCCGACGAATTGCGTGTGCTTAACGACTGCAAACCCCTGCCGTTCTCGCCGGCTGATTCGGCGATCGCCAACGAGGAAGTGCGCCTTAAGTACCGCTATCTCGACCTCCGTCGGCCGGAGATGCAGTACAACATCGAGCTGCGCCACCGGGTTTCCATCGCCATCCGTGAATATTTGAACTCGCAGGGCTTCTTCGAGATCGAGACGCCATTCATGACGCGCTCCACGCCCGAGGGTGCGCGCGACTATCTCGTGCCCAGCCGTGTGCATCCCGGTGAGTTCTATGCCCTGCCGCAGTCGCCGCAGTTGTTCAAGCAGATTCTGATGATCTCCGGCTTTGACAAATATTTCCAGATCGTGCGCTGCTTCCGCGACGAAGACCTGCGTGCCGACCGTCAGCCCGAGTTCACTCAGATTGATCTGGAGATTAGCTTCGCGCGCCCTGAAATGGTCTTCCACACCGTCGAAGGCTTTCTGAAGGCGGCGTTCGCCTGCATCGGTCACGATCTGCCAACGCCCTTTCCCCGGATGAGCTACGACCAGGTCATTCGTCTCTACGGCATCGACAAGCCCGATCTTCGTCTGCCCGCTATGGCCGATGTGCATGGCGCCTTCACTGCAGACAACCTCGACACGCTGCAGGTGGACGCCGGTCTGCCCGTTGTCGCCATCGTCATTCCCAACACCGGCGAGCTCTCGCGCAGAGAACGCGACGACATCAAGCTGCTCTTCGGCGAGCGCAGAGAGGCCAAGGTTTTCGAAGATGTAAAGCGCCTGGAAAAGTCATTCCCCGGTGCCATTGCGAAAGTCCGTGAACTGACGCACACGCGCCCCGAGGACCTGCTTGTCATCGTCGCTGGAGCCAAGCGCGCCGAGGCCGCTACGGACGCTAAGGTTCGCCAACAGGAGTATGCGATCTACACCGCTGCCGGACAGCTTCGTCTCGCGCTCGGC
>Ga0306926_10005896_pt1 | contig 13119 bp, 7 predicted proteins | sample flu12Cox44000178_FD_203759 | JGI IMG/M metagenome (GOLD analysis project Ga0306926, IMG submission 203759) | Lab enrichment of tropical soil microbial communities from Luquillo Experimental Forest, Puerto Rico - flux8day.12C.oxic.44.000.178 (v2)... | ecosystem: Environmental > Terrestrial > Soil... | reverse complement strand
CGATGCCGACGTGATTGATGATGCGTTGCGCGAGCCTCGCTACGGTCCCAGTATCCATGAGTTCCAGCGTTGGGATAACTACCCCGAATTGTTTCTCCAAACTCAGCCGCAGCTCCACCAGCATCAACGAGTCCATACCCAGATCCAGCAGTGACCTGTCGGCCGTCAGCTTCGTCGGCGCCATCGCGACAATAGCGGCGACATGCTTGATCAGGAGTTGCTCGACGATAGAAATAGCCTCATTGCGTGGGAGCCCAGCAAGGTACCCCCGGAACCCTTCGAGATTCCCGTCTGCGCCCTCACCGGCCGGGTCGTCCTGAGACTCTCGCACCAATGCGAATTTCGGTGCCTTGGCCACGCCCGGCAGAACCGCGAGCCGCGGCCAGCTCATTTCGGCCAACGCGACGTTCTGCGCCCCTGAGCCAATCGCTTGCTCCAATCGATCGAACGCACGCGCCGGAGCAAGCAGCTTTACGCCGAGCCGCTCCTCCAGCATCCGGCCGACCACAGTGTTGCGCGCCAGGTGCCCTACATCTCCAATCGCGCCCCAGGCTACCGCCAGCGCTGGCAATCCGAGCCCACGCCGATGTTCGGCCAGCGCTTCCAGGAACAAATTGGCTGCGACGTAGTTCGCCTGTCCCTCATTACCGAACAGGGTTGTCGCCGACGAGTACATGATGAAGAAATCCAGCTTCTGGCCGAGTGTCTGTTGGTGCAGATTCCACGCCCCAGCGATTTTCGGCCGCAGGACGTCGTGGAAGTCCGCTTCCGTCATATTGACCAGGCTCGAATCTTTAATCACGGCCGCGCAGTGGATGATCCCGCGCAGTGGTGGCATTTCGCGCTGCATGCGGCGCAGCAGCTGGGCAACCTGCTTCGCATCAGCGACATCGATGGCAAATTCGTGAACCGCTGCACCGTTTTGCCGCAAGCGTTCGAGTGAAGCAGCTGCATCGGGCGAGGTGGTCACGCTGCGCCCGATCACAGCAAGATGCCGCGCACCTTTGCGGACGAGCCACTCGGCAGTTGCAAGGCCGAACCCGCCCCGTCCCCCTGTGATAAGGTAGCTGGCCGTAGGCGATAGTTGCAGTCCGGTCTCCGGTCGACCCGGGTCGACCGCGGGCTGATCGAGCCCGTTCATCGTTAGAACAATCTTGCCAATATGACGCGAGTGCTGCATGCAGCGGAAGGATTCAACGGCACGCGTGACCGAAAAGATCCGATGCGGCAACGGGACGAAAACACCTTGATCGAGGAGCGGCGCTAACTCGGCGAAGAGTTGCCTGGAGAGAGTGGGACGGTCGACCAACAGTCGATCGACGTCGACCCCGAAAAATTGGATATTGTTGCAGAAAGGTTGAAGGCCGAGTTTGCTGTTGGCGTAGAAGTCGCGCTTCCCGAGTTCCACAAAGCGCCCATAGGGCCTAAGAATAGAAAGGCCTTTGTGGATGGCATCTCCCGCCACCGAATTCAGCACCACGTCGACACCCTCGCCGTGCGTAATTTCGCGAATGTCGTCCGCGAAGGCGAGCGAGCGAGAGTCGACGACGTGCTGTGCTCCAATCCGCCGGAGAAACTCGCGCTTCTCGACCGACCCGGCAGAAGCGAAAATTTCGGCGCCAACAGATCGGGCGTACTGGACGGCAGCCAAGCCGACGCCGCCGGCCGCGCCATGAATGAGGATCCGCTCGCTCGTCTGCAACCGAGCGAGATGGTGCAGCGAGTAATAAACTGTGAGAGCGGCGACCGGCAGTGTCGCAGCCTCCTCGAAGCTCATGAACGGCGGTTTTTTGAACAGGCCATCGGCCGGCGCAACAAGGTGGGATGAGAACGCATTCCGGGCGATGCCAAACACGGCGTCCCCGGGACGAAGGTGATCAACGCCATCACCAACCGCAATGACTTCGCCGGCAAACTCCATGCCCAGCGTCGCCCCCGCGAACCCGCCCTCAAACGCTTCCTCCGGCAGTACCCCGATACGTTGCAGGACGTCGCGGAAGTTGAGACCCGCTGCCGCGACGCGAGCAGTGACCTCTCCCACAGCCGGCCGCGGGATCTCCATCCTATGCAGGACCACACCCTGCCGAGCTTCTCCTTGCGCGAAGGTCAGTCTGAAACCGGTCTCTTCGCCCGCGTCACACAAGACCGGCTGCGGCATGCTCCGCGACAGACGGGGCACATAGCGCGCCCGGCCCCGCAACACGACTTCGTCTTCGTCGTCGCGTCGGAACAATTCTTCGATTAGCGCTTCACACGCGGTCGTCGCGGTCGCCTCGGGATCGAGATCGATCAGCCGGCAGGGGATATCGGCCCGCTCGTTGAGGATCGTACGGGTGAGGCCCCAGAGCGGAGCTTGCCAAGGTCGCGCACAACCAGCCGACCGGTCCGGCATCGGCATCGCGCCCGAGGTGACAACTGTCAGATTTGTGGACGTCGTGAGCCCCGTTGCTATTAGTGCCTGCACGGCCGCCAGCAGGTCGAGACTGCCGTGCCGCTGCGCCGCTAGCGGGTCCGCGGGCGTTGCTTCAGCAGTCCCCCGTAGGTGCAAAAGATGAAGTGGGCTAACGAAGTCTGCTGCCAGAATGCGGAAAAGCCTTGCATAGGCGTCAGAGTCTCCACACGGAACAACGAACCGGTCGAGGCCCAAACGATCGAAGGAATGACCGGGGTGAGCGATCACGACACGATGTCCGAGTTGATCGAGAGCGCGGATCACCGCGGCGGCGGGATGGACGCCAATGTCATCGGCGAGTATCAGCCAGGTGGCCGGGTCGACCTCGCGATGTATCGGCAAGCGCACCGCCGCCGCTGGTTTGCGTCCGACCAACACAGCGCAGGCGGCGATCGGGTCGTTGTGACCCAGCGAAATTACCTCTTCGAAGCCGGCGTCACGGACAGCTCCCTGCCAATCATTCTCCCCTGCGTGATCGGCGTGCATCCCGAAGACGAGATCCATAAAACCGCGCTCCTTCGGGACCGTCAGCAGGAGGAGCCCACCTGGTTTGAGCAAGATGCGAGCGGCGGCGAGATCGCGGTCAAGTTCGGCCGGGGCGGCGTGCGCCATCCCAGAGGCGATCAGATCGTGTTGGTCGAGGGCGAAGCCTTGTTCAGCGATGTCCTTGCTGTGATCGAGCACAGCACAACGAAGACCCGACAGCCCCCTGAAACGGGATTCTGCGCGGGCGACTGCTGCCTCGTCTGGATCGGTGAAAACATACTCGACGCGATCAGGCGGCGCTGCCCCAAGCAGCGCTCCTGTCAGCCCTCCAGTCCCACCTCCGATCTCGAGGATACTCAGCTGGCGAGTGCATGGGATAGTCTTGTATAGTCGTAGTAGCACTCCGGCCGCCAGATCATTCGCTCGGCGGAACATCGGGTCGGAATCGTAGAGCTGCTCGACCGCGTCGAAGCCCGACTCGGCAGAAGCCGGATCGACCGGATCGCTCTCTGATCGCAAGATTTTGGGAAGCGCCCCACCGTATCGCGCGATAAGCTGCAAGCTCGCGAGGTGAGCTGGGCAGCGGGCAATCGCTCGGCGCCAGAGAGATTCCGGCGCTGTTGCAGAACCAATCTCTGCGAGGCGCCACTCGCCCTTGTCGTGCTCCGCCACCCCCGCTTGCTCGGCAAAGGCAAGAAGCTTACGGAGGTAATGCTCACGCTGTGGCGCGATACGCCGTTCCGCGATGAGTTGGGAAACAGCGAACCGACCCCGACCGAGAGCCCGCTCTAAAGCCCTATCGACATAGGCGGCAGCAACGCGATCCAGGAGCGCGCGGGTCTCTTTATCACGCTCGCGCTCACCGCTTGTTATCGCAAGAGAAGCCGCTAGTGTCTGTGGCCGCGGCAGATCATCGGCCCCACCAGCGTAGAGAGCCGAAGGCCGCAGTTGATAGCGCCACTGATAAGCCGGGATTTCACTCGAACCACCCGGCGCGACTCGACGCAAACGCAAGCCGTCGATTTCGGCAATCGTTTCCCCATTGCCGCCGAGCACCAGAACGCGGCCGACGATTGAACGAGCCGTAGACTGAACCACAGTCATATGGCACCACCCGATCCGTTCGCCGCCGCCGAAGAAACGAATCCGCTCCGCCTTGCTTGGGACGAAAACGCCCTGAGATTCCTCATCAGGCTGATCGGGATCGGTTGCGAGCGTGATCTGGAGGCACGCGTCGAGCAAGGCGGGGTGAATGCGATACTCGCCGAGCTCGGCTGCTATCGCGGGGGGCACGATGATGCGTCCGAGCGCTTCATCCTTGCCGGCCCAGACCTCGGCGACGCCTTGGAAGGCAGGCCCGTACGTCAGGCCGCGCGTAGCGAATCGGCGATAGAATTGAGCGCCATCAATTCGTCTTGCCATTCGCTCCTGGATCATCTCAACCGAGGCTGTCGGTTTCGATTGGCCACTCGCGAGAGGCACAGCGCGCCCAACCGCGACCGGGGGAAGTCCGGTCCCCGTGGGGTCGCCGGTGTGCAGCCGAAACGCCCCGTCCTCGTTTGACAGCACCACCTCCACCAAAGGCTCGGCGCCGGCAGCGATCACGACCGGGCGCCTGATCTCGAACCCTTCGATTTCGACTCCGTCGCTCCTGTGGATCGCTAAAGACCCCGAGACAGCCATCTCGATATACGCTGTTCCGGGAAGGACGACGCTGCCTTCGACAATGTGATCCGAGAGCCAGGGCAGGAGCGCCGGGTCGAGGCGGTTCTTCCAAATCCCGGTAATAGTAGGCAGACGCTTGCCCAACAGCGGGTGCCTGCGGTTGCCGAAAGATGCTCCGACCTCGTTCTCCTCGGAAAACCAGTAGTGCTCACGGTGCCACGGATAGGCTGGAAGCGGCGCGAACGCGTACTCGCCAGAGTAAAGGGCGTCGAAATCGATCGCGACGCCAGCGGTGTAGCAGCGCCCGAGCGCTAGCCATAGCGCGTCGCGTTCCGGCTCGTGACGTCGGAGAGTGGGGATCGAGAGTCCCTCGCGATCACTGGCCTTCAGGCATTCTCGGACATAACGGTCGAGTATCGGATGCGGGCCGATTTCGAGAAAGGTATTGAAGCCCTCATACACCAGTGACGCTATTGCGGGCGCAAACTGGACAGGTCTACGGATATTGTCCCACCAGTAAGCAGCGTCGAGCCGACTGCCCTTGATCGTCGCGCCGGTAACAGTCGAAACAAACCGTACCCGGCCATCTTGCGACGCCAGCCCGTCGAGCCGGTCCAACAGGGTCTCTCGGATCGGGTCCATGCAGCGGCTGTGGAACGCGTAATCGAGATCGAGAGGACGAAAGAAGACGCCGTTTGGCTCGAGGTCGACACCGAGCGCCTGTATCGCGGCGGCATCACCCGCCACTGTTACTGCGTTGAGGCTATTAACGGCCGCGATCGTCAGCGCTTCACCGTAGGGAGCAATGACCGAAGCAGCATCCTCGGGTGATAGCCCGAGAGCGGCCATCCGACCGGTTCCGGCGGTGCGCCCTTGTGCCTTGCTGCGCTCGGTAATGACCCGGCAAGCTTCGGTGAGCGGCAGAATGCCCGCTGCGTAAGCGGCTGACACCTCGCCGACGCTGTGGCCAAGCACGGCATCAGCCTCGATGCCGTGGGCGCGTAACCACTCCAGAATAGCCACCTGCAGTGCGAAGAGCGCCGGCTGCGCAATTTCCGTGCGATTGAAGAGGTCTGCCGGCTCCGCCGATTGAAGGACGTGGGTCACTGACCATCCGACAAGCGGGCTCAGTGCAGCAGCGACCCGCTCGATGCGCGCGGCAATGGATGGGTCGGCGAGCAAGTCCCGCCCCATACCGTGCCATTGTGAGCCGTTTCCCGAAAACACCAGGGCCAGTCGAGCCGGCGAGGTGCGAGCATGCCCTTGGGCGACGAGCGGGGGCGAATCGCCGGCTGCAAACGCATTGAGCCGAGTAGCAATCTCGCCGCCGGTCCGGCCAAAGACGGCGAGTCGATTCTGGTGATGGGTCCGTCGAGTAGCAGCGCTGCGACACACAGCTCGGAGATGAGGCGCCGTCGGCGATTGCAGCAACCGGACATAGCGCAGGGCCAAGCTTTTGAGGGCTTCTTCATCATGCGCTGATACCAACAGCGACCGGATTTCTTGGCCTTCCGTCTCCGACTCTTGATGCCTCTCGGTAGAAGCCGGGGGCTCCGGATCCTGAAGAACGACATGGGCGTTCGTACCGCCGAATCCGAAGGAGTTGACACCCATAGTCAAGCGATCCGGAAGCAGTTCTGTGTATTCCGAAACGACGGAGAGATTGAGTTCCTCGAAGGGGATCTGCGGATTGGGGTTCGTGAAATGCAGCGTACGCGGGATCGCACGGTGGCGAAGCGCCAGGACGACCTTCAGCAGCCCGGCAATCCCAGAGGCGGGTTCGAGATGGCCGATATTGCTCTTGACGGAACCGATCCGACAGGGATCGCCGGGCGCCCGTGAAACGCCGAGCACGCTTCCCAAGGCAGCGCATTCGATCGGGTCGCCAACACTCGTGCCGGTCCCGTGGGCCTCGATGTAAGTAATCTCGCCCGGGTCAACTCGGGCGTCACGGTAAACCCGCCGCAGCAAGGCCTCTTGCGCCGCTTGATTCGGCATCGCCAACCCTTTGGTGCGGCCATCAGAATTAACGCCCGAACCAACGATGACGGCGTGTATTGGATTGTTCTCGGCAATCGCCTCTGCCAACGGTTGTAGAATGATAACCCCTCCGCCTTCCGACCGGACATAACCGTCCGCCGCCGAATCAAAGGGGCGGCATCGACCAGTGGGCGACAGCATGCGCGCTTTTGAGAAACCGATGCCAGCTGACGGAGACAACAGCGCGCTGACCCCTGCCGCGATCGCCAGGCTTGATTCGCCCCGCCACAAGCTGACACAGGCTTCATGGACAGCAACCAGCGATGACGAGCAGGCGGTGTCGACAGCGAAGCTCGGACCATGTAAGTCGAAGACATAGGATATTCGATTCGCTGCATTGCTGAGTGCGCTCCCGGACATGACGTAAGGGTCGACCTGGTTCGGCTCGTCGCGCTGCAGCGCGGCGTAGTCTGACAGCGAGATTCCGACAAATACTCCGGCCTGTGATCCGGCGATTCGCTGCGGAACGATGCCGGCACTCTCCAGCGCCTCCCAGGTCAGCTCTAAAAGGAGGCGCTGCTGCGGGTCGATCCGCCGAGCTTCGCGTGGCGAAATCCCGAAAAACCCGGCATCAAACTTGTCGATGTCTGCGATGAACCCGCCCGCGCGCGTATACATTTTGCCAGGTGCGGCCGGATCAGGATGGAAGTAAGCGTCGACATCCCAGCGGTCGCCGGGAATCTCGCCGATGGCGTCGGTCCCGGCTTTGAGCAACGACCAAAAGTCCGCCACGTCAGCAGCGCCCGGGAATCGACATGCCAAACCGACTAGGGCGACGGGGAAGGGTCGGCCCAGGGCGTTACTCTCTGTCGGCATGTCAGCTGATGCTCCCCGCTCGCGCCCGTGTGGTCCTTCTTTCATCCGCCGAGCCCCCACTCGGGTACTCCAGACAGATCGAAACTCCGAGGTGATCAATCTAATGCAAGATAAACACTATTCGAATAGTGCTGTCGACCTTTGCTACATGCTTGTGGCTACGGCGGCTCGCCTCGGATGCAAGCTAATCGACAGCAGCGTGGAACACCGGCGACGGCGTTGTCAACTTAGCCGCCGGTGGTATGCTCGTTGTGTCGGTGGCGCGGCGGCTCGGGCCCTTTGCCCACCGTTTGTGCTGCCCCGCTCTAACCGAGCGTGGGCGGAAAAAGGCGCGCTAAGTCCACTAAGTTGCCAATGCCTTCGCGACTCATGGGAGCCGATGAGGAAGGCACGCTCGCAGCGGTGAAGACGATACGGCGCGATCTGCTCGATCCGACGGTTGCCTATTGTGTGCGTCAAATCTCAGCAAATTGGGCACGGTGAGAGTGCGGTATTTCGTTTCAGGTCAACAAAGCATCAATCTCTTTGTTCGATCGGGGAAACGGCCATCCCTTCGTCCCGACCTGGCATCTGGCAGAGCGCCGCGCGCAGCGGCAGTCAAGGATGCCTTCGCGACAGCGGTGGCACCGGCGAAGCCAGCGCGCCGCGTCCCTGACCGAGCGAGCACGGTGCCAGGCTGAACCGCTCGGAGGTCAGGCAGCACGACGCAGCGCCTCCTTCTTGTGCTTACGCAGATCGTCCATGTTGAGGTAGCTTTGCTGCTCGGGCCAGTTCTCGTGGGTCTCGACGGCGAGCGCCCGCACCAGCTGCAAACAACTCTCACCATTGGGAAAAATACGCACGACATGGGTGCGGCGTTTGATCTCCTCGTTTAAGCGCTCCAGCATGTTGGTCGATTTGAGATGCTTATGGTGCGGGCGCGGCAACCGGTAAAATGTCAGCGTCTCGTCGATGTTCTCTTCAACCCAGCCGGTGAGCTTTGAATATTTGGCTGACCACTTGGCGAGCCAAGCGGCGAGATCGCGGCGCCCCTACGTTGAGTTACACCCTATTACGCGCGCGTAATAGGGTGTAACTCAACGCCAGGACACCAGCAATAGGCACAGCTGGTGCAATCCTACGCGCCTTGTCGGGTCAGAAGAAGCCAAATCCGCTCGGTCACGCCGGGCGGCTTGGTTATCGCGCCCATCCTCGCGGGTGCGCGTTTTGCATTGTTCTCGATCCGCTGCCGGCTGTGCAGATTTGATAAATATCCGAGGTCGATTCGTTGTTCCTCGAAGCCCCGATTAGCGATCTAACGGATTGATCTAACGTGCTAGCGATGGTGGAGCGGGTGTTTCGCGCGTCGCATCGCGATTTTCGTTGTATTCTTTACCCGGACAAGTGTTGGCCAACGCGCAGAAATGAACGAATTGGACGACGAGCGGCATAAAGAATACCGGTACGGTCATCGATAGCGGCATCATGCGTGCGTCGTCGGTGACCAACAGGTCGACCTTGCGCGGGGCGTCGTCGGGGTCGCCGTCTTCGCTCGACTCGCCTTTGAACCCTGCAATCGCGCGCAGGGTCAGCTCGACGCGAAGGGTGCCCTCGCTCGCATCCTTTTTCGGCAGGATGCGCCCGAGGATGTCGAAACGCCGCGCGCCGTCATAGACCGGGACCGCGAACGAACCATCTGTCGAGCGCCGCGGCGCGCGCAACGCATCGCGGACACGCTCAAACGCCGTGACCGGATCGACCGCGTTGCTGCGGAACTTCTCGGCGAGCGGCGGCTTGCGGCTGGTGTCATCCCGACCGCGCTCGGCGACGACCGCACCGGCGCGGGTGACAAAGCGCATGCTGATATGGCTGTTGCGGCGTTTCCACAGATCGTAAATCGCATCGTAATGGGACGGCTCGGCCGGCCGGTCGGCGGCGAGGCGTCCCTCGGCTATACCGGTTCCGCGCAATCGCGTTATGAGGGCCGGCAGGCCGGTGGTCCGGATCTCGATTTCGTCGTGATATGCGGCGGCGCCATCGTGCAGCCTAACCTGAATCTCGCCCGCGGGAAGGCCCGCCCAATAAGCGGCGTAAACCGCGACGATATCGTCCGCACGAGCGTTTGCCGCGAGTAACAGGAGCGCGGCGGCGAGCAGGCAGCCGGCCCGGTACCGATATGGTGATCCCTTGCAACGGTCGATCGGCATGGCGAGGGAACCTGTGGTCAGTGCGAGACCGCGATGTAATGCCAAGCCGCCCCGTCCCAAACGATTTTTTCTCCGCCGAGAAAGAGCAGCTCCATGGTGCCTTCCTTCGACCGTGTGCGGCGCACTTTCGCTGCCGAGGATCTCAATCACCTCGCGCAGATCCTCGGGATCAAAAACGCTGCGACAGCGGCGTCGAGCCGACCAGATCGCCGAACATTACGGTAAGCTGCCGACGCTCCGCCCCACTTAGGTGAGGTGTCAATGTCGGTCTTACCAGGACAGAAGCGGCTGTCTCCGCGATCGGCTTGCCACGACCGCCCCCCGCTTCGGGGGGTGTCAGCGGCGCTTTGTCCTCGAGCATAAAGCGGCAGATGATGACACTGCTGCGCTCGCGGGCGCCGAGGATGTATTCCAGCTTGCGCTCCTCCAGCGCCGCGATGGTGGCGGCGGAGATCATGCCGCGGTCGGCGACGACGCAGACCCGGCCGATATGAAAGCGTTCGCGCAGACGGTCGACGATCTGCACCAGCACCCTCGCGTCGGCGATGTTGCCGGGCAGCATCTCGGTGCAAATCGGCCGCCCTCGCCGTCGATGTTTGACGCCGGCGATCTAGATCTAAACAAGGGGCCGGTGCCGTGGTCCGGCAAGTCGGATGAGATGAATCGACACTGAAGCCTTCTCGCTGTCCGCGCGAAGCTCTGAGTAAATTCTTCGGGTGCAAAATCGCGCGGATCGTATCATCCTGACGATTCTGAGCGGGCTTACCGCCGTCCATCGATCCTGCAGCCGCAGGAGACACGTAGAAGAAGCGATTTCCCTACTCGCGCCCTCGATGGTGTGACGCAAACCCTGCCAATACCGCGGTACTGCTTTGAGTAAGGCCCTACAGCTCTGGAATGACGCCGCGTTGGAAGTGCGATAGTATATCAGACAAATGGCCAAACGCGCACTGATCACCGGCGTTACCGGGCAGGACGGCTCGTATCTTACGGAGTTCCTGCTCGCCAAGGGATATGAAGTCCACGGTCTGATGAGGCGGGCGAGCCTGTTTAACACCGACCGGATCGATCATCTCTACCACGATCCGCACCTCGCCGGCCCCAATCTGACCTTACATTACGGAGACCTGGCCGACGGAACGGGACTGCGCCGCGTCCTCGAAAGAGTGGACCCCGACGAAGTTTACAACCTCGGCGCTCAAAGCCACGTCAAGGTGTCGTTCGACATCCCGGAATATACCGCCGAAGTCGTCGCGGTCGGGACTTTGCGACTGATCGAGGCGGTGCGCGACCACGTCGTGCATGGCGGCCGCCCCGCGCGTTATTATCAGGCGGGCTCGTCGGAGATGTTCGGCGCCGCCCCGCCGCCGCAAAGCGAAAAGACCCCATTTTATCCACGCAGTCCCTACGGCGTCAGCAAGGTGGCGGCACACTGGTTTGCGGTCAACTACCGCGAAGCCTATGGGCTTTTTATCTGCAATGGCATTCTATTCAATCATGAAAGCCCTCGCCGGGGTGAGACGTTCGTGACACGTAAAGTGACCCGGGCGGTTGGCCGAATCAGCCAGGACATCCAAGACAAGCTCTACCTGGGCAACCTCGAAGCGAAGCGAGATTGGGGGTTTACCGGCGACTATGTCGAGGCGATGTGGCTGATGCTGCAGCAGCAGCAGCCCGACGACTACGTCATAGCGACCGGCGAGGCACACAGTGTGCGCGATCTCGTCGAGCTCGCCTTCGCGGCGGCTGGGCTCGACTGGCGGCGTCACGTCGAGGTCGATCGCCGCTACTTTCGGCCGACCGAGGTCAACACGCTATGCGGCGATGCCACCAAGGCGCGCGACGCCCTCGGCTGGGGGTCGCGGGTCAACTTCGCAGAACTGGTCAAGATGATGGTCGAGCACGATATCGAGCTCGCGCGCCGCGAGCGGACCGTGAGCCAGGCTGGGTTTGCCGATCCGGCCCGAGGCGCCGCGATAGCGGGAAACCACTGACCTATGGGACAACCTGCAGTCTTCCCGCTCGACGGGAGACGGATATTCGTTGCCGGCCATCGCGGCATGGTCGGGTCTGCATTGATCCGCCGGCTGGCGCAGGAGGAATGCCGGGTTCTGACAGTTGGGCGCGACGCAGTCGATTTGCGCGACCAGGCTTCAGTCGATCGCTGGTTTGATGAACATCGGCCAGAGGCGGTGCTGGTCGCCGCGGCCCGGGTTGGCGGCATTCATGAGAACGCCACCCATCCTGGCGATTTCCTCTACGACAACCTGGCGATCGCGACCAATGTGATCGAGGCGTCGCGGCGCATGGGCGTCGCAAAACTACTGTTTCTTGGCTCCTCCTGCATCTATCCGCGCCTCGCGCCGCAGCCGATGCCAGAGAGCTGTCTGCTGACCGGTCCGCTCGAGCCGACCAACGAATGGTATGCAATCGCCAAGATCGCTGGCCTCAAACTGTGCCAAGCCTACCGCCGGCAACACGGATGCGATTTCGTCTCAGTCATGCCGACCAACCTTTACGGGCCCAACGATAATTTTGACCTGCTCTCCAGCCACGTTTTGCCGGCCCTGCTCGCCAAGATTGATGCCGCTTTCGGGGAGGGACGGGATACGGTGGAGATTTGGGGCAGCGGCCGGCCGCGCCGCGAGTTCCTGCATGTCGACGACCTGGCCGACGCAGTCGTCTTTTTGATGAAGTCCTGGTCGGAGGAGGAACCGATTAACATCGGGACCGGCACCGATGTGACAATCGCAGAACTCGCCCGGCTCATTGCAAAGACCGTCGGTTTTGAGGGGCGCTTTATCTTTGACCCGTCAAAACCGGACGGAACCCCGTGCAAGCTCCTCGACACCTCGAAACTGACCGCGCTCGGTTGGCACCCGCGGATCACGCTTGAAGCGGGAATACGTCAAACCTATGACTGGTACCGAACCTCCTTGCTGCAAATGCCGGAAAGTCGACAGTTTCGAGACGGGGTCGTTGGACGAACCCACGAGGCTTCATCGTGAACGAGACACCGGAAGTCGCTGAGCACGAGCGTATCCATTTTAGTGCGGAGAAAGCAGTCGAGCGCCTCTTCCGGTCGGCAAACCACCGGCTCGTTCTCGTTAAACGATGTGTTGAGCACCATTGGCACGCCGGTCAGCTCGCAGAAGCCTTCGATCAGGCGGTGATCGTACCGATCACCTTTTGTGGCGGCTGCAACACGGCAACCTCGCCGGGCCGCAGCCAAAAGCAGTGGTGCTGCTAATCGGGACCAAAGACCTCGCCTATGGCCGATCGCCGTGTCCGTCGTCAGGGTTTTTGAGACAACTGGCTAGGTAAATTAAGGGAGGCTCTGGCGCATCGATGTGGTGCTGTCAGGCCGCCTGCAGGCGGTGCTGCAAGCGACGGTTGGCAATGGTCTGTCGTTTGATCCTTTGTCGTTCGGCCAAGATGGTCGAGCCGTGCCCGCAGTAGACGTCGGCGGGGGTG
>Ga0306926_10005895_pt1 | contig 13122 bp, 17 predicted proteins | sample flu12Cox44000178_FD_203759 | JGI IMG/M metagenome (GOLD analysis project Ga0306926, IMG submission 203759) | Lab enrichment of tropical soil microbial communities from Luquillo Experimental Forest, Puerto Rico - flux8day.12C.oxic.44.000.178 (v2)... | ecosystem: Environmental > Terrestrial >... | reverse complement strand
GGACCAACACAAAACCGGTGTGCCAATATGGTTTGCTTCACTGAAAGGGTTCACCTCACCGAACTGTGCCCAGTGGCGGTTTGGATATGTTTAGTTTACTTGCACGGGTGGAGCGAAAAACCCGCATAAATACGGGGAATCTCACTTCATACAAACTGCTCTAAACTGTGATTCTTCGTCAGCGACGTACTCTTAATCAGTAGGTTGAAGGTTCGATTCCTTCCGCGCTCACCATCTAACCTTCAGTACCAGAATCAGGCGGCACACAATGAGCAGCGGGTCCGCAAGTCACTATCCCAAATTCGGGAAAGACAATTCCAGTTCGTCTGCCTAGTTTGGCTGATCGAGTGAACTCATACTTTGTCAGAGCAAGGCCACCAGCCATTGTGAAATCGCGCTCTGGGGAGCATCAACAACACCAGCAGAAGGAGCCAATTCCGATGTTGAATCGTCGCCAGTTTTTTCGGGGTGCTTGCGGAATAGCGGCATCTACAGCAGTTGCCACGGTGCCGTCTTCGATCCTGGTTGCTTCTCCAGAAGCTCGGTCCTCTTGTCCGGAGTCAACCCTAACGCCGGCGGACCTGAAGACGTTCGTGCCTGTACTGCCTTCGGTGCGGGCACAGTTCTTCAACGTGGATCCAAAGCTTGGTTGCGCTGTCAAGGAAATGGAGGGAGGCGTGTACGTCGTTTCCGATAACGGCTGGCAATCCGCTTTCCTGGTTACGAATGAAGGCGTCATCGTATTCGATGCGCCGGAGAGCTATGGCAAGAGCCTTCCATCGGCGATCGCCACGGTCACCGACAAGCCCGTCAAAATCCTGGTTTATTCTCACGAGCACAGAGATCACATTGGAGGATCCGCAGTCTTCAAGAATGTCGCGGGCCTCAAAGTCGTTGCGACCGCCGGTGTTAGTTCTTTTTTAATTGATCAGAACGACCCGGAGCGTTTGCTGCCGAATGAAGTCTTCGGCGACCAGCGGACCATCACACTCGGGGGCAAGACGGTTGAATTGACGCGGCATTTCTACCATTCGCCTGAGGGAGATCTCTTCATCTACGTTCCTCACGCCAAGTTCATGATGGCCGTTGATTGTGTGACCCCAGGCTATGCTCCTTTTCACGGATTCGACATTACCGAGAACTTTGGTCGGTACATGAATGTGTTCGATGAACTCCTTGCCTATGACTTTGACACATTCACCGGCGGACACCTTACAGCCACTGGATCAAAGCAAGACGTGATCATTACCAAGGAGTTCACGATGGACGTGTATCACACAGTGAAGCGAATCCACAACAACATGGATCAGGCCGCGGTGGTGGCCGAGGCGGCCAAAGTGATTGGCTACGACAACAAATTCCTGCTGTTCAAGGTTGTGCTGGACAAAGTTCAGAGAGAATCTGTTGCTGAGCTGCAGCCTCGTTGGATCAATCGGCTGGCTGGGGTCGACGTATGGATGGACAGCCACGTGTGGACAGCTTTACAGTACGTCCGCTGGAACGATAAGGCTTAGCTGAAGGATGCTATTATGTCCAAACTAGAACAGAATGATGAACTCAAGTACGTGGTGACCGATACGCTCATCGTTCCAGACATGAAGCGCTCCGTGGCGTTCTATCGCGAAGTTCTCGGCGCCACGGTGTTGCGCGAGGGCGAGCCGACACTTCTGCGGCTTGGCAACATTTGGCTGACCATCAACGGCGGTGGAGGGCCTACGGACGACAAACCTGAAGTCGTTGCCGCGCCGCCGCGCGAGGCAAACCTTCTCAGCATCTTTCTAAACCTCCGCGTGACCGACATCAGGCGCTACTACGAGCTTTGGTCTTCGCGGGGTGCTGAATTCATCACCGAGCCTAAGGGCCATGCGACAGAATTGCGCTGCTACATGCGCGATCCGGATGGATATCTCATTGTGGTTGGACAAACCACCATGACTGCAGGCCCACTGGACCCGTACACATAATCACGAGGGGCCAGGGTGGCGTATCTGTTTCGCGAGGAGGCCACCGACTCTATCTTGAGAGGCGCACTTCGAGGTGAAAGAAATCTGAATGAAAGCAGCATGGTACGAAAAGCAGGGGCCCCCTCGCGAGGTGCTAGTGGTCGGCGAAATGCCGGACCCGGTTCCAACGGCAGGTGAAGTTCGCATTCGGGTGGCTGCTTCCGGCATTAGCCCCGGCGACATCAAGAAACGAGAGAACGCGTTTGGCCTCGGCATGCCGTATCCTCGCGTGATTCCGCATAGCGATGGTGCGGGCCATGTGGATCAGCTAGGCCCGGGCGTTACCTCCGAGTGGATGGACCGCCCAGTCTGGTGTTACGGAGCTCAATCCTATCGTCCGTTTGGTACGGCCGCGGAGTTTACAGTGCTTCCGCTCGGTCACATTGCTCCGTTGCCCGAGAAAGTATCGATGGAACAGGGGGCTTGCCTGGGCATTCCCGGCATCACTGCTCATCGCGCGGTCCACGTCGGTGGCCCCATCAGCGGACGTACTGTGATGGTGCAGGGTGCCGCTGGCGCGGTGGGACTCTGCGCGGTGGCCCTCGCACGTCATGCGGCGGCGCACGTGATAGGTACTGTGCGCTCCGCCCCGGATCAATCTACCGCGGTAAAGGCTGGTGCTCACGATGTAGTGCTGAGCGACAGCCAGCTGGTGGAACGTGTACGCGCGCTTGCTCCGGAGGGCCTTGATCACATTGTGGAGGTGGCGTTCGGAGCCAATATCGAAGCCGACGTCGAACTGCTGAAGCAAGGGGGATCGATCGCGAGCTATGCCACGGATAATGCCGCGCCGGAGATTCCCTTTTGGCAAATGGTGTTCAAGAACATTCGGCTGTTTTTTCTGGGGAGCGACGATTTCCCAACGGAAGCCAAAACCCACGCAGCGCGGGATTTGAATGCAGCGCTTGAGGCGGGGTGGTCTGGCTTCGAAATCGCCGAACGTGTACCGCTCGTCGACATCGCTCGCGCTCACGAGCTCGTGGAACACCCGGTGCGGCCCGGGCGGATCGTCGTTGTTCCGTGAGTGATAATGAGCCATTCGCAGCGATTTATGATGTCGGGCGTGGCGCAATCCGAATTAGCAGCTGAAAATCTGAACGCGAGCGTGTGGAGGACTCATGGTTGAACGTTTTCTCGGGCCACCGTCTCTACCATCCAGTTTTCAAGCAAAGACCATTCACAGCCCGGAAGCAGCGGATATTTTCGTGCGCTGGGGAGGAAACGGGCGGCCGGTTATGCTGATTCACGGATACGCAGAGAACAGCGACTCCTGGGCTCCCCTGGCCGCGGATCTCATGAAGGACCACACGGTCCTGGTGCCGGATCTTCGTGGCATTGGGAAGTCGTCGAAACCTGAAGGTGGTTACGACAAGAAGACTCAGGCCAAAGATATTCGCGCCGTCGTGATTGCGCTGGGATATGACAAGATGTCTCTGGTCGCACACGACATCGGCAACATGGTGGCTTACGCCTACTCAGCATTGTATCCGGATAAGGTTGAGCGGTTGGTTGTAATGGACGCACCGATTCCAGGTATCCAACCGTGGAAAGAGATTCTGTTGAACCCCGGAGTTTGGCATTTTAATTTTCACGGTCCGGATGCCGAACGGCTCGTGGCTGGTCGTGAGCGCATCTACTTCGATCGAATTTGGAATGACTTCACTGGCGATCCCTCGAAGCCTGACGAGGCGACCAGAGATTTCTTTGCCGCCACTTATGCGCAACCAGGAGGAATGCGGGCAGGATTCGCACAGTTCGCTGCATTTTCCCAAGACGCGAGGGACAATGAAGTTTTCGAGCGCGTGAAGCTGACAAAGCCCGTGCTGGCTGTCGGCGGTGAGAAGTCGTTTGGTCCGCTACAGGCCGTGATCATGCGGAACGTTGCGACCAACGTGCAGGAGGCAGTCGTCAGTGGCTCCGGGCATTGGCTGATGGAAGAGCGCCCAGCGGAAACGGTGGCGCTTATTCGTAACTTCCTTGACTCTCCATAATTTGCTGGCAATAACCCAGCGCGGGCCGCTTCGAACGACCTTAGCGGATCATTGGTCCAATATTAGAACTGAAGGCGAGCTTCATCACGTTCCAGATGGAACGAACCATTTTGGGGGCAAGCCCGTTGGGCTGCTTCGGTGAACGCCACAAGGAACGCAGCCATTCCTCGATGCTCGCCCGAACCGCCGACTTGTTGAATTCCTGCAGGCGGTAATCCTGCCAGCGTGGCCGCACCCAGCGGTTCAGGGCTGACTGGTAGGACTTCGCGCACTGGAAGGACATGGGCGCTGCGCTCTCCTGCACACCACCCAGAGGAACGTCCAGACATGGACGTAGGATCTGCTCGATGTACCGATCGATCAATCCGCCCATCGTTGGGCATTCCAGGTTGAAGGTTTCGGGATTGGCGGACAACCGCAGATGCTCGCTCGCACGCTCGGCCGCTGCCCGCGTCGGGTACTGCTCCTGGGTGCCGACGATGGTTTTGCGGCGCCGTTTCCGTCCTGCTTCGAATTCGACGAAACGGTAAACCCATACGTCCTGGAAGGCTTGCGCGAACCCAGGGGAGCGCTTGGTGGGAGCTAAGCAAGATGAGCTAGGGCTGAACCGGAGGAAGAGAGTTCGATCCCGACGTGTTGAGGCATGTCGGATGGCCAAAGCCGCCAGCACTTATTCCAGTTCCGCCAAACGGATTGGGAGTGATATCGAATACGATATTATCGGGACGCGCCGGATCGCCCGACACACCTCCGACACCGGAGAGATGGTCGAGGCCGAGATTGTTGCGCACGCGCCACGCGATGTTGTGGTCGGCACACGACGTATCGCCGCTAACGCCCACGCCTCCGACAATCACCTTGCCGGGACCATAAAGCGCCAGCCCTCCACCGAACACATTAACTCCGCCGATCTTGTTGCCGATCATCGGGTCCTGCGCAGTACCGATGTGGTTTGACGGCCCGGAGTAAGCGTCCTGGGCATCTACCGGATTGCTGTGTTGCAAACCGTACAAGCTGCCTCCCGGCTGCACAGCGGAGTATAAGTTCGCAGTGGAAAGCGCAAGCCCGTTTGGCTGGCCAGAGCCTCCGCTAAAGGACGACGAGTCGAGACTGAACGCATTCGCGGTGTTGGCTTTCTGCGCGGAGATGACCCGGCTGCCGGGCCACTGGGCTCCGCGGTTAACACCGGAGAACGCAACGGCACACACCACTCCGTCGCGATCGACAATAGTGGCCCACATCTGGTTATTCAGGCCACTGGTTTCAGCGGTCGTGGCCGCCACCAGCGCTGCCTTCAGCGCATTGTAGTCGGGCAGACTTTTGCAGTTGTTATCTCCGTTTCCAGCTTTGGCCGTAACAACCAGGGACGTCAAAGCCAGTGTTAGTGAAGCTGCTCGACCCAGCCAGCGCTTCGTCAACATGATCCTATCCTTTCCTTTTCGAAAACGTTTGGTTTCTTTCAGAGGCCCAAAAGCAGCAGCAACTGCATACCAAAGGCTTGTCGGTTGTTCCTAGCTCTTAAACTGTGTGTCGCTGATCACCGCGATGGCGAACAGCGCGCAACGCGAAGGCCGTTTCCATTTCCTACGCTTTAACCGTGAGGGCCACTGTCTCTGCTGTCTCTGCTTCGGTGGCCCCTTGCAGGATTTCGCCCCTGACGAGGCTGAGTAGCTTCGTCCAGATGCGCTCGAGCGCTTGATTAAACCGGGGCCCGACAAACTCTTCCATCGTCTGCAGCAGAGCACTGGCGATCGTGTCGTAGTCCTGGGGACGGACGCCGTACTTCGCGTACCGCTTGCCCATGTGTTGCAGTGTAGGACGCATTGTCGGGAAGCGGTCGAGGGACACATTCAAAACAAGGATGGCGTCCATCAGCTTCTTCCCCTGCTCGGTCAAATCTCCGCGAAACAGCATTCTTAGGCTCGGATCCAGACGGAACAGCCGGTTATAAAAAAGCATCGCAACCACTTCGGTCTTGCCATCTAGGAGTCGGAAGCTGTTGCGAATGGATTGAATTTCCTCTCGCGTCATCATGGCGATTCCCCTCTCTACGAATAGCCCAGATGGTGAAGGGAAATCGATCATCAATCCTCGCAAATCACCCGAGTTATTTTCGATCTCCCAATCATTGGAGCCACGCGGCGTCGCTGAAATGCACCCGTTGCCCCGACGACCCACGGAGGACCGTTGGTGGTCGCTGGTTCGTTGTATCTGAGCTTCCTTTTCTAATCAAGTAGCGGAAGAGTCAATGGGAGCTTGCTACGTCCGAACTCCACTCAATTCCCACTCCTTGGAAGGATCGATTAGTCCACTTCACCTATACAGGTGTAAGGCAGAGTGAGAATCGCTCGTCGACAGGTAAAGAAATTTTGGATGATCGCGCGAAAATAGACATGTACACAAAAATGCGGTCCGAGCACTTTTGTTAGCTTGTCAGGCGATAGTGACGGCGGCACCGATTTTCATTTGTTCGTTGACGGCCTGGATGACCGCCGTCCAGGCACCGCGCACTTCTTCATCGAAACCAGGTTGTAGTGCTTGACCGAACGCCCAGACCAGTGCCGCGCAAAGGGTGTCGTAGTGTTCCGTCTTCACTCCGTAAGTCACATGGCGCTGTCCCAACTCGCGCAAAACTGGGACAATCTGCTCCCAATCGTCGATGCTTGCCACGATGGCTTCGAGCATTGCGATCAGTTTTTTCGACTGCTCTTTCATGTCGATGTTGAACAGCCGGCGTAGTGACGGGTCGAGATCGAAGAGGCGTCCATAGAAGAGCAGTGAGACAGGAATGGCGATCTCCCGGATTAAAGGAAAGGTCTCGGCAATGACCTGCTTCTGTCGCGGAGTCATTCGGAGGTCCTATTACTTTTCAGGCGCAAAACTTGGATCATTTCGCTCACGCAAATCTCACTTTTTGGACTTTGTTTCCTGGTTCTGCTCGGCCAGTTTTATGTCAGCGGAGATCCGCTCGCTCCAAGCCTTCCTCGCTGGATCATCAGTACCAGCCTTGTTAGTGATTTGTGCCTGCGCCTGGTGATAAGCAATAAGCGCATCGCTCCAGTCTTCGTCTCGAGCGTAAGAATCACCCAGCTCAATCAGCAATTCGACCCGCTGTTCTTGGAAAAGGGGTTGATGAGTTGTCGCAATCGGCGACGGTTTCGAATTAGGTGTTGGTGATGGCAGTGGGATACGTAGGCCAGTACTGAATAACCCAGCAGCGAACGCGATCACCAGAGCTACGCCCCCAAGCGCCCATAACCGGTTTCGACTCAGAAACCTTCCCGAACGGTAAGTGAACGTATCCGGCCGCGCAGTAATTGGTCTGTCGGACAGGTGATTGCGAATATCCGCGGCGAATTGTTCGACGGTTTGATAGCGCCTGGCCGGCTCCTTCCGCATGGCCTGCAGAATGATGTTGTCCAGGTCGCCTCGCAATCGCGCAGCCAGCTTTTTGCTGGACTGGCGGACTACCTCGCTTGGTGTACTCACGTCCTGCTGACACACCACTTGCTCAACTACTTGCGGTGTGAGTCTAGGAAAGACGTGCGGCCGTCTGCCAGTCAGCAATTCATAGAGTACAGCGCCAAGCGAATACACATCGGAGGCGATGTTTACGGGCTCGCCTCGTACCTGTTCGGGGCTGGCATATTCGGGCGTCAGCAAGGGCATGCCGAGAGCTCCAGTGTCGTGGTTCTCGCCACTTGCGTCGCGATAGAGCAACTTGCAGATACCGAAATCGAGCAGTTTGGGTTCACCCTTAGAGTCGACCAGAATGTTCCCGGGCTTCAGGTCGCGATGCACCACGAACTGCAAATGGGCGTAGTGGACTGCAGAGCATGCGCGAAGAAACAGACGAAGCCGTTGCTCGACAGAAAGAGTTTTGGAGTCGCAGTACCGTGTGATCCAGTTACCGTCGATATATTCCATCACGAAGTAAGGAATCCCATCGCTCGTAGTGCCGCCATCGAGCAACCGCCCGATGTTGCGATGTTCGAAACGAGCGAGAACCCGCCGTTCCCGACGAAAGCGCGCCAGAATGAATTCCGTGTCCATACCGGGCTGCACCATTTTGACCGCGACCTGTTGTTCAAACTGTCCGTCGGCACGTTCGGCAAGATAAACGGTACCCATGCCCCCGCGACCGATTTGCTGCAGCAGCCGATACGGACCCACTCGTCGCTGAAGGTGGCTCTGCTCGAGGGATTTGGTCATTGCGGTTGCGGCGCCAGCAACACGCTCGCGAATCGAAACACACGCGTTAGACTTTTCTGATTCGAGGAGGGACTCCACCTCGTTAAGAAGGGCGGTGTCGCCTGCGCAAGCATTTAGCAGCCAGAGTTGGCGCTCGACCTCCGGTTGCTCCAGCGCCCGGTGAAAAAGGTCTTCGATTTTGCGCCATTGTGAGGGATCGGTCACATATTTATTCCGTAAGTCATGTAGCGCTTAAGCCAAGCTTCGGCGAGCCGCTGTTCGCGACCCACAGTTGCAACTGAAATTTCCAAAGCTTCTCCCACCTCCTCCATGCTGAGGCCGGCAAAGTAGCGCAGCTCGATGATCTTGCATTTACGTTCATCGAAGGTGGCGAGGCTGTTAAGGGCTTCGTCCAATGCAATGATGTCGGAACTGCGTTGCGGCGCAAAGCAAACCATCTCGTCAAACGGCACCAGTTCGGTGCCACCGCCACGCTTAGAAGCGCGACGGCGGCGAGCGTGCTCGACGAGAATTTGCCTCATCCGATGCGCTGCGATTCCGAAGAAGTGCGCGCGACTCTGCCAGTCAGGCAGTTCACTACCAACAAGACGCAAATATACGTCGTGAACTAACGCAGTAGGTTGGAGGGTTCGCGCTGCTCGTTCGTTCCGCAGGTAGCTTTCCGCCAAGCGCCGTAATTCCTGGTAAATGAGCGGGGTGAGGCGGTTCAGCGCGTCAGGGTCTCCGTTCTTCCAGTCATGCAAAAGCCTTGTGACTTGGTCGGAACTGCTGGGCATCGGAGTGGGCTAATGCTATCTAAAATTCCGAAGTTGGGCAACGGGAGTGGTGCATAGATGTCGTACCTCTTTAGAAATGTCCCCTTCAGTTCGATAACTGTTCGTCATGTATACAGAAGCAGCCGAAGCTGGGGGAAAGTGGGAATCGCGCGGGTGTTGGCGGGATTTCCAAGCGAGGTGGGAAAGTCGATTTTTGACTTTTCCAGCTCGCGTCTTGTCCACAGCTTTTCGCGCCGCGAAATTGTTCACCATTGCGCGCTATACCTCGGGGTAGGCATATCCCGATAATCTCCTCGCCAAGGATGTGGCGCAGACGGTCGCACGGGACGCAGCCGCTCGCGTAGCTGCCTTTTCGGGAACGGTCGCTCTGGTAAAGCGGGGATCTCTTTCCATGCGATCTTCTCCCCACGGTAGCGAATCTCCAGCTTTCCACTTTCCCATTCCCGCACTATAACCTTGGCTTGTGCGGGAGCATGATGGTAACTGTAGCGCTGAATCTGCAGCAAACCACCACGGTAGCGCACCACCCAATCATGGCTGAGCGCACGCTGCGCTTCCAGGCAGAAGACTTCCTCCAGCCGCCGCAGACTCGGTTTGCGACGATGAAAATCTTCTTCCGAGGCTCTTGTGCTCCGGCAGATAGGTTTCCCGAAGAAACTGATTGGCCGCCTCATAGCTGCCTATGTTCTGGCGGCGCAGTTGCTTGATCAGCCGGTCCTGATGCGTGCCATGATTGCGCTCCACTCTGCCTTTGGCTTGCGCAGAGCTGGCCGCGATAATACGGATGCCGAGCTTGGCGCACATGCGTCCAAACTGCGTCAGCGGCGCCTGCCCGGCTTGTTTCTCGGCTTCGCTGGCGGGGCGAACATAGACGTTCTTCCCATCCGTATACAGCGCCTGCGGAACGCCCTATTGTTCAATCCATCGTCGCAGCACGTTGGCCGCCGCCCAGGTGGTTTCTTGCTTCCCTAATTGGCATAAGGTGGTTCCCGTGGCATCGTCCACCAAATTCATCAGACAGCCTTCTGGACCACGTTCCTCCAGCCAGGCATGGAAACTTCCGTCCAACTGCACCAGTTCGCCAAAATGGGCTTTGCGCTCGCGTCGCTTGCGTTCCCGGCTCCATAGCCCGGTCGCCAACATCCAGCGACGCAAGGTCTCGGCATCGATCTCAAGCCCGTCTTCACAGGCCAGGTGTTCGGCGGCCAGGCTGGGACCGAAGCGCTCCTCGATCCCGCCGCTGTACTTGTCCCGCACCAGTTGCAAGACCTGACTCCGCAACTCTTCCGCCTTCGCGTGATTGCTGCTCCGGCCCGCAGCTCGATGCTTTAAACCCGCCACCCCCTCGGCTCGATAGCGCTTCCAAATCCGCTTCGCTTGCCGATCACTGATCTCCAGCAGCCGCGCCCCACTGGCCAGCTTGAGCTTGCCCTCTTTGACTCGTCGTAACACTCCAGCTCGATCCACCTCTCGTGCACTCAACGCCGTTCTCCCCCAATCCAGCCTCCCTGTGGAGGCTTTAGCCTAAGGGGACATTTCTATCGAGGCGAAAAGGGGACATTTCTAAAGAGGTTCAACACACTAGCAAGTTCCGAGGTGCCAGACCTAGCGAACCGAAGCAGCTTGAGGCACGCAGGGCGGTGGAATAGAAAGCGATCAGACTCATCACGGGATGAAACTCGGGGGTAAGGGTATGGTGCCATCTTTCTGGTTTTGCCCCGTCGCAACCCCTTTGTTTATGCAAGTCTGAGGGGGTAGTTTCGTCCCGGTCTGAACTTACTTGAGATAGCTCCAAGAACCCTCGGTTATGAGAGTTTTCGGGCACAGCTACTCCTTATCCCTTGCGCATTTGGGTGCATTAGGCCGCGGCAGACCTTAAGCTAACTGAATAGGCGGAGGGACGGCCAGCGTCATACCATGACGGCGGAAGACCTCTGTCATCTTCGCGCTGTCGGGAGGGCCGCCGGCGGCTTGGTTGATTACTTCGGCGGCTTCTCGGAAGTACGCCGGGCCCATAATCGCAGGAGATATGACGGCCAGTTGCTTGACGTCCTCGTTGCCGAAATTATCGAAGCGATGCACCGCGCCTCGAGGGATGCACAGCGCCTGCCCAGGACCAACCTCAATGGGCGTGCCGTCCACCGTCCAAGTAAGGACACCCTCGATACCGTAGAGCATCTCCTCGTAGGCGTCGTTCTTATGGGCCGGTGCCGCCAGCTTCTGCCCGACGGGGACGAAAAACTCGAACACTGAGACGCTGCCGTTGGAGTCATTGCCGGTGAGAAGAAATCGAATCCGTACCTGACCAATCTGGATGGTCTCTTCCGAAAGGTTTACTCTGGCAGTGCGCTGCTGCATCATTGCCCCCTTCTGATCGAGTTATCCCACATTTCTTTCCTTTCGTCGAGGGACTTCCCGATTTTGGGCACACCTAACCCTTACCCTTTGCGCATTTGAGGCACTACGCCGCGGACCCCCAGGTACTCTCGAATCTGTGGGATAGCGGCAGTGTCAATCGGCCAACTCCACACCCGAAGTCGGGAGCATTCTTGAAGAGTTTTGGATAGCCGAGGCCCTGAAGCGTCAGGATCAACTGCCCCACTTCGTGTTCGCCGGTTGCAAAAGACTCCGAATCTTCCCAGAAGTTTCTCTTCTCAGGATTCGTCAGTACAGACCACTTCGCGTCGAATTGCGGACCACTTTCCTGCGCCATTTCTTTGCGGAGAAATTCGCTTTTTATTTTCATAGTCCGCCTATGTCCCGAGAATTGTCCGCCATGGGCGCCAGCGATTCGTTCGCGGCCAAAAGCCTGCTCTCCGACGAAATCAAAAAATCACAAAAAATGGGAAATTAGGAAATTCGGGAAAATGGGAATATTTCACGAATAATATGCTCCCTGACTCCGAGTGGCGTTACTCGGGCGCAATTCCATGAGGCTACGGTAAAGCGGCTCTGCCGGCGTCACATCAACGAGAAGCCGACTATTCGTCCAGATGGTAGAAAACGATGGTTGTCGCGGTAGGGACGACCATCGCTGGCCGCCCGCCCCCCGGGTATCACCGTCGTTGCGGTTGCGAGGCAGAAAGATGATGATTTTCTGCGCAAGCTGGGTGCAAATGTCATTGCGCACTCGGATGGCCCGGACGTTGTGCGCGAACTTCCGCAAGTCGATGCCATTCTCGACCTCGTCGGGGGCGAAACTTTGCAGCGAGCGGTGACTGCGTTGAAACAGCGTGGCAAGTTGATTTCTGTGGTGTCGCAGCAGTCCTTGCCGAATCGCAAAGATGTTGATCCGATGTTCTTCTATGCCGATGTGACAACCGCCCGCCTCCGGGCTCTAATGAGATGTTTGAGCGGCGCGCATACGAAATGCTCGCCGGCGCGCCGCATGACAGAGGAAAGATTATGCTGCGTGTCTGGTGGGGTGGAACGAATACTTGCAGTTGATCTACTTAGAGGCTCCTCCCCGCTGATTCGTTTTGCATATCAGCTCGGTGATTTGTTTCCTAAGTACCGATAAGTCTGCATGGCACCACATTCTCTCGCAGGTCAACGAGCACACAGCCGCGCCGAGGAGATGGTCTCGTCGGCGTATCAGTTGCGAAGGCTGCAGCATTGAGTTCCTCTTTGCGAGCATCATTTCCGACTAGTCTCCCTACGGCAGGCTGCGAATTCGTTCGGCCATGACGAGTTGGTCTTTCCAGACTCGGGTCGTCCGCCAGCGAATGTGGACGCCTTTCGAATGCGCTCCGCCGCACACTACCTCCCAATCGGTATGGAACTCGCCTTGGGGTCCTTCGTGAACGGCTGTCACACGACAAGTCTCGATCGTGGCCATGCCCATTTCGAAGACCGTGTAGATGAACTCAACCGCCTCGGCTATACGTTGAAATGACGGTATCTTGCCTTGTGTCAGTTCGTCTTGAAACCAAAGCACGACATGTTCGCTGTAGTATCTACCCAGGGAATCGAGAAATAAAGTTTGCAGATCGAAGTTCGCGAGAAGGAAGTCCGTGTAGACCAGTTCGACCATCGCATCGTTGAGTTCTGATTCCAGAGCATCTCGCTGTCCCTTCATACCCCTCCCGATAGTTGCGCTTCCATCGCTTATTCAGCGGCACGACCGCGGACAGCAGAAAC
>Ga0306926_10005892_pt1 | contig 13125 bp, 17 predicted proteins | sample flu12Cox44000178_FD_203759 | JGI IMG/M metagenome (GOLD analysis project Ga0306926, IMG submission 203759) | Lab enrichment of tropical soil microbial communities from Luquillo Experimental Forest, Puerto Rico - flux8day.12C.oxic.44.000.178 (v2)... | ecosystem: Environmental > Terrestrial >... | reverse complement strand
TACAAATCGTTTTTGGCGACAATCGGGCGTCACGCGTCAACTATTGTGAATTCTCTCGCCGTGGTGCTGCCGTTTTCGAATCGCGGCCGCAGCGCTCGACAAAAGCCCGTCGTCCACAGGAGGATTGTAGCTCCGGCGGTTGTTAACGAAGCGTTAATTTTGTTTTGGCCGCAGGAGACCGCAGGAGACGCGGACCATTGATTTTTCAGCGTTTTCTCGTTAACCAATTCCGCAGGAGCCGTAGGAGCCGGCTCCCGCTGCTTCCTATGTGCTTCCTAAAATCGGGTGATCCGTGAAGCTGAAGCTCGATACCAAGACCGTACCTGGCCTCGTGTTGAAGCCCGGGCAGGGTGAAGCGTTCGTATGGGACGCCGAGCTCGCGGGCTTCGGGCTGCGGCTGCAGGGGCGCCGGCGCACCTATGTTGCGCAGTACCGCGCCAACGGCCACACCCGACGCGTCACGCTCGGTAGCACCGAACGGCTCTCGCCGGCGCAGGCACGCGATGGCGCACGCAAGATCCTCGCCCGTGTCGCGCTCGGAGACGACCCTCAGGACGAGAAGGCCGCGCGGCGAGCCGCAGCCGAACGGACCTTCCGCAAGGTGGTTGATGTCTATCTCGCGACCAAACAGGACAAACTGCGGCCGGCCTCCTACAAGGTCACCAAGCTCTACCTCACCGGCCCCTATTTTCGTCCGCTGCATGCACGCGGGATCGGCGAGATTGAGCACCCCGATGTCGCTGCCCGACTCTCCGCCATTGCCCGCGCGCATAGCACGCACACTGCGGCCGCCGCGCGCCGGCATCTCTCTGCCCTGTTCACCTGGGCAATGGAGGAGGGTTGGGTCAAACAGAACCCGGCGGTCGGCACCCGCAATCCGGGTGAGGCCAAGCGGCGCACGCGGGTGCTTTCCGACGGAGAGCTGGCCGCGGTCTGGAACGCCTGCAACGGCGACGACGATTTCGGCCGCATCGTTCGGCTCCTGATCCTGCTTGGGAAGCGGCCACAGGAAGTCGGCGGCATGCGCGCGGGTGAATTCGACCTCGAGGCCAAGACCTGGGAGTTGCCCGAGGAGCGGTCAAAGAACGATAAGGCCCACCTCATCGACTTGCCGCCGCCGGCGCTGAGGATTGTTCGCTTGGCGTTCCCATACGGCGAACGCGATCGCTTGTTCGGCACCCGGTCGATGCGTGGTTTCACCGAATGGGCCCATGGCAAGGACGCGCTCGAGCGTCGTCTCGACGGCAAGGTGAAGCCGTGGCAGTTGCGCGATCTCCGTAGGACGGTTGCCACCCGCATGGGTGACATCAAGGTCCATCCGCACGTGATCGAGGCTGTGCTCAATCACCATAGCGGTTACCGCGCCGGTACCGCCGGCATCTATAACTGTTCCCCGTACAGGGATGAGGTGAGGACGGCACTAATCCGCTGGAGCGAGCACGTGCTGGCGCTGGTTGAAGGACGCAAGAGCAACGTCGTAGCATTTCCCGCCTGACGTAAGTCGGGCCGGCCGACGGTAGCACGCCGAGCCGACCCATCCGCGAGCCATCGAGTGCCCAATGGCTGGGACTGGTGCGGACGATACCACACCTGATAATTGGCGCCTGGCCGGCGATGAGCTCGCCTTTGTCGCCCAATATATCCAAATTGAGCAAGCCAAAGAGTTGCTCCTCGCTGCCCCAACTGTCCATGGTGTCCGCTGGCTTTGCGCCTGCGTTAGGGTCAATGAGAAGCGCGATTATCAAGCTAGTCCACCGCTAGAAACGTCGCCCGCAGCTGCCCTCCTTTTCTTCTGGCGCCGTGACGAGGACACACGCTTTGATATGGATTGGCCAGCCAACTGCGCGTATCGCGTGGGGCCGGTCGTAAGACTCGGCTTGGACGGTAGGGGTAACAGCTGGCCGATCGTTGACGCGCGCGCATTGAGCGAATGGACGGCGACCCTGGTCCGCTACCATCACGGTGACGTCGTGAACATGTTGGTGAAGCTGGGGCTCATACCGCAATCGCCAGCTCCACCGCCAGAGCCCACTCCGATTGCGCCACAGATCGAAGCCGCGCCGGCGGCGCCGGCCTCTCAAGACAATCCAGAATCGGAGTTACCCTCTGCGACCGTCGTGCCAGCCCTCGCGACGACGCCGACGACGAGGTTAGGTAAGCAGGAGCGATTGATTACGGAGGTGGCGTTAGAGATCTACGGAGAAGACCTTCCGCTGCTTACCCCAACAGAATTGCAGCAAGCCATCGAAGCCCGGCAAAAGGCCAAGACGCTGAAGACACAGCTCCCTCCGCACTGGGTCCCGTCCTGGGACGCGTGCAAGCGCTTTTTGCAGAAGAGGGGTAAACTCCGGCTCCGCTGACGCGCGGATTTTCCGTATTAAGTCCGTATTAGATCCGCATTAAGTCCGTGTTTAGTTCGCGCGGAAGGAATCTATCCGCACGCAAACCTAACGCGGATAGATTCATGCCGCTTTGAGTCGCGTGCACATTCCCAAATGCGCCGCTCGCGCCTATCGCATGAGGCGTAAGGAGGTCGCCTAGCAGTGAGCATCGACGATTTCGGCGAGAGGCCGCCGTCGTGGCTCGAGCTCGAATCAATAAAGCCGATGTCGGTGGCTGGGAAAATCACTTCGCTATCTCCCGACACCCTGAGGCGAGAATACTCAGAGTACGTTGTTCAGCTTAGCCCACGACGGACTGGCATGAAATTGCGGGACGCTCTGGCCATCGCGGCCGGCAAGGCGCGCCGAACCTAAAACCTGACCTTTTGTACGCGTGCGTAGCTCCGCCGGTAGCGATCGCTGCCGCGCGACCGGGGGAGTTTTGTGTCTCAAAACGGCGGAGCGAGGGAGGCGTCGTTGCTAGCGACGCCATCCCCAAAGGGTCTCTCCGGGACGGAAGGATCCTCGGCCCCAAGGAGGGGCTAAGACTATGCAGATAAATAATGGAAATACCTCCACCGTCAAGTCGCTCGTCACGGAGACGGCCGACGTGCAGTCACTCCTGCACGCCCGCGTCAACGGCAACGGGGACGTCGTCGAGGAGCCGGCGGTCACGTTCGTCGCCAAGCGCTACACCAACGGCTGTGCCAAGCCGCGGCATACGCACACCGGCCCACAAATCGTGGACGATGTACGTCTCGCCGTGTTGAGGGCCGAGAGCGCCGTCTACCTCATCGACACCTTGCACATCACGGTAGCCGAAGCGGCCAAGCGGACGAACAGCAACGCGGCGTATATCGGGGCGTGGCGGTTACTCCAGCAAAGCGGGGACGTCCAGCTGATGGAGGACGTGCGCGCGGGCTGCATCTCCCTGTTGGCCGCGGCGAAGTTGGTCAAGCCGTTGGTCGAGATGAAAGCGGCGTTCGAGGCCGCCAAGGCCGTCAATCCGGTGGGCATCATCGACTTCTTCAAGACCGCCGAAGTCAAGAGCTTCGCCACCGCCGCCGAGGTGGTGACCGCGGAGGAGCATCTCAAGGCGGCAGTCGCCGAACTCGGCATCTACGGGACGTTCGACTACCTCGCGGCCATGGAGGAGAGCGAACAACAGCGCGTGGCGCGGGACTACCCCAATCTCAACACCGCCGTCGACACCTTGTTGGACTCGACTGCGTGATTGCTGCTGACGCGCCGGCTGCGAATGCAGCCGGTTCCGTCTTACCAAACCGCCGTACGCGACGGTTTCGTAAGACGGACAAAAAGAACCAAGGAAGACAACGTGAATATCCGCGAGCGCCTGCTTCCCGGAAGAGCACCACGCTGTAAAGGCGGCGGCCGACTCCGGGAAGAGCGATCTCCCACCTTCGTCGCCACCTTCGCCGACGGTAAGGTCACGCGCATGACCACGTTTCAAAAGACCAAAGCTCTGGATCTCGGCCGCGGCGTACGTCTCGCACGCGCGGCATACGAGTCGCGGATGAAGAAGGCTCCGCCGTCAATTGTTGAAGCGCATTACGAGCGCGATGGCGAAGTCCTCGAAAGCTATGAGCGTGAACAGTTGGATACCGTGCCATGACTAGCGGCCGCGCCATGAAGATCATCACCGCAGATGAAAGGCGTGCCGAAAAGAGCGGCCCGAAAATCTTAATCGTGGGCCCGAGCGGCATCGGCAAAACCAGTTTGCTCCGCACCCTGAACGCTGAAACGCTCGCATCAACGCTGTTTGTCGATATCGAGGCTGGGCATCTTGCCGTGAGTGATGTTCCGGTTGCGAGCGTGCGCCCGCGCACATGGAACGAATGCCGCGATCTCGCCTGCGCCCTCGGGGGTCCCAATCCGGCGTTGCCGGCGACTGCTTGCTACAGCGAGGCGCACTTCAGTGAGGTAACGAAGAGCCCCGAGCTCGCGCAGCTTGCGTCATATAAAACCCTTTTCATCGACAGCCTGACCGCCGCAGCCCGGCTTAGCTTTGCGTGGGCGGAGTTACAGCCGGAAGCGACCAGCGATCGCGGGCGCAAGGATTTGCGCGCGACCTACGGGTTGCACGCGCGCAGCATGCTGGGTTGGCTCAACCAATTACAGCACGCGCGCGAGCGCACTGTCGTCTTCGTGGCGGTGCTCGAGAAGAACGTCGACGACTTCAACGTCGCGACCTGGCAGCCACAGATAGAGGGTGGGAAAACCGGGCGCGAACTGCCGGCGATCGTCGACGAGATCATTACGATGGCCTGGGTCGACTTTGGCGACCGCAAGCCCGTACGCGCATTCGTATGCACAAACCCCAATAAGTGGGCCTATCCGGCCAAGGATAGAAGCGGCCGGCTCGAACAGTTTGAGCCGCCGAACCTTGGCGCGCTGATCGAGAAGCTAACCGGTCCCGGTCAGCGCAAACCATTCACCATCGTTCCACCCGAGCAACCCGCTTAAACATAGGAGGTACATCATGCCCCACGACTACACCGATGCTCCGCCGCAGCGATTCGAGCCGATCCCTCACGGCACCATCGCGCCGTGCGTCCTACACCTTCGCCCCGGCGGTGTCGGCGAGGATGGCATGCTCAAGCGCAGCGCAAAAGGCGACTGCGAGATGCTCGACGCCGTGCTCACCGTCGTCGATGGACCGTACAAGGGTCGTAAGATCTTTGAATACTGGATCCTGGCGGGCACCACCGACGGACACGCCGAGTCCGTGAAGATTAACCACGGCACGCTCAGAGGCATTCTCGATTCCGCACTTGGCCTCAAGCCCGATGATGCAAGCCCGCAAGCGCGTGCTGCTCGCACGGTCAGCCTCAAAGATTTCGAAGGCAAGACCTTCATCGGCAAGATCGGCGTCGAGAAGGGCAAGCCGAAAAACGACGGCAGCGGCGAAACCGGGACGCTACCGCTGCCGCCATCGCGGGTGCGCGTGGGGTCGTCCAGATGGACGGCCCCATCCCGCCCGGCACGCCGATCGGGCGGCTCAGCGATACCGAATGGGGCTGGATCGTCGCCCCGATCTTGTTCGCCTGGATCGGCGTGCGAGCTCAGCAGGCTGCCGCAGAGCAACTCGACACCGAGCGCACCATCAGGATGGTGGCACTTGATCCGCAGCCATGGGACGCAGGTGCGGTGGCGGCGATCTTGCCCGACCTGGCAAATGCCTGCCCCGATATCGACTGGTCGCAACCGATCGCGGTGTGGCCGCGCGAGACCATCATCGAATTTCTGCTCAAGGCGATGCCGCTGATCCGCAAGGCCATGATCGCGCGCGATACGAGCGAGCGCGGCGTCACGAGGAAATCGAGCGCAAGCGCAATCGCGCGCCAGGCCAATGCCGCAGCCGGCGGGCCGCTGATGACACCCGACGAGTTCAACGACGAGATTGGCCTTTAGGGAGAGGCAAATGGGTGACATCACCAAGATCGAATGGACCGACAGCACGTTCAATCCGTGGATTGGGTGTCAACACGTGTCGCCCGGCTGCGAAAACTGTTACGCCGAGAAAGAGAACGCCTTCCGCAAATGGACCGCCGGCGGAGATTGGGGACCGAAGGCAGAACGCCGGCGCACGTCCGCCGCCACCTGGAACAACCCGCGGCGCTTGAATGCCAATGCACCAGCGTTTGCGCGTGCGTATAACCGCCGGCGCCGCATCTTCTGTGCCTCGCTCGCGGACGTCTTCGACAACCAGGTACCGGAGGCGTGGCGCGCCGATCTCTTCCGTCTCATCCGTGAGACGCCTGAACTGGATTGGCAGGTGTTGACGAAGCGCCCGCAGAATATCGCCAAGATGCTGCCACCTGACTGGGGCGACGACGGCTATGCCAACGTGTGGCTCGGTACGACGACCGAGGATCAGGAACACTATGAGCAGCGCTGGCCGATCCTGGCGCGCGTTCCGGCGGTGGTTCACTTCGTGAGTTACGAGCCCGCGTTAGGGCCGCTGACGCCGACGCCCTCGAACGGGGTCTTGCCCGACTGGATCATTTGCGGCGGCGAGAGTGGGCCCGGCGCGCGCATCATGGACGCCGCCTGGGCGCGGCGCATCCGCGACCACTGTCGTGATCTGGGCCTGCACTTCTTCATGAAGCAGATGACCGGCAAGAAGCCGATCCCAGCCGATCTACTGGTGCGGCAATTTCCGATGGGGAAAGGGCTCTAGGCACAGCGCTTAAAGCAGCAGCGATGCGATGCTTAACCTCAACCGCGCTAATCTATCGATCGAGCCGATCAACGGCGCGATCAACGATGCCATCGAGCGCGCCGCGGCGACGGCGGCGGAGCTGCCACGCCCCTATTTGGGCGCGTCGATCGTCGGACACGACTGCCTGCGCCGCATCCAATTTGACTGGTGGTGCAAACCCGTGCTCGCGGCCAGGACGCGCGAGATTTTTGGTCGGGGACACTATTTCGAGGAGCGAACGCGCCGGCATCTCGTGGCTGCCGGTTTCAAATTTGCACCGCCCGAGGCGCTAGCGTTCACCGCCGCAAACGGTGCGCTGCGCGGCCACGCCGACGGCATCATCATTCACGGTCCCGACCTGTCGGGCGCCTATCTGATCTATCCCCTGATCTGGGAGTGTAAAGCAATCAACGCCAAGAATTGGCGCGCGCTGGAACGTGACGGTCTCGAAAAGACCTTCCCGCAATACGCCGCGCAAGTGGCGCTCTATCAGGCTTATCTCAACATCACCAATCCCGCGTTGTTCACAGCCATGAACGCCGACACCTGTGAATGGCTGCATTTCTTCGTGTCGTTCAACGCCGAGCGCGCGCAGTTTTGGTCTGATCGCGCCGTCAACATCATCGAAGCAACACGCGCGGGCGAATTGCTGCCGCGCGGCTATGACGACCCATCGGATTGGCATTGCCGAGTTTGTTCTCATCGCGAGCGGTGCTGGAGGTAAGCATGAGCGCACTCGACCCCATCGCTGTCATCGCCACAACGCTGGACGAGATGGCCAGGGTTATCAACGAGCTTGGCTTTCGGCGTCAGCCCGGAGAACTAGCGTGGCCGGAGCTTGAGCCAGCACTGAAGGTGTTGACAGACGTAATCCGGCAGCGCGCCGAACTGACTTTCAATGGCTGTTACTCCGATGGAGATGTCTTCGACCTCGCGGCGCTACTCATTCTTGGGCGAATGGTCGCCCGGCATCTGTACGACCTAAGACTTGCTCTGCAGTCTCAACCGCCGTTTGGCAGCAAGCTCGGACGTCGGAGCGGGCCATGAGCGTCCCCAATCCCGATCAGCTGGGATCAGTCTCTCGCAGACTCGCATCCTGCATCCGCATGCTGCTGAGCCCCAACGATAGCGAGCGCGCCGCCGCGATACTTGGCGTCCAACGAACCCGGCGGACCATCAGCGAGGATAGAAGCGTCGACATTCATGCCCTCGCCGATCGCATCGAAAAATCGAACGGCGGTCTGAGCGACGCCGACAAGCAAAGGATACGCGCCGAGATCGAGAACGCCCGCGCCGTTGGTTACGCCGAAGGCGTCCAGGCGGCGGAGGCCAGGCAGCATGGGACCGGCGCGTTCCGCAACACTGATGGAACGCTTGAATGGACCGAGGTCGCGCTCTTTGTGCAGCGTCAGAAGCACCGGCTCGATATCAAGCACCACGAGTTCATCGACGATATGGCGTCGCGGACCGTCTACGGGCGCGAGCCGACGCCGCGGCAGCATCAATATCTCCACAGCCTGTTCTACAAACTTGGAGGAAAGGTCACATGAGCCCGCAACCACAAGCCAATACGGCGCCCAGCGAGCTCGATGCCGCGCTCGATTACGCGCGCCGGGGCATTCCGGTCTTTCCCACCAATCCGCTCGACAAGAAGCCGCTCACTCCAAACGGCTTCAAAGACGCGACCGTGGACGAGGACCAAATCCGCACTTGGTGGACACGATGGCCGAACGCGATGGTTGCCGCGCCCACTGGATCTGCCAGCGGCATGTGGGTGATCGACCTCGATGTCGACCCCGTGAAGAAAGTCGACGGCATGGCGACGCTCGCCCAGCTCATCACACAGCGTGGCGAGATACCGAAGACGCTGATGACGATTACTCCGCGCGGTGGCCGCCATCTGATCTTCACCTGGAACAGCAACATCAAAATTCGCAACAGCGCCGGCAAGATTGGTCCTGGCATCGATGTACGCGGCGAGGGCGGCTATGTGTGCCTGCCGCCGAGCCGAAACGCCAACGGCGGGTTTTATCGTTGGGACCCCGACGGCGCCGATCGGCCCGTTCCAGCACCCGACTGGTTGATCGACCTTACCAAGTCAAAGGCGACGCGCGCCAACGCCTGGGCCCGCGCGGCACTCGATCGTGAATGCAAGGCGGTTGCTGCCGCGCAACCGGGCACGCGCAACGATTCGCTCAACACGGCTGCGTTCAACCTGTTTCAGATCGTCGCCGGCGGCGGCCTCGAGGAGGAAGAGGTCCGCAATCGGCTATTCGAGGCTGCCCAGACTTGCGGGCTCGTCGCCGACGACGGCGCGGCATCCGTGGAAGCCACCATTAACAGCGCCGCACAGGCCGCTCGGACACGGCCGCGTACCCGACCGCAACCACGGCCTCGGACCGGTCCACGTCCGGCAGGCCAGCTGCCACGAATTCTCAGCGAGGCCGAGAACGCACTGCTCACATCCGGTTTGCCGATTTTTTCCCGCGCTGGTGCGCTCGTGGAGCCCGTCGCCGAATCCATGCTGGCAGCCGGGGGACGCAAAACCGTGGTCGCGCGGCTACGCGCCTTCTGCCCCGATTCATTTCTGGGGCCGACCGCCGAATCCGCCGAGTTTCAGAAGTACGATCGCAAACGTAACATCTGGGTTGAAATCGATCCGCCGTTGCAGGTTGTGCGCACAGTACTTGCAAGCGAACGACGCTGGCCGTTTCCGCATGTGAGCGGCGTCATCACCACTCCCACTCTGCGCGCCGATGGCTCGCTCCTGGCCGATCCGGGCTACGACGCGGAATCCGAGCTCTACCTAATGCCGGGATTTCAACTCCCACCGATCCCGGAACGTTCGAGCAAGCAGGAGGCGCGAGCCGCGCTTAAAACGCTGACCGATTTGCTGTCTGAGTTTTCTTTCAAAGGGACGGGGGAGGAGCGGAAAAAGAGACTCAACCGCTCTGTCGCGCTATCCGGGCTGCTGACGGCACTGGTGCGCGGGTCGCTTCCCGCTGCGCCAATGCACCTCATCCGGGCTCATGTATTGGGAACGGGCAAAAGCTACCTCATCGACGTTATTGCAACGGTCGCCACGGGTCGAATTTGCCCCGTCATCACCGCTTCGCAGAACGCGGAGGAGACGGAGAAACGTCTCGGGTCTGTGATCCTGGGGGGCATGTCGATCATCTCCCTTGATAACTGCACCCACGATCTAAGCGGCGAGCTCCTGTGCCAGATCGCCGAGCGACCGATGATCAAAATCAGAATTCTTGGCCGCAGCGAGATGCCGGACTGCGAGTGCCACACCGCCATTTTTGCCACCGGCAACAACATCACATTCAAGGGCGACATGGTCCGCCGGGGCCTCATATGCGACCTCGAAACGCTCGATGAGCGACCGGAACTGCGGACCTTCAAACAGGATGCCTTGAGGCGGGCCGCGGGTAATCGAAGCACCTACGTTGCCGCTGCGCTTACAATAGTGCGCGCGTACTTGACGGCCGGGTCACCGCCGGTTTGCGGACCATTCGGCAGCTACGCGGAATGGTCGGCGATGGTTCGTAGCCCGCTCGTTTGGCTGGGGGAGCCGGACCCGATCGCATCGATCGATGCGAGCCAGGCTGAAGATCCTGACCTTTCTGACATTCGGGAGCTGTTCGACCTGTGGCTGGATTACGAGCTTGATCTCGATACGCCCTACACGACCAACCGCATCATCGAGGAGGCGTGCAAGCCACCTGCCGGCTTCAACCTTCCGGTGTTCAAACAATTCCTCCTACGCGTGGCAGGGGACAAGAATGGCGACATCTCGGCCAAGCGGCTGGGGGAAGGCTGCGTCGAATTAGCGGGCGCGTGGTGAGAAGGATCGCCAACGATCGCAGATATTGGCTGATCAGGGGACAAGCTCGCTCAGGCCGCGCTGATTTTCGTCTCTTGGAGGTCACGTAAGTGGAGTGGACCGGGTGGAGCTGCAAGATCGTTTTCATGACCTCTATACATTTTTTGTCCGTCATCTCGCGCGTAGCTAATAGTAGAGGTCCCACCGGTCCAACCTGTCCCACCGGGAATGAAGGAGTGAAAGGGAGGATCAAAATGACTGAAAACCAAAGCAAATCTTCTGTGGCGGCGCGTGATAGCGGCTCGGTGGCCGCCTCACCGCCTTCCACGCCTTCCTTGCCGAGACCAAGAAGCTCGCCTCGCCCAGCCCGAGCTCGCGCGGTCGGCTCATCTACGCCCTCGATGCCACTGCGAGCCGGCAGCCGACCTGGGACACCGCTTGTAAGCTGCAGGCCGAGATGTTCCAGGAAGTCGCTACCGTTGGTGGTCTCGATATGCAGCTGGTGTATTACCGGGGGTTAGGCGAGTGCCGAGCTTCAAGCTGGATCTCGCGCCCCGAATAGCTTGCCAAGACCATGTCGCAGATCGTTTGCAATGCCGGGCATACCCAGATCGAGAAAGTCCTCATCCACGCCCAGAAGGAGACCAAGCTACTGCGCGTGAGCGGCCTGGTCTTCGTCAGCGATGCGATGGAGGAAAATCCCACACGCTCGCCCATGAAGCCGGCGAGCTTAGGCGCCTCGGAGTGCCGGCGTTCATGTTTCAGGAGGGTGGCGACCGCGAAGTCGAGCATACGTTCCGGAATATCGCGTGCCTGACCCGCGGTGTCTATTGCCGCTTCGATTCCGGGGCCGCGCGCCAGCTAGCCGAGCTTCTACGTGCGGTGGCGGTCTATGCCGTCGGCGGAGTGAGCGCGCTCGCTCATCGGCGCGATGCCGGTGCGATTAAGCTGCTTAATCAGCTGAAGTAGCCAGGATCAGGTGGAAGGCCATGGAGAACATCTGGGATGCGCTGCCGCCAAAGTGGAATCCCTATTCGCGGCCGCCTGGACGGAGAGCCGGTCGCAGTTCTGCCCGCCGCGGGACGGCCCCGCCGCCAGCACCCCACCTGCGCGATTACGCTACCTCTGAGGAGGTCGACATCGTCATTGCTGTACGCGTCAGGCCCGGCGTGATCTGAACTCGCGGGTGGCTCCAGCGTGGGCCAGCAAGGCGGATGATTGGCGTCGCTACGTGCTTTATCCGGGTGCCCGTTGTGCAAGGCCTTCCCAAGGCCGCGTTGTTTTACTTCTTGCCGCGTCCTGCTTTAGCTTATTGCCGAATCCCGTTTTGCAAATCCACGAGACAGCCATGGCGGCCGACGCGGCTCGGTGGCAGCAATATTTCCGCGACGCTCCACCGCAGCCTGGCGACGAGCAGGTCGGCGACTGGTCGCACGCACAGCTTGTACGGATGGACAATCGATTCCGCGCCCGCCTCCTGCGCGCCTTCAAGCGAGGCAAGGAGAACCGCCAGGCTGCGACCGCGACGTACACGCCAGAAGGTGGCCGCCAGCGCGCCTAACCTGCCGCCGCCGTTTGCAGAACCTCCTGCAGCTGGGAATCGGTCAGCCCGCATCGGCATCATGTCGCCGGTACCGGGGCTTGCTGCTCGGCGGCCTTTACACGTCGGGCCTCAGGAGCAGCCTTGCGCTGAGCAGCGAGCGCCGCCTCGAGGTGGTGCCATCGCTGCTGCGCCTCGAGATCGGTCTTCCAAGTGAGATCGGCGTGAGAGCCCTTGGGATAGGGCGAGCGCGCGCTGGGGCGTTGGATGCAGGGCCACTGCCAGAGTTTGCAGCGCAGTTCGTGCCAGAGGTGGCTATGCAGCTCGCACCATGGCTTGCAGCCAGGACACTCGGCAATCAAAACTCTCGAGGTTGTCCCAATCGCGCGGCGGGCAGGTGCATGTGGTCGCCTACATCTCGGCGAACAGCTTGACGGCTGTGCTCGTGATTGTCGGCGTATGCACGCGGCCGATCGGAATGCGTCGGGTGCCGGGCATTTCAAGCCTCGCGCTGAGCCTCGAGCGCCTGCTCCAGTTCGCGTCGAATCTGCTTCGACCGCCACCAATCAGCAATCTCAGGCTCGTGGGTCATCCACTTCGGCGGAGCATTGCCGCCGCAGTCAAGCAGCGGACAATCATTCCACGGCTGCAATCCGAGTGCGTGATCGAGTTGGCTGGAGATATCAAGCAACGCGTAATAATTCTTCTCGGTGCGTGGCCGCTTCTGCAATCGGCGTCCTTCGGCAAACAACTGCACGGCCTCGGGGGTGATCCTCGGACCGGGATGGCGTCCGATTGGCGTGCGGCGGGTGCCAGGCATCAGGCTTGGTGGGCGGTCCTCCGACGTTGTCGCCTGAAAGATGTGACTGGGGAACGGGCTCGACGCCTGAAAACTCATGTTGAGAGAAGCAAACTGCACCTGCCGAAGATCGAGCTGAACAAAGTTGCCAGCTGAGATCTCATTTTCACCATCGGGATCGTTATTAAGGCCGAGGCCCACGTCGTCGGTGCCATTATTTTGTCCAACCAGGGCTACTGGGAACCCCCCCGGCAGTGAAGCCTGAAGCGGTGATAACACTGAACCCGTCACTACCTGTGTAGGGCTGGATCGATATCGGTGGGGTGGCCGTCGGCGCCGTCCCCAGGAGACCGG